>Ga0256798_1000223_pt1 | contig 16856 bp, 19 predicted proteins | sample MC6MC0949MT_FD_190193 | JGI IMG/M metagenome (GOLD analysis project Ga0256798, IMG submission 190193) | Metatranscriptome of enriched soil aggregate microbial communities from Iowa State University, Ames, United States - MC6-MC0949-MT... | ecosystem: Environmental > Terrestrial > Soil >... | reverse complement strand
GACGGAGCCACCGGGCTCCATCAGATCTCCGTCACCGTCGCTTGAGTCGTTAGCCTGAAGTCATGGCCCTTCCGCCCCTCGTCCAGCCCGGCCCCGATCTGACGCCCGAGCGGCGAGAGAGGTATTCGCGCACGACCCAGCTCCCGGGCTTCGGGATGCCCGCCCAACGGCGTCTCAGAGCCGCCCGGGCGCTCGTGGTCGGCGCGGGCGGACTCGGCAGTGCGGTCATCCCTGCGCTCGCCGCCGCCGGTTTCGGCACCATCGGGATCGTGGACGGCGATCGCGTGGAGCCGAGCAATCTGCCGCGTCAGACCATCCATACTCCCGCCGATGTCGGTGCGGCCAAGGTCGCTTCGGCGGCGGCCGTCGTCGCCGCGCTCGACGACGAGACGGTGGTGCGCACGTTCGACACGATGGTGACGGTGCAGAACGCCGCGACGATCTTCGCCGACTTCGATCTCGTGATCGATGGCAGCGACAACTTTCCGACGCGGTATCTCGTCAACGATGCCGCCGTGCTCGCGGGCATCCCGGTCGTGTGGGGTGCCGTCGATCGGTTCGGCGGTCAGATCGGCCTCAGCTGGGCGGAGCGCGGACCGCACTACCGCGATCTGTTCCCCGTGCCTCCTGAGCCGGGAACGGTGCTGAGCTGCGCCGAGGCGGGAGCGTTGCCCTCGGTTTGCGCCGTCGTCGGCGGACTCATGGTGAGCGAGGCGATCAAGGTCGTCACCGGAACGGGCGAACCGCTCCTCGGACGCGTCATCGTTCACGACTCCCTCCGCGGAACGTTCCGGGAGCTGCGCTATGAACGCGACCCCGACGGTGACCCGGTGGAACCGTTGGAGGGACGCATCCCGTCGGAGATCGCGCCGGCCGAGCTGCACGCACACCTTCTCGCGGGCGATGATCTCACGATCGTGGACGTGCGCGAGCCGTGGGAGGCCGATGTCGCCGAGATCCCCGGTTCACTGCTGGTACCGCTGGATGTGGTGCTGAACGATCCGAACGGCGTCGCGGCGCGTCTCGGCGACACTCCGCTCGTGATCGTCTGTCACCACGGTCCGCGTGCCGAGGCGGCCCGTGACGCCCTCGCGGCAGCCGGCGTGCACGGTGTGGTGCTGACGGGCGGCATCGACGCCTGGGCGCGAGACATCGACACCGGCCTGGCGCGATACTGATCCCATGACGTCTCGCACCACGGTGGAGCAGCACGCTGCCCGCATCGCCGACCTGCTCGCACCGGTCCTCTCCTCCCGTCCGACGGAATCGGTTCCGATCGATGACGCGCTCGGCCGGGTGGCCGCCGAGGATGTGCGCTCGAACGTGGATCTCCCCCTCTTCCGCAACTCCCAGATGGACGGTTTCGCCGTTCGGGCGGCCGACATCGCGACCGTCCCCGTCGCGCTGGAGGTCAGCGGCGACGTTCCCGCGGGTCATGCCGTTCCTGTGATCCTGACCCCCGGCACAGCGATCCGCATCATGACCGGGGCACCCGTTCCGAGCGGGGCCGACACCATCGTGCCCGTCGAGGAGACGGAGCTGGTGCTCGGGCGCGACGACGATCTGTCCGGTGCGGTGGTCGAGATCCGCGCATCCCGGGAGGCCGGCGAGTATGTGCGCGAGCGCGGCAGCGACCTCGCACGCGGCGAGGTGATCCTGCACGCGGGCACCCGGCTGGCTCCACGGCACCTCGCGGCGCTCGCAGCAGCGGGCATCACGGATGTGGGGGTGCGGGCTCGCGTCAGGGTGGGCATCCTGACAACGGGCGCAGAACTCGCGCAGAACGACACGGCCGGATACGGCCAGATCTTCGACGCGAACGGCATCGCCCTGGCGTCGCTGGTGACCGAGGCGGGCGCGACCGTGTCGTACCGAGGATCCAGCGACGATGATCCGGACGCATTCCGCACCGTGCTGCGGGAAGCCGTCGCGAGCAGTGACCTGGTCCTCACATCCGGTGGCATCTCGCAGGGTGCATACGAGGTGGTTCGCGAGGTGCTCGAACCCGTCGGCGCCCAGGTGACGACGATCGCCATGCAGCCCGGCGGTCCGCAGGCCACGGCACAGGTCGACGGCGTGCCGATCGTCTGCTTCCCGGGCAACCCCGTGAGCACGCAGGTGTCGTTCACCGTCTTCGCGCGTCGGCTGCTGCGTGAAGCAGCAGGACTTCCCGCCCTGGAGCCGCGGACGGTCGAACTGGCCTCACCCGTCCGGTCGGTCCCCGACCGACGCCAGTTCCTGCGTGGTCTCATCACGACGGAGGGAGCCGTCGAAGCGGTCTCCGGATCGAGCTCTCACCTCGTCGCGGGCATGGCCCGTGCGGATGTGCTCATCGACATCCCGGCCGATGTCCTGCACCTCGACGGCGGCGCCGACGTGACAGTGTGGACCCTATGAGCCAGTTGACCCACCTCGACGGCGACGGACGAGCCAGGATGGTCGACGTCGGCGGCAAGCCGGAGACCGTGCGCACGGCGGTCGCACGCGGCCGACTCGTCACCACCCCAGCCGTCGTCGCTCTCGTGCGCGCGGACGACCTGCCCAAGGCGGACGTGCTCGCGACGGCCCGCATCGCCGCCATCTCCGGTGCGAAGAAGACGTCGGAGCTCATCCCGCTCTGTCACCCGCTGCCGTTGACCTCGCTGACCGTCGAGTTCGAGCTCGATGCCGACGCTGGAACGATCGAGGTCGAGGTGACCGCCGGAACGACGGGACGCACCGGTGTGGAGATGGAGGCGCTCACGGCTGTGGCCGTGGCCGGTCTCACCCTGCACGACATGGTCAAGGCGGTCGATCCCGCTGCGAGCATGACGGATGTGCGCCTCATCGCGAAGAGCGGCGGCAAGCACGGCGACTGGCGGCGTCCGGGCGACGAGGATGCGCCCAGTGCTGCCCGGGAGCCCGAACCGTCCACCGCGCACCCGTCGTCGAGGTTCCCTGCGATCGTGATCGTGTCCTCCACCCGTGCTGCGTCGGGCGAACGAGCCGACACGACGGGGCCGATCATCGCCGCATGGCTCGCCGAGCGCGGGCTGCCCGCCGACGTTCGCGTCGTCGCCGACACGGACATCGCATCCGCTCTCCGGGAGGCCGTCGCCGCCCATCCCGCGGTCGTGCTCACGACGGGTGGAACGGGCGTCAGCCCCAGCGATCGCACTCCGGAGGCGACGGCAGCAGTTCTCGATCGCGAGCTGCCCGGAGTCGCCGAGGCGCTGCGAGCACGGGGACTTGCGAGCACGCCCCTCGCTGCTGTGAGCCGAGGTCTCGCGGGGGTGGCGGGCGACACCATCGTCGTCAACCTCCCCGGTTCGCATGGCGGGGTCGCCGACGGTCTCGCCACGCTCGACGATCTGCTCGCGCACCTCGTCGATCAGGTCCGCGGCACGGCGGAGCACCGCTCATGAGCCAGGTGTTCGCCCGCATCAGCGAGGACCCGCTCGACCCGTCGGCGATCGACGAGTTCGTGTGGAGCTCGGAATCGGGCGCGGTCGTCGCATTCCAAGGCATCGTCCGCGATCATGACGGCGGACGTGGAGTCGTCTCCCTCGACTACCGCGCGCATCCCGACGCCGACAGGTTCTTGCGCGAATGCTGCGAGCGGGTCGCCGAGTCCACCGGACTGCGCGTCGCCGCGGAGCACAGGGTCGGTTCGCTCACCATCGGCGATCTCGCTCTCGTCGCAGCCGTCGCCGCTCCCCATCGAGCGGAAGCGTTCGCCGCATGCGCCGAGCTCGTCGAGATCATCAAGGCGTCGGTCCCGATCTGGAAGCGGCAGCACTTCGCGGACGGCGTTTCGGAGTGGGTCGGTCTGTAGCGGTTCTCAGCACACGGTCGTCTTTCCGCAGTTGCGGCTCTACGATGTGTTTCATGCCGCATATTCGGGTAAAAGACGCCGCGCTCTACCTCGGCGTCAGCGACGACACCGTTCGACGCTGGATCGAGAGCGGGCTGCTCGACAGCGAGAAGGACGATTCCGGACGCACCGTGGTGGACGGACTCGCGCTGGCGCGACTGGCCAAGCAGAACGCCGTTCTTCCGGTCGACCCCTCCGATGTCGGCCGTTCGGCCCGCAACCGCTTCGTCGGACTCGTCACGGAGATCATCTCGGACAAGGTCATGGCGCAGGTCGAGTTGCAGTGCGGACCGCATCGCGTCGTGTCGCTCATGAGCAGCGAAGCCGTCAGAGATCTCGGACTAGAACCCGGTTCGGTCGCGATCGCCGTCGTCAAGGCGACGACCGTGATCGTCGAGACGCCGTCGGGACGGAACTGAGCATGCGCCGATCCATCACCGTCGGCATCGTTGCGGCGATCGTCGCCGCGCTGTCCCTCGCGGTCACCGGATGCGCGTCCGGTCCGAGCGCCCGCGGAACGACCACGAGTGCGAACACCGGCCCCGAACTCTCCGGCACGGTCACCGTGTTCGCGGCAGCATCCCTGACGACGACGTTCACAGAACTCGGCAGATCGTTCGAGGCCGCGCATCCCGGAACCACGGTGAGCTTCAGCTTCGCCGGCTCGTCCGATCTGGTCGGCCAGATCATCGAGGGCGCCCCCGCCGACGTCTTCGCCTCTGCGGACGAAGCGAACATGATGAAGGCGACCAAGGCCGGGGTGACGCAGGGCGATCCGGTCGACTTCGCCACGAACGTCCTGGCGATCGCCGTACCGCCCGGCAATCCCGCCAAGATCCGGTCGTTCGCCGATCTCGCCAGACCCGGCGTCAAGACGGTCGTCTGCGCACCCCAGGTGCCGTGCGGCGCCGCGACAGCGAAGGTCGAGGCTGCGGCAGGGGTCACGCTGACGCCGGTCAGCCAGGAGTCCGCCGTGACGGATGTGCTCGGAAAGGTCAGCTCGGGTGAGGCCGATGCCGGGATCGTCTACGTGACCGACGTCAAGGGAGCGGGCGACACGGTCCAGTCGGTGCCGTTTCCGGAGGCGGCGTCGGTGGTGAACACCTACCCCATCGTCGCCGTGAAAGGCGCGAAAGCCGCCGCTCTGGCGAAGGCGTTCGTATCGTTCGTGACCGGCCCCCAAGGGCGAAAGGTGCTGAGCGCCGCGGGCTTCGGAAAGCCATGACGACCAGTCGGGGCCAAGGGGGCCCGCTGGGCGTGCCGCGCTGGGTGGTGGCCGTCGCGGTGATCGGCGGCCTGTTCGTGCTCCTGCCGCTCGTTGCGCTGATCGTCCGGGTCGACTGGAGCCGGTTCATCCCGCTCATCACCTCGACCTCGTCCGTCGACGCTCTGCTCCTCAGCCTGCGTACCTCCGTCGCCGCGACCGTGCTGTGCATACTGCTCGGCGTGCCGATGGCCACCGTGCTCGCGCGTGTTCCTTTCCCTGGTCAGCGCATCCTGCGCGCGCTGGTGCTGCTCCCGCTCGTGCTGCCACCCGTCGTCGGCGGTCTGGCCCTGCTCTACCTGTTCGGGCGGCGGGGGCTCCTCGGAGGTGCCATCGACGTCGCCTTCTCCACGACGGCGGTTGTTCTCGCGCAGACGTTCGTCGCCCTCCCGTTCCTGGTGCTGAGTCTGGAGGGCGCACTGCGCACCGCCGGAACACGGTACGAGGCCGTCGCGGCCACGCTGGGAGCCCGCCCGAGCACGGTGCTGCTGCGCGTGACTCTGCCACTGGTGCTTCCGGCACTCCTGTCCGGAGCGATCCTCTCGTTCGCCAGGGCCCTCGGGGAGTTCGGTGCAACGCTCACCTTCGCCGGCAGCCTGCAGGGCGTCACCCGCACGCTTCCGCTGGAGATCTATCTGCAGCGCGAGACCGATCCCGATGCCGCTGTCGCGCTCTCGCTCGTGCTCATCGTGGTCGCGGTGCTCGTCGTCGCGGTCGCGCACGGTGCCGGTGAGCCGTCGAGACGACGGCGGGCGGCCACATGAGCCTGCGAGTCGAAGCGACGCTGGCGCAACGGGATGTAGCCGTGAGCCTCACCGTCGCCGCCGGTGAGACCGTGGCCGTGCTGGGACCGAACGGAGCGGGCAAGTCGACGCTGCTCGCGATGATCGCCGGTCTGGTTCGACCGGATGCGGGTTGCGCCGCGCTCGGAGACCGCATCCTGTTCGATCTGCCGTCCACGTGGACACCGCCCCACAAACGCGGCATCGCCCTTCTCGCCCAGGAACCGCTGCTGTTCCCGCACCTCACGGTGCGACACAACGTCGAGTTCGGCCCCCGTGCGGCGGGCGTATCACGGGCCGATGCTCGCAACGTCGCGGATCGCTGGCTGGAGGAGGCCGGAGCATCCCCGTTCGCCGATCGACACCCGGCCGAGCTCTCCGGAGGTCAGGCTCAGAAGGTCGCGATCGCACGTGCGCTCGCCACCGAACCCGGCCTGCTCCTGCTCGACGAGCCGCTCTCTGCTCTCGACGTGACCGTCACCTCGGAGGTGCGGCGGATGCTCGCGCGCGTCCTCGCGGATCGGACGGCGGTGTTCGTGAGCCACAGCGCTCTCGACGCCTACCTGCTGGCAGACCGTGTGGTCGTCATGCACGGTGGCCGCATCGTCGAGCAGGGGCGCACGCGCGACGTTCTCGAGCGACCGCGGCATCCTTTCACCGCAGAGCTCACCGGTGTGACGCTGTCGACCGGCCGCCGCACGGCGACAGGCCTGGTGACCGACGACGGCCGCGAACTGTTCGGTGTCGCGGTCGAACCGGTGACGACGGATGCCCGGGTCGCCGCCACTCTCCGGCCCGCCGACGTGCGAATCCGTGACGCAGGTGGCTCGCGGGCGCCGGCGTCGGCGGTCGAAGACGGTATGTTGGGCGCCGACGAACCGAACCCGGAGAACCGCATCCCCGCCGTCGTGCGCGACCTCGAACCGCACGGCGACCTCATCCGCGTGCGCACGGACTCGTATCCCGCGCTCGTCTCCCCGGCGGAGGCGGCCGATCTCGAACTCGCGCCCGGCGCCGCGGTCACGCTCCAGTTCCCCGCCGCCGCCGTGACGATCTACCACGCCTGACCCTCCCCCTCCCACGCCGTCGCGAGAGGTGCGAAATCGTCGTCATCCACGGGTCGAAACGACCGTTCAGCGACTCTCGCGGTGCTGCGGCCGGCGTCAGCCGCCCGCGAAGGGCGGCAGCACGTCGACGGTGGCTGTGATTCGTCGAGCGGGGTCTCGCGAAACCACCGCATCGACCAGAAAGGAGCCGGAGCGCAGTACACGCGCCATGTCGTCGCCGTAGCGCGCCAGGAGCTCCGCGCGGAGGGCTCCGAGGGTGGGCTCACCGAGATCGATGCGCTCCTCCGTACGTCCGGTCGCATCCTCGGCAGCCGCGAAATAGCGCACCAGAACGTCAGCCACCGATGGCCCCCATGCTTCTCACCGGCGGAAGGAATCCGCTCTTGTCGATGCCGTGACCGGCCTGCTTGCCCCACATCGCGCTCTGCCACCAGCGCGCGATCTCGGCGTCGTCGGCGCCACCACGCAGCAGACCGCGCAGATCGGTCTCGTCGTCACCGAAGAGGCACGATCTCACGGTGCCTTCGGCGGTGATCCTCGTGCGATCGCACGCTTCGCAGAACGAACGCGTCACCGAAGCGATGATCCCCACCGTCGCCGGTCCGCCGTCGACGAGCCACTCCTCGGCCGGAGCGGATGGGTCGTCGCGTCCCGCCTCCGTCAGGGTGAATCGCGAGCCCAGTTCGTCGAGGAGCATCTGGGCGGGCACCATGTTGTCGCGAGCCCAGTTGTGGTCCGCATCCAAGGGCATCTGCTCGATGAAACGCAGCCGGCAGTCGTTCTCGATCGCCCATGCCAGCAGGTCGGCCGCACCGGCGAGGGTGTCCCGCATCAGCACAGCGTTGATCTTGAGCGGGGTGACACCGGCGTCATGCGCCGCGCGGATGCCCGCGAGCACGGCGGGCAGACGGTCACGGCGGGTGAGCGCGGCGAAGTGTTCGCGGTCGATCGTGTCGAGGGATATGTTCACACGGGTGAGGCCGGCATCCACCAGAGCACGGATGCGGTGGTCGAGTCCGATGCCGTTGGTCGTGATCGAGAGGTCGACGCCTGGCGCTGCGGCCGCCGACAGCCCGATGATGTCGGTCAGATCGGCTCGCATGAGCGGCTCGCCGCCGGTGAACCGCACCTCTCTCACACCCAGGTCGCGCACGCCGATTCCGACGAGGCGGGCGATCTCCTCCGCTGTCAGCAGTTGCTCTCGCGGGATGTTCGGAAGCCCCTCCGCCGGCATGCAGTACGTGCAGCGCAGGGAGCACTTCTCCGTCACGGAAACCCGCAGGTCGCGGGCGACACGTCCGAACCGATCGATCAGTCCGGGAACATCCGGTCGACCGACGCGATTCGGCTCGCCGCGCACCGGAATCCTGATGGGCGATCCGAGGTTCACGGCGGGCATGTCTTCACCCTAGACCGGCTCAGACGTAGACCGCCGCGGGCTGCTGAGAATATGCTGCGTGCATGGGAATCATCTCCTCAGGCTTCCTCGGCCGCCGTCGCACCGAAGATCCCAGCCTTCCACCCGGGCAATATCAGACCGACGGCTTTCCGGTGCTCTCGGCGGGACCCACCCCGCGCATCCCGAAAGACCAGTGGGCGTTCACGATCACCACGGAGAAAGGCACCGTGCACCGCTGGAGCTGGGACGAGTTCCTGGCCCTTCCGCAAGACGATGTGCACACCGACATCCACTGCGTCACGAGCTGGTCGAAGCTCGGCACATCCTGGCGTGGAGTGAAGCTCGAAACGCTCTTCGAGGGCGTCGACACCGATTACGAGTACACGATGGCGCACTCGTACGGCGGATACACGACCAACGTCCCGCTGGCCGATCTTCTCGACGGCAAGGCGTGGGTGGCGCACCAGTTCGACGGAACCGATCTGGCTCCCGAGCACGGTGGACCCGCGCGGCTTCTCGTTCCGCACCTGTATTTCTGGAAGAGCGCCAAGTGGGTGAGCGGACTCGAGATGCTGCGCCGCGACACCCCCGGGTTCTGGGAGCAGAACGGCTACCACATGTACGGGGACCCCTGGCGTGAAGAGCGGTACGGGTGAGCACAGCCTGGCGGATCGCCGACCTCGTCGGCGATCGCTTCGAAACGCCCACCGCCCGAACACTTCGACTGCGCATCCCCGGTCTCCACGGCCATTTCGCCGGCCAGCACGTAGATGTGAGACTCACCGCACCCGACGGCTATCAGGCCGTGCGGTCGTATTCGATCGCCTCGGCGCTGCCGGGAGACGAGCTCGAGATCACGGTCGAAGAGCTCGTGGACGGTGAGGTCTCCCCCTATCTCGTGCGCGGCATAGCCATCGGCGACCAGCTCGAGGTGCGCGGACCGGTCGGCGGCTGGTTCGTGTGGCACAAGGGTGACGATGGCCCTGTCCAGTTGATCGGCGGCGGCTCCGGTGTCGTCCCTCTGGTGTCCATGGCCAGGGCTCACGCGGCTGCGGCGAGTGGTGCGGAGTTCCGGCTGCTGTACTCCGTGCGCATGCCCGGAACGATCTACTACAGCGACGAGCTGGCGATGCTCGAGAAGGATGCCGCGGCCCCCTTCGCGGTCTCCTACGTCTATACCCGCACGGCACCCGCCGACTGGCCGGTCCCGGCAGGGCGGCTGACAGCGGAGACCCTGGCGCAGCACGTACTGCCAGTGTCGGCCGATCCCACCGTCTTCATCTGCGGTGCGACCGCTTTCGTCGAGTCGGTCTCGGATTGGCTGGTGGCGGCCGGCTACGATCCCGCACGCATCAAAACCGAACGCTACGGCGGAGTCGGAGGCGCGACATGAGCGACCTGAACTACCTCGACGGCAACGCGGCCGCCGGAATCCTCTCGGAGATCTTCGCCGTCGACGTGACGAGTGCCGTCGGGATCTGCGCCCACTGCGGCGACCGGACAGAGGTGGCGAGGGCACACGTCTATCCGAGCGGTCACGGGATGGTGCTCCGGTGCTCCGCGTGCGGCGACATGCTCGCGATGGTGGTGGAACAGCCGGGGAGGGTCTCCATCGACCTCCAGGGCCTCTCGTGGCTCCGATTCGCGGTGGACGACCGAGCCGACGGTCACAGCGCCGACGAATAGGAGCGCACAGCATCTCCGCCTAGAATTCTGCGGTGCTCCCTGATTCCCCCTCCATCGATCCCGACGATCTCGCGGCGGCATTGCGCGTGCTCGAGACCCTGCACGAGCTCGACGAGGAGCACCCCGACTTCATCACCGTTCGCCGCGCGACCGCGCACATGTTCAAGTCGGTCAAGCAGGCCAGACGCAAGGCGATCCGCTCAGCGGTCGCCGAGAACGATCGCGCCGTCGTCGCCGCCACTGCGACGGGCGCACCGGATCGGATCGATGACGAGACCCGCGGCGTCGACCTGTCGACGAGTGTCTCGGGAGAGAGCGCGGGAACGCTCCTCAAGTCCCGTGCGTGCTACATCTGCAAGCAGCACTACACGGTGGTCGACGCGTTCTACCATCAGCTCTGCCCCGATTGCGCCGCGTTCAGCCACGCCAAGCGCACCGCCCGCACCGATCTGACCGGAAAGCGTGCACTGCTCACCGGCGGCCGCGCCAAGATCGGGATGCACATCGCGCTGCGTCTTCTGCGTGACGGCGCCCATCTGACCATCACCACCCGATTCCCGCGGGATGCGGTGCGCCGGTTCGCCTCGCTCCCCGACTCGGGCGAGTGGCTGCACCGGCTCCGCGTCGTGGGCATCGACCTGCGCGACCCCGCCCAGGTGATCGCGCTCGCTGATTCGGTGGCGGCTCAGGGTCCGCTCGACATCCTCATCAACAACGCCGCGCAGACGGTCAGACGCTCCCCCGGCTCGTACTCGTTGCTCGCCGAGGCGGAGTCCCACCCGCTTCCCGACGGTCCTCTGCCCGAGATGGAGACGTTCGGCCACACCAACGATCCGCATCCGCAGGCACTGGAGGCGTCGGTTGCTGCGAATCCGCTGCTGTCCGTCGCGAGCCTCGCGGGAACCGTCGGCGAGCTCGCGACCCCTGTGGCCCTCACCGCCGATGACCTCGCGACGCTTGCGATGGCGCCGGGATCCTCCTCCCTGGCCAGGCACGCCGACGGGACGGCGATCGACGCCGGTGGGCTCGTACCCGACGTCAATCGCGTCAACTCGTGGACACAGGCTGTTCAGGATGTGGACCCGCTCGAGATGCTGGAGGTGCAGCTGTGCAACACCACCGCACCCTTCCTCCTCATCAGCCGCCTGCGCGCCTCGATGGCGGCGGCAGCCACCGGCCGGTCGTACGTGGTGAACGTCTCGGCGATGGAGGGGGTGTTCGGCCGCCAATACAAAGGGCCGGGACATCCGCACACCAACATGGCCAAGGCCGCGCTGAACATGCTGACGCGCACGAGCGCTCGCGAGATGTTCGAGACCGATGGAATCCTCATGACGTCGGTCGACACGGGATGGATCACAGACGAGCGTCCCCACTACACGAAGGTGCGCCTCGCCGAGGAGGGATTCCACGCCCCGCTCGACCTCGTCGACGGCGCGGCACGGGTCTACGACCCGATCGTGCGCGGTGAAGCGGGAGAAGACCTGCACGGAGTGTTCCTCAAGGACTACCGCGTCTCCGCCTGGTGACCGGTACTCTGAACCACAGCAGTAGCCGGTCGACGAAGGAACTCGATGTCCAGCATTCCCGCCGAGCAGGCACCCGATAAGCCTGTACCCGGTCAAGCGCATCAGCTGCCGCGGACGGCGAAGGGCGGACGGTTCCGCCACTGGCTGCTCTCCGGTCTGGTCGATGAGACGGGGACCCAGCAGGGTCCGCACGGCCGGCTTCCCGAACGAACGCACACCTGGTGGCAGGTCATGTGCCTCACCGGTGTCGACTACTTCTCGACGCTCGGCTATCAGCCGGCGATCGCGGCACTCGCGGCCGGTGTCGTCTCCCCCTTCGCAACGCTGGTGCTCGTGGCTCTGACCCTGCTCGGCGCCCTTCCGGTGTATCGGCGGGTCGCACGCGAGAGCTTCAAAGGATCGGGCTCGATCGCGATGCTCGAACGGCTGCTGCCGTGGTGGGCGGGCAAGCTCTTCGTGCTCGTGCTCCTGGGATTCGCGGCAACCGACTTCATGATCACGATCACGCTGTCGGCGGCCGACGCCTCGGCGCACGCGATCGAGAACCCGTACACACCCGAATGGTTCCACGGCAATCAGATCGGCATCACGCTCGTGCTGCTCGCGCTTCTCGCGGCTGTGTTCCTGCGCGGGTTCCGTGAGGCGATCGGCATCGCCGTCGTTCTCGTCGCGGTGTACCTCGCATTGAACGTCGTCGTGGTCGCGACGTCGATCGTGCAGGTCTTCGAGCATCCGACGGCCATCACGGATTGGTGGGCGGCGCTCAACACTCAGCACGGCGATCCGATCATGGTGATCGCCATCGCACTCCTCGTCTTCCCGAAACTCGCGCTCGGTCTCTCCGGTTTCGAGACCGGTGTCGCGGTCATGCCCCAGATCAAGGGCAAGCCGGGAGACGACCCGGATCGTCCCGCTGGACGCATCAAGGGGGCGCACCGCCTGCTCACCACGGCAGCCGTCATCATGAGCGTGTTCCTCATCTCCTCGAGTTTCACGACCACGCTGCTCATCCCCCAGGCCGAGTTCGAAGCCGGCGGATCGGCCAACGGACGCGCCCTCGCGTATCTCGCCCACGAGTACCTCGGCAACATCTTCGGATCCGTCTACGACCTGAGCACCATCCTGATCCTCTGGTTCGCCGGTGCGTCGGCGATGGCCGGGCTGCTCAATCTCGTGCCCCGTTACCTTCCGCGCTACGGGATGGCGCCGCAGTGGGCTCGCGCCGTGCGACCGCTCGTACTCGTGTTCACGGCGATCGCCTTCCTGATCACCGTGGTGTTCCAGGCGAGCGTCGACGCGCAGGGTGGTGCGTACGCGACCGGCGTACTGGTGCTGATCACGTCCGCATCCGTGGCCGTGAGCCTGTCGGCCTGGCGCAAACGGCAGCGCAAGCGCACCGTGGCGTTCGCCGTCATCACGGCGATCTTCGTCTACACCACCGTGGTCAACGTCATCGAGCGGCCCGACGGCATTCGCATCGCGACACTCTTCATCATCGGCATCCTGGTCATCTCGATCGTCTCGCGCATCGGCCGCTCCTTCCAGCTGCGGGCCACATCGGTCACCCTCGACGTCACCGCCCTCGACTTCGTGCTGGAAGACGCGGAGGAGGGCGAGATCCGCATCATCTCGCACGAACCGGACGTGGATACCGGCAAGGAGTACTCCCAGAAGAACAAGGACGAACGCAAGTTCTCCCACATCCCGCAGCGATCACGGACCATCTTCATCGAGGTCTATCCGTCGGACTCCTCCGACTTCGAGGAGGATCTGGTCGTCAATGGTGTCGTGAAGCACGGCTACCGGGTGCTCCAGGTGCGGAGCGGCAACGTGCCCAACACGATCGCGGCCGTGCTGCTCGAGATCCGTGACGTCACGGGTGTCGTGCCCGCCATCTACTTCGAATGGACCGAGGGCAACCCGATCTCGAACATGTTCCGATTCCTGATCACCGGTGTCGGCGAAGTCGCTCCGGTCACACGCGAGGTTCTGCGCGAGGCGGAGAAGGACGTCAAGCGCCGCCCCGCCGTGCACGTCTCCTGATCTGAGGTCCTGCCTTCTTGCGTTTGGCTGCGGCCTCCTTGGCCGACGCCTGGCGACCCGCCTTGAGCTTGTCGGCCTTCCGCTGTTCAGCTTCCTTGCGCTTCGCCGCTTCTCCCGCCGCGACGTCGGGGTTGCGCGAGCTGTGGGCCGACCGGCCTCGCACGATGCCGATGAACTCGTCGATGAGCTGATGCTGCGAGTCGCGCGGCCAGGCGAGCGCGATCCTGCTCGGCTCCGCATCCTCGAGCAGCATCGCCACCACGTCCTTGCGGCGGAAGGCCTTCGCGACCGACTGAGGCAGCACTGCGATGCCGTCGCCCGCGGCCACTCGCCGGATCAGGGTCTCCGACCCCTCGCCGTCGATCCGCGTGACATCGGCTATGTCGGCCGAGAACAGGTGCTCCTCGAGGGTGAGCAGATGCTCGTGGTTCATGACCGCCACGATGTTCTCGTCGTAGAGCGGGATGACGTGAAGGCCCTCGGTGTCGAGAGGTTCTCGCACGAAAGCCATGTCGGCTTCCCCGTCGTCGAGGGTCTTCCGCTGATCGGCCAGCTCCATGCGCACGACCTGGAGCTCGACGTCAGGATGCCTCTCCTCGAACGCACGGGTCCACTTGCCGATCGTGACGCCGAGCGGAAACGCGATGGTGAAGGTGGACGGCATGCTCGTAAGGGTATCGAACCCGGCCCGCCCCCGACGTCGTCGGCGAGTGGTGGAGCACGCGGCGGGATACCCTTGTCCCATGACCGCGGAGAAGAAGCCCCAGACGATGAAGCCCGCCACGGCGGCCAAGAAGCTCGGGATCTACCTCCCCGCCGCCCCTGCGGAGTTCCGCGACCGCGAGATCAGCCGCACCGAGCTGAACGAGCTCATGTCGCTTGCTCCCGACTGGCTGACGAAGCTGCGTACCGAGGGACCGCATCCCCGCGATGTCGTCGCACACAAGCTGGGCGTCTCGATCAGCGGCCTGGCTCGTGCCGGTATCGACGAGGCCCTCACCACGGCCCAGATCAAGGACCTCCTCGCTGCGCCGCCGGCGTGGCTGGTCGCGGAACGCGCCACACAGGCCGAGGTGCACGCCGAGAACGCCCGCATCAAAGCGAAGAAGGCTGAGCGCGCCGCTCACTGACCCGCGCTAGGCGGACGCGTCCGAGCCGCCAGTTCCATCGCCCGATCGGGCAGCGGCACGGGCCAGGACCTGAGGTCCGGTCACCAGTGCCCGCCGCCAGGGTGCGACACCGTCGATCTCGACCTGGAGCGAGAAGCTCAGAACCGTGCGGATGAGCACGATCAGCGCGAGCACGAGTGCGTCGGTCAGCGAGGGCGTCGATGTCACTGTCTTCACCAGGTCCGCTGCGACGAGAACTTCGAGTCCCAGCAGGATCACGCCGCCGAAGGTCTCCCGCAGCGTGCGGAACGCGGTGGCGCCACTGCGGCTGACCGCCCAGGTGCGGAGTGTGATGCCGATCGCCACGATGAAACCGATGACCATCGCGGACACTCCCACGACCTCGAATGCGAGCGCGATCGTGTCGAAGAACTCGTGACCGGACATGCCTCATGCTCCCACACCGGCGGCTTCGAGCGGGTGCACAATGGGCTGCATGCCTTCCAGCGCCGGACGTGACGCCCAGTCGGACATCTACCGCGCCGGCGTCTCGGGTCGTACACCGCGCATCCCGACCTCCTTCACCGACCTCGAACGCGCTGCACAGCGCCGCATGTCGCGTGCGGCATTCGCCTACGTGGCCGGATCGGCCGGGCTCGAACGGACGTCCGACGCGAACCTGGCCGCCTTCCGTCGTCACCGCATCGTTCCGCGCGTCTTGCGCGATGTGGCGGAGAGGGACCTCGGCATCGAGCTCTTCGGCGTCCGGCGCAGCACGCCGCTGGTGCTGGCGCCGATCGGTGTGCTCGACCTCGCGCATCCGGATGGCGACAGGGCGTCCGCGCGAGCCGCGGCAGCCCTGGGGGTTCCCGTGGTGCTCTCCAACCAGGCGTCACACCGATGGAAGACGTCGCAGCGGCGATGGATGCGGTCAGCCCCGGTGCCTCACGCTGGTTCCAGCTGTACTGGAGTTCGGACCGCGACCTCGTGGCCAGCCTGGTCGAACGTGCCGAACGGAGCGGGTGCGAGGCTATCGTGGTCACCCTCGACACGCACGTGCTCGGGTGGCGTCCGCGGGACCTCGATCTCGGCTATCTCCCGTTCAGCCGCGGACGGGGCATCGCCCAGTACACGAGCGATCCGGTGTTCCACCGACTCGTCGGGCAGCGTATCGCCGCGGGCGCGCCACGACCGCGCACCGCCGTCACGCCGTCCACGATCGCCTCGTTCGCGAGCATCCTTCGCCGTCATCCCGGGACTCTGCGTGAGAATCTGCGATCGGCGGAGCCTCTCGCAGCGATCGAGACATTCCTCGACGTCTTCGCCGATCCGTCGCTCACGTGGGACGACCTCGCCTTCCTCCGACAGCGCACGAGTCTGCCGATCGTTCTCAAGGGCGTTCTGCATCCCGACGATGCGGAACGCGCGCTGGAGGCGGGGATGGATGCCGTGCAGGTGTCGACGCACGGCGGACGCCAGATCGACGGCGGAATCGGCGCACTCGACGCGCTTCCCGCCGTCGTGGCCCGGCTGGACGGCCGCATGCCGGTGCTTTTCGACAGCGGCATCCGGGGTGGTGCGGATGCCGTCATCGCGCTGGCGCTCGGCGCGCGTGCCGTCGCCGTCGGGCGTCCATACGTCTATGCGCTGTCGCTCGGCGGAGAGACAGGTGTGCGGGAGCTGCTGCGCAACCTGATCGCCGAGCTCGACATCACTCTGGGTCTCGCGGGCGTGAGACGCGTCGAGGACCTCTCCCCGGAGATCTTCGGCCCGGTCAGCTGACAGCGGCGCCTGTTACCTGACCGAGGCGCCGATCAGGGAGAGCAGAGCGTGCCCGTAAGCCGATGCGGCGTCGTCGTGCTCGAACATCCTGTCCTCGCCCGACAGCGAGATCGTCACACGGTAGCCGTCGGGTGTGCGCGCGAGGTGCCGGAACGCTCCGCCGAGAAGCTCACGCAGCTGGTCTTCCCGAGGAATCCACAGAGCGTCCTCGACGGCGAGCGAGTCGAGCGCCCACTCCGTCGTGCCGTTGAATCCCAGGATCGTGCCGGTGTCGAAGGTGTGCGCCTCGATCGTCATCTCGCTCACGGTGAAGCGGTCACCGGCGAGCTCGTCCCTGTCGAT
>Ga0256798_1000214_pt1 | contig 17515 bp, 22 predicted proteins | sample MC6MC0949MT_FD_190193 | JGI IMG/M metagenome (GOLD analysis project Ga0256798, IMG submission 190193) | Metatranscriptome of enriched soil aggregate microbial communities from Iowa State University, Ames, United States - MC6-MC0949-MT... | ecosystem: Environmental > Terrestrial > Soil >... | reverse complement strand
GCGGCGAGCACACCGTTCGTCATCGGCGTGGCCGGATCGGTCGCCGTCGGCAAGTCGACCATCGCGAGGCTTCTGCGGGAGCTGCTCTCCCGATGGGAGGACACCCCACGAGTGGAGCTCGTGACCACGGACGGCTTCCTCCTGCCGAACGCTGAACTTGCGCGTCGAGGTCTGATGGAGCGCAAGGGGTTCCCCGAGTCGTACGACAGACGCGCTCTGCTTCGGTTCGTGACCGCGGTCAAGAGTGGCGCCGCCGAGGTGCGGGCACCCTTCTATTCGCACCTGAGCTATGACATCGTCCCCGATGCGGAAATCGTCGTGCGCCGCCCTGACGTCCTCATCGTCGAGGGGCTGAACGTGCTGCAGCCGGCGGGCGGAGGCAATCGTCTCGCCGTCAGCGATCTGTTCGACTTCAGCCTGTATGTGGATGCGCGCACCCGCGATATCGCGCGCTGGTACGAGGAGAGGTTCCTCAAGCTCCAGCGGGGGGCGTTCGCAAACCCCAAGTCGTACTTCCACCGATTCGCGGAGCTCACCGAGGAGCAGGCTCGCGAACGGGCGGCAGGAATCTGGGCCGGCATCAACGAGCCGAATCTGATCCAGAACATCCGTCCCACCCGGTCCCGCGCGAAGCTCGTTCTGCGCAAGGGCGAGGACCATGCGGTCAGCTCGGTCCTGCTCCGCAAACTGTGATGAGCTGCGACTAGCAGTGACGAGACATGACGCTGGCCTCACTCGACGTGCGCGTGGCTGATCGGCCAGAGGTCTAAGAGCCACAGGTTTCACGGCTCTGGTTGTGTCAGCCCGAGTGCCGTAGTCATGAGGTATGCCCACCCCTCGCTCACGTGCCGCCGAGCTGTTCGGCGACCGTGTACGCGAAGCGCGTCTCGCGCTCGGGTTGAGCCAGGAGGACATCGCCAACCTCGCGGACATGCATGTGACCAACTACGGTCGGATCGAACGCGGCGAGGCCAACTCCGAACTGCACACGATCGTGCGTTTGGCGACGGCACTCGACACGGATCCGGCGCGCCTGCTGTCAGGACTGTACGGCGACGGGATGCTCCCGGGCCGGGCGCGGGCGTACTCCGTCACCGACTTCCTCGCGGCGCGCAAGGCCGCGGGCAACGACTAGACGCTGACGATCAGACGCTGACGATCAGAGCGCGAGACGGTCGCGCACCACATCCGCGAGCTCGTGGGCGAGACGATCGGCAGTATCCTGATCCGCCGCCTCGACCATGACGCGAACGAGCGGCTCGGTGCCGGACGGACGAAGCAGAACGCGGCCGGTGTCGCCGAGGGCCGCCTCAGCGGCCTGGACGGCTGCCTGCAGCACCTCGTCGGTGTGCACGGCGTGGTGATCGACGTTCGTGACGTTCACCATCAGCTGCGGATAGACCGTCATCGCCTGTGCGAGCTCCGCGAGCGACTTGCGCTGACGTGCCATCTCGCTGAGAAGGTGCAGACCGGTCAGGATGCCGTCACCCGTCGTCGCGAAATCGCTCATGATGACGTGACCGGACTGCTCGCCTCCGAGCGAGTACCCGTGCTCGTTCATCTCTTCGAGAACGTAGCGGTCGCCGACCGAGGTCTCGACCATGCGGATGCCGTTGTCCCTCATGGCGAGTTTGAGTCCGAGGTTGCTCATCACCGTGGCGACGAGCGTGTTATCGCGCAGCTTGCCGCGCTCCTTCATGCCGAGCGCGAGGATGGCCATGATCTGATCGCCGTCGACGACGTTGCCGTTGGCGTCGATCGCGAGGCAGCGGTCGGCGTCGCCGTCGTGGGCGATGCCCACATCGGCGCCGGCTTCGAGCACGGCCTTGGCGAGGTTGTCGAGGTGCGTCGAACCGACACCGTCGTTGATGTTCATGCCGTCGGGCGAGTCGCCGATGACGGTGACGCGAGCGCCCGCGTCCGTGAACACTTCGGGAGAGACCCCGGCGGCGGCGCCGTGAGCGCAGTCGAGCACGACATGAATGCCGTCGAGTCGATGGGGAAGGCTGGCGAGGAGGTGGACCACGTAGCGGTCCTCGGCATCCGCGAATCGGCGGATGCGACCGACATCAGCGCCCGTCGGGGAGAGCTTCTCGAGGCCCAGGTGCTCCTCGATGCGGTTTTCGACCTCATCGGGCAGCTTCGTGCCTCCGCGAGCGAAGATCTTGATGCCGTTGTCGGGTGCCGGGTTGTGGGATGCGGAGACCATGACGCCGAAGTCGGCGTCGATGTCCGCGATCAGGAACGCAGCCGCGGGTGTCGGGATGACACCGGCGTCGAGCACGTCGATGCCGGAGCTCGCCAGTCCCGCCGCGACGGCGGCCGAGATGAACTCCCCGGACACACGAGGGTCACGGGCGACGATGGCCACCGGGCGTTTGCCGGCGGCCCGCCGCGCCTCAGCGCTCCGGCCTCGCGTCAGGACAACTGCTGCTGCCTGAGCGAGACCGAGCGCGAGGTCGGCGGTGAGGGAACCGTTTGCGAGTCCACGGACTCCGTCGGTACCGAAAAGGCGGGGCATATACCGAAGCCTAAGCGCTGGAGACGCTTAGCGCTTGGAGAACTGCGACGCCTTGCGGGCCTTCTTGAGACCGGCCTTCTTGCGCTCGATGACGCGAGCGTCACGGGTGAGGAAGCCGGCCTTCTTGAGGGTGGCACGGTTGTTGTCCCGGTCGATCTCGTTCAGCGCACGGGCGATCGCCAGACGCAGAGCGCCGGCCTGGCCCGAGGGGCCGCCGCCGGTGATCTTGGCGATCACGTCGTAGCCGCCGATGAGGTCGAGGACCTTGAACGGGTCGGTGATGAGCTGCTGGTGCAGCTTGTTCGGGAAGTACTCCGCGAACTCACGGCCGTTGACCGTGATGGTGCCGGAACCCGGGATGAGACGCGCGCGGGCGATGGCCTGCTTGCGACGGCCAACGGCCGCACCGGGAACGGTGAGGACGGGACGCTGGGCCTGGGGGGCCTCGCTCGCCGGGGTCTCGGTCGAGTAGGACTCGACGTTGTCGGCCTGAGCCGACTCGATGCTGTCTGCGATCTTCGCCACGATGGTGATAATCCTTTTTCTCTAAGTCTTAAAGGTCTGCTGGCGCGCTTACTGCGCGACCTGGCCGAGGGTGTACGGCTTCGGCTGCTGGGCGGCGTGCGGGTGCTCGCTGCCCGTGTAGACCTTCAGCTTGCGGAGCTGGGCGCGGCCGATCGAGTTCTTGGGGAGCATCCCGCGAACAGCCTTCTCCACGGCGCGGATCGGGTTCTTCTCGAGGAGCTCGGCGTAGGTGATGGCCGAGAGGCCGCCCGGGTAGCCCGAGTGGCGGTAGGCCTTCTTCTGAGCGGCCTTGGAGCCGGTGAGGGCGACCTTCTCAGCGTTGACGATGATGACGAAGTCGCCACCGTCCATGTGCGGGGAGAAGGTTGCCTTGTGCTTTCCGCGGAGGAGAGCTGCGGTGTGGCTGGCAAGACGGCCGAGCACGACATCGGTCGCGTCGATGACGACCCAGTCGCGCTGGATCTCGTCTGCCTTCGGGGTGTAAGTGCGCGTCACAGTAGTGGCTGCTTTCTGTATCGAACGGAGGTGTTCGTGAATCCCACTCCAGGACGGTTCCTGTCTCGAAGAGACGGAAACCGGTCGATCGGAGGGCTCACGTTCGTGGGTCGTGCCGCAGTGGCACAGACACCAAAGATCAATAGTACGTGAGCGGTCGAGGTACCGTCAAACTCGCGCTCTGCCGGTGCGCGTTGCGTCTCGTCGGAGAAAGGCGCACATCCCGGGCGACTTTTCCGTCACGACGGAAGACACGCCGCGGGCCCCGCCGGGATCTCCGACGCTACAGCGACCGCAGGGCACGCGTCTGCTCGGCACGGATGGCGAGCCCGACGTCCTCCGGGTACCCCACCTGAATGAGCGTGAGGCCGCGCGCGGGCATCACCCGGAACGCGCTGGTGCGCCGCCGCTCGTCGCGCAGCGTGGCGAGGTCGGCGACATCGAGTTTGCCTTCGCCGACGGTGACGCAACCGCCCACCAACGCCCGCACCATGCTGTGGCAGAAGGCATCGGCCTGCACCGAGGCGACGAGCACGCCGTCGGGGTCGCGGCGCCAGCCGAAGTTCTGGAGCGTGCGGATGGTCGTGGACCCCTCCCGGGGCTTGCAATAGCTGGCGAAGTCGTGCAGCCCCAGCAGACTGACGGCCGCCCGGTCCATGGTGTCCAGGTCGAGCTCGGCGGGGAGCCACGAGGTGCGGTGACGCTGCAGAGGATCCCGCAGCGATGCACTGTCGGCCACCCGGTACTCGTAGCGGCGCCAGATCGCGGAGAACCGGGCGTCGAAGCCGGGCGGCGCCTCAGACGCTCCCGTGACGACGACGTCCGGCACCGGACCGAAGATGCCGTTGAGCCTGCGGGCCAGGGTGGTCCCCGCATCCGTCGGCGCCTGGTGGCCGCGAGGTTTGAGCAGGGCGGCCACTTGTGCGTCGGTGAGATCGAGGTGGGCGACCTGACCCAGCGCGTGCACGCCCGCGTCCGTGCGCCCGGCGACCACGAGGTGCGGCGTCTCGCCGTACCGCCGGAAGATGGTGGCCAGCGCAGCCTCGAGCTCCCCCTGCACCGTCCTCTGTCCGGGCTGGATGGCCCAGCCGTTGAAGTCGGTGCCCTGGTAGGCGATGTCGAGGCGGAATCGGGTGGTCGCCTGGGTACTCACACGACAATTCTAGGGAGACCCGGCAACTGTCAGCGGGCGTTGTTATCGTGGAGGTTCCGTTCGTCTCCAACCGTCGACGGCCTCGCCTGTGATCTCCAGCACTCTTTCCCCCTCCCCCCAGCCTGCTTCCTCAGCTCCGCTCTCCCTTCGTCCGGAGATCGCCTTCCACCGTCCGGCGGTCGGCGCCAAACGCTTCGCGGGACTCGACGGCCTGCGCGCTTTCGCCGTCGCAGCCGTGCTCCTGTACCACCTGTTCCCCGGCGTGCTCCCGGGCGGATTCATCGGTGTCGACGTGTTCTTCGTCATCAGCGGCTTCCTCATCACGAGCCTTCTCATGCGGGAGCGCACGCGCACGGGACGCATCGACCTCCGCCGCTTCTGGGTGCGCCGTGCTCGACGACTCATGCCGGCGATCGCCGTGCTCGTGATCGTGTGCTCGGCCGCTGCGCTGGCGGTAGGAGGCGACGTGCTCGTCGGTCTGGGACGGCAGGTACTCGGCGCGGCGACGTTCAGCGCGAACTGGCTGTCGATCGCCGCCGACAGCAGCTATTTCGCTCAGGATGCCCCCGAGCTGTTCCGGCATCTCTGGTCGCTCGCCGTCGAGGAACAGTTTTATCTGGTCTGGCCGCTCGTCATTCTCGCGCTCGCGCTTCTGCGCGCTTGGTGGGCACGACTGGCCGTCGTCAGTGTCGTAGCGATCGCATCCGCGACGGCGATGTTCGTGCTCTACACACCCGGAGACGATCCGACCCGCGTCTACTTCGGATCCGACACGCACAGCTTCGGTCTCGCTGCGGGAGCGGCTCTCGCGATCCTCGTCTCGCGAATGCGTCCGATCGATCTCGATGCGGGCGAGAGCCCCATGCAGGTGTTCGCCCGCCGCTGGCTCCCACCGCTCGGACTCGTCTCGCTGGCCGGACTCATCGGCGCGGCGTGGGCACTGCACGACGACGCATCGTTCACCTACCAGGGCGGGCTGGCTGTCGTCAGCGCACTCACCGCCGTGGTCATCTGGGCCGCGGTCGCCCCGGGCTCCGGGCTCGGCCACTGGCTCGATCTTCGGCCGCTGCGCTACGTGGGTGTGCGGTCGTACGGCCTCTACCTGTGGCACTGGCCGGTCTTCGTGCTCGTCTGTGCTCTCATTCCCGACGAGCACGATCCCGTGATGGCGATCATCGTCGGCTTCGGCTCCCTGGCCATCGCGTCCGCGGCGACGCTCCTGTCATATCGCTGGATCGAGCTGCCGATTCGCCGTCACGGCCTTCTCGGTGTCGTTCGGTACGGGGTTCGGCGGATGCGCGTCTCCGCCGCCGCGCGAACCGGCGGAATCATCACGGCGAGCATGACGACGCTTCTCACCGCTGCGACGATCACGGCCATCGCGGTCGCTCCATCCGCCACGGGCGCCCAGTCCTACATCCAGCACGGACAGGCTTCGCTGAACAAACCGTCGGGAACGGCGCCCGGCAAAAATGCGCCCCCAGCGAGCGACTGGACGACACTGCGCACACCTCCCGACCCGCATCCTGTCGCCATAGGCCCCGACATCTCCGCGTTCGGCGATTCCGTGATGCTGGCATCGGCACCCGCTCTGCAAGAGAGGTTCCCGGGCATCTCGATCGATGCCGTGGTCTCCCGCCAGATGAACAAGGCGCCCGATCTGGTGCAACAGGCGAAGTCGGCCGGCTCGTTGCGTGACGTGGTGCTGGTCGGACTCGGAACGAACGGGGCGATCTCGAGCGACTCGCTCGAACGGATGCTGCAGACGATCGGTGACCGGCAGCTCGTCCTGGTGACCGTGCAGGCACCGCGATCGTGGACAGCAGGGGTCAATGACACACTGCGCGCCTTCGCCCGATCGCATCCCAAACAGGTCGCTCTCGCCGACTGGCAGGCGTCGATCGGGTCGCATCTCGACCTTCTGGCCGACGACCAGATACACCCGGGGATGAGCGGTGGTCGCATCTACGCCGACACGTTGCATCGAGCACTGCTCGACCTCGCCGAGCATTCGCCCGTTCGCGTCGCCGATCCGTGGGACAAGGCGGGTCCCCGTCCGCAGTAGCGGAGATCCGCCGGGACGGAACGGGCGCGACCCGCCGCCTGCTAGAACTCGCGAGTGAGCGCGAGTTGCGAGGTCGTGCGTTCGAAACCCATCCGAACATAGAGCCCGAGAGCACCCGACGGGTTCTCCGAGTCGACATCGAGCGTGACCTTGTCCCACCCGTGGTCGGCGCTCGCGCGAAGTGCGGCGCTGAGCAGCGCAGGAGCGATGCGTCTGCCGCGCCACGCTCGACGCGTCCCCACCAAACCGATGTACGCGCCGGTGAAGCCTTGCGACGCCCAGTCCTCTTCGGTCACCTGGCAGAGTACGAAACCGGCGACCTCCTCACCGCGCTCCCCCTGCGCGATCGCCAGGAACGAGATGTCGGGTCGGAACGTGCTCCCTCCGATCCAGGAATCCCACTGCTCGTCGTTCATCGGCTGGCTCGCCCAGTGATCTCGGAACGAATCGGTCAACGCTGCATGCGTCGCATCCGATCGATCCGATGAGTACGGCACGATCCGCACGTCGGCGGTGGGTTCGACGAACGGGATGGGAGCTCGCAGATCTCGCTCGAGGGCGACGAAGTACCGGGCGACAGTGAAACCGAAGCGTTCGAACAGCCGCACGTTCTGCGGCGCCCGCTCATCCGCGTAGGCAAGTGCCCACGCTGGAAGACGCTTGTCCGAGTTCGCCAGCTGCTGCAGAGCACGTGTCTGCGACCAGGCGAGGAGTTCACGGCCGATCCCCCTGCCACGGACGTCGGGATGCACACCGCCCTCGACGAACGACCTCACCAGCGTGATCTGCAGCGGCGGCATGACCACAGCGGCCAGAGCGATCGCGCGCCCGGCGGCGTCGAGAGCCACGATGGTGTCGCGCTCGAGGTCGACGTGGGAGAACCCGAACAGCTCCTCGATCTCTTCCCGGGTCGTGAGCCAGTTCGGATGATCGGCACCGTCGATCGCCTGCTGCAGATGCCACGCGAGATCGGTGTCGGCGGGCGTCAGCGCACGCCATTCCACGACCAGGGGATGCTGCGGTCGATACGTCTCGGGCGCGCTCAACCGCTCCCGGACCGGCGGGAGGTCGATGGGCTCGGACATGGCGACCAGCCTACGCAAACCGAACGTGCTCCGAAATGAGTGAGACCCCGCATCCTGAACGGATGCGGGGTCTCACAGACTGCAGGGGCGTTACGCCTTCTCGGCCTCAGCCTCGGCGGTGGTCTCCTCGGAAGCATCGGCATCGCCGGTGCTCTCCTCCACGACCTCGGCCTCAGCGGCCTCGGTCTCGGTGGTGGACTCGGCCGGGGCCTCGTCGGCGGCCGGCTCGGCCGCGGGAGCCGCAGCAGCAGGCTTCGTGGACGACTTGGTCGACTTCACCTTCGGGGTGACGGGCTCGAGAACGAGCTCGATCTGCACCATGGAAGCGTTGTCGCCCTTGCGGAAGCCCAGCTTGGTGATGCGGGTGTAGCCGCCCTCGCGCTCGGCCACGAGCGGCGCGATCTGAGTGAACAGCTCGTGCACGACCGTCTTGTCGTGAATCGTCGCGAGGACGCGACGACGGGCGTGCAGGTCGCCGCGCTTCGCGAACGTGATGAGACGCTCGGCCAGCGGACGCAGGCGCTTCGCCTTGGTCTCGGTCGTCTTGATGCTCTTGTGCGTGAAGAGCGCGGCGGCCAGGTTGGCGAGCATCAGGCGCTCGTGCGCGGGACCGCCTCCGAGGCGGGGGCCCTTGGTGGGCTTAGGCATGATCGGTTATCTCCAGTGTCTTAAAAGTCAGAAGGCGTCGTCAGAAAGACAAGCCTCAGATGTTGGTCTCGTCTTCTTCGTACCCGCTGTAGAAGTGGGCACCGTCGAAGCCGGGCACCGAATCCTTGAGCGAGAGGCCCATCTCGGTGAGCTTGTCCTTGACCTCGTCCACCGACTTCTGACCGAAGTTGCGGATGTTCATGAGCTGCGTCTCCGAGAGCGACACGAGCTCGCTCACGGTGTTGATGCCCTCACGCTTGAGGCAGTTGTACGAACGGACGGACAGATCGAGGTCTTCGATCGGCATCGACAGTTCGGAGCTGAGAACGGCGTCGACCGGTGCAGGACCGATCTCGATGCCCTCGGCGGCCGTGTTCAGCTCGCGGGCGAGACCGAACAGCTCGGTCAGCGTACGACCGGCCGAAGCGATCGCGTCGCGGGGGCTGATCGCGGGCTTGGTCTCGACATCGACGACGAGACGGTCGAAGTCGGTGCGCTCACCGGCACGGGTCGCCTCGACGCGGTAGGTCACCTTGAGAACAGGCGAGTAGATCGAGTCGATCGGGATCTGGCCCGCCTCGCTGTACTCGTTGCGGTTCTGGGTGGCCGAGACGTATCCGCGTCCACGCTCGATGGTCAGCTCGACCTCGAACTTCGCCTTCTCGTTGAGCGTGGCGATGACGAGCTCGGGGTTGTGGATCTCGACGCCCGCGGGAGCCGAGATGTCGGCGGCCGTGACCTGACCGGAACCCGTCTTGCGCAGGTAGGCGGTGATGGGCTCGTCGTGCTCGCTCGAGACGACGAGACCCTTGATGTTCAGGATGATCTCGGTGACGTCTTCTTTCACACCCGGAACGGTGCTGAACTCGTGCAGAACACCGTCGATGCGGATGCTCGTCACGGCAGCGCCGGGGATCGAGGAGAGGAGCGTGCGACGAAGCGAATTGCCGAGGGTGTAACCGAAGCCCGGCTCGAGCGGCTCGATGACGAACCGCGAACGGAACTCGGAGATGTTCTCTTCGGCGAGCGTAGGACGCTGTGCAATGAGCACTGTTGATTCCTTTCGGCTAAGTGTCCGCTATATGACACTTGCTGTGATGAGTATTGAGTTGTGTCGCGGGCGAGTGATGGCGACCGGTTGTCACCCGTCGCCATCACTCGCTTGCGCGAGAAGGAATGCAGTTAGACGCGACGACGCTTGGGCGGGCGGCAACCGTTGTGCGCCTGCGGGGTCACATCGTTGATCGAACCGACCTCGAGGCCGGCGGCCTGAAGCGAACGGATCGCCGTCTCGCGACCCGAGCCCGGGCCCTTGACGAAGACGTCGACCTTCTTCATGCCGTGCTCCTGCGCCTGACGCGCAGCCGACTCGGCTGCGAGCTGTGCGGCGAACGGGGTCGACTTGCGCGAACCCTTGAAGCCGACGCCGCCGGACGAAGCCCAGCTGATGACCGCACCGGTGGTGTCGGTGATCGAAACGATGGTGTTGTTGAACGTCGACTTGATGTGGGCCTGGCCCACGGCGATGTTCTTCTTCTCTTTCTTGCGCGGCTTCCGAACGGCCGACTTGGGTGCTGCCATGATTTCTCCTGAATCCTAAAGGCGAGGCTGCTGGCGAGGCCTAGCGAGCCTTCTTCTTGCCGGCTACGGTGCGCTTCGGGCCCTTGCGGGTGCGAGCGTTGGTCTTGGTGCGCTGTCCGCGGACCGGGAGGCCCTTGCGGTGGCGGATGCCCTCGTAGCTGCCGATCTCGACCTTGCGGCGGATGTCGGCGGCGACCTCACGACGGAGGTCACCTTCAACCTTGAAGTTGCCTTCGATGTAGTCACGGAGTGCGACGAGCTGCTCGTCGGTCAGATCCTTGACGCGAACGTTGCCGTCGATGCTGGTGTCGGCGAGGGTCTTGAGTGCCCGCGTGCGTCCGACGCCGTAGATGTAGGTGAGTGCGACTTCCACACGCTTTTCGCGCGGGATGTCAACGCCTGCTAGACGTGCCATTGTGGCTTGCTCCTGTGAGTGAGTGGAGGTCTGCAGCAACTCCGGTGCCCCGGCCTCCAACCGAGGGTGTCCCCCGCTCACGCGGGTTCTGGTGTTGCCATTCTTCTTGCTATTGAGTTGTGTGCGGCCGGCGGGATTCGCATCCCGCCGGCCTCAGGCTGCGATCAGCCCTGACGCTGCTTGTGGCGCGGGTTCTCGCAGATGACCATGACCCGTCCGTTACGACGGATGACCTTGCACTTGTCGCAGATCTTCTTGACGGAAGGCTTGACCTTCATAGTTCTCTTACCTTTGTTCGCTGTCCTCGTACCTCGCCCGGGGCTACCCGATGGCGTGGCCGTTACTTACAGCAGTCGTTACTTGTAGCGGTAGACGATCCGGCCGCGGGTCAGATCGTAGGGGCTCAGCTCTACGATCACCCTGTCCTCGGGGAGGATTCGGATGTAGTGCTGACGCATCTTGCCGGAGATGTGGGCAAGAACCTTGTGGCCGTTCGTCAGCTCAACGCGGAACATCGCATTGGGCAGGGCTTCGACAACAGATCCTTCGATCTCGATGACACCGTCTTTTTTGGCCATAGCCTCACTGTCGCTAAAAGTATTGATTGCTGGTCGTGCGTTGATTGTGGTGACGGCACGCGAAAAACGCGGTCAAGACACCAAGGATCAATCTTAGGGGATTTCCCCGCGTTTAGCGAATCCTTGTGTATCATCACCGTTCGCTCTGCGCGAGCGGACGCCGCCGACGCTCACGCCGCCGCCGGCGCTCAAGCGATGGCCGTGGGGGTGATACCGAAGGGCGCGAGACCCGCCGCTCCCCCGTCGGCGGCGGTCAGCACCCAGATGCCGTCCTTGTGAACGGCCACGCTGTGCTCCCAGTGGGCGGCAGCCTTGCCGTCCTCGGTCGCCACCGTCCAGCCATCGTCTTTGACGTAGGTGTCCGGGCCGCCGAGAACGACCATCGGCTCGATCGCGACGACCAGACCGGGCTTCACCTCGGGGCCCTTGGCACGCACGCGGTAGTTGAACACCGGTGGCTCCTCGTGCATCCGTCGACCGATGCCGTGACCGATGTAGTCGGTGAGGATGCCGTAGTCGCCCTGCGACAGGATGTATTCCTCGACGGCCTCGCCGACCTCGTTCAGATGCTTGGCCGATGCGAGGCGAGCGATCCCCTCCCACAGCGACCGCTCGGTCACGTCCGAGAGCCTCTGTCTTTCCGCCACGGTCTCCGGCCTCGCCGGATCCGGAAGCACGAAGCTGCGCGCCGCATCCCCGTTCCAGCCGTCGAGGATCGCGCCGCTGTCGATGGAGACGATGTCGCCCGGCTGCAGGATGCGCGAACCGGGGATGCCGTGCACGACCTCGTCGTTCACAGAAGAACAGATCGTGTGGTGGTAGCCCTGCTCCAGCTTGAAGTTCGAGGAACCGCCTGACGCGACGATGGCCTGCTCAGCCAGTGCGTCGAGTTCGAGGGTCGTCATACCCGCTGACACGGCGCTCTGCACCGCATCGAGCGATGCGGCCGTCGCCAGACCGGGCGCCACCATCAGCCGGAGCTGCGCGGGCGACTTGTACATCGAGCGCTTGAAGACCACGGCCATAGCGCCGCGCTAGGCGACGGACTCGTCGGACGAGGCGTCGTCGCGTTCCGCAAGCGGGAGAACACCGCGGTCGCGAAGTGCCTGCTTGATACGGTCGGCGACCTCGTCCACACCGCCGAGCCCGTCGACCTCGACCAGCTGGCCCCGATCGCGGTACACGGCGATGAGCGGTGACGTCTCGCGGAGGTAGACCTGCTGGCGGTGCCGGATGGCATCCTCGGAGTCGTCAGCACGACCCTGCTCCTCGGCGCGCTTGGTGAGGCGGGACACGATCTCGTCCTGATCGGCGACGAGCTGCACGACCGCGTCGAGCTTCTGACCTTTGGAGGCGAGGAGCTCGTCGAGGTAGTGCACCTGCTCAAGCGTGCGCGGGTAGCCGTCGAGAAGGAACCCGCCCTGGGCGTCGTCCTCTTCGAGGCGCGCCTTGACGAGCTCGTTGGTGAGGCTGTCGGGAACGTAGTCGCCCGCATCCACGATCGCCTTCACCTGAACACCGAGCGGTGTCTCGTTCTTGATGTTGGCCCGGAAGATGTCGCCCGTCGAGATGTCGGGGATGCCGTAGGTGCTGGTGATGCGGCTCGCCTGGGTGCCCTTGCCTGCCCCGGGCGGTCCGACGATCAGCAACCGCGTCATCGAAGCAGTCCCTCGTAGTGCCGCTGCTGCAGCTGGGAGTCGATCTGCTTCACCGTCTCCAGTCCCACGCCGACGATGATCAGGATGGAGGTTCCGCCGAACATGAAGTTCTGGCTCGCTCCGATCAATGCGAACGCAACCAAGGGGATGAGAGCGATCAACCCCAGATAGATGGCGCCGGGGAGGGTCACGCGGGTGAGGACGTAGTCGAGGTACTCGGCGGTGGGACGTCCCGCTCGGATACCCGGGATGAAGCCGCCGTACTTCTTCATGTTGTCCGCGACCTCCTCCGGGTTGAACGTGATGGCCACGTAGAAGTACGTGAAGCCCACGATGAGGAGGAAGTACAGAAGCATGTAGAGCGGGTGATCGCCCTTGGTGAGGTAATTCGTGATCCACGTCACCCAGGCCGCGGGGGCTTGGCCTGCCGCAGGCTGGTTGAACTGCGCGATCAGAGCCGGCAGATACAACAGCGACGACGCGAAGATCACGGGCACCACGCCGGCCATGTTGACCTTGATCGGGATGTAGGTGTTGTTGCCGCCGTAGGTGCGCCGGCCGACCATCCGTTTGGCGTATTGCACAGGGATGCGCCGCTGCGATTGTTCGACGAACACCACCGCCATGACGATCAGCAATCCGATCGCGATCACCACGATGAGCAACTCGATGCCCTGCGACTGTGCGATGGCGATGAGCGAGGTGGGGAACTGGGCTGCGATGGAGGTGAAGATCAGCAGCGACATGCCGTTGCCGATGCCGCGCTCGGTGACGAGCTCGCCCATCCACATGATGAGCCCGGTGCCGGCGGTCATCGTGATGACCATCAGCATGATCGCGTACCACGAGTCGTCCGTGATGAGCTGCGTGCACTGCGAGACGGCGGTGGTGCCGAAGAGCGCGCCGCTGCGGGCGACGGTGATCAGCGTCGTGGACTGCAGCACGCCTAGGGCGATCGTGAGGTAACGCGTGTACTGCGTCAGCTTGGCCTGACCGGCCTGGCCCTCCTTGTAGAGGGTCTCGAAGCGCGGGATGACCACGCGCAGAAGCTGCACGATGATCGACGCGGTGATGTACGGCATGATGCCGAGCGCGAAGATCGAGAGTTTGAGGAGCGCGCCACCCGAGAACAGGTTGACGAGCGAATACAGGCCGGAGGTGTCCTGGTTAGCGTTGAGACACGCCTGCACGTTGCCGAAGTCGACGAACGGTGCAGGGATGAACGATCCCAGACGGAAGAGAGCGATGATGCCCAGGGTGAAGGCGATCTTCCGGCGAAGATCTGGCGTGCGGAAGATCCGCGCGACGGCGCTAAACAAGTTGCGTCCTGCTTTCCTGTAAGGAGTCAGCCGGGTGATCAGATGGCCTGATCACCCGACTGCACTACTTTACGGGGTCGTTCCTGAACCTGCGGTTCGGGGACCCTGGTGACTACTTGACGGAGCCACCCGCGGCGACGATCTTCTGCTCGGCGGAGCCGGAGACCTTGTCGACCGCAACGTTCAGCTTAACCGCAATGTCTCCATTGCCGAGAACCTTGACCTTCTCGTTCTTGCGAACGGCGCCCTTGGCGACGAGATCGATGACGGTGACGTCACCACCCGTCGGGTAGAGCTCGGCGAGCTTCTCCAGGTTCACGACCTGGTACTCGACGCGGAAGGGGTTCTTGAAGCCACGGAGCTTCGGCGCACGCATGTGGAACGGAAGCTGACCACCCTGGAAACCGGGGCGCACCGAGTAGCGCGCCTTCGTTCCCTTGGTACCGCGGCCCGACGTCTTACCCTTGGAACCTTCACCGCGTCCGACGCGGGTCCTGTCCTTCTTGGATCCGGGGGCGGGGCGCAGGTGGTGGACCTTGAGCACGTGCTCACGGTTCTCCACAGCGTCAGCCTTCTTGACGGGTGCCTTCGCAGCCGGCTTCTCAGCCTTCGCGACGGTCTCGTCCTTCGAAGCGGCAGCAGCCTTGGGAGCAGCGGACTTGGCCGCTGCAGCCTTGGGAGCGGCAGCCTTCGCGGGCGCCTTCTTCTCTGCGGCGTCCTTGGTGGTCGCCGCCTTCGTGCCGGCTGCCTTGGAGGTGGCGGCCTTGGCGGGCGCCTTCTTCTCGGCAGTCTTCTTCTCAGCGGCCGGCTTCGCGGCGGCAGCCTTGGTTGATTTCTCTTCGGCGGCGTTCTTAGCGTCGGCCATTAGTCAATCTCCTCGACCTTGACAAGGTGAGCGACGGTGTTGACGTAACCGCGGTTCTGCGAGTTGTCCTCGCGAACCACGACATCACCGATGCGCTTGAGACCCAGGCTGCGAAGCGTGTCGCGCTGGTTCTGCTTCTCACTTACTTTGGACTTGATCTGCGTGATCTTCAGACGAGCAGCCATCAGGCACCTGCCTTAGCGGTCGCGGCGGCCTCGGCCAGCGCTGCCTCGGTACGAAGCAGGCGCGCGGGGGCCACCTGGTCGTAGTCGAGCCCACGGCGGGCTGCGACGGCGCGCGGCTCCTCGAGCTGCTGCAGCGCCTCGACGGTCGCGTGCACGATGTTGATCGTGTTCGACGAACCGAGCGACTTGCTGAGCACGTCGTGGATACCGGCGCACTCGAGCACTGCGCGCACCGGACCACCGGCGATAACACCGGTACCGGCGGCGGCGGGGCGCAGAAGCACCACACCGGCTGCGGCCTCACCCTGAACGGGGTGCGGGATGGTGTTGCCGACGCGAGGAACGCGGAAGAAGTTCTTCTTCGCCTCCTCGACGCCCTTCGAGATCGCCAGGGGCACCTCGCGGGCCTTGCCGTAGCCGACGCCGACCAGACCGTTGCCGTCTCCGACGACCACGAGGGCGGTGAAGCTGAAGCGACGTCCACCCTTCACGACCTTCGAGACGCGGTTGATGGTCACAACGCGCTCGAGGAACTGGCTCTTGTCCTGGTCGCGGTTTCCGCGGTCACGGTTGGGGTTGCGCTCACGTCCACCACGACGGGCCTCGCGGGGCTCGTTCTGGGTACTGGTCGTGGATGCGGCGGTCTCCACCGGCGCGGCTGCGTCCGTTGCCTGCGCTGAGGCCACAGTCTGCTCCTTGTTGTTCTGTACGTCGCTCACAGGTTCAATCCACCCTCTCGAGCTCCTTCGGCGACAGCTGCGACGCGACCCGCGTACTTGCTGCCACCACGGTCGAATACGACGGCGTCCACGCCGGCGGCCTTCGCGCGCTCGGCGACGAGCTCGCCGACCTTGCGGGACTTGGCGGTCTTGTCACCGTCGAAGCTGCGGAGGTCTGCCTCCATGGTCGACGCCGATGCCAGGGTGTGGCCCCTGCTGTCGTCGACGACCTGCACGAAGACGTGACGTGCCGAACGGGTGACGACGAGACGGGGACGTACCGTGGTGCCCTCGACCTTCTTGCGAAGGCGGGTGTGGCGGCGCGAACGCGCAGCGGACTTGCTCTTTCCTCTGGTTCCGAGAGCCATGGTTACTTACCAGCCTTTCCGGCCTTGCGGCGGACAACCTCGCCGGCGTAGCGCACACCCTTGCCCTTGTAAGGCTCGGGCTTGCGGATCTTGCGGATGTTGGCGGCGACCTCACCGACGGCCTGCTTGTCGATACCGCTGACGGTGAGCTTGTTGTTGCCCTCCACCGTGAACGTGATGCCCGCGGGCGGCTCGACGTTGACCGGGTGCGAGAAGCCGAGAGCGAACTCGACGCCCGCGCCCTTCTGAGCCACGCGGTAACCGGTGCCGACGATCTCGAGACCCTTGGAGTAACCCTGGGTGACGCCGATGATCTGGTTGCTGATCAGTGTGCGGGTCAGACCGTGGAGCGAACGCGATGCGCGCTCGTCGTCGGGACGGGTGACGAGCACCTGGCCCTCGGTCAGCTTGACCTCGATCGGGCTCGCGACGGTGAGCGAGAGCTCACCCTTCGGACCCTTGACGGTGACGGCCTGGCCGTCGATCTTCACATCGACCCCGGCAGGGACGTCGATGGGCAGTCTTCCAATACGCGACATGTCGAACTACCACACGTAGGCGAGGACTTCCCCACCCACGCCCTTCTTCTCAGCCTGCCGGTCGGTCAGAAGACCGGAGGACGTGGACAGGATGGCGACGCCGAGCCCGCCGAGAACCTTGGGGATCTCCGTGGACTTCGCGTAGACGCGGAGTCCGGGCTTCGAGACGCGCTTGATACCGGCGATGGAACGCTCGCGGTTCGGGCCGAACTTGAGGCTCAGCGTGAGGGTCTTGCCGACCCGCGCATCCTCGACGTCCCAAGCGGAGATGTAACCCTCGGCCTTCAGGATGTCGGCGATGTGCGCCTTGAGCTTCGAGTGCGGCATCGACACGGTGTCGTGGTGCGCCGAGTTCGCGTTGCGCAGTCTGGTCAGCATGTCTGCGACCGGATCTGTCATTGTCATTGCAGATGTTTCCTTTGGTTCACCAGGTTTCGTTCACCCGTTACACGAGTGACGACCTGTGGTGGAAGCGGGCCGGCCGGATCGGCCGGCCCGACAGGGGTGAGGACTAGTTGGCGGCCTCGTTGGAACGGAAGGGGAAGCCGAGCTGCTTGAGCAGTGCGCGACCCTCCTCGTCGTTCTTCGCGGTGGTCACCACAGTGATGTCCATTCCGCGAACGCGGTCGATCTTGTCCTGGTCGATCTCGTGGAACATAGCCTGCTCCGTGAGACCGAAGGTGTAGTTGCCCGTTCCGTCGAACTGCTTGTCCGACAGACCGCGGAAGTCGCGGATACGGGGAAGTGCGAGCGAGATCAGGCGGTCGAGGAACTCCCACATGCGGTCGCCGCGCAG
>Ga0256798_1000197_pt1 | contig 17955 bp, 13 predicted proteins | sample MC6MC0949MT_FD_190193 | JGI IMG/M metagenome (GOLD analysis project Ga0256798, IMG submission 190193) | Metatranscriptome of enriched soil aggregate microbial communities from Iowa State University, Ames, United States - MC6-MC0949-MT... | ecosystem: Environmental > Terrestrial > Soil >... | reverse complement strand
TGGGACCATCACCGACGCCGTAGATCTTGACGCTGTTCGTGGCGCCGGAACCCGCACCGATCGCGACGAACGCCGGACCGGAGTAGACGGGCGGAGCCGGGCTCGCAGCGGCCGCCGGCGCGGCGGTCGCCAAGAGGATGACGGGCGTCGCCCAAGCGGCACCCTTCAAGATGGTACGGCGGTCGATAGGCGTCGACGAAGGCATGGAGCTCCCCAAAGCTCGGCGCGCATCCCACATGCGCGCACGCGATGATGGGCGTCCGGGGTGGCACCCATCTCCGCGATTATCACCAACGGGGCTATGGAGATCGGCCCGAGATCGCGGAGTTGAGGCAATCTTGTGCCAATCCTCGGTGGCGCCTGAACCGATACGGCCAGGCGCGCCCGTGCGCTGACAGCGACCGCACAGCGCGCGGTGATTATGCTCGAACTCACGCCATCCACCGACCGCGGAAGAGTCTCGTGACCGATCCTGATCACTTCTCGCCGCAGACGCGCGCGCAGCTCCGGCGTGCGCCAGACGGGTCCCGACCTGTGCGGCGTTCGCCGAGGCGACGCCGCGTGTTCTGGATCGTCGGCATCCTCGTGATACTTGTCGGCGCCGGCGCGGTCGCGGGATATGGCCTCTACGCGCGCGCCGAGGCGATCCGAAGCGACATGCAGTCGGCGCAGGCAGAGGTGCCTGCGCTGGCGGCGAGCGCCGCTGCGCTGGACTTCGATGCCGCCTCCGCCTCGCTCGAGAAGGCTGCCACCTACACGACCCGGGCGGTGGAGCTGACGAACGATCCACTGTGGCGTGCCGTGGAAGCGCTGCCGATTGTGGGAACCAACGTCGCCGCGGTCAACGAGATCGCGTCGATCACAGACCAGACGCTGGAAGCGGCGAAGCCGCTTCTGGCGGCCGGGCCGATGCTGCTCCCCGGCAACTTCGCCCCCATCGACGGAGCGATCCCGATCCAGCCCCTGTTGGATGCCCAGCCGATCGTGCACGCGGCTGCCGCGCGACTCGCCGACCTCGAGGCTCGCACGAGAGGGCTCAACGTGGACGGCACGATCGATGCGATCACGGCGGCGAAAGCGTCACTCATCGAGCAACTCGGCAAGATCAATCACATGCTCGGGTCAGCTGACAGTGCTCTCACGGTCGCGCCATCCATGCTCGGTTCGGACTCGCCGAAGACCTACGTCGTGATGTTCCTCAACAATGCCGAGCTGAGGTCGCTCGGAGGAACGGCGCTCTCGTTCGTCGAACTGCGAGTCGACCGCGGCCGCATCGAACTCGTCCAGGCGATTCCGGCGGGCTTCAACCACTTCCCCGCGCTCGTCGACTCGATCGTCCCGGTGCCGGACGGCTTCGAGACGATCGCCCCGAACTTCTTCGGTCGATTCATCACCAACGCGGGCGTGCGCCCGAGTATGCGAAGTGCGGCAGACGTCGTCACCGCCAACTGGGAACGCCAGTTCGGACGCACGCCCGACGCCGTCATCTCGATGGACGTCGTCGCTTTGTCCTATATTCTCGCCGCGACCGGACCCGTCGACACGGGCGAATGGGTCGTCGACTCCACCAACGCCGTCGACATCCTCTTGAACCAGGTTCTCAACGCGTTCGACAGCGGCAACTTCACCGCCGACAACGCTCGTCAGGACCAGGTGTATGCGTCGCTCGTGGACCAGACGTTCGCTCGCGTATCGGGTGGTGCCTTCGATGCATCGAAGATGATCGAGGCGATCGGGCGAGCCGCCGGCGAGCGTCGCTTGATGGTCGCAGCAGAGGATCCCGATCTGCAGCAGGTCCTCGCCGACGCGGGGGTGCAGGAGGGGGTGCCCGAGCGGGCCGGCGATGCCGACGTCGCGGGTGTCTACCTCAACGACACCGTCGGCTCGAAGCTCAACTTCTACCTCGACACCGATGTCGACGTCACCGCTGCCTGCACCGATCCCGGAAAGCGCCGGATGACCGTCGTCCTGACGAGCACTGTGACGCCCGATCAAGCGTCGGCACTCAACCCCGCCGTTCTGGGTGGCTACGCCAGTCAGAAGCTCGACCCCGGGGTACAGCGGCTGCTCGTGCTCCTGTACGCGCCCATCGGGGCTCAGATCAGCTCAGTGACCCTCGACGGAACTGACGTAGAGGTCGCCCCGACCGTCGATGCGGGGCATAGCGTACAACCCCTCCAAGTGCTCGTCCCGCCCGGAGCGGCGTCGACGATCACCGTGGAGTTCTCGGGCGTTGACCCGTCTCAGTCCCTGAGCGCGGACGTCACGCCCAGCGTGCGGGCGGCGACAGTCGCAACCGATACGGTCTGCGGCTAGGTCGATAGGACAGTCACACCCTTACTTTCGGTCAGACCAGAGCGTTTCGGTCCGGACGGTAGTGAAGCCTATGCGACCATGGAGAGGGAGCGCGGGGTGAGCGTTTCGTTCCGGGAGGATTTTTCGTGTCGTCTGCAGCTGTTCCGATGACCGAATCGGTGACCCGGGCACAGCTGCGACGCCGCGCATTCGCCGCCGCCGTCGACGGGGCGGCGTGGGTGATCGGCATCCTCCTCGCGGTGCTGCTGCGGTTCGACATGGATGCCACAGCCGTCGCCTGGCTCCCCACGATCGTTCTCGCCCTCGGAGCCGCGGTCCTGCAGGTCGTCGTCGGCTACCTGACGGCGCTCTATCGTGGGCGCTTCACCTACGGTTCTTTCGAGGAGGTGCGCGCGCTCGGAGGAGAGGTCCTGGTGCAGGCGCTGGCGCTGGCTGCCTTCGTGCTGCTCTTCGGCAACGCAATCGGAGTTCCGCGCAGCACGATCTTCATCGCCTTCCCGTTCGTGCTGCTCATCATGTTCGGCGTGCGTTACTCGGCACGGCTCATGCTGGAGCGACTCAGGCGTCCGGACGCCGACGCTCAACCGGCCCTGATCGTCGGGGCGGGGTACCTCGGTGAGGCGCTGCTTCGTTCGCTGAGGACCGACCCCAACTCGCCGATGCGCCCGATCGCGCTGCTCGACGATGACGCGGCGAAGCGCAACCTTCGTCTGCGAGGAATTCCTGTCGTCGGCCGAACCGACGAGGTCGTCGATGCGGCTCGCCGCACCGGTGCCACCGCTCTGGTTGTGGCCATCGGCCGCGCGGACAGCTCGCTACTCCGCCGACTCGCGGAGCAAGCGGATGCCGCCGGCCTGCGGGTCTACGTCATACCGACGCTGGCGAAGCTCGTGGCCGGTGAGGCATCGGTGAGCGACCTTCGCGACATCAGCATCGAAGACCTCATCGGACGCACGCCGGTCGATACGGAGGTGGAGACCATTGCGGGCTACATCACCGGCCGACGGGTGCTCGTGACCGGTGCGGGTGGATCGATCGGCTCGGAGCTGTGCCGTCAGCTGGCGAAGTACGGCCCTCGCGAGCTGATCATGCTCGACCGGGATGAGACGGGGCTGCAACTGGCGCAGCTGGGCACCTCCGGACATGGCCTTCTCGACACGAATGACGTCGTTCTCGCCGACATCCGCGAAGTCGACACTCTCGAGGCGATCTTCCGGGCGCGGCGGCCCGAGGTGGTTTTCCACGCCGCAGCGTTGAAGCATCTCCCGATGCTCGAGCAGTATCCGGACGAAGCATGGAAGACGAACGTTCTCGGTACCTTGAACGTCCTCAACGCTGCGCGTGCAGTGGGCGTCCGCACCTTCGTGAACATCTCCACCGACAAGGCCGCGAACCCCACGAGTGTGCTCGGTCACTCGAAGAGGGTCGCGGAGAAGCTCACGGCCTGGGCGGCGGCCGACACGCAGGTCGACTATCTCTCTGTTCGCTTCGGGAATGTCATCGGGAGCAGAGGGTCGATGCTGCCGACGTTCACGGCACTCATCGATGCCGGCGGCCCGCTCACGGTCACGCATCCAGAGGTGACCCGTTACTTCATGACGATCCCTGAAGCGTGCCAGCTGGTCATCCAAGCCGGTGGAATCGGTCGCCCCGGCGAGGTTCTCATTCTCGATATGGGCGAACCGGTGAAGATCCTCGATGTCGCCAAGCGGATGATCGCGATGTCGGGCAAACAGATCGAGATCGTCTATACCGGCCTTCGTGACGGCGAGAAGCTGCACGAAGAGCTCGTCGGTAGCCGCGAGAATCTCGAGAGGCCATTCCATCCGAAGATCTCGCACGCACGGGCTGAGTCGATCAGCCCGGACAGACTCGACAAAGCGGGGTGGAAAGAACGCATGCTCGCCGAGCCTCGGGTCAACGACACCTCGATCGTTCTTGCTCAAGGCAAGCTCCGCGAATGACAACGCGCCGCAAATCTCAAGGCGCCTCGCATGCTTGATCCTTTTCTCGTCAGTGGTGTCGTCGCAGCGGGCCTCGTAAGTATCCTCAGCCCGCTGGTCATTCGACCGATTCTCGCCCGACGCGGCGTGGTAGATGTCCCCAACGAGCGTTCGTCACACGTCAGCGTGACCGTGCGTGGTGGGGGGATCGGTGTGATGGCTGCGTTCATCGTCGGGGGCCTTATCGCGCCGATGGGCTCGCAGACGTCTGCAGTCGGCGTTTGTTTGGTGATTGTCGTCGCCGCGGGGACAATGGCGGCTGTCGGCTTGATCGAGGACTTACGCGGACTGGCGGTCGGCGTGCGCGCTTCCCTGCAGCTCCTCATCGGTGTTCTCGGCTCCTGGGCCGCGTGGTCTATTCAGCCATCTATCGGGGCCTGGATCATTCCGCTCGGAGGTTTGATGTTCGCCTTGTACGTCAACGTAACCAACTTCATGGACGGGATTAACGGGATCTCGGGCATGCACGGGCTTGTCGTGGGTGGCACATTTGCGGCGATTGGTGTTCATGAGAGCCTCAGTTGGCTGGTCGCGATGGGCGGCGTGCTCGCCGTGAGCTTCGGCTTCTTTCTCTGGTGGAATCTTCGTCCCCCCGGATACTTTCTTGGCGACGTCGGGAGCTATCTGTTGGGCGGGGCTGTCGCAGCGATCGCAACCGGCGCTGCGCTCGGAGGGGTCTCTCCATTGGCAATCGTCGGACCGTGCATCATCTACCTCACTGACTCGCTGACAACCATCCTCGGGCGCGCCATCCGTCGCGAGCCTGTGTTCAAGCCCCACAGATTGCATACGTACCAGCGGCTGAGTGACCAACACGGACATGTTCGCACCGCGACGCTGGTGAGTGCGCTGTCTGTGCTGACGGCGACCATTTGTTGGATGGGAGCGTTCGGCTACGTCCCGCTGGCGACCGCAGTCGGGCTGACTGCCGTGATCGCTCTGACATACATGGCGTTGCCGGCGCTGACTCGAGCCTTCCAGAGAGATCGGACGTCCCTATGAGGATCCTTGTCACGGGCGCCACGGGTTTCGTGGGGACTCACGTTGTGGCACATCTTCGCAAGTCCGGACACGAGGTGGTGCTCGGTGTGCGCCGCTCACAGATGTCCGAAACCGCTGCAGCCGTTTCGGTCGTATCAAGCGATAGTGGACAGGACGAGCTGCATCGTGCGGTTAATGGAGTCGAGGCGGTCGTGCACCTCGCTGCGCGTGTGCATGTGATGCACGACACCGCCGTCGACCCGTCTGCTGAGTTCGAAAAAGTCAACACGGCGTGGACAGACCGGTTGGCGATGGCTGCGAAGAGCGCGGGCGTCCGACGATTCGTGTTCCTCAGTTCTATCAAGGTCAATGGAGAAAGCACGCGCGATCATCCGTTTTCCGCGACGGACGATGTAGATCCGAGAGATCCGTATGGACGCTCGAAGTGGTTGGCAGAGCAGGCTCTCAGTCGTCTTGCGGACGACTACTTCCGGGTCGTCGTCTTGCGTACCCCCTTGGTCTACGGCCCGGGTGTGGGAGGTAACTTCGTTCGCCTGCTCGGCCTCGTGAGGTCCGGAATTCCATTACCCCTGGGTGGCATTTCGAACCGCCGAACTATGACGTCTATTTCGAATCTTGTTGATGCGATTCTCTACTCCATAGAAGCGCCGTTGGGTGACTACACGCTTGCATTGGTGGCCGACGGGGAGTCTTACTCGACGCCGGGCCTCTTACGAGAGATCGCGCTAGCCTCGCGGCGACCATCAAGGGTCTTTTGGTTCCCCTTCGGCCCTATCGACACGGCGGCACGTCTTGTCGGGCGCGGCGAGGTGACGCGGAGGCTCTCTGAGTCGCTGGAAGTGACTCCGGGGAGCTCATCGCAGAGCTGGTCCTGGCGGCCCGCGCAGCCGCCCGTGGGCGAGATCGAGCGAACCGTAATGTGGCATGCGCACGCCGGTGAGGGCAAGCAGCAGTCGTGACTGGTCGGATAGGCAAAGGCTCGTCAAAACGACCTCGGATCGTCATTGGGGTGACGATTGATGATTCGCTCCAATTTCTTCGAGGGTTCCCGGAGCTCCTGGCGAGTCGCGGGTGGGACGTCCATCTCGTGTCGACGAACGGTCCACGTCTGGCCGCGTACGCGGAGTCCTCGCGTGTCGTTACCCACGCGGTCCGAATGGAACGCGACCCTCGGCCGATCCGCGACGCCGCTGCCTTGATGCGATGGGTCGCGCTGATCCGTCGAGTGAAACCCGACGTCGCGTATGTGGGTACACCGAAAGCCGGACTGCTGGGCATCATCGCGGGATGGGTTACTCGCGTGCCTGCGCGCATCTATGTGCTCCGAGGGTTGCGGCTTGAAACAGCGACGGGGCGTCAGCGTCAGCTTCTCATCGGGCTTGAGAAGCTGACCATGCGGCTTGCCACCAGTGTCATCTGCGTAAGCGATTCGCTGCGAGAGGTCGCAGTCGACATGCGGTTGGCTCCTCCGCGGAAGCTGATCGTACTTGGCGCGGGTAGCTCCAATGGCGTCGATGTGGACCTCTTCAGACCCAATCGACTCCCCGCCGCCGAACGCGTGCACGCGCTCGTAGAGTTGGGATTGAATCCAACTCAACCCGTCATCGGGTTCGTTGGTCGACTTACCCGCGACAAGGGTCTCGACGAACTCGCTGACGCCCTCGTCGTGCTTGGGGCGAACGGTGTTGAGGCCCAACTGCTTATTGTGGGCGGCGTCGATGATCCGTCGGGCGAACTCGCGACACGCCGGCTCGCTGCCACCGGCGCGAGGGTCGTCGCGACTGGCTATCGGAACGACCCCGAGAACGTGTATCAATTGATGACGGTTCTGTGCTTACCGAGCCATCGGGAAGGGTTCGCCAACGTCTCGCTTGAGGCCGCGGCGTCCGGCGTCCCCATCGTCGGGTCCAACGCGACCGGCGTGCGAGACGGCATCGTGGACGGCCGAACTGGCTTCACCGTCCCGCTGGGCGCGCCCGAACGGCTCGCAGCAGCGATTGAAGCACTTCTGAGAGACGATGCGCTTGCCGAGCAGTTCGGGGCAGCCGCGCGTGAACGGGTCATCGCGATGTTCGACCGGGGAAAGGTCCAAGAACTCTATGCCGATGCCATGACGTCGGCGCTGCCACCCGACCGGCGGCGCGCTGCTCTGACCGTATCTGACCCGCTGCCGTAATAGGCAGGCGACCAAATGCCCGAAACCGCGAGGAAGGCGATGAAATGAAGATCCTAATCACCGGGGGTGCTGGTTTCATCGGCTCCAATCTTGCCCGCTACGTGATGACGACGTCGCCAACGACGAGTGTTCGCGTGCTCGATGACTTCAGCACGGGTAGGTCATCAAACATCGACGGGCTGGATCTTGAGCTCGTTGTCGGATCCGTGGCGGACCCGGACATCGTCGAGCGTGCAATGAATGGCATCGATGCGGTCGTCCACCTCGGTGCGCTGGGAAGCGTGCCTCGTTCCGTAAACAACCCGTTCGGCAGTCACGTCGCCAATCTCACAGGGACTCTAACGGTTCTTGAAGCCGCTCGTGGCGCTGGTGCCCACGTCATCTTTGCCTCCTCGAGCTCGGTCTACGGCGCCAACATCAAGCTGCCGAAGTCGGAGTTCGACTGGACGCGCCCAATGAGCCCTTACGCGGTCACGAAGCTCGGAGCCGAGGCGTATGTCCTCGCGTACGGCCACTCGTATGGGTTGCCGACGCTCGCCTTTCGTTTCTTCAACGTGTATGGCCCATATCAACCGGCCGACCACGACTACGCAGCGGTGATCCCTCGATTCGTCGATTCGGCGTTACACGGGCGTCCGCTCGTCGTGCACGGTGACGGACTGCAGTCGCGCGACTTCACCCACGTGGACACCGTCTGCGCCGCACTGTGGTCCGCCGTTGAGCGGCGGCTGGCCCTTGCCGACCCTGTGAACCTCGCGTTCGGCACGCGTACGACGCTGTTGGACCTTATCGGCGTTATTGAGAGCGAGATTGGCGCCGCCGTGACGGTCGAGCACGTAGAGACGCGGGCCGGAGATGTCCGCGCATCTCAGTCCGACGGGATACGGCTCCGCGAATACTTCCCGGAGGTAGCCCCTGTACCACTTGCAGAAGGAATCGCCTCAACAGTGGATTGGTATCGATCCATTGACGTTGCTGGCTAATCGCTCACGTGTGGGCGAATTTCGAGGAACTTGCCGTTTCGAGCCCGCCGCTGGCGCACGTTGGAAAGGTCGGTTCCGACCTCACTCCGTTTGGCGCGCATTATCCTAAGAACCTAGTGGTCCGCTGTGGCAATCCGAGCCCCCGCGGCAGCCACTTATCCGCGGTCCTTTAGAGACACTCGCGATGCGCGAGGCGCGATCTTCTGTGCGCGTCCACGTTCCGTGGGAGACGCCCGCCCTCGACGGATCGACCAGAAGGCTGCGAACCCTACCGCGAGCTGCATCGCCACGTCGAGGTTGAAAAGTCGAAATCCTTGCGGAAGCGTGAAGAGGAGTCCCGCGATGATCGCCGAGACAAGTGCCCATTCAGTCATACCACCGGTCGAGCGGCGCTGCGCAGCCCATGCAACAGCTCCCAGAACAAGCGACAGCACGGCAACTCCCGCCAGGCCAAAATCAAAGTACATCTGACCGAAGCCGCTGAACACATTGAACGGCATCGGAATGCTCACATACGCTCCGATTGTCTCGGGCGCAACGACGCCGACGCCAAGCGATTCCAGCGCACGCATCGGGAGGTAGACGCTAGTGCCAAACGACAATGGGTTGAAGCCGTCGCGGATAGACACGCTCAGTGCAGAGATGCCCCCCGCGACGTAGGCAACGGGTGTCTGCGCCCATCCAGGTAACCAGCCACCGAGGGCGAAGCTCTTTGACAGGGCGTCGCCGATATACACGAAGTAGGCGAGGCCACCCGCAGCAACAACGCCGAGCCTGAGCCACGGCAGCGGGCGGGACTCGCCGGGACTCTCGTCTCTCGACACGTGGGTTCGCGCAAACAACCAGAAAACCGCGCACGTAACAATAAGCGAGAGCGTGGTAGTGCGTGCGGGGCTTTGAAATACGGCGTAGGCGGCAACGCCAGTGAAAACCAGCCAGAGGCGGGAAAAGCGATATGCGCCATAGATCCCCAGGCACGCAACAATCGGCGCAACAGACAATAGCAAGACAGCAAGCCCTCCACCGCGGGCGCTCCCGTTCTGAGCGAGTCGGATGTCATACAGCGTCAGGTTGGAGAAGTCAGCTCCCGACACCCCAGCGATCGCATTCTGAAAACTTGTCAGGCCGACCAGCATGAGAATCGTAAGCGCGATCGACCATACGGACAGTCGCAATAGCCCAGCTCGCCGCGGACCCTGGGAAACCCGAGCTCCGTTCGCAGGGGAGAAAATCATAGGCGCGGTGAGCGCGATCAGACCCACGCAGACAACAATGGTCGAGGTCCCGTTCAGCGCCGCTAGCGGAATTGGTTGCGTAACGTGGATGACCGCCACCACCACCCACAGACAGAGGCTCCACGCCAGCGGACTCTTCGGATCGCGTCGCATGGCGATAGTCGCCATGCTGAGGGCGACGATAAGCAGTATCCACGCGCCGGCCATTCGTCTATTATGCCGGGTCCCCGCACCGCGGCTAGGTGTACCGGGTCAGGACGTTAGTTGCAGTCGGCTGGTCGTGGGTGGCCTTCGAGGGCTGAGTGGTGTCGTTCGGTGTTGTAGTGCTCGAGCCGGGGGTAAGGGCTGCGGTGAGCACGTCGTTGACGTGAATGGTTGTCGATATGCCACTCGATTCTGAAGGGTTCGGTCGGACCACTCGACCCTGCCGTTCTGCCGGTGGCGGTGCGGCTTGATGAACTTCTGGCCGAGGCCCTGCGCGGCGCAGACCTCGCATATCGAGCGCTCGTAGGTTCAGGCCGTGTCCCCCGAAGCCGCTCACCAGTCATCGGATCCAGATCGACCAGAGTCGGCAGGCCCGCGCTGACTACGATCCGTGTCACCCTCCGCGTCGGGACCCCAGTCCGCGCCGCCACCTCGTCCCGCCCGACTCGTTCCATCGCACGGCCCGCAACTCCACCGAACTCGGCCTGGTTCTTCACGCGCGCACGCCCGTGGCTTCCCGCCACGCGGGCTCCCACGATGAGTACGAGTAGTTGCTCTGGACAGTCGCGCGGGCGGCGGATCCTCGCGCAGCTCTGCGGCGCTCGGTCTCCAACAGGAGAGTATCCATGGCCTCAGACCACTCGCCAGGCGAACTCGCCGCGAGCCCATCCCCAGCCGAGAGAACATCGGTGTTCGCGCCGACCGGGCTGCCCACCAGGGGCAAAGCTGCGGCACCGTATTGAAGCAGTTTGTACGCGCATTTGCCGCGAGCCCACTCGTCATCGGGAAGTGGCATGATCCCGAAATCGGCTTGTCGTAGTGCGGACCGTTGCGCCGAGGTCGTCCAGTCGACGCGATCAATCATCTGGTCCAGAACGCCGAGTGAGGCTGAGCCCGCGCTAATGACCGTGAGTCGAAGTCCGTGCTTCCGGTGCGCTCGCATCAGCGGTTTTGCGATGGTCAGCAAGTAGCGTTCAGTGCTTGGCGTACCCATCCAGACGGCAGTCGGCGCGTTCAAGATGGAGTAGGAGTACTTCGTCAAGTAATCGTCGGGCTCGACGCAGCTGGGTATCACTACCGTTCTTGCGTTGAGTTCGAGGGCTGCCTTCGCTAGATATGCATTGCCAGCGATTACGACATCGGCCGCTCGCACGGCGGCAGCCCATTGACGACTCGGATGCCAGGGTCCTCGTCGAGGGTTCACCATGAGTGCGTCGTCGAAGTCGTAGACACCCCACCCCGCTCTCGAGAGGAGGCGCTGGGCTAGACCGCCGTTGCTGAAAGGCGACGCCTGCCGAGAGACAATGACCGTTCGGTCAAGGAGCTCGCGCGATCGAGACAGCGCACGCACGCGCAGTTCACCTCGGACGGTCGCGGGCAGGTGGCTCAGGAGCGCCGTGGGGGAGTTCGAACTTGTTCCGGCGTAGTCGAGCACTTCAGCTGATGGTGCCACACGGGCGAGCCAGTAGTGCAGCCGCACCCGCGCGCTGGCGCCTTGCGTACCGTAAGTGCAGACGCCGACGGGAGAAGGTCCATGGATCTGGTCGCCTCTAGTCAAGAGAGTTTCCAGTGCTTCCGGGAGCGCGGATCTCTCTGAACTGCAGTCTGACTGCGTCCCGACGAGTGGTCGCCCCCTCGGGTCGACGCGAAACCCCGCGGGTGATCAGTTCGCTGACAGCAATGAGGCGGTACGACGCGCGTCGCCAGACCCCCGTTCCGAAATGCTTACTCAGGTAGCGAATGCGGCTGACGCGGCTCACTATGTAGGTGGTCCGAGGATTGCTTCCCGAACTCACCCCGCCCACATGTCGGCCCGCGGGGCTCAGATCGAAATCGATGCGTCCAATATCGAGCGCACGTCGGCAGATGTCCACATCCTCGTAATAAAGCTCGAACCGCTCATCGAGTCCTCCGAGCCGTGTCCAGTCAGCTGAGGTGAAGCCTAGGAGAGCGCCATCAGCTTGCTCGACGTCGATTGCGCGGCCACTCCTTCGGAGATCTCTGAGATAGCCGCGACTGTAGATCTGAGGACCGAAGACGGCTTTGAGAAATTCGCGCCAGGGTGTGACGGTGCGACGGGCGTTGATCGATCCTGGCGTCAACAGCCGAGCGCTGAGGATGACGGCGTCTTCGTCGGCGCGGGCTACCAACGAAGCGAGTGGCCGGTCAAGTACAACGTCGGGGTTCACCAGGAACAGGTGACTCACCGCGGGTAGCCGGGCTGCACCCAAGTTGCACCCCGCCGCAAAACCGACATTTCGAGCAGGGGCGACGTAAGAAACACGGCTGCCGTGGTCTACTCGCACTTCGTCCAGTTGACGCTGGGTAGCTTCGTCACGGGAGTTGTCAACAACGATCACACGAGCGACCGATGGGTCCGCCAAGCAACTCAGCACGCACTCCGCAATCGTTGAGCTCGATCGATAGCACACGATCACGACGCCGATTGTGAGGTCGACTTCGCGCTTTCGAGCGGCGTTGCCCGCTGCGTTCATTGGGGGCTCCCGGAGTCTGACTGTTCCCCCGCGACTCTCATGACTCGTCGTCCGAGGAAAACGACGATGATCGTCTGAGTGACGTAGACGATCGTGGATGCGGTTGCTGCGCCGGTCGCGCCTGCGATGACGATGGCAGGCACATACGCCAATGCTAGAGCCGCCGAGGTGACGCCAATGATTCGCTGGACGACAGCAGCTTCAGTTGTCGCGATCGCTGCAACGGTAATCCGCGCGACCCCGTGTATGACCGTGCCGGGCAGCAGCAAGAGTACAAGCGGCCAGGCGGCGGCGTAAGCCGGCAGGAGAACTGCGAGTGCTGCGTACGAAGACGCCGCTATCAACACCGCTGTCGGCGCTGCAGCCAGGAAGTAATAGCGGAGGGACCTGAGCCAAAGCGCATACCGACCGCGCATGCTCATCCCAAATCCGCGTTGAGTGACGTGCATACTCGCCGCCTCCGCCACGATCCAAACCAGACCGGCAAGTGGCGCCGCCACGGAGTATAGCCCGACGTCGGCAGTCGACGCGAGAACACCCAGTAAGACGATGTCACTCCGGAGCATCAACTGCTGCCCCAAGGAGGCGAAGTGAGCAGGGAGTGACGAAGAAACGGCAAGTCTGAAGCGGCGCCAGGAGCTGCGACTGATTCGTGCCGGTGTGATCTTCGCGGCAATTGTCGTGCCGACGATGCAGAGGATGGACGAGGTTATCCACACGAGCAGTACGTAGCGCGCGGACCCCGTCGCAAACGCCACGGATATTCCAACGGCGGCGAAGAGAACGGATTGCCAAACGACTGCATTGCGATAGAGACGTGACCCGTCAAGGACCTGGACCGAGCGCAGGACGACAAGCGACATTGTCTGTATCGCGGTACCAACGGCTGTGAACAGCAGGAGTTCATGACTGAACGCGCCGATCGACCACTCCGGAAGCGCTGCCCACACTGCGATTAGTGCAACCAATCCCCCGAATAAGACAATCGCAGAGAATGTGAAGGCCGCGTCGATGACTCTCGGTTGGCTGTAGCTCCGGAGTTGCCCCCGTCCAACTCCGATATGGATGCTCGCGAAGAGAATCGATGCCAAGAGCGTCGCTGTACCCACTACGAGCGCCAGTTGCCCGCGGCCGTCGACCCCGAGGAATTGGGCGGTCGCCAGCGTGGTGAGTAGTGAAGCGCCCAGAGGGATCGCCTGCGCGACTAGGAGGTCACGAATGGCGCTGCGGGGACTGTTCACGAGCGAGACTAAGTACGGGCGATCGCCCAGCTACAGGGTGATAATCGACGGGGAAGGGGGCGCGATCACGTTGCGGGTGTCTAGTGTGAGCGTGCCAGCAAGCGACAACTGCCCCAGATCGATGTCGTCGTGGTCGGTGATCAGGATTGCCAGGTCCGTGCGCGACATGGCCTCGTCGAGCTTTGTCTCCCGGCTAACGTCCGGGGGCCACTGGTGGTTGGCGACGTGCGAGTCGAGACCAGAAACTTGTGCGCCGCGAGTGCGCAACAAGTCGATGATCGCGAGCGATGGAGATTCGCGAATGTCTCCTGTGTTCTTCTTGTATGCGAGACCAAGCAGCAGCACCTTCGCGCCGCGCACCGCTTTCCCGACTTCGTTAAGAACGAGGGCTGCCCTGTCGACGACGTAGTCAGGCATGTGGTCGTTGACATCGTTGGCGAGTTCGACGAAGCGGAAGTTGCGCCCGAGCTTGCGGCGGACCTGCCATGACAAGTAACTCGGATCGACGGGCAGGCAGTGTCCGCCGACACCGGGACCGGGAGTGAACTTCATGAAACCGAAGGGCTTCGTCGAGGCCGCGTCGATCGACTCCCACACATTGACGCCGAGCTCGTGTGCGAAAACTGCCAGCTCGTTGACCAGCGCGATGTTGACGTGCCGGAAGGTGTTCTCGAGAAGCTTGGTGAGCTCGGCCTCTCTTGTCCCGGAAACGGGGACGGTCGTGTTAACGAGAGCCGAGTAGAACTCGTCCACCCGTGCCAGCGATGCCTCGTCGATGCCAGAGACGACCTTCGGAGTCTCGACGAACCCCCAGGTCTTGTTGCCTGGATCGATGCGCTCCGGGCTATAACCAACGTGGAAGTCACGCCCGGCCGTCAGCCCGCTGCCCTTTTCGAGGAGAGGCATAACGAGCTCCTCCGTCGTGCCCGGGTAGGTTGTCGATTCGAGCACCACCGTTGCGCCCGGCCGCAAATGGGCAGCGAGCGAGGCGGTCGAGGATTCAATGAACGAAAGGTCGGGAAGCGATTCGCGCAGTGGTGTCGGGACGGTGATCACGGCCACATCGAAACCCGCGGCCTCGTTGTAGTCGGCAGTGGGGCGATAGCGCCCAGAGTCCAGCGCAGCGCGGAGAGTGTCGTGCGAGATGTCATCCACATACGACACCCCGTTAGCGAGTCCGGCGATTCTGCGGGTATCGAGATCGACTCCCACCACGTCGAAGCCAGCATCCACGCCCCGCATCGCGACAGGAAGACCGACATAGCCCTGACCGACGATGACGACCTTCTTCACCACGATTTAGTTCTCCCCGATGGATGCGTCCGACACGGACTTTTCGAACCTATCAGGAACCACGCGTGCCGGTTTCGCCTGCCTCCTCACTGTCGACCACTGGCGTACACCGCGCGCGATGCGTCGAAGTCGAGAAGAGCGTCGCGACGTGGAGCCGGTGTTGCCGCCGGCCCGCAGCACATAAGCGCGGGAGGGCCAGAGTAGTGCACGGGCAACGCGCGGCTTATCTGTCCATGAGACCAATCGGACAGCTCGGACATATGCCGCGGCGACGGTAGGCGCGGTGCGCCACCACCAGTTGGGGGGTAATGGCGCCATGGATTCGTTGCCAAATCCAGGAAAGGCCGCTCCCAGCGATGCTGAGAGCGCCGCCTCGGCGCCGAGGGCGCGGGCTGTGTCCACCACCGACGCGCCGGCCTGGGAGAGGATCGCTTCGCCAGCCGCGCGGCGATTCATGGCAACTGGTCGACCCGGCGGAGGACGTAGCTCGTGCAGCGCAGCGATCACGGCGTGCTGATTGCGTGCAGGCACGGAACCGTCCACGCCGGCGAAGCTGACCCTGGTAGTCGACTGCCGGACGATGGCGAGAGCGCCCGCGCTGTCGCCAATGCCGGGAAACGCGTGGTGGATATCGAGCTCGCATCCGAACCTTCCGGGTGCGAGCGTCGTGGCGTGGGCGAGCAATGTCCCGGTCAGGTCAGAGGGGATGGCAGTCCATCCCCACTCCGAGAGTGCGGCGATCAGCACCACCTGGCACTCGTTGGCGATCCACACATCGACATCCCCCGAGTGCTCTCGGTCCCGCAACCCCTGCGCGTGTAGCACCGGGCCCTTGATGAACACGGCGTCGACGGCCGCGTGCTGTGCCACTTTCGCCACGAGCGCGTAGACGAGTTCATGCGTCGGCGATGACAGCCAGGGGGCATCCAGCGATACGACTCGATCCGGGTGCTCGCCGTCACGCGAAGCGATGCCGTACTCCTCGAACCCCACGAGGAGTTCGCGCGCGCTAAGCGAGAGGCCGACATCGTCCACGGGACCTGCGACGAGCGAACGCCACAGGTCGGCGACCTCACCCGACAGCAGGACGGGTTCGCCAGGAAAGACCGGCGTGACCGCGACCTCGGTCCCGCTCGCGTCGCCCGACGGTGTGCCCCGCAGATCGAGGGCCCCGTACGAGATCGCCACCCACTGGCTCATCCCGGTCTCCTGCGCCGCCTCAGGCGCCGCTGCGCACGACTCCGCGCTCGGGCTTGCGGCCCTTCTTGCGGTCCGAGCGGGTCATTGTCGGATCCACGTCGTCCTGATCGAGCGTGTGGGTCGCCCCATAGGTGTAGGCGCCGTACGCGTAGCTGTCCGGTCCGCGCGTCGGCAGCATCGTCACGACCGTGCCCAGAAGCGTCCCCGACGCTGTCTGGAGCGTGCGCAGGGCGCTCTGCAGATCGTGCTTCTTCGTTCGACCAGAGGCCGCGATCATGATGACGCCCCGGGTCTTCGACGACAGCACGGCGGCATCCGTCACCAGCAGAAGCGGGGGAGCGTCGATCAGCACATAGTCGAAGTGCTCGGTGAGCGCTGCGAGCACGTGGTCCATGGCAGACGAACCGAGCAGCTCGCTGGGATTCGGCGGGATGGGTCCGGAGGGCAGGACGAACAGCTGACCGCGCCCCCACCGCTGGAGCGCGTCAGCCAGTTCCATACGACCGATCAAGACGTTGGTCAGGCCCACACCACCCTCGATGGCCATGTAGTCCGCGACACGCGGTTTGCGCAGGTCGCCGTCGACGAGTGCGACGCGTGCGCCCGTCTCGGCCAGCGCGATCGCCAGGTTGGCGGTCGTCGTCGACTTCCCCTCTCCGGGACCGCTCGATGACACGACGAAGGACTTCGGGCCGCCCTCGACATTCAAGAACTGCAGATTCGTGCGCAGCGTGCGGAACGATTCGGAGCGAGGGCTCCGCGGATCCGCGTGGACGATGAGGGGGCGCTTGGATGCCTCGGGATCGAAGGCGATGCCACCCAGCATCGGGGCCGTCGTCAGCTGTTCGATGTCATGGAGTGTGCGCACGCGCGTATCGAGCACCGTGCGCAGCACCGCGATGCCGATGCCCGCGGCGAGCCCGAGCAGCGCCCCGAGGGCGATGTTGAGGTTGGTGTTCGGGCTGACCGGTGACGTCGGCACGACGGCCGGCTGAACCGTCGTCAGCTGCACCGGGCTCGCGCCGCCGTCCGTCGCGGGCCGCTCGAGAGTCGTCTGCACGGCGTTCGTGAGGCTCGCTGCGGTGGCATCCGCGATCGCCGCGGCTTGGTCAGGGTCGGGATCGGTGGCGGTGATGTTGATGTTGACGGTGTTCAGCGGCGCATCCGCCGACACCCTGCCCGCCAGCTGGCCGAGGGTCAGGTCGAGGTTCAGGTCGTCGATGACGGGCTGCAGGACGAGCGCCGTCGGCACGACGTCGACGTAGCTCGCGACGATCTGCCGCGCGAATGTCGTCCCCTGCACGAGATCGCCCGTGGCCGCTCCCTCCGAGCGCACGGAGACGTAGAGCTGAGCCGACGAGCGATACATCGGAGTCTGAGCGAACGAGTACGCCGCGCCTGCGGCAGTCCCGAGGATGAGGAGCACCAGGATGATGATCCAGTTCTTGTGCAGAATCCGGATGTAATCGCGTAGCTCCACGTCGCAGGTCTCCTCATCGCGGCGCGTGCTCGATCACCAACCGCACCGCGATTCTCCCACACCGACCCGAACCTGCTCGCGCCCGACGGCGCTCCGGAAGGAGCGGTCGCGGTCAGCGCGCGGCGTGCGTCACACCGTAGGTGTACTGGCCGTAGCCATAGCTGTCGGGGCCCGCGGTGGGAAGCTTGGTGATCACCACGCCGAGCAGCCGCGCGTCCACAGTCTCCAGAGCCTTGGCGGCGCTCTCCAGCTGAGGGGTGCGGGTAGAACCCGATGCCGCGACGAGAATCGCGCCGGTCGCCAAGCGCGACATCACGGCGGCATCCG
>Ga0256798_1000175_pt1 | contig 18863 bp, 22 predicted proteins | sample MC6MC0949MT_FD_190193 | JGI IMG/M metagenome (GOLD analysis project Ga0256798, IMG submission 190193) | Metatranscriptome of enriched soil aggregate microbial communities from Iowa State University, Ames, United States - MC6-MC0949-MT... | ecosystem: Environmental > Terrestrial > Soil >... | reverse complement strand
CGGCGACGCGCTCTTCGAAGTGACCCAGCCGCGTGTCACCTGCTATCGCGTCGGCATCCGTCTGGGCGTGCCGGAGATGGCATCCCTTCTCGTCGGCCATCGGCGGCCAGGGTTCTACTTCCGTGTGATCACCGAAGGGGAGGTGCAGGCAGGCGACGCGATCGTCAAGGTGAGCACGGGTCGCCACCGGCTCACCGTGGCCGCGATCGACGGACTGCTCTACCTCTCCGATCGGTCCCACGACCTGCTGCGGCTGGCTGTCGACGTGCCGGCACTCAGTCCGGGCTGGCAGCAGTCGTTCACCGAGATGCTCGCTGCAGTGGATGCGGGCGACACCATCGACGCGAATCTCGTCGTCGGACGCGAACCGGATTGGCAGGGGTTCCGGCCGTTCACGGTCACCAAGACCGAGCGGGTGTCGCCGTCTGTGCTCTCCGTCTACCTCACCGACCCGACCGGCGACGCACTTCCCGCAGCGAAACCGGGACAGTACGTGACGCTGAGGTTGCCGGTCGACGGCACGAACGCGGTGCGAAGCTATTCGATCTCCGGCCGTCCGGATGCCGCCACCTACCGCATCAGCGTGAAACGCGAGGAGCACGGGACGGTCAGCGGATACATCCACGACAGAGTCACCGAAGGCACCGTCGTCGATGTGGCGGCGCCGCGCGGCGAGTTCGTGCTCGACGAGACCGACGAACCGGTGCTCCTCCTGTCGGCGGGTATCGGCATCACCCCGGTACTGGCGATGCTCGCTTCTATCGCGTCAGCGCATCCGCAGCGACAGGTCTGGTGGCTGCACGTAGCGAGAACCCGTGCCGACTACGGGCTCGCCACTGAAGTGGACGGGCTGCTCGGCCGGCTTCCCAACGCGCGCTCGTACATCTGGCTCACCCGGGAGACGCCGCCGGTCGATGGTCCGGCACCCGGCACGATGTTCGGACGGCTCGACTCCGACGCCCTCCGGTCGCTCGGGTTCTCGGCGGCGACCAGCGCCTACGTCTGCGGGCCGACGGGCTTCATCCAAGGGATGACGGCAGTGCTGGGGGACATCGGCATCGCCCCCGCGCACATCCACGCCGAGCTGTTCTCCGCTTTGGCGTCGATGAACCCGGGAGTGGTGCAGACGTCGTCGGCTGCACCGCATCCGCCGGCCGGTGCTGCGGGAACCGGACCGGCCGTCACGTTCGCCCGAAGCGGGCTCACCGTGAACTGGTCGGACCGGTACGAGTCGCTGCTCGAACTGGCGGAGGCGTGCGATGTGTCGACCCGCTGGTCGTGCCGTACGGGCGTATGCCACACGTGCATCACCGGCCTCCTGAGCGGCGAGGTCTCGTACTCGCCCGAACCGCTGGAGCGACCGGAAGGGTCGAACGTCTTGCTCTGCGTCTCCCAACCGACGGCCGAGACCGTGCTCGACGCCTGAGACCGTGCTCGACGCGTGGGTCAGGCCGCGGGTGCCACCGCTTCCGAACGCTCGCTCAACAGCTCCCGCACGCGAGGCACGACCTCGGTGCCGTAGAGACGGATGTTCGTCAGCAGCGCGTCGTCCGAGAGCCCGCCCATCGCATACTTCAGGTCGAAACGATTCGCGCCGACCGTAGTCATATTGGCGGCGATCTTGGTGGCCACCGTCTCCGGAGAGCCCACGAAGAGGGATCCTCCGGGCCCGATCTCGTGGAGGAACGACGCCTCGGTGGGAACCGCGAACCCGCGGGTCTTGCTCACACGGCGGAGCACCTCGAGATAGGGCGGCCAGAACTCGTCCCGCGCCTGCTCATCCGTCGCAGCCACGTGTCCGGGCGAATGGAGTCCGATCGGCTTGGCCGTGTGACCGAACTGCTCGAGTGCCTGGTGGAACAGCTGCGAGTATGGCGCAAAACGTGCTGCCGGGCCGCCGATCACCGCGAGCATCAGGGAGAAGCCGTAACGCGCTGCGCGGATGACCGACTCCGGACTTCCACCGACGCCGATCCACGTCGGCAGCGGCGTCTCGAGGTGCGGAACCACATCCTGATCGGTGAGAGCGCTGCGCGTGCGCCCTGTCCACGTCACGGGACCGCCCTGAAGGAGATTCGCGAACAGGTTCGTCTTCTCCTCGAAGAGGTCCTGGTAATCCGCGAGATCGAAGCCGAACAGCGGGAACGAATCGATGCTGGAGCCGCGTCCGAGAATGACCTCGGCACGCCCGTCGGAGATGGCGTTCAGCGTGGAGTAGCGCTGGAAGACGCGTACGGGATCGTCCGAGCTCAGCACGGTGACGGCGGAGCCGAGACGGATGCGCTCGGTACGCGCAGCGATCGCCGCGAGCACGGTGTCGGACGCGGACAGCGGCATGTCGTCGGTGTGGTGCTCGCCGATGCCGAAGAAGTCGACACCGGCCTGTTCCGCAGCGACGCCGTGTTCGACGATGTTGCGGATCGTCTGCGCGTGCGAGAGGGGACGCCCCTCTGCATCGTTCGTCACGTCACCGAAGGTGTCGAGACCGAACTCGAGGGGGAACGTCGGCTGGGCAGGGGAGACCGAGGTGGTTGCTGGGGTGTTCATTCGTGGTGCTTCCTAGTTCTTGGGGGAACGATGATGGGGGATCGGGAACGGGATCAGGCTGCGGCTTCGGCGACGGCCGCATCGACGGACACGGCCCGCTCGAACTCGTCCGCGCTCAGGCGGGCTCCGAAAACGGGTCCACCGGGCTCGAACGCGATGCCATCGCGCAATGCATCGAGTGCGACCACGTCGTAACCGATCGCATCCACGAGCGAGCCGACGAGCGCGGCCGCTTCCGGGTCATCCGACGCAACGCCGAGGGCACGGCGCTCGGGCGATCCGGCCGGACGACGCTCCTCCTCCATCTCGTGGTAGCCGATGTGGTTGAAGGTCTTGACGACCGTCGCTCCGGCGAGAGTGGTCTGAACGACCTCGCTGCTGCTGAGCGGGGTGCTCTCGAACAGGTCTTGAACCCCATCCGTCGGCGCCCAGTAGTTCATGGTGTCGATGACGATCTTGCCGTCGAGCATGCTGTGATCCAGCGACGAGAAGCGGTGAAGGGGGATGGCCAGCACCACGATGTCGGCGTCGGCGACCGCATCCGCTGCCCATCCGGGCTTCGCCGCGGGCATGAGCACCGAGGCGATCAGAGCGATCTTGGCCGGGTCGCCGGAGGCGGCGACGTGCACGTCGTAGCCCGCGTCGAGCATGACGCGCGCGAGAGCGGAGCCCACGTGCCCGACCCCGAGGATGGCGACGCGAGGTCGGCCGATGGTGATTCCTGTCATGATGCACCTCCGAAAGTGGCGGGATTCTGCAGATGTGCTCGAACCGTGGTGAGCACGTCGGCGAGGTTGGAGACCTGCTCAGGGCTCAGAGCATCCGCGAAGTACTGTTTGACCGCACGCAGATGCGGACCGGACGCCCGACGCAGTGCGTCGACGCCGTCGTCTGTGATGACGACGTAAGCTCCGCGGCTGTCGCCGGGGCACTCCTCGCGACGCAGTAGACCGCGACGCTCCATTCGTCCCAGGTGATGAGACAGGCGGCTGCGCTCCCAGTCGATCGCATCGGCGAGCTCGGACGAGCGAAGCGTGCGGTCCGAGGCTTCCGTGAGTGCCAGAAGCACGGCGTAGTCGCCGGGGGAGACGTCGAGCGCCTGCAGCTCTGCCGACAGCAGACGCCGCAGGTCGGTCGTCGTGTCCATCAGCGATCGCCAGACGGCGAGCTCGTCGTCGGACAGACGGTGGTCGGTCATGGGTACCTCAGTTCACTGACGTGTCAACCAAGTAGTTGACATGTCAGTAAACCGAGTCGACCCCGAATTTGTTCCTCAGGTCGTGCGTACCAGCCGGTAGCCGGCCTCCGTCAGCGTGCGCGTCATGTGGGCGGCATACCACTCGGGCCACTGCTCGTCGTAGACACCCGCCAGATCGGTCGCCTCGTGCACACCGTGCGCCGCCGCAGCCTGATTGAGGTGATCGAGGATCACAGCGGTCAGTTCGTCCTGTCCGGAATCGTCGTCTGCGGCGTTCATCGGCCCGGCAGTCTGGTCTTGATCTCCTGGAGTATCCAGCCGTTCCCGTCGGGGTCGTCGAATGACACGAACGACGAATAGTCGGCGCGCTCCGGATGCGGACCGGGAAGTCTGTCCTTCGTGCCGGCGTGGTGGAACACCCCGGTTGCGTCGTGGAAGATCTCGGACGCGTCGATGCCCGAATCGATCAGAGCGGCTCGTGCCTCCTCGATGTCGAAGACCGTCAGCTGAAGTCCACGTACGGATCCGGGCGGTGTGTCGGTCACGCCGGTGCCGAAGATGATGGACGCCTCCGATTCCGGGGGAGTGAACTGCACGACCCGGTAGCTCTCGTCGAGCGCGAAATCCGCGTCGAGACGCCAGCCGAGCTTCTCGTAGAACGCCTTTGCACGATCGACGTCCGACACGGGGATCAGAACGACTTCGAGCTTCATGTACATGGTCAGGCCTCTTTCTGGTCGGATCTCTCCTTGGCCGCTTTCCTGGAGTCGAGGCGGTACGTCTCGAGCAGCCTCAGCCAGATCTCGCTCACAGTGGGATAGGACGGAACGGCGTGCCACAGTCGGGCGATCGGGACCTGCCCGACGACCGCCGTGGTCGCAGCATGGAGGAGATCGCCGACGTCGGGACCGACGAGGGTCACTCCGAGCACGACCTGACGGTCATCGTCGACGACCATCCGTGCCTTGCCCTTGTAGTCATCGGCCCGAACGACCGCGCCGGCCACCCAGCCCATGTCGTAGTCGGCGACGCTGACGGTGTAGCCGGCCGCGCGTGCAGCAGCCTCCGTGAGACCGACGGATGCGATCTCCGGTTCGGTGAACGTGACCTGCGGAACCGACTCGTGGTCGGCCGTCGCGACGTGGCTTCCCCACGGCTGATCGTCCACGTCGTCGCCGTTCGCGCGGGCCGCGATCACGTCGCCGGCGATCCTCGCCTGGTACTTGCCCTGGTGGGTGAGGAGCGCACGATGCGTCACGTCACCCACGGCGTAGAGCCAGTCGAATCCCGGAAGACGCATCGTGTCATCGGTCGGAAGCCAGGCACCGGGTTCCAGCCCGACCGTCTCGAGTCCCACGTTCATGGTGCGTGGCTTTCGCCCGGTGGCGACGAGGATCTCCTCCGCGACGACCGGCTCGCCGTCGACGATCTCGACGTGCACGCCGTCCTGCGTTCGCTCAACCTTCGCGACGTCGGTGTTGAGGAGCACGGTGACGCCCAGGTCGCGCAGCGAGTCGACGAGCATCTCTCCGGCGAACGGCTCCATGTTGTCGAGCAGGCCGCCGCGCGACACGATCGTCACCTTGCATCCGAACCCCGCGTACGCGGTGGCCATCTCGACGCCGACGACACCACCGCCCACGATGGCCAGACTGGCCGGGATCTTCTTGACGCTCGTCGCATCGCGACTGGTCCACGGGTTGCTGTCGCGCAGGCCGGGAGTGTTCGGAATCACGGGATCGGAACCAGTCGAGACGACGACGGCGGAGCGCGCGGTGAGCTGAGTGACGGAACCGTCGGACGCGGTCACGTTCACGAGCTTCTCCCCGGCGAGCTCTCCATGGCCGCGGAGGTAGTCAATCCCTGCGCCGTCGACCCAGTCCACCTGGCTCTGGTCGGACCAGTCGTACACGAGACGGTCCCGACGCCGCAGCACCGCATCCACATCCAGCTCGCCGGTCACCGCCTCTGACGCACCGTCGACCGCTCGTGCCTCTCGAAGGGTCTGTGCGGGTCGCAACAGTGCTTTCGAGGGGATGCACGCCCAGAACGAGCACTCTCCACCAAGCAGCTCGTGCTCGATCAGCACTGCCGACAGGCCGCCTTGGACGGCACGTTCCGCAACGTTCTCCGCAACCGCGCCGCCGCCGATGATGATGACGTCGTACTCTGTGCTGTGCATCCTGATCCCTTGCGTCCGACGATGGTCGCAGACGGCGTCGTTGCCGCCTGTGGAGGGTTGGTCAGTATTGTCGCTGAGCGTTCGCAGTTTATTGCCGACGATTCCTCGAGGTCAACGAGTCGGTTGTGGTGGTCTCTCTTGCAGCCGGGTGCGGGCTAGTAGTCCAGCCCGTCGCTGTCTTCGGTCCAGAGTCCTTCGCCGGCTCCGTAGTCGTAGGGGAACAGCGTTGTGGCGAGCGGGGAAGCGACGATCAGCGTCGCGATCGTCGCGAGAAGGGTCGCATCGCCCTGGCTTGCCGAACCTTGCGGGCCGAGGATGCGCAGGAGCGTCCCGGGTCTGGACGTCTCCGCGTCCGTCGCCACTCGGGCGAGGGTCGTCGGCTCGGTGTCGATCGGCCTGGCGTCTGGAACGGCAGCATCGGCGGAGAGACGATCGAACAGGGACTGCCGGGCTTCCGGGGTGAGGCGCTCGAACGCCTGGATGTGCATCCGATTGATCTGATCGGGCTGTGCTGTGGCAAGCAGGTATTCGTAGCGCTCGACGGCGACGGCGTCGTCTTGTGTCTGTGCGTTCGCACCCTTGGGGTGTCGCTTGAACAGTGCCATTGGCCGGCCTCCCGTGATGCGCCCGAGTATAGACCCGGCCGACAGAGGGGCTAAGCGGCTTCCGGGATGCGGAGGCCGAGGAGGCGCATGCTGTTCTCCCAGAGCTCGTCGAGCTGAGCGGGATCGTTGAAGAGCTTGGCGAATAACACCATGCCCTCGATCTGCGCCACGACGGATTTGGCGACGACCCGGGGATTCGCCGCCGTCAGCTCGCCGGCAGCGACGGCCTCGAGAACCGCCACCTCGACGAGGTCGATCTGCTCCTCGAAGATCTCCTGCAGCCGTGCGCGCACGGGATCGTCCTGCGAGCTGACTTCCAGGGCAAGATTTCCGAACAGGCAGCCCACAACGGCGCCCGTGCCCTTGAGTGCGTCGCTCTGCATCTCGGCCGTCGCGATGAACAGACGCCGAAGACGCTCGACGATCGGCGCATCCGCGGTGAGGATGTCGACCCACTGTCCGCGCTGCCACACCCAGTGCTCATCGACGACGGCTAGTGCCAGCGACTGCTTGGAGGGGAAGAAGTAGTAGAAGCTTCCCTTCGGCACACCGGCCGCCGCGCAGATCTCTGCGACGCCGATGCTCGCGTAGGAGCGCTGCCCGAAGAGCTCGGCGCCGGCTGCGAGAATGCGCTCCCGCGCATCAGATGTTCGACCCATGTTTGCAATTATACGACCAGTCGGCTATAACTGTTCACGTCATATAGTTGACCGACCATCTAGTAAGGATCAGCAGCACAATGGAAACACGTAAAGTCGTCGTCATCACCGGCGGTTCGCAGGGCATCGGAGCAGGGCTCGTCGAGGGATACCGCAAGCTGGGGTATGCCGTCGTGGCCAACTCTCGCTCCATAGCAACCGCCGAGCAGGCAGACACCGATCTCGTCACAGTGGCCGGAGACGTCTCCGACCCCGAGGTGGCCGAGCGGGTCATCGCCACCGCCATCGAGCGTTTCGGACGCGTCGACACGCTGGTGAACAACGCCGGGATCTTCATCGCGATGCCGTTCACTGAGTACACGCAGGAGGACTACGACAACGCAATCCGCGTGAACGTCGGCGGGTTCTTCCACATCACGCAGAAGGCCATCGCGCACATGGCCCGGCGCGGCTCCGGCCACGTGGTGAACGTGACGACCTCACTCGTCGAGAACGCCGACTCGAACGTGCCGTCGGCTCTTGCATCCCTGACCAAGGGCGGAACGGCATCCGTCGTGAAGTCGCTCGCGATCGAGTACGCGTCACGGGGCGTGCGCGTCAATGCTGTCTCACCGGGCATCATCAAGACCCCGCTGCATGCTCCGGAGACGTTCGACACCTACGCTGCACTGCACCCGGTGGGCCGCATGGGCGAGATCGACGACATCGTTCGCGGCGTGCTCTACCTCGAGCAGGCGCCGTTCGTCACGGGCGAGTTCCTCCACGTCGACGGCGGACAGAGCGCAGGCCACTGATGACCGACACGAACCAGGCGATTTCTGTTCTCATCCCGGTGCTCGATCAGTGGGCGGACGGCGTGACCCGCCACGAGCCCGAGCGGGTCGCTGCATACTTCACCGAGGATGCGATCTTCCAGGGGTTCGACAGGACGCAGACGGTCGGGCGACCCGGAGTCGCCGCCTACTACGCCAAGCAGCCGCTTGGTCTCACCCCGACCTACACCGTGATCGAGACTCGGGCGCTCTCGTCCGAGGCTCTGCTCGGATACGTGGATGTGGACTTCGCGCTCCCAACCGGAGTCGTCATCCCCGTGCACCTCACCGTGGTGCTCGTGCTTCGAGCGGGCGAGTGGCTCATCCAGCACTACCACGTCTCGAAGATCGAGGCGTAGGGTCCATGCGATCGGCGACGGGAGACACGATGGAGTTCTTGGTGGACATGGTGACGACGGTGCCTGAGGGCACGACCGACGAGGCGGTGTCCGAGATGCGCGGTCGGGAGGCCGCGAGATCGAAAGAGCTCGCCGCGCAGGGAAGCCTGCTGCGGCTGTGGCGGCCTCCCGTCGCCGAAGGCGAGTGGCGCACCTGGGGTCTCTTCCGGGCATCGGACGCGGACGCCCTGGAACGGGTTCTCGCCTCGATGCCCCTGAGGGCGTGGCGACACGACACCGTGACACCGCTGAGCCCGCATCCCAACGACCCTGGAGCCTGAATCGCTCTTGACGGTGGATGTCGGACAGGTGGAAAATCAGGCCTGTTGCGCCAGCCGCATCGACGGCGAGGCGCACGCGTTCAGTGAGCGAACGGATGTCTGCCGATTCCCCTGGTACTGCTGAGACTGCGAGGCCGCTGGTCGCGCTGCGAAGCGCCACGGGTGCCTGGCTGATCGTCGCGACCGTTCTCGCATCCATGGTCGGGTTCCTCGACGCGTACGTCGTGATCGTGGCCGTTCCCGCCATCAAACGCGACCTCGGTGGAAGCGTCACGGAGTTGCAGTTCGTCATCACCGGATACCTGCTCACGGTCGCTGCCCTCCTGCTCCTCTCGGGGGCCTTGGCCGACCGGTTCGGTCGGCGGCGGGTGCTCGAGGCCGGCCTTCTCGTGATGCTGCTGGCATCGATCCTCTGCTCACTCGCGCCCTCCATCGGCTGGCTCATCGGCGCTCGCATCGTGCAAGGCGCCGGTGGTGCGCTCGTGGTCCCCAGCAGCCTCGCAATGCTGAACGGCACGCTGCGGATGGGGGACAGGGCGCGAGGGATCGGCATCTGGGCCGGTCTGGCGACCCTCGGCACCACGGTCGGGCCCTATGCCGGAGGCTGGCTGGTCGACAACGTGTCGTGGCGGTGGGTGTTCATCCTCAACATCCCGGTGATCGTGCTGGCGCTGATCGTGCTTCGATTCGTTCCCGAGGTCGTCAGGTCGGCGAGAACCGCGTACGCGGACGTGCCCGGTGCGCTGCTGGCCGTGATCGGTCTCGGCGGACTCACCTACGCCCTGACGGCGGGGCCGGCGTCGGGCTGGCTGAACCCCGTCGTGCTGATCTCGGGCGTGCTCGGGATCGCGGCCCTTGTTGTCCTCGTGCCGGTCGAGAGACGGAGCCCGGCGCCGATGCTGAGGCTCTCCCTGTTCTCGTCCCGGCAGTTCAACGCGATCAACATCACCACGATCCTGCTCTACGGAGCCCTGGCTGCGGCGAACTACCTGCTCGTGCTGCAGTGCGAGCTGCAGCTCGGCTACACGGCCGCCCAAGCCGGAGCGGTGCTCATCCCCGAGTCGGCGGTCTTCCTGCTGCTCTCGCCGTTCAGCGGCGCGCTCGTCGCGAGGATCGGCCCCCGCTGGCTGATGGTGGCCGGAATCCTAGCCATCGCCGTGTCCTTCTTCCTACTGTCGGGAGCGAGCGCCGGACAGAGCTATGTGCAGGCGATCCTTCCCGGAGCGCTGGTGTGGGGGCTGGGAGTGGGCCTGCTCGTGACGCCGCTCACCGCATCCGTTCTCGCAGCCGTCAGCGACGCCGATCTCGGAGAGGCGTCCGCGATCAACGACGGCGCGTCACGAGTAGGAGCCCTGCTCATCACTGCGCTCGTGCCGGTGCTGATCGGATCGGCCGGGGGAGGCGGGCTCGCGCCGGCGATCGAGCACGGATACCAGTTCGCGATGGTCGTGATGGGGGTGATCACGGTCGCATCCGCTGTGATCGCGGGTGTCTTCGTCTCGAACGCCCGAACCGGCGTACCGGCAATGACGCCCGGCCCGCGGGTCCACGCGTGCGCTTTGCCCGCGGTCGATCGGCCGCTGACGGATCAACAGGCATCGAAGGAGTCGGTATGAACGAAGAGGGCGCCCTGCACGGGCAGACAGTCGTCGTGATCGGCGGCAGCCAGGGAATCGGATTCGAGACGGCCCGGCTGGCCAGGGCGAACGGAGCCGACGTGATCATCACCGGGCGGAATCCCGAACGCTTGGTCGCCTCCGCGAACGAACTCGGGGCGATCGGGCACACCGCGTTCGACGCAACCGACGGACCGGCACTACGGACGTTCTTCCAAGAGCTCCCCACACCGATCGACCACGTTCTGGTCACCGCCGGGGGCTCCTACTACGCCCTGCTGCGCGACATCGACCTCGGGGAGGTGCAGCGAACCGTCAGCGAGCATCTCCTGCTCCCCATCCACGTCGCGCTCGCGGCTCCCGCAAAGGTGCGGGACGGGGGCAGCCTGACCTTCATGTCGGGAACGGGAGCACGGCATCCCAAACCCGGCCTGACCGTGGCGGGCACACTCTCGGTCGGTCTTCCGACACTCATCCAGAACCTCGCGCTCGAACTGGCGCCCATCCGTGTCAACCTTCTGGCTCCGGGGTTCGTCGACACGCCCCTGTCGGCGGCGATCCTCGGCGACGACCTCGACGCGCGCCGCGACGAGCTGCGCAGAACGCTCCCCATCCGACGCGTCATCGGTCCGGAGGATGTCGCCGCTCTGGCCGTGCATCTGATGACGAACTCAGCCCTCACCGGAGCGACCTTCGACATCGACGGCGGACAGCAGCTGCTCAGCTAGTCGGGGCTGTGCCTCCTGACGCTCCGCGAGCGACGAGCCGCGGATTCATCGACCGGAATGTCTCACCCGCGAGCTCGAGGGCAGCGAGTTGGAAGAGCAGCGCGCGATCGATCAACTCCGACGAGGTGCTGGCCTGCTGCTGGTTGCGGGCATGCTGCACGATCCAGTCGCCGAGAGCGCGAAGGGCACCGGGATGCCGGGCCTGCGGGGCCGTGTCGCGCACGCCCCTGAGCCAGCGGGTGAACGTCTGGTCGTCGCGGAGAGGCAGCACCTGCGTGCGGTAGCGCGCGGCGGCGTCGCGGCAGGTCGTGATGTCGAAGGATGAGTTCCCGGCTTTCCGCAGCGCCTCCGCTTCGCGCTCGATGTCGTCGATCAGACCGGGGATGTCCGCGATCGCCTGATCGAGCACATAGCCGAGGTACTTGTCCCACACGACGCGCTCACCCGATTCGCCGACCGCTGTCCGGACGAAGACGGCGATCTCGGAGACAGTGTTCGCGGCGTACAGCTGCAGGGCCCACATCCGCTCCAGAAGGGCGCGCTCCGGCACATCCCGCGGAATGGCGGCGTACTCGTCGGCCACGGCGGTGAGTGCCACCAGGTAACCGCGCACGCGCTCGCGAAGCTTCTGCGCATCCGGCATCTCGTCCATCGCTGCTCCTTCGGTGCTGGTACCTCGTACCAGTATCGGCCCGGAGTGGGCGTCGAGGAACGGCGGGATCGGTCGCAGTCGGTTGTGCTCATTCGGGCTCGGGGTACGGCTCGATCCCGGCGGCGACCGCCACCTCGCGATAGGCGGCGGCGAGGTCGGCCAGGGAGGCGTGCGCGTTCAGCCCGCTGGGGTTCGGCACCACCCAGATCTGGGATGCGCCCCAGTCGTGCTCCTGCCGCCCTACCCGCGCCTTCGGCTCGTCGAAGGCGATCCGGTATGCGCTGATCCCGAGGAAGGCGACGACCGTCGGTCGCACCTGTACGACGCGCGCCCGGAGGGCGACACCTCCGTCTCGCAGCTGCTCGGGCGTCAACTCCGCGGCGCGGGCCGTCGCGCCAGGCACGATGCACGTGATGCCGATCCCGCGTTCTTCGAGCTGTCGCACGTCGTCGGGCGCGAATCCCGCTGAGGCGTCGATGATGTGGTCGGTGATGCCGGCGCGGAACAGGGCGGGATAGAAGCGGTTGCCACGCCGCGCGAAATGGGCCTGTACGGCGACGGTGAGAAGCCCGGGATTGATCCCCACGATGAGCAGGCGCGTCGGGTGGGGGATGAGGTCGGGGAGCGTCCTCCCCGTGAACGCTTGCAGTTGGGCCTGGGTGAACTTCATCGTGCACCGTCCCGTTCTCGTGACCTGGACTCGCGAGAGACGGTCACAGCGAGTGCACCGCATCCCTGATCGCGCGGTCGGCCCGCGCCGGATCGGTGCCCATCTTCAACAGGATGCTCGTGCCGACGAGAGTGGCGAGTAGCGAACTCGCGCCGGCTTCGGCATCGTCGGTCGCGGCGAACTCGCCGTCGCGCCGGCCGCGCTCGATCGCATCACGGAAAGTGTTCTCGATGCCGGCGAACAGGCTCTCGGCGATCGCGCTCAGCGCCTCGTCGGATGGGCCGAGCTCCGCCGTGGAGTTCACCATGAGGCATCCCTGGTTGTGGGTTCCGAGCCCGGTCAGCTCGCGCAGAGCCGCCAGGATGCGGTCGCGCAGGGGCCCCTCGGGCTCGAACGTCTCGGCGAGAAAGGCGAGGCGACTGTCCTTGTAGCGTTCGAGCGCGAGAGTGAAGAGGCCGTGCTTGCTGTCGAACGTGTTGTAGAAGCTGCCCTTGCCGATGCCGAGCTCGTCGAGCAGGGCCTGCGGCGTGGTCGCGGCGTAGCCGTGGCGCCAGAACACGTTCATCGCACGGTCGACTGCGGTATCCGCCTCGAACTTCCTCGGTCTGCCCATGATCGGAAGTCTAACGAGTTTTGTAACTGCAGGTCAAATAAGCGTATGGTGGCTTCGCAACCCTCCGGAGAAAGTCAGGCGAACACGCATGTCAGACCCAACGCCCACGGCTCCCCGCGCTGATCGCGGGGGACGGCACATCCCGTCTGCGGCCGTCATCGCGCTCGGCTTGGCGGCCGGGCCGGTCGTCGCGCTCGGCTTCACCCGATTCGCATATGCGCTGCTCCTGCCGGCGATGCGGTCCGACCTGGACTGGTCCTTCACGACCGCCGGTGGCATCACCACAGCCAACGCGATCGGCTACATCATCGGAGCGGCCACAGCGGCAGTTTGGGCGAAACGGTTCGGAGCGCGAGCCGTCTTCGTGACCGGGATGATCGTGAGCGCCATCGCCCTGCTGCTCACCGCTGTGACGGGTGACTACGTCTACCTCACCATCATCCGCTTCATCGGTGGGCTCTCCACATCGGTCGTGTTCGTGGTGGGATCAGCACTCGCATCCCGAATCCGCGTATCCGGTCCGAAGCAGTCGGCCACCATGGTGAGCATCTACATGGCCGGCGTCGGCGCAGGCATCGTGCTGTCGGGCATCGCTGTTCCTGCGGTGCTGACCTGGCTCGGCGACAGCGGCTGGCCCGCCGGATGGCTGGTGATGGGGGTCCTCGCCGTCGTCGCCGTCTGGCCCACGATCGTGACGTCCAAGTCTGTTGAGCCGGCAGTGCCCTCGGTCGGACGCGGTGCATCCCTGACCTTCCTGACCCCGACGTTCGTGTGGTACCTGCTCTACGGCGCGGGATACGTCTCGTACCTCACCTTCGTGATCGCGCTGCTTGGAAGCGAGGGGCTCACCGGCTGGACGGTCGCCGCGTTCTTCATCGCGCTCGGTCTGGCCTCGAGCATCGGGACGCTGCTCATCTGGGGACCGGTCATCGCCCGCCTCAGCTCGGCCACCGCGCCGGCACTGGTCACTCTCGTGGTGGTGGTCGGGCTCGTCCCCGTGCTCATCTGGCCCGGAATCGTCGGGGCGTTCATCTCAGCGATCGTCTTCGGCGCCGGATTCATGGCCGGCCCGAGCGCGGCGACCGTCGTAGCAAAGCGGACGCTGCCGGCCGCATCCTGGACCACAGGCATCGCCGCCCTCACGACAGCGTTCTCGGTCGGCCAAGCCGTCGGGCCGATCGCTTCGGGGGCGATCTCGGACACGTCGCTGGGCATCGTGGGCGGACTCTGGCTCTCGGTAGTGCTGCTCGTCGTCGCGGGAGTCGTCGTCCTGTTCCAACGCGCACCCCGGGTGGCCACCCGCCGAGTCGCGCCGAATCGACCTTCCGGAGCCCTGTGAAGGTCGATTCGGCGCGACTCAGCGGGGCGCGAGTGAACATCGCGCGAAAAGCGTTGACGCGGTCGACGCCGAAACCATAGCTTTGGCCGTGAACATCACTTGGGTCGTGAACATCAACGGAGGAGTCGACATGCCTTACTTCACCACCTCGGACGGAACCGAGATCTACTACGCAGACCAGGGCACCGGTCAGCCCATCCTCTTCTCGCACGGATGGCCGCTGAGCTCGGACGCGTGGCAGAAGGAATTGAAGTTCTTTGCGGATGCGGGCTACCGCACCATCGCGCACGACCGCCGCGGACACGGCCGTTCCTCCCGCACGTACACGGGCAACGACATGGACACCTACGCGAAAGACCTGTCCGAGCTCGTGAACCACCTCGATCTCCACGATCTCGTCGTGGTCGGACACTCCACCGGCGGTGGCGAGGTCGTCCGGTACGCGGCGCAGTACGGTCAGGGGCGGGTGGTGAAAGTGGTCACCGCTGGCGCCGTCCCGCCCGTGATGCTGAAGTCGGACTCGAACCCGGAGGGCACCCCGATCGAGGCGTTCGACGGCATCCGCGCAGGTGTGCTGAAGGACGCGTCGCAGTTCTGGATCGACCTCGCCGAGCCGTTCTTCGGAGCGAACCGTCCCGGTTCTGAGGTGTCGCAGGGTGCCAAGGACGACTTCTGGCGACAGGGTCAGCTGGCCGGCCTCGCAGCCGCCTACGACTGCATCAAGGCGTTCTCGGAGACCGACTTCACCGAAGACCTGAAAGCACTCGACGTGCCGATCTTCATCGCACAGGGCGACGACGACCAGATCGTTCCCATCGCAGATGCGGCCGAGAAGAGCATCAAGCTCGTGAAGAACGGCACGCTGAAGGTGTATCCGGGAGCTCCCCACGGCATCTACGGCGCCTACCAGGACGAGCTGGACAAGGACATCCTGGACTTCATCAAGGGCTGACCCGTGTCCGGGAGCGCCATGAAAAGCGCCGATCGATGACCGCATCCAACGTCGTGCTCGTGCACGGAGCGTACGCAGACGGCTCATCCTGGGCCGACGTCATAGCGCCGCTGCAAGAGGCTGGACTCTCCGTCACCTCGGTGCAGAATCCACTCACATCCCTCGCCGACGACGTCGCCGCCACACGACGTGCACTCGACCTGCAAGACGGTCCGACCGTTCTCGCCGGGCACTCGTGGGCGGGCACGGTGATCAGCGAGGCGGGCGACCATCCGGCCGTGTCCGGACTCGTGTACGTCGCAGCGCGTGCACCGGATGCGGGGGAGGACTATGCGGCGCTGGCCGGCCGGTATCCGACCCCACCCGCATCCGCCGGGCTCACTTTCTCGAACGGGTTCGGCCAGCTCAGCGAAGACGCTTTTCTGCGGTTTTTCGCGAACGGTGTCGACCCGGTGCGGGCGCGTGTGCTGTATGCCGCACAAGGGCGCATCGCCGATGGGCTCTTCGCCTCGCGCACGACAGTCGCCGCCTGGCGGGACAAGCCGTCGTGGTACGCGGTCTCCACCGACGACCACACGACCTCACCCGACCTCGAACGGTTCCTCGCCCAGCGGATGCACGCAGTCACCATCGAGGTGCCCAGCGGACACCTCTCACTGGTGACGCATCCGCAAGAGATCGTGGGCCTCATCCTCGAAGCGGCTCGCGCGACCGGCGGCTGAGCGCGGGTCGCTGCCGACGGCCCCGGCGTTGCCGGCGGCCCGCCGTTGGACAGTAGATGTCGCTTTGTGAGGGCGAGAGCGACACCTACTGTCAATCGAGCAGCGCTCAATCGATACGGCAGGGTCAGCGATCAGCGGTCAGCAGGCGTAGACGTTGACGCCCCAGCTGTCGGCAGTGGGGAAGGTCGCGTAGTCGTAGGTGAAGCCCGGGTCGAGCGCGATAATCGCAAAACCCTGGTTCTTGGCGATCTGCTGGAAAGCAAACGTCCCGCCGCATCCGGGGGCATAATGTCCGTTCGCATAGACCTGGGGTACGTGGCTGATCAGGTTGAAGGTGACGGGCGGGGGCTGAACATCGTGCAGCGGGTTGTCCGCGACGCCACCGCTCGTACTCGGCCGGCTGCCGGCATCGCGTGCGGCCGTTTCGGCGGCCTCGCGAGCCGCTTCGGCCGCCTCCGCCGCGGCCGCATCGGCGGCATCTTGGGATAAGTGCACCGCCTTCGCTTTCGCGAGATAGTCGATGATCAGGTCCGCAGTGCGGTGCGTGTGGGTGGCGGACGCTGCTGCGGTCATGGATGCTTTGAGAGCGTCCCGTGCGGCTTGACCGGCGCGCGGAAACGAAGCGAGCACCGTCGTGGTCACCGCATCCAGACCGGGAAGTGCAGGACGGTCTTCGACCTGGGGAGATCCGGCGACGAGCTGCTCGAGCATCCCAGTGGCCAGCCCGGTCTCGACTGTCAGATCGGCGAGCGACCTGCGCGTGGTCTCGAGCCAGCTGCTCTCGCGTCGAGCCTGCTGCCTGAGGGTTGCCGCTGCTGAGAGCAGCTCCGTTGTGGAGGCATCGGATCGCGCGCTGGCCTCCAGCGGCGACGGCTGTTCTCCTTCGGGCTGTGCAAGTGCCGTCGCCATTGCGTCGGAGGCGCCCGCGAGCAACTCGCGCTGCTGATCGGGAAGATAGCCGACTGACGCGTTGTCGATCTGCCCGACCTTCTCCGAAAGGGACTGGAGGTCGCGGTGTGCCTGTGCGAACGCCGCCCGAGCGCGGCTGAGCTGCGCTGCGACTGCGGGAAGCGCTCGGACCGCCGCTCGGTATTCCGTCGCAGCATGATCATGCTCCCTCGCCGTCAGTACTGAAGGAACGGACACCGCCGCGGTGAGTACGACGATTGCGACGCTGCCCGCGATGAGTGGATGCGCACGGAGTCGGCTCACCGACCTGAGCGCTCGTCGCAGGGTTGAGGTGCGAGGACCGACCTGCATCACGTCGTCCTTCCAGCCGCGGGCACGGCGCCGACGGACAGTGACAATTTCTCAGCATTGTTGGGCGCAGTAAACCCCCCAAACGGGGTATCACGCACGGCAGGGTCAGCCCGTGGTCAGATTCCTGAGGGGCGAGGTCGTGGAACCCAGATCGATGTGGATGTGCGTGCAGGAGTCCGTGAAGCGGGAGATGTTCCGAAGCGACGGCATGGCGTAGGTGCCGCATCCGCTGCCGCCCGACGCTTGCCCGGCGCGAGAACCGCTCGGGAGGAAGGAGTCGAGGAAGCTCAGAAGGATTCCCGACGCGGCGTCGTTTCCTCGTGTTCTGGCGCCTCCGATGTAGGTGATGTCCATCGCGCTCGGGCCCGTGCTCGGAACGCAGTGGCGAGAGGTCGGGTTGCTCTGGCACGTCGCAACCGTGTCGTTGGCGCAGTGCCGGTTCAGATCGCTCGTCTGTAGCGAGCCGTAGTTGCGGATGATGATGACCAACGTCTGAAGGGTTCGGGTGTCGATGTTGCACTGAGGGGAACCCGAGATCGTACCGTTCGCGATCGGCTGGATCTCGTTCGGGATGATCGCACGTTCCGCCCATTCGACGATGAACGTGCCGTGGTTGTAGTTGTTGAGGAGCTCTTGCGCGGCGGCCTGGGCGGTTGGAGGCACGTTGCGGCACGTCGTCACGCAGGTGCTCTCGGCCGGCGCGGCCAGGGCGGCTTCGGCCGGCTTCTGGGGGAACGCGAAAAGGGATGCGGCGATGACGCCGATCAGAAAGAGCGAAGCGGCGACGCGAAAAAGCGGTCGTGATCTTCTCATCGTCAGTCCTGACTCACTTGCACGCCGGCGAGGTGGAAGCAGTCGTGCGCCGCCGTGGCCGAGTCGTCGATGGTCTTCTGCGGACCTTCGCCCGTGTTCGGATCGATCGGGTTTTTCTCGATGTAGGCAAGATCGTCGGCCAGCGGGATCCAGATGGGATCACGCTGCGCCGCTTCCTGAGCGAGCGGGCGAGCCTGGGCGACACTCGCTGCGGCGAAGCCGCCCGCGATCGCCTGGCACGCCTTCACGGCGAGTGCTTTGGCTGCGGCGGGGTCGGATCCCGTACCGCTGGGCGGGTCCGGCGGCGTCGATGCCGATGGCGCAGGGGACGTCGTCGGGCGGTCGGAGGTGTGGGTCGGTGTGGGTCGGTGGGTTGCCGACGATGACGGGCGTGAGCTGTGGGAGGAGGCTGCGCTCTGTGCCTGGGGCGTGCATCCCGCGAGTGTCATCGCCGCGACCGCGCCGATCAGGATGAGCGCGGCCCGGCGCGCCTGCGACATTGTCACCGGAATTCATCCCCCCAAGAAAACTGGTACAGCCCGAGACCACGGCCGGTCAACAACACATCGGCACGTTCTACCCAAACGATATGGCAGGCGGACGGCGAAGGCGGGAGGGCGTGCGGATGTCGATCGGATTGTCGATTCGTGTTCGTCGGTTGGCAGTAGACGTTGCTCCGCGGGGGCGAGAGCGGCACCTACTGCCAACCGGCGGGATCCGCGCCGGCTACGGCTTCACGAAGCGCCCTGCGTCGGCGTCGGCTGACGACTGCTGCTTGAGCACGAAGTGCTGCTTCTTGCCCGTGGCCGTGTACGG
>Ga0256798_1000165_pt1 | contig 19583 bp, 16 predicted proteins | sample MC6MC0949MT_FD_190193 | JGI IMG/M metagenome (GOLD analysis project Ga0256798, IMG submission 190193) | Metatranscriptome of enriched soil aggregate microbial communities from Iowa State University, Ames, United States - MC6-MC0949-MT... | ecosystem: Environmental > Terrestrial > Soil >... | reverse complement strand
GTCGACGTCGGCATCCACCGCATCCGTGTCGCGATCGTCGATCTCGCCGGTGCGCTGGTCGGCTGGACGGAACAAGCCGTCGACGACACCATCGTCGGCCCCGATCGGATGCACGGGGTCGAGGATGTCATCAGCGACTGCCTGGACGCCAGCGGCATCGATCGCGGACGGCTCACGGCGATGACGGTCGCCGTCTCTGGTCTCGTCGGCGAGAACGGCCGACTGATCGTCTCTCGCAACTTCCCTGATTGGGAGGGCGTGGATATCGCCGGGCAACTGCGTGCGCGGTTCGGCGGAGAGGTCGCTGTCGAGAACGACATGCGTCTTGCGGCGCTGGCCGAGCACCGGATGGGGGCGGCCAGGATGCGCGACGACGTCGTCTACTTCTTCGCCGGGCACCGCATGTCGATGGGGCTGATCCTCGGCGGACGACTTCGGCGCGGCAGTCACAGTGCGGCAGGTGAGATCGGGGACATCGTGTTCTCCAAACGCGTCAACGAACGTGGACAGCTCAGTTGGACAACAGCGGACACCGCTGAAGAGGTCTTCCGGCGCGCGGTCGCCGGCGAGCGGGATTCGATCGAAGAGGTCGAGACATTCGTCGGTGGTCTGGCGACGGGGATCGCGACGGTCGCGATGGCTCTCGACCCCGACGTCGTGGTCGTCGGCGGGGGACTCTCTCGCGCCGGTGACGCACTGCTCGAGCCGCTTCGACGGGCCGTCTGGGGTGCGATCCCGCTCCCCATCCGACCGCCGATCATCGCGTCGGAGCTCGGGGCCGAATCGGTCGTGCTCGGCGCCGTCGCCCACGCTCACGCGAATTCGGCCCACCTCGTCTACGGCGTCGCCGACATCCCCGAACCGAACATCGATGTGGCGGGCGCGAGAGCGCTCGCAGAAAGGGTCTCCACCTCATGACCGAAAAGCTGTCACCCGCGCCGCTCCGCCTCGCGGTGATCGGGATGGGCGCCCGCTCCTACATCGCGGAGCACGCGGTGAGGAGTGGAGCCGGAGCGATCGTCGCCGTGGCGGACCCGAGCGAGGCCGCACGCGAACGGGGACGCGCATCCCACGGTGAGGATGTGCAGCTGATCGCCGGACATCGCGCCCTGATCGACAGCGGTGTCCCAGTGGACGCCGCATTCGTGACCTCGCCCGATCACACGCACGCCGAGATCGCGATCGACCTTCTGCACGCCGGTATCGCGGTGTATCTGGAGAAGCCCCTCGCCATCACGATCGCCGATGCCGACGCGATCCTGCAGGCAGCAGCCGACAGCGGCACGAAACTCTATGTCGGGCACAACATGCGGCACATGGAGTTCATCCGCATCATGCGCGACATCATCCGTCGGGGCGAGATCGGTGAGGTGAAGGCGATCTGGTGCAGGCACTTCGTCGGCAACGGAGGCGACTACTACTTCAAGGACTGGCATGCAGAGCGTGCGAAGTCGACCGGGCTGCTGCTGCAGAAGGGTGCCCACGACATCGATCTCATCCACTGGCTCGCCGGCGGGTATTCGACCGAGGTGACCGGGATGGGCGATCTGGCCGTGTACGGAGGCATCACCGATCGGCGTGACAATTCCGATCGAACGATGCCGGAATGGTTCTCGTACGAGAACTGGCCTCCGCTCAGTCAGACCGAACTGAACCCGGTCATCGATGTGGAGGACATCTCGATGGTGACCATGCGACTCGACAACGGTGTGCTGGCGTCGTACCAGCAATGTCATTTCACCCCCGACTACTGGCGCAACTACACCGTGATCGGCACGGAGGGCCGGCTCGAGAACTTCGGAGACTCCGAAGGCGGAGTCGTACGCGTGTGGAACCGCCGGAGCGGCTTCGAGCCGGTGGGCGACATCGAGTACCGCATCCACGGCGATTCGGGCGGTCACGGCGATGCCGACGCGCTCACTGTCGCCGAGTTCATCGGCTTCCTGCGCGACGGATCCGACACGGAGACGTCGCCGATCGCTGCGAGGAACGCTGTCGCGACTGCGGTCGCCGCGACCGAGTCCATCCGCAACGGCTCCAGACCTTTGCCTGTTCCACCTGTCGACGAACGAGTCGCCGCGTCGTTATGACCCGACCCTGAAAACGTCCCGGGCCGGCGAGAGCAAGTCGCCGGCCCGGGCGGCACCAACCAACCCCATTCGAAGGAGATCCAATGCGAAAAGCCATGCTCGCCGCTGGGGCGGCGGTCGCTGCCGCTGCCCTGTTAGCCGGCTGCTCATCGACAAGTGGAAGCGGGTCCGATGCCACTGCCGATACTAATCTCTCGGCCACCATCTCCTACGCCTTCTGGGATTCGAACCAGAAGCCGGCGATGGATGCGCTGATCAAGGACTTCAACAAGACGTATCCGAAGATCAAGGTCACCGAGCAGATCACTCCGTACCAGAACTTCTTCACGAAGCTGCAGACGCAGGGCTCGTCCAAGACGCTGCCCGACGTGTTCTGGATGAACGGGCCGAACTTCCAGCTGTACGCCTCGAACGACATGCTCGAACCGATCGGTTCCGGCATCGATCCGTCGAACTATCCGGCGTCTCTCAACGAGCTCTACAGCTACGACGGAAAGCAGTACGGCGCTCCGAAGGACTTCGACACGATCGGCGTCTATTACAACAAAGCGATCTTCGACAAGGCGGGCGTCGCCTATCCGACCGCGAACTGGACCTGGGACGAGTTCCACCAGAAGGCCAAGGCCATCTCCGACAAGCTCAAGGGCGACGGGATCTACGGTGTCGCCAGTGGTCTCTCCGGCGGTCAGGAGGTCTACTACAACACGATCCTGCAGGCGGGCGGCTCGATCATCTCGAAGGACGGCAAGAAGTCCGGGTACAGCGATCCGAAGTCGATCAAGGGACTGCAGTTCGTCCGCGATCTGATCGCGGACGGATCCTCGCCGACACCCTCGCAGCTGTCGGACACCCCGCAGGACCAGTGGTTCATCAACGGCAAGTCGGCGATGTTCTGGTCGGGCACGTGGGTCAACGCCGAGCTGCTCGGCTCACCGGTCAAGGACTCGATCGCGCTTGCTCCTCTTCCCAAGGACGAACGGAGCGCGACTGTGATCCACGGTCTCGCCAACGTGGTCGCGAAGTCATCGAAGAACAAGCCGGCCGCGGTCGCCTTCCAGACCTATCTCGCAGGCAAGAAGGCTGCTGAGATCCAGGCGCAGATGGGAGCGGCGAACCCCGCGTACAACGACACCCAGCAGGCGTTCGTGAAGTCGGCTCCCTGGGATCTGAACATCTTCCTCACCGAAGCGAAGGACTCGTCGTTCCCGTATCCCATCTCCAAGAACACGGCTGCCTGGAACAAGCTCGAGTCCGATCTTCTACCCGACGCCTTCGACGGCAAGCGTCCGGTGGCCGAGGTCGCCAAAGAGCTCGCCGAAAAGATGAACGCGGCACTCGCCAAAGAATGATGTCCACCTCGACCATCACCGGGAAAGCGGGTGCCGTCGCCACGACGGCGGCACCCGCCACGACGGGACGCGGCGGACGCCGCCGCCCGTCGCGCGGATCGTCGCGCGCCAAGAAGACGGAATGGCTGTGGGCCGCCGTCTTCGTGCTGCCGCTCCTGTTCGGGGTGGTCGTCTTCTACATCTGGCCGATCATCCGCAACGCCTATTTCAGCTTCACGACCTGGGGTGTCTTCGGCGGAGCGACCTGGAGCGGACTGAACAACTACGAGACGCTCCTCGCCGATCCGATGTTCTGGCGATCCATCCTGAACACGCTGATCTATGTGGGATTCCTGCTCCTGGGCATCCCGCTGGCCGTCGTGTTCGCCAGCCTCATCAACCGGCCGGGCCTCCGCTTCGCGAGCGTCTACCGCACGGCGTTCTTCCTTCCCTACGTCGCCATGCCGGCTGCCGTCTCGATGGTGTGGCGAATCATCTTCAACGGCGATTTCGGGATGCTCAACTATGTGCTCTCGCTGGTGGGCATCAAAGGACCGAACTGGCTCTCCACCGAATGGATCGCGCTGATAGCGGTGGGGATCGTCGGCATGTGGATCTCGGTCGGCTTCAACCTGATCGTGCTCTCGGCGGGCATGAAGGGAATCCCGCCCGAGATGTACGAGGCTTCGTCGCTTGACGGTGCGAGCCGACTCCGGCAGTTCTTCTCGATCACGGTTCCCCTGCTCAGTCCGTCGATCTTCTTCGTGTCCGTGATGACGGTCATCACCGGGTTCCAGCTGTTCGATCTGCTCTACGCGCTCATGGGCACGCAGAATCCGGCGATCAACAACACGCAGTCGATGGTGTACCTGTTCTTCCAGCACCAGCAGACGGGCGACAACGGCTATGCGGCCGCGGTCGGCATGGCGATCCTGGTGCTCGTCGGCGTCTTCACGATCCTCCAGTTCCGTATGCAGAAGAGGTGGGTGAATTATGTCTAGTGCCGTAGAGGTACGCCCGAAAGGCACACGCGCGTGGCTCGGCACCGGGGCCACCCACATCGTGCTGATCGTCGCATCCGTGTTCATGGTCTTCCCGTTCATCTGGCAGATCCTGATGTCGCTGTCCACGAACGCCCAGGTCACCTCGGTTCCACCGACCGTGTGGCCGGGGGAGCTGCACTGGGAGAACTTCGCCCACGTGTTCGACCAACTGCCCTTTCTCAATCAGTTCTGGGTCTCGGTGGCTGTGACGGTCATCCGCACGGTCGGCCAACTCCTGCTGTGCTCGATGGCCGGCTACGCGTTCGCACGGATGGACTTTCCGTTCAAGCGCACGATCTTCGGTCTCGTCCTTGCCATACTGATGGTGCCACCGCAGGTCTATCTGCTGCCGCAGTATCAGATCGTGCAAGGGCTCGGCTGGTTGAACACCATCGCGGGCATCGCGGCGCCCGGCATTTTCAGTGCATTCGGTACATTCCTCATGCGACAGTTCTTCCTCGGACTCCCCGACGAGCTGTCGGAGGCCGCGCGACTCGACGGCGCGAACCACTTCCAGATCTTCTGGAAGGTGATGCTGCCGCTCGCCAAGCCGGGACTGTCAGCGCTCGCCATCATCACGGTGCTGGCGTCGTGGAACGACCTGCTCTGGCCGCTCATCGTGGCGACCGACTCCACGCAGATGCCGTTGTCGGCCGGGATCGCGACTCTGACGAGTCAGCGATCCATCCCGGACTATCCGCTGCTTCTCGCGGCGAGCCTGCTCGCCATGGCACCTGTGCTCATCCTGTTCCTGATCATGCAGAAGCGCGTCATCGACGGCATCGCGTTCTCCGGAATGAAGTAGAAAGAAGTCTTGTGAACACTCTTCGTGTCGGCCTCATCGGCGCCGGCGGAATCTCGCACGTGCACGCGATCGGATGGCGTGACCTCGGCGCCGCTGTGACCGTGTACTCCCACGACGGCGCGCCGGCACTCGCTGCGCGATACGGGTTCGAGGTGGTATCCGACCTCGACGCGCTCTTCGCGAGTGCCGATCTCGTGGACATCGTCACTTCGAGTCGATCCCATCGCGAGCTCGCCCTCGCGGCCATCGCCGCAGGCAAGCACGTCATCTGCGAGAAGCCCCTCGCCGCGACGTCCGCCGAAGCGCGGGAGATCGCCGCTGCTGCCCAGCGCGCTGGAGTGCGGGTCTTCCCCGCACACGTCGTGCGCTACTTCCCCGAATACGCGGCACTGAAGTCGGCGGTGGATGCGGGGCGTATCGGACAGCCGGCCGTTCTGCGTTTCGTCCGTGGGGGTGAAGCCCCCCGAGCGGGCTCCTGGTTCTTCGACGAGAACGCTGGAGGGGGCATCGTGCTGGACCAGATGATCCACGATCTCGACCAGGCTCTGTGGCTGGCCGGTGACGTCACGCAGGTCTACGCGGTGCAGAGTCCGCCGAGCGTCGACGGCATCGTCCCCGATGTCGTCACGGCTCACGTCGTGCTCACCCACCGCGATGGTGCGATCAGCCACGTTCAGGGAACGTGGGGTGCGCGAGGCACGACCTTCCGCACGAGCGCGGACATCGCCGGAACGTCGGGCGTGCTGTCCGTCGACTCCGGCATCGACACGGCCGTCACGATGGATGTGCCGTCGATCGGCGAGACGGACGGGTATCTTCCGCCGCCCGCGCACGCCGAGAGCCCGTACACGACTCAGCTGCGAGAGCTCGCCGGTGCGGCGATCGACGGATCCACGCCGCGCGTGACCGCCGAGGACGGGATCCGCGCCGTCGCATTGGCCGAAGCGGCGGGCGAGTCGATCCGCACGGGACGCGCGGTCGACGTCGATCTCGATGCGGCCATCCGAAAAGAAGATCTCGCGACCGAGAATGTGAGCGTGACCGCATGACGAACCTCGATCCGACCCGCGCGACAGACGCGCGCAAGCTCAAAGTGGCGGTGCTCTCGTTCGCCCATCATCATGCGATCGGATACTGCAGGCTGCTCGGCGCGCGCGACGACATCGAGCTGGCGGCCTCCGATCCCGACGGATCGACGGCAGGCGATGCGGCCCTCCGGGGAGCGGACCTGGCCCGGTCCCTCGGTGTGCGCTACTTTCCGACCTATGAGGACGCCCTTGCGTGGGGCCCGGATGCGGTGATCGTCACCGCGGAGAACTCCCGGCATCGGGGACTGGTGGAGCTGGCTGCTGCCGCGGGAGCGCACATCCTGTGCGAGAAGCCGCTCGCGACGACCGTCGACGACGCCGCAGCGATGGTCGGTGCGGCGGCTGATGCCGACGTCACGCTGATGACCGCGTATCCGGTGCGGTTCTCGTCGTCGTTCCAGGATGCGCTCGCTCGCGTGCGAGCAGGGCAGCTGGGGGACATCGTGGGGATCAAGGGCACGAACAACGGCAAGGTTCCTCGCGATCGCGCCTGGTTCACCGATCCAGCCCTCTCGGGTGGTGGAGCGCTCGTCGATCACGTCGTCCACTGCGCCGACCTGCTCGACGACCTGCTCGGAGCGTCGCCGATCTCGGTGCGTGCCGTGAGCAACCGCATCCTGCACTCGGGCTCAGGAGTTTCGGTCGAGACCGGAGGTCTTGTGACGGCCGTGTACCCGGGCGGAGTCGTGGCCACGATCGACTGTTCCTGGAGCGTTCCGGAGAACGCGGCGACGTGGGGAGGCCTCACGCTCCAGATCACGGGAACCCGAGGCAACATCACGGTCGCACCGTTCGCGCAGCATGTGAAGGGCTACGACCAGGCGGGTCCTGTGTGGATCGGCGTCGGCGACGACCTCGATGCCGCCATGCTCGACGAGTTCCTGGATGCGGTGCGTTCCGGTCGGCGCGCGCAGCCGGACGGTGAGGTCGGTCTGCGTACCTTCCGAATCGTCGACGCGGCACAGCGTTCGGTGCTCACCGGCCAACCCGTCACCTTGTAGCGGACCGGAAGTCACTCCCGTGCGATGACCGAGAAGTCCTTCTCGCCGTCGCCATCGTCGACAGCTCGCTGAAGGGCTGCTGCGACGAGGGCGACGGCGGGAAGGTCGTCGTTCGAGGTGGACAGCATGAGGCGGGTATCTTTTGCGAGCAGTGCTGCCGAGAACTGGGTGTCGTCGAATTTCCCATCGACGATGGTCTCGCCCTTCATCGCCGCGATCGGTGCGATCGTCGTGATGCCGAGCGTCTCCAGCACCTCTCGCGGTTCGAGTCCGCCTGCGGCGCCGAGGCGCAAGGATTCGATCAGCGCCTCGGTCGAGACGGCCAGAGCCAGATTGGCGATCAGCTTGCCCGTCGCGGCCTTTGCAGGGGAGTCCATCGAGCGCAGCTTGTCCGGGTCCGCCCAGAGCGCGACGATCTTGCGGGCGGCGCGGACGGCCTCTCGCTCGCCTCCCACCAGCACACCGAGCTTCCCCGCGCGCGCCGGCGCCAGAGAGCCGATCACGGGGGAGTGCACGTAGCGCACGCCGGCTCCGTGTGCCCACGTGTCGAACTCGGTCGCGTCCGCGGGCGCGACCGTCGTCACATCCACCCACAGTGCTCCGGATGCGAAGGGGAGACCACCCGCGATGATGACCTCACGAACCGCATCGGGGCCGAAAAGTGCCGACACCACGGCGTCGGCTCCGGCCACCGCGTCGGCTGCGCTTGCAGCGATCCGGGCTCCCCGGCGACCGATCGATTCGGCCGGGCCGGGGGAACGGTTCCAGGCGGTCACCTGGTGGCCGGCGTCGAGCAGGTGGGGGACGAGTTCTCTGCCCATTCGGCCGAGTCCGAGGAATGCGATGTTCATACCCCCACTGTGCGCCGATCCTCGGCACTAGGGAAGTGAGGCGCGGGCGCGGCGCAGAAAGCCGCGTTCGACCTCGTTGTCAGTGAGCGCGATGGCCGCGTCGTATGCGCTCGCGGCCTTCTCGATGTTCCCGGTGCGACGGAGGAGGTCGGCACGAACCGCGTGGAACAGAGAGATCGAGGTCACAGGCGCGGGCGACGCGTTCCGTGAACCTGGCTGGGCGGCCAGCCGTTCGACCAGCGCGAGGCCCGCCTCCGGTCCGTCGATCTCCGCGATCGCGATGGCACGATTGAGCTCGGCTACGGGAGACGGCTGCAGCTCCACGAGTAGGTCGTACAGGGCGACGATCTGGTGCCAGTCCGTGTCTTCGGTACTGCGTGCGTCGCTGTGCACGGCCTGAATCGCAGCCTGCAGTTGGTAGGGTCCGGGCCGCCCACGAGCCAGGCACCACCGCACGAGCCCCTGACCTTCCGCCACCAGTGCGTGATCCCAGCGCGCTCTGTCCTGATCGCGGAGGAGGACAATCTCGCCACACTGCCCGACACGAGACGCTCGCCTCGACTCGCTGAGCAGCAACAATGCGAGCAAGCCGACGACCTCCTCCTCGTCCGGCATGAGCTCGGCGAGAAGTCGCGCCAATCGAACCGCCTCGACGCACAGGTCTGCGCGCACGAGCCGATCCCCGGCGGTCGCCGAGTGGCCCTCGGTGAACACGAGGTACACGACGGCGAGAACCGAACGCAGCCGGTCGGGCAGCTCAGCGTCGCTAGGCACGCGATAGGGGATGCGCGCATCCCGTATCTTCGCCTTCGCACGCGACAGCCGCTGGGCCATGGCGGGTTCCGCGACGAGGAAGACCCGGGCGATATCTGCGGTCGTCAATCCGCCGAGCAATCGCAGCGTGAGTGCGACTCGCGAGACCGGCGCGAGTGCCGGATGACAGCAGGTGAATATCAGTCGCAGCCTGTCGTCCTGGAGGGCCGAACTCCGCACCTCGGAGCCGCCGAACGCATCCGACGCGCCCTGTGCATGCAGGAGCGCAGCCTCAGCGTGCCGGTCGCGCCGACCCGCTTCGCGGCGCAATCGGTCGATCGCTTTGCGCCGTGCGGTCGTGATGATCCAGCCTGCAGGACTCGGCGGGATGCCGTCGACCGGCCATCGCTCGACGGCGGTCGTGAACGCATCCTGTACCGCGTCTTCGGCAATGTCGACATCGCCGAAGACGCGGCACAGCACTGCGACAGCACGCCCGTATTCGGAACGGAACACGGTCTCGATCTCGGTGGCGTTCGGCATCACTGCGCGATCAGGCGGCGAAAGGGCGGACCTCGATGGGCAGGGTCGTCGCGGTCGCAAGACGGCGCGCCCAGTCGAGAGCGGCATCCAGATCGTCGGCGTCGATGATCGTGAAGCCGCCGAGATGCTCACGTCCCTCGACGAATGGTCCGTCGGAGACCAGGACCTCGTCTGCCGCTCCCTGCCGGGGCCGCACAACGGTGGCCGAGCTGGCGGGCAGCAGACCCTTCGAGAAGACCCACACGCCGGCGGCGCGCATGTCTTCGTTGAGGGCATCGAGGTCCGCGCCGATCGCGGCGAGCGCTTCAGGCGACGGGACGGGCCCGTCGGGCTGAAAGACGCTGAGCAGATATTGAGTCATGATGTTTTCCCTTTCTCTCATCCCTTATACGAACGGGGCCAGGGCTTTTCGACATCATGCCGTCGTTCGGCGGTTTCTCTCCAGTTGTGCGACGCCGATCTTCGAGTCGGCCATTCCATAGAACACGAACGTGCGGTCGTCGACCCTCTCAATCGCGGTCGGGAAAACGACGTTCGGAACGATTCCGCTCCGTTCGTCCTCCGTCTCCGCGGCGAGGAGAGGGGCGCTCGTGCGGTCGATCACACGCCACGGCTCGGTCGCGTCGAGGATCATGGCTCCGGCGGCATAGTTGACGTTCTGCTGCTGTGCCATCGAGTTCTCGATGACGCCGGTGACTCCGTGATGGAGCAGCAGCCAACCCTCGGGAACACGCACCGGCGCCGGACCGGCCCCGATCTTCAGCTCCTCGAACGGGTACTCGGGACCGGCGAGAAATCGGTTCTGCCGCCAGCGTGCCAGTTCACGGATGTCCGCCAGCACAGCATCCAGGGGCACGAATGCGATCCAGATGCTCGGCCGCGACTCGGGAATCGTCGTCGGAGGGCGGTTGCCTTCGCCGGGACGTACCTCACCGAGCTCCCAGACCGGACGGTGCAACACCGCAAGACTCCTCGTGCCGTCGGGCGCGGTCACAGGTTCGGGGAAGAAGACGGTGTCCTTGTTGTGGTACAGCCCGAGATCCACGCCGAGCGCATCGTCGTATTCGAACGTGACGGGACCGAGACGTCGCCACTCGCGCAAGTCCGCCGAGGTGGCGACCGCCGTTCGCGGGCCGAGCGGCCCGAACGCCACGTAGGTCATCACGTGAAGGCCGAGCTCCGGGATGAACGTGACGCGTGGGTCTTCGACACCGGAGTTGTTCGCGCCCTTCTCCCATTCCCGATCGGGCTCGAGAACGATGCCTTCCCGGCTGACCGAACGCGGAACGCCGTCAGCGATCTCGACGCGCGCGAGACCGACACGAGAGACATTGCCGTCGGCGACGAGGCGCGGCAGGAGGTAGAGCTCGCCATCGGGACCGCGACCGCTCGCAGGGTTCAGCACACCCTCCGCTTCAAAGGGGTTCCCCGGTTCCGGAGTCATCACCACCCCTGCTCTGGTCAGTGCGTACGGAAACTGCTCGGGGGTGCTCATGGTGTCGCTTTCTGGATAGAACGGTAGAAGTACATCTCTCGGGATTTGGGTGGCGCATCCCAGCCCTGTGCGAACGACCAGTCGCCTCCGAGCTTCTGCAGACCGCCCCAGGCGAGAGAGCCGCCCCGGTTGACCGCCAGCTGATGAAACGGGTCGTGCACGGAGTAGAGGGCCTGAGCGGCGGCGAAGTCGCCGTTCTCGTCGGCGTAGAAGAAGTCGAGCACGAGGTTGTCCCCATCGACCGCTGCGCACGCCACCTCGTGCAGCGAGCCTCCGAGCGGGGTGAGATCGAGGTACGGATGCTCGTCGAACGTCCACGAGACCAGGTCGTCCGACCGCCCCACCATCGGTCGTCCGCCGCACCCTTCTGACAGGAACATCAGATAGTCGCCCCCGATGCGGACGGCGTCGCCGGCGGCATCACGCGGGATCACCGCGCCCTTGGCCCACAGCTTCGAGACGTCGTACGGCACGGCGAGCCCACGCTTCTCCCAGTGCTCCAGGTCGTCCGAGACGGCGACCATGATGTCGCAGGCCACCTCTCCGGCGTCGGTTCTCCAGATCGCGTTGTAGAACAGCACGTAACGACCGTCGATCCGGTAGATCTTCGGATCCTCGCAGCCGAGGGTCTCGTTGGCCTCCGTGGGATAGATGACAGGGTTCGCCGGCGAGTCGGTCCAGCGTCCTGCCCGCCGCACTGCATGTCCGATGCGGCTCGAGATCGACTCCTTGCGGGGAGACGCACGGTAGAAGAGGTGGAGCTCATCGCCGCGCTCGATCACGGTCGGATTGAAGATCGAGTCACTCGTCCAGCCGATCCCGGTCGGATCGTCCCACTGCCCGTCGAGGCGGAAAGTGAGGTCAGGGTCCCGGGCGAACGGCCCGATCGCCCAGTCCGGGCGCTCGGGATACGCGGCCGAGAACTGATCCGTCGAGATGACATCGGTCAGCGCGTTCGTGTGCTGCAGGGCTTCGGCATACGCCTCCCGCAACGCAGCGCGATCGACGGGCTCGCTCATCCCTTCACCCCCGATCCGATGTCTGTCGATGTGAAGTACCGCTGGAACACGATGAACAACACGACGACGGGAGCAGCGAGAACCACGGCTCCCGCGAGGATCGCGCCATAGGGATTGGTCGTGGATGCTGCGACCGTGCTGATGTAGTTCGCGAGCGAGACCGCGAGCGGCTGCATCGTCGCCTCCTTGGTGATCAGGAACGGCCACAGGAACTCGTTCCACGGCCCGATGAACGTGAGCAGCAGCACCGTCACCAGCGCGGGCCGGACGAGCGGCAACGCGATGCGTGTCAGCACGGTGAACTCTCCAGCACCGTCCACGCGTGCTGCATCGAAGAGCTCCTTCGGGATCTGAAGGAAGTACTGACGGAAGATCAGCACCGCGGTCGAATTGATCGCGAAGGGCAGGATCATGCCGATGTAGTTGTCGGCGAGGCCGTAGTTGCGAGCGATGAGCACGTAGAGAGGAACCATCAGCAACTGGAACGGCACGACCTGCACGAGGAGCGCCAGGGCGAAGGTGACACCCCGTCCGCGCCACTGCAGGATCGACAGGGCGTAGCCCGCGAGCAGACCGAAGACGACCGTGCAGAGGATGACCCCGCCCGTGAAGATACCCGAGCTCGCCAGACCGCTCCACAGGTTGATGCGGTCGTTGATGTTGACGTAGTTCTCCAGCGTCAGGTTGCCCGGCGTCGGAAACGCTCCGGCGACCGTGGTGTTCGGAGACGTCTGCAGGGAACCGACCACCATGTAGTAGAAGGGGAAGAGGAAGGCGAGCGCGCCGATCGTCAGCACGATGCCCTGAAGCACGGCCTGCCCTCGGCTCAAGGAACGAGGCGACGAGAGGTCCACCTTGCGGCGTCGCTTCTTCGGAGCGGGGACCGGAGTCTGAGCACCACCCGATGCCGGTACAGCTGTTGTCGTCATGAGTCTCTGTCTCCCGCGAATCGGTTCTGCAAGAAGGCGATGATGAGCACGAACACGACGAGCACGATGCCGATCGCGGCCGCGTAGCCGGGGTGCCCCTGCTGGAGTCCCTGCTGGTAGATCAGCAGAACAGGCGATGTCGATGCGCCGTTCGGTCCGCCGCCTCCCGTGAGGAGGTACGGCTCGGTGAAGAGGTTGGCGCCGATGACCGTCGAGAGGAGCAGCACCAGGACGGTCGCCGGCCGCACTCCGGGAATGGTGACCGAGAAGAACTGCCGCACCCGGCCTGCTCCGTCGGTGGCGGCCGACTCGTAGAGCTCGGTCGGCACGTTCTGAAGAGCGGCCAGGTAGAGCAGGATGTAGAACCCGAGCTGTTTCCAGGTCACATAGATCGCGATCATGGGCATGGCCAGCGTCGGGTTCACGAACCAGCTCGGATTGGGCGCGAGCGGTCCGAGAATCTGGTTGACGAGGCCGTCCTGGTTGAACAGGAACAGCCAGACGCCGATGATGGCGACGCTCGCCGTCACGTAGGGCACGTAATAGCTCACGCGGAGGAAGGTGCGGAACCGCTTGATGCTGTTCAGCCCGCTCGCCAGCACGAGGCTGAGAACTACAGTGAGAGGCACGTTGATGATGAGGAAGATCCCCACGTTGCGGAACGACTGCAGCACAGCGGGGTCGGTGAAGGCCGTGACGTAGTTGTCGAATCCGACGAACGGCCGATCCACCACTGCACCCGGAGCTGCGAAGAAGTAGTCGAAGAACGACATGTAGACCGCGAACAGCAGCGGGTACGCGAAGATCACGATCACGAACACGAGGTACGGCGCGCTGAACAGCCAGCCGAGCGGGTTCTTGCCGAAGATTCGCTGCCGCAGCGGCTTCACGGCCTGATTGGGCCGTCGGTCACCGCGGCGGGGCTTCCGCCCGGCGGCGGAGGCTGGATCGCCTCCGGCCGCCGGGGTGGTGCGGATGCTCGACATGGCTACTTCTGCGACTGCAGCTTGTTGATCTTCTCGGCCGCGGCCTTGAAGGCGTCTTCGACGCTGCCGGAGCCGGAGACCACCGACTTGGTGTAGGCGTCTCGCAGGGCCTGCATCTGCGCGACCGTGTTCGGACCGTTCGGGTCATCGACGGTACGCGCCGACTGCGATCCGAACTCCTTGTATGCCGGGTGGGCGGTGAAGTAGTCGGCGTAGACCGTGGCCAGATCGGCTCGGATCGGCATCTGTCCGGTGACGTTCAGGAGCTTGTTGTCCTGGTCCTTGCTCGTCGCGAACTTCAGCACATCCCAGGCTGTTCCCTGGTTCTTGCAGGAGGAGTACATGCCGACGTTCTTCGCATCAGGGAAGGTGTACGTCTTGTCGGGCGCGACGCCGTCCTTGGTGGGCACGGGGACCGAGCCCCACTTCACCTTGTCGCCGTAGAACGCGATGGCCCACGGGCCGACGATGGCCATGGCCGCTTTGCCGTCGGCGAAGGCGTCACCCTGGTACTGCTCGTTGCCGGCCAGGCCGTCGCTGTAGATCGTCCGCCAGAAGTTGGCGACATCGATGGCGTCCTTGCTGTCGACCGTCGCCTTGCCGTCTTCGATCATGCCCTTGCCACCGGTCTGAGCGGCCAGCAGCGGCAGGTAGTCGAAGTTCGGCTGGAAGAACTCGCTGGTCGGAGCCGGGTAGATCGCGTACGGGGCTGCGCCGCTCGACTTGATCTGCTTGGCAGCTGCGATGAACTTGTCGTACGTCGACAGGTCGGGGGAGTCGGGGTTCAGTCCCGCCTTGGCGAAGAGCTCCTTGTTGTAGAAGATCATGACGGGGTTCTGCTTCCAGGGCATCTGGTAGAAGTCGCCGTCGGCGGACTTGTACTGAGCCGCGGCGTCACCGCTGCGGGTCTCGATGTAGGAGTTCGCTCCGCTGAACTTGGAGAGGTCGACGAGGCCGCCCTGCTTCTGGAACTGCCCGGTGACCGCGGGTAGGTTGTTGAACACGAGGCACGGGGTGGTTCCGGCCGTGATGGCTGCGCCGAGCACCTCTTCGGTGCTCTTGCCGGCGGGAACCTCCTGCGCTTTGATCTGCTCCTTCGGGTGCGCCGAGTTCCACGAGGCGACCATCGCCTTGCCCCATTGCACTTCCTGCGCGTTGTTCGAGTACCAGATCGTGATCGGACCGTGAGCCTTCATGGCGTCCGATGTGTTGCCGCCGCTGCTGCCGCAGGCGGCCAGGGTTCCGGCGAGAGCTCCCGCCGTGACGATGCTGATCAATATTCTGCGTCGTTGCATGGTTCGTTCCTTACTGTGACTTACTGGTGGGGGTTTCGGGATGCGGGCGGGGCGCCGCGGTGGAACCGCGCACGACGAGGCGCGCGGGTGGAAGAGGCACGTCACGGGATTCCCCGTTCTCGACGAGGTGCAGCAGTGCGGTGGCAGCGGCGACGCCCCATTCGGTCGGGTCGTTGTCGAGTGTCGTCAGCGCGGGATAGATGTAGGTGCCGATCTGTGAGCCGTCGAGGCCTGTGATCGAGAGATCGCGCGGGAGCACGAGTCCGCGCTCGTGTGCCACGCCCATCCCGGCGATCGCCATGGGGTCGTTGCCGTACACGATGGCGGTCGGCCTCCGGTCGCCGTCGAGCAGCAGTTTCGTCGCCTCCGCACCCTGTTCGGGTGAGAAGTCCGACGGGATGACGTGGGGTTCGAGTCCGGCGTTTCGCATCGCGTGCTCGTAGCGCGCGCGACGGAGCTGCCCGTGGAGCATCCGGTCGTCACCCGCCACATGCGCGATCTCGGTGTGGCCGAGTGAGAAGAGATGGGCCATCAGGTCATCGATGCCGGCATCGTAGTCGCGTGTGATCGCGGGAAACGGGCTGTCGGTTTCGGCGGATCCGAGTGACACGGCGCCCATCCCGAGGGATGCGATGAGCGCGATCCGAGCGTCGTTCGCCAGCAGGTCGGTGATGAGGAACCCGTCGACGCGGTTGTCGTCCGCGAGACGCGAGTACGCGGACACCTCCGATGCATGGTCTCGTGCGACGCTCAGCACGAGGACCTGCCCGCGTTCGGAGAGCACCGTCTCCACGCCTGCGATGAACGCGGGGAAGAACGGATCCACCTCGATCGTCGCGGGATCGCGGCGCAGGATGAGCCCCAGAGCGTAGGCGCGCCGGGTGGTCAGGCCTCGCGCGCTCGGGTTGGGATTCCAGCCCAGGTCCTGGGCTGCGGCGAGAATGCGGTCGCGCGTCTCGGGAGCGACGCCTCGCCGGTCGTTGAGCGCGAGCGAGACGAGTCCTTTGCTCACTCCGGCGACCCGGGCGACGTCGTTGATCGTCACACGGCCGGCGCTCACCGAGGAACCACCGTCGTGAATCCACCCGGTTCGAGGAAGACGTTCCCACCGCGCTGGGTGCTCGCTCCGGTCAGTCGTCCGAGACTGTCGTAGCGCGTCACGGTGACGAGGGCCGTCGAGCCGAGCTTCTGCCTGCTCGGGTGATCCATCGCGTTCACATAGAGATCGAAAGTGCGGGCGGGCCCGGTCAAGCTCAGGTGAGAGACGACCGGTTGGAGCAGTACGGCATCGAGCTGCACAGGTCCGCGCACCGACGCGGTCAGCGACGTCGTTCCGCCCGGCGCGATTCCGCGGAGTGTCTGGGGAAGCAGGAAGACCGTCGTCGGTGCGATGCCTTGCTGCGCCTGTCGTGCATTGTCGCTCGTGCCCAGCCTCGTGGCCGACGGATGGCTGCCGGAGCCGGTCGTGGCGACCCACGATGTGTCGCCGCGGCCACCTGAGCCGAGGTTCACGATCGGCAGCACACGAGTGTCTCCGGTGAGTGCGGGAACGGGGATCGTGACCGAGTCGCCGGCGGATGCCTGCACGTAGGCGCCTCCCGACCAGTTGGCCGATCCGGTCCAAGCCGACGGAGGTGTCACGACGGAAGCGGTACCCGTGAGCGCTCCCGACTCGGCCTCGGCGACGCGCAGACCGTCCGTCGCTGTCGTTCGGGTGAGCGAGGTGGCCAGCGCGGCCACAGCGGGATGCGCATCCAGAGCCAGCATCGTCAGCTGGGTGTGGATCGCCGACTCGGCTCCGCAGTTGCGGTTCACGGTCCCGTCTCCGGCGATGCCGTCGACGCACACGCCCGTCGTCGGGTCGTAGACCGGGGTCGAAGCGGGATTGGCTCCGAAATACCACGCAGCCTGCGCTCCAGCCAGTTGCCCGAGCCCGTCCGCGTGTGTCGCGTCATCGACCGCGAGGAGGCCTTGAACGCGGGAATCGACGCCGTAAGCGATCTGGGTGCGATCGGCGGGAGTCGGCGTCCACCCGTTGACCGGTCCGCCCGACGCGAGGAGCTGGGCGGTGAACTCTGCCGCATCCGTCGCCGCTGTGCGCTGCAGATCGGAACGATGCAGGACGGATGCCGCCTTCGACAGGGCGGCCGGCGCCATCCCTCCCCAGGCGTGCCAGAACGTCGGTGAGTTCGCTTCGGGGAGAAGTGCACCGAACGGCCATTGACCGATTCCGCCGCTCGAGAGTGCGGCGATGCCGGCCGAGTACCGCGACAATGCGGTCGCGGCCGAACGGTCGGCGGGATTGGCCGCCGCATAGGCGCTCAGCCCGAGGACCGCTTCGGCCGTGGCGCTCGCGCTGCCCGAGATGAGCCAGGAGGGCACCCGCACGCCGTTCGCAACGTCGGTCCTGCCGAACTTCGCGAGCGATTGGCGTTCGAGGGCGCCGAGCGAGAGTGTCAGACGCTGCTGCAGGAACGACGCGAACCGAGGGTCTGCCGTGCGGAATGCCGCATAGCCCTCGCCCAGAGCCCACACGGTGCGTGCGAGCCAGAACGATTCCGCCGAGTCGCTCGGGTCAGGCTGTTCGACGGGGATGGCACTCGGGTTGAGAGTGCCGTCCGACTGCTGCCACAGCACGACGTTTCCCGCGTTCGGCCCGGAGCTCGTCTGCAGATACGTCAGGGAACGGAGCAGCTCGTAGGCGGTGGTCATGCTCGTACGGGTGCCGTTCTGCTTCCAGTCGCGCACGTAGACGACGGCGGCACGCGAAATGTCGTCGGCGTCGAAGGCACCCTGGGCGTACCAGCCCTTCGCGGTGTCGGTGATGGGACCGCCGCCGACCCGGGTGAAGCTCCCGTCAGCCTGACGGTCGGCGTAGACCCACGGCGCGCGTGCGGTCGGCTCGGAGCTCTGGCGGTACGTCGAGTGGCCCGCGACTCCGGCGAGGAGGGGAACGTCGTCGAGCAGGAAATCGAGGTGCGAGAGATTCGTCAGCTTCGGGGCGGGAGATGTTCGGTCGGCCGTCGCGACGGCCGACGCGGCACCCGTCGCGGTCGCCGCGACGGCGGGTGACTGCAGGCCGGAGACGGCCAGTGCGATCGAGCCTCCGATGGCTGCAAGCCTCACGACGGCGGAGGCGGTTCTCGTGCTGCGCATCCTCGCGCTCCTTTGCTCTAAACCGGTTTAACGGACGGTAGGCGGGTTTTCGGGGGTTGTCAACCGATGCGCACGACGGAAGACTGACGGGACCGGACAAGGACGATCAGGGAGCTGCTCATGGAACACAAAGACATCCCGACCAAGGCCGACATCGAACGGATCTCGGCCATCCGGGAACCCGGCGCCGTCACGATCTATCTGCCCACCGGCACTACTCCGCCCGAGGCGGACCGCGCCAGGATCGAGCTCAAGAACCATCTCGCGCTCGCGGTGAAGGAGCTCGAAGCGAAGGACGTGCCCAAGACGCGAGTCGCCCAGATCCGCAGCGAGGGTGAGGCGATCCTGGCCGACCGCGAGCTGTGGAGATATCAGTCGCGTTCGCTGGCTGTCTTCCTGAACGGCGAGGTGAGCGAGACCTTCCGCCTGCCCAACCGGCTGTCGTCATCGTGCGACATCGCCGATCGCTTCTACGTGAAGCCCCTGTTTCGGGCGATCACCTTCCCACAGTCGGCCTACATCCTCGCCCTCGCAGGCAAGTCCGTCCGTCTCATCTCCGTTTCGGCGGACAGCCCCGCGACGATCGTCGACGTTCCGAACCTGCCCGGCAACGTCAGCGACGCGGTCGGTCCGTTGGCTCCGCCGAGCCGCAACGGCGACGTCAAGCATGTGGGGGAGGAGGGACAGAAGGTACGGATGCGCGAGTTCGCGCAAGCGGTGGACCGGGCACTGCGACCGATCCTCGCGACGTCGACCGAACCGCTGATCCTCGCCGCCTCGGAGCCGTTGATCGGGATCTACCGCGCGGTCAATACGTACCAGCACCTGGTCGAGCAAGTGCTCACCGGTAGCCCGGAGGACAGGCCGGAGGAGGAGCTCGCCGCTGCTGCGCGTCACGTTCTCGACTCGGTCTATGCCGCACAGGTCGCCAAGCTGCAGGACGAGTTCGGCAGCAGGGTGGCGGCGGGAACAGCTCTCACCGATCTGAGCGACATCGCGCGGGCTGCGACCTTCGGTGCCGTAGAACTGCTGATCTTCGACATCGATCGTCGCGTGCCGGGAACCATCGACGACGAGACCGGCGTCATCTCCCTCGCCTCCGACGACGAGCCGGGCAACTATGGCGTCGTCGACGAGATCATCCGTCGATCGCTCGCATCGAAGGCCAAGGTGTACGCGCTGCGCGCCGAGGACGTTCCCG
>Ga0256798_1000158_pt1 | contig 20493 bp, 19 predicted proteins | sample MC6MC0949MT_FD_190193 | JGI IMG/M metagenome (GOLD analysis project Ga0256798, IMG submission 190193) | Metatranscriptome of enriched soil aggregate microbial communities from Iowa State University, Ames, United States - MC6-MC0949-MT... | ecosystem: Environmental > Terrestrial > Soil >... | reverse complement strand
GGAGCGACATATGTCGACTGTGACTACCGAATCCGGCTTGAAGTATGAAGACATCGTTGAAGGAACGGGCGCGGAAGCGGTTGCTGGCAAGACCGTCAGCGTGCACTACACCGGCTGGCTGACCGATGGCCAGAAGTTCGACTCGAGCAAGGACCGCAATGATCCGTTTGCGTTCGTGCTCGGCGGCGGCATGGTCATCAAGGGCTGGGACGAAGGCGTGCAAGGCATGAAGGTCGGCGGAACGCGCAAGCTGACCATTCCGCCGCAACTCGGCTACGGCGTGCGTGGCGCAGGCGGCGTGATTCCGCCCAACGCGACGCTCGTGTTCGAAGTCGAATTGCTCGACGTCTAAATCTTCGTTGCTGTTCGCCATGGCGCCTTTCCGATGACGCACGCCGTTGTTACCGCACCGAGCGTTTCGCTGCGCCGCTTCGAGGCGGCGCAAGCGTCGGACGTGCACGACTTTCACCAGGTCGTACTCGGGCTCCATGGCGCGATGGTGATGTCGGTGGACGGTGTCGCGCAACGCATCGACGCACACTGCGCCTGGCTCATTCCCGCAGGCGCACGGCACGATTACGCGGGCCTCGGCGAGAACCGTCAGCTGGTGCTGGATCTTCCGGCCACGACGCTCGCTGTGCCCGAGCGTCTGTTTGACCGTGCGCGAGCCGTCGCCGTCGACGCGCCGCTTACCGAACTTATTCAGCGCATTGCGTCGCGGGCCGCGAACGGTGCGCCGGCGGACGATCTCGGCGCCCGTCGTTTCCATTGGGACGCTGCCGCACGTCTGGGCGCCGCGCTGGTGGCGGGCGCGGCGATGAAAGGCACCGACGCCGACGCGCCGGCCGCGGGACTCGACTTCGCGAGAATCGACCGCTGGCTGCGCGCGCATTTATCGGAGCCGCTACGTATCGCCGATCTCGCCGCGCATTGCGGCTTCGGCATGCGGCGGTTTCACCAGCTTTTTACCGAAGCGTTCGGCGAAACGCCGCATCGCTATTTGCAGCGGCTGCGGCTCGATACGTCGCTCACGCTACTCGCCGATCCGCGGCTTTCGCTAACTGACATTGCGTTGGACATCGGCTTCGGCGATCAAAGCGCTTATACGCACGCGTTCACGCGACGGTTTGGTCTCGCCCCCGGTCAATGGCGCGCGTTGCGGCATTGAGCGTCGCGCAGTTGAGCGTTGACCAATGACGCGGTGACACACCACGCTTTGGGGCATGAAAAAGGCGCGCTGACCGACCATCTCAGCGCGCCATGTACCACTCTTTTCGATAACGCAGACTGCCTCAGCCTGCCAGACCGCGCTCCAGATCGGCGCGGATATCCGCTGCGTTCTCCAACCCCACGGCGAGACGAATCAAGCCTTCCGTAATGCCTGCAGCAGCGCGCGCTTCGGGTGTCACGCGGCCATGGGTTGTCGTCGCCGGATGGGTGATGGTCGTGCGCGTGTCGCCGAGATTGCCGGTGATCGAGCAGATTTTCGTGCTGTCGATTACGCGCCAGGCGTTCGCTCGCATCTGTTCCGGCGTGTCGCCCTTCAACTCGAACGAGACGATCGCGCCGCCCGCCTTCTGCTGACGCATGGCCAGCGCGTGTTGCGGATGCGATTCGAGGCCAGGATAAAACACGCGCTTTACGGCGGGATGGTCATCGAGCCAGCGTGCAATTTCGAGCGCGTTCGCCGACTGCTTTTCGACGCGCAGCGACAGCGTTTCCATGCCCTTGAGCAACACCCATGCATTGAAGGCGGACAAGGTCGGCCCGGCGCTCCGCACGAACGGAAACACCTTTTCCATGATGAACTTCTTCGAGCCGACCAGCGCGCCGCCCAGCACTCGCCCCTGGCCGTCGAGGAACTTGGTGGCCGAATGCATGACGACGTCGGCGCCAAGCTTCAGCGGCTGTTGCAACGCCGGGCTGCAGAAACAGTTGTCGACCACGAACAACGCATTGGCGGCTTTGGCGATCTTGCTGATTGCTTCAATGTCGGCAACCTCGGTCAGCGGATTCGACGGCGTTTCGAGGAAGAACATCTTCGTCTCCGGACGCACGGCGTTTTTCCACGCGTCCAGATTCGTCGGATCCACAAACGTGGTGGTGATACCGAACTTGCTGAAAATCTGCGAGAACATGCCGAGCGTGGAACCGAACAACGCCTGCGAACTGACCAGGTGGTCGCCCGCTTGCAGCGTGGACATCACGACGGACATGATCGCCGCCATGCCCGAAGCAGTCGCCATGCACGCTTCGCCGCCTTCGAGCGCGGCCAGACGGTCCTGGAACATCGAGACGGTCGGGTTGGTGAAGCGCGAATACGTGTAATAGTCCTCGGAATTCTTGAAGCGTTCGGCGGCGTCCGCTGCGCTCGCGAAGACGAAGCTCGACGTCAGGAATATCGCTTCCGAATGCTCGTTGAAGTCGCTGCGCACCGTGCCCGAGCGGACTGCCAGCGTATCGAAGTTCAGGGAGTCGTCCATGTTCGTTGTGGTTTCCAATGTTCCATGACTGCGTTCGGTGCGCGATTGGTATGCAGTTGTATGCAGCGAAACCGCGGCCGAACGGCAGCAACAAAAAAGCCCGCTTCTGTGCCGGCGCTTTTGCGTCGGTACAAGCGGGCTTCATATGCGGGGAAAAGCTGGAGCGGAGGCGGATGGTTGCGGCTTGTCCACCATTCGCTTTAGCTGTTTTGGGTTGCCCCGCGTCCGCAAGCTGAGATCAAATCGACGCAAGCTGCCATGCTAACACGCTCGCGGCGCGGCGTGCAGCGAGGCGCGCCATGCCGCGAACGCCAGCGCTGAACTCAGCCCACCGACAACTGCAAATGCAGCTGCGAGCGCGCTGGCCCGCCGCCGTCGATCGCTTCGCTCGCGGCGTCGCGATCCGACTGCGAAGACGGTGCGAGACGCGCGGTTTCGATGCGGTCGAGATACTCCGTGGTCACGTCGCCGGTCACGTAGTTGCCGTCGAAACACGACGCCTCGAACTCCTTCAGCGCCGGATTGATGTCGCGAACGGCTTGCTTGAGCGCATCGACGTCCTGATAGACGAGATGGTCGGCGCCGATCATGCGTGCCACTTCTTCGTCCGAACGGCCATGAGCGACGAGTTCGCCGCGCGTCGGCATGTCGATACCGTAGACGTTCGGGAATTTCACCGGCGGCGCGGCCGAAGCAAAAATCACCTTGTTCGCGCCGGCATCGCGCGCCATCTGCACGATTTCATGCGAGGTGGTGCCGCGCACGATCGAGTCGTCCACGATCAGCACGTTTTTGCCCTTGAACTCGATGCCCATGGCATTCAGCTTCTGGCGCACCGACTTCTTGCGCACCGCCTGGCCCGGCATGATGAACGTGCGGCCGACATAACGGTTCTTGAAGAAACCTTCGCGATACTCGACGCCCAGCTTCTTCGCGACCTGCATTGCGGCCGGACGGGACGAATCGGGAATCGGCATCACGACGTCGATCGCGACGTCAGGCAGCTCGCGCCTGATCTTCTCGGCGAGATAGTCACCCATGCGCAGGCGCACGTTGTAGACCGGCACGCCGTCGAGCACCGAATCCGGACGCGCCAGATACACGAGCTCGAAAATGCACGGGTTCAAGCTGGGGTTCGTCGCGCACTGCTGCGAATGCAGATTGCCTTCGATGTCGATGAAAATCGCTTCGCCCGGCGCGATATCACGCACGAACTCGAAGCCGATACCTTCGATCGCCACCGACTCCGACGCGAGAATCCATTCGACGCCTTCCGCCGTTTCCTGCTTGCCGAGGCAAAGCGGGCGAATGCCGAACGGGTCGCGGAAGCCGAGCAGGCCGTAGCCGGCGATCAGCGAAACAATCGCATATGAACCGCGCACCCGGCGATGCACACCCGACACGGCCTTGAAGAGCGCAGCCGGATCCAGTTGCAGGCCCGAGCTCGAAAGCTGCAATTCGTGCGCGAGCACGTTGAGCATGACTTCCGTGTCGGAATTCGTGTTGATGTGGCGGCGATCGATGCGGAACATCTCATCTTTCAGCTGCTGCCAGTTGGTCAGATTGCCGTTGTGCGCGAGGATGATGCCGAACGGCGCGTTCACGTAGAACGGCTGGGCTTCTTCTTCGCTCGACGCCGAGCCGGCGGTCGGGTAGCGCACCTGGCCGATGCCGGTGTTGCCCGGCAGGCTGCGCATGTTGCGCGTGCGGAACACGTCGCGCACCATGCCGTTGGCCTTGTGCATGTGGAAATTGCTGCCGTTCGCCGTGGCGATGCCGGCGGCGTCCTGACCGCGGTGCTGCAGCAGCAGCAGGCTGTCATAGATCAGCTGGTTGACCGGAGAATGGGAAACTACGCCTACGATGCCGCACATGGCATGTCCTTCAAAGGTACGAAATTCGTCAGAGCGGCCGGTGCCTCGCAAGCGCACGATATGACGCGCGGGTTCGCGACATGATGTAGAGGCAGCCGGTTTGAGCCGGATTCCTGCGGCGTTCCTTAGACACTCAATTGCTCGTCACACGCGGACGTAGGCAGCGAGCGTCTCCGGAAGCAGCGGTTTCATTACGTGCACGCCCTCTACCGCATATGGCCGCAGCAAGGCGTTGCGCCAGAATTCCTGTTGGGGCAATTCGGTCAAGCCTGCGAGGGCGACCAGAATCAGCACCAGAACGACCCCACGCACGAGGCCGAACATCAAACCGAGCGAGCGGTCCACGCCGCTCAGGCCGGTAGCCTGCACGATGCGGCCAAGCAGCGCGTTCAGCACGCTCGCCACCAGCACCACACCGATCGCCACCAACGCGAAGGCCAGCAGCCACTGTGTCAACGCGCCGCCCGGCCACGTGGACGGGATATACGGCACGACATAACCGACGAAGCGGCAAGCAATGAAAAACGCCGCGATCCAGCCGATAAGCCCGAACACCTCGGACAAAAACCCGCGCCACGTGCCGCGCAAGGCCGACAAACCGATCACCGCCATTACAGCGTAGTCGAAGGCAGTGAACATCGCTCGCTTACTGTGCAGCGCCGTTGTTCGCGCCCGACGACAGGCCGGCCTCACGAACCTTTGCAATTGCGGCACTCGCCGCTGCCCGGTCCGCAAACGGGCCGGCACGCAAAAGTGTGAGCGTTGTACCGTCAGCCTGTTTCCGATGTTCGGTATATGCGGGCACTCCGGCCGCTTTCAACTTGGTTGCCCAACTGCGCGCATTCGCTTCGTTTGCAAAAGCGCCGAGCTGCACAGCGAAACGGCTGCCCGGCGGCGACGCCGGCGTGCCCGAATTCGCGTCCGTATTGGCGACGGCGTTGGATTCCTCCGCCGATGGCGCGGCGGACGTTGCATTGCTGTGCGGTGCCGGCTTGCTGGCCGGCTTCGCGGCAACGGCTGGCGCCGTGGTGGCTGGCGCAGGTGCAGGCGCGGAGTTGGCAGCAACGGCGGGTGCCTGCGGCTTCACAGCCGGCTTGGCGGCGGGCGCAGGATTCGTGCTCGCTTCCGCCGGCTTGGCGTCCTGCTTTGCTTCCTGCGTCGCGCTCTTCTTTGCGCCGCCCGACTGCGTTTGCGCAGACGAAGTAGCGGGCGCGAGGCCTGAAGCCGCGAGTGCTGAGTCGGGCGTCGGATTGTCCGGCGCTACGCCAGCCTGAGTGTCTTCTTCGCGCCGCGCGAGCTTGGGCGCCGGGCGACTCGGAATGTCGATGGAGATGTCGTCTGTGACAGGCTTCGGATGCGAGTCGAGCACCATGGGCAGCACGACCACCGCCGCTACGACCATTGCGATTGCACCAACCAGCCGACGCCGCGCGCGCTGCTTCTCGGGCAACGTGGGGTCGAGCAGCATCGCATCGGCGTCGACGGTGCGCTCCGTGCGGCGGGTTCGCCGCTCCACGCGCTCGCTACGGGCAGCCCGGGTGGAACTGGTGTTTGCGTCGCGCCGGCTGGGCGCGTCGTCTTTCTTGCCGAACGAGAAAATTCCCATGAATCGCTTGGTTCGAGCGTGGCGCCCGTTCAGTGTTGCTGCGATTTACGGTAGGCCATAACGCCGGCTACCGTATAGAAACTGCCGAAAACCACGATTCTATCATTCTCTGACGCCCGCTTTAGCGCATCTTGGTACGCCTCGGCAGGCGTGGCGTAGCGCGTCACGGTGCTGTCGGCGCTGTCGCCCACGCCTTGCGCGTGCAAGGCGGCTTCCAGTTCTTCCGCCGATGCCGCTCGCGGCGTCGGCAAATCGGTCACACACCAGTGGTCGATCTCGCCCTTCAAATGCGCGAGCACGCCGGCAATATCCTTATCGCCCATCATGCCGAACACGCCGTACGTGTACGGAAAAAAGCCCATGTTGCCGAGGTTCTGGCTCAGCACGGCGGCTGCATGCGGATTGTGGCCGACGTCCAGCACGACTGCCGGTTTGCCCGGCAGGACCTGGAAACGTCCGGGCAATTCGACGTTCGCGAGACCGAGCCGGATGTCCTGGGCCGAGACCGGCAGACGGTCGCGGAGTGCCTCCAGACCGGCCAGCGCCGCGGAGGTATTGATCAACTGATTCGCGCCGCGCAGCGCCGGATAGGCGAGCGCGGACCGTCGCAGCGTCGGGCCGACGTAGCTCCATTGCTGGCGCTCGCTGCCGGCCGGCCCTTCGTAGCGGAAATCGCGGCCGAATAACCACAATTCGGCGCCAATCTGGTCGGCATAGTCGATCAGCGTTTGCGGCGGGACCGGGTCCGCGCAGATCGCCGGCTTGCCCGCCCGGAAAATGCCAGCCTTTTCGAGCGCGATTTTCTCTCGCGTGTCGCCGAGGTATTCCGTGTGGTCGATGTCGATGCTCGTGATGATCGCGCAATCGGTGTCCAGAATGTTCACCGCGTCGAGGCGGCCACCCAGACCGACTTCGAAAATCACCGCGTCCAGTCCGCGCGACGCAAAGAGGCTCATGATCGCCAGCGTCGTGAATTCGAAGTAAGTGAGCGAGACCGGCTCGGCAAGGCTCGCCCGTGCGGTTTCGATCTTTTCGAAGTGCGACAGCAGTTCGGCGTCGCTCGCCATCTCGCCGTTTATCCGCGCGCGCTCGTTGAACGACAACAAATGCGGAGAAGTATGACAACCCACGGTAAAACCGGCGCGCAGCAGGATCGATTCGAGGATCGCGCACGTCGAGCCCTTGCCGTTCGTTCCGCCGACCGTGATCACCGGGCACGCGAACGACAGTTCCATCGCGTCGCGCACCTGACTGATGCGCGTGAGACCCATGTCGATGCCGACCGGATGCGCGGATTCAAGGTGCGTGAGCCACGCGTCGAGGGTGGGGAATGTGGTCATCGGGTGAATCGCGAGAAAATCATTGAGCGGTGCGACGAACATGCGCGGGACGGCGCATGGTGCTGCAGGTGAGACCGTGATTATCCCGGAAATGGCAGCGCGCCGCTTGATTGCTCACGCGGCGCGCTGTTTTTACTGCATTTCAACGAGGACGGCGTTCGACGGGCGTTCCCGTCAAGCGCCGCTTACGCGACGGCGTCCGCCGGCTGATGGCTCAGCAACGCCATCAATTGAGCGAGTTCTTCCCGCAGCTTGCGACGGTCCACGATCATGTCGATGGCGCCCTTCGTCAGCAGGAACTCGGCGCGCTGGAAGCCTTCCGGCAGTTTTTCACGCACCGTTTGTTCGATCACACGCGGGCCGGCGAAGCCGATCAGCGCCTTCGGTTCCGCGATCACGACGTCGCCGAGGAACGCAAAACTCGCCGAGACACCGCCCATGGTCGGGTCGGTCAGCACAGAGATGAACGGCAGCTTGGCTTCGGCCAGCTTGGTCAGCATGGCGGTGGTTTTCGCCATTTGCATCAGCGAGAGCAGGCTTTCCTGCATCCGCGCGCCGCCCGAAGCGGTGAAGCAGATGAACGGCACTTTTTGCTCGAGCGCGTTCTGGGCCCCGCGCGCAAAGCGCTCGCCGACCACCGAACCCATCGAGCCACCCATGAACGAGAATTCGAAGCAGGCCACGACGACTGGCAACGTGTGGATCGCGCCGCCCATGACGACCATTGCGTCGGTTTCGTCGGTGTCGTCCATCGCCTCTTTCAGGCGGTCGGGGTACTTGCGGCTGTCTTTGAACTTGAGCGCGTCGACCGGGACGATTTCCTGACCGATTTCGTAGCGGCCTTCAGGATCCAGCAAGCCGTCCAGCCGCTCGCGCGCGCCGATACGCATGTGGTGATCGCACTTCGGGCAAACGTGCAGATTCGCCTCGACGTCGTTGCGGTACAGCACGGCTTCGCACGACGGGCACTTGATCCACAGGCCTTCCGGAATCCCCTTGCGGTTTTTCGGGTCGGTTTGTTTGATTTTCGGCGGCAGCAGCTTATCGAGCCAGCTCATATTCAATCCTTCTGGGGTCAACGGTCGAGCAAACGGCGGGACAAACCCGCCGCTCGCACTACAGACGACAAATTACTGTTATCGGGCGGTCGCGATGCTATCGAGCGCCTCGCGCACTTCGGCGACGAAGCGCGTGAGCGTCCCGGCGGCAGCCTCGGGAGCCGTCTGCTCGAGCAATTGCACGATACGGCTGCCGATCACAACGGCGTCGGATACTTCGGCCACGAGACGCGCCGTTTCGGCGTCACGGATGCCAAAACCGACGCCCACCGGCAAGGGCACGCGCGACTTGATCGCCGGGATTTTACTCGCGATGCTGGAAACGTCCAGATTTGCCGCTCCGGTCACGCCTTTTAACGAGACGTAATAGACGTAGCCGCTGGCTATTTTGCCGACTTCCGCGATACGTTCGTCGGTCGACGTGGGCGCCAGCAAAAAGATCGGGTCAATGCCCGCGGAGCGCATTTTTTCGGCGAAGTTAGCGCATTCTTCCGGCGGATAGTCGACTACCAGCACACCGTCGACGCCCGCTTCCTTCGCTGCCTTCGCAAAGGCTTCCGCGCCCATGCGTTCGATGGGATTGGCGTAGCCCATCAGCACGACCGGCGTGGTGTCGTTGGTCTCGCGGAAGCGTTTCACGTCGGCGATCACGTGGCGCAGCGACACGCCGTGTGCGAGCGCCCGCTCGGACGATTGCTGGATGACCGGACCGTCCGCCATTGGGTCGGAAAACGGCACGCCGAGCTCGATCACATCGGCGCCGCCGGCGGCAAGCGCGTGCATGAATTCGACCGTGCGGGCTGGATCCGGATCGCCGGCCGTCATGAAAGGAATCAGGCCTTTTTTGCCTTGCGCTGACAGCGCGTCGAACGTGTTCTTGATACGGGACATGGAGTTATTCTCGATTAAGCGACTGCTGCGCTGGCGCTCGGCGCGTTGCGTCATTGAACTTCGGTTTGCCGCTGAGCCTTGGGTTTGGCCGGCCGACGCGTTGCGGGCGCGGCAGCAGCCGCGCTCACGCGTTCGCGCGCTATCGCGCAGTAACTTTCATTGATCTCATAGCCGACGAATTCGCGCTGCTGACGGGCGCAAGCGACTGCGGTGGTGCCGCTGCCCATGAACGGGTCGAGCACGCGGCCGCCCTTCGGACAACTTGCCAGCACCATTCGCTCGACAATTTCCAAAGGCTTTTGCGTGGGATGATCGACGCGCTCGGCGTGTTGCCGGTGCAGCCTCGATACAGACCAGACGTCCTTTGGATTATAGCCAAGCTCCAGCCACTTACTGCCCTCGAACAACTTACGCGAACGCGCCTTCTTCGTGACTGCATCGTACGGGATGCGGACGGGATCGAGGTCGAAATAGTAATCTTTCGACACCGCGAAAAAGCCGATGTTGTCATGCACCGAAGTAAACCGGCGCACCGTTCCGCCCATGCTCGGCACGCGCCGGTCCCAGATGATTTCGTTGATCATCGTGAGCTTTGTCTTCAGGAAGCTGAAGATTTCCGGCGCGTACTGCCACGTGCAAAAGATATAAAGCGAGCCCGACGGCTTGAGCTTCGGGATTGCCAGCTCAAGCCATCCACGCGTCCAGGCGAGAAAATCGTCGCCGGTTCGCATGTCGGAGTCGTTGCCGTAATCCTTGCCGAGCCCATATGGAGGATCGCATAGGATCAGGTCGATCGACCCGTCGGGAATGTTCGCTACATCGGTCAGAAAATCGCGGTTCAGCAACTGGATGCCCACAGGCACCTGCGGCAAAAGCAGAGCAGGCGCCCCGGGCGTCAGTGGCGCGCCGGCCGGCGGTATTTCAGTGGTCGCCGGTTGCGGCTCGTCGAACTCGTCACGCATCGGTGCGGTGCTCAGAACTGGATGCCCGATCGCTCGGCGACCGTGTGCATGTCCTTGTCGCCGCGGCCCGACAGGTTCACCAGAAGGTGCTTGTCTTTGGGCAGCGTCGGCGCGAGCTTCGTGGCGTAAGCCAGCGCGTGGCTGGACTCCAGCGCCGGAATGATGCCCTCGATGCGGCAGCAGTCGTGGAACGCCTTGAGCGCTTCTTCGTCGGTGATACCAACGTATTGGGCGCGGTTAATCTCTTTCAGCCACGCATGCTCAGGGCCGACGCCCGGATAGTCGAGGCCCGCCGAGATCGAATGTGTCTCGATGATCTGCCCGTTCTCGTCCTGAAGCAGATAAGTACGGTTGCCGTGCAGAACCCCTGGACTGCCGCCGATCAGCGAGGCGGCGTGACGGCCCGACTCGATGCCGTCGCCCGCCGCTTCCACGCCGATGAGTTCGACCGCGGTGTCGTCGATATACGGGTAAAAAATGCCCATAGCGTTCGAACCGCCGCCGACGCACGCGATCACCGCGTCCGGCTGCCGCCCGATGAGTTCGGGCATCTGCACTTTGCACTCGTCGCCGATCACACGCTGGAAGTCGCGCACCATCATCGGATAAGGATGCGGCCCCGCCACCGTGCCGATGATATAGAACGTGTTTTCGACGTTCGTCACCCAGTCGCGCATTGCTTCGTTCAGCGCGTCCTTCAGCGTGCGCGACCCCGACTCCACCGGCACAACTGAGGCGCCAAGCAGCTTCATCCGGTACACGTTCGCGGCCTGCCGGCGCACGTCCTCGGCGCCCATGTAGACCACGCATTCCATGCCGAAACGCGCGGCGATGGTCGCCGTGGCGACGCCGTGCTGGCCGGCGCCGGTTTCGGCGATCACGCGCGGTTTGCCCATGCGCTTGGCCAGCAATGCCTGGCCGATCACGTTGTTGATCTTGTGCGCGCCGGTGTGATTAAGGTCTTCGCGCTTGAGGAAAATCTGCGCGCCGCCCAGCAGTTCGCTCCAACGCTGCGCGTGGTAAATCGGCGACGGCCGGCCAACGAAGTACTTCAATTCGCGCTCGTATTCGGCGACGAACTCCGGGTCTTTCTGGAATTTCTCGTAGGCGGCACGCAGCTCGTCGAGCGCGTGCACAAGCGTTTCAGCGACGAACACGCCGCCAAACTGGCCGAAATGGCCTCTTTCGTCAGGCAAGTTGTACATGGTGATCACTCATATCTGGCGCGCGGCATTTTTTGGGTGCCGCGCCGCGAAATCATCCGGCATCCGCCGCGCGCACCGCGCGCACGAATGCCGCCATCCGGGCGTGATCTTTCACGCCCCTGGCGCCCGGTACTTCGATGCCGCTCGAGACATCGACCGCGTACGGGCGCACGCGATGGATCGCGTCACTGACGTTTTGCGCGTTCAACCCACCACTCAAAACGGCCCGACGCGCGAGCTCTGCTGGAATAAGTGACCAATCGAAAACCTTCCCGCCGCCGCCATAGCCTTCGACATGGGTGTCGAACAGAAAGCCGCTGGCAGCTGAATAGTTGAGAGCCGATTTTACCAAATCGGCCGGTTGAGTATCCGCCGCAACTCGCAGCGCGCGCAACCAAGGCAAACCCGCAACGCCGGCGAGCGATTCGCATTGGTCCGCCGTCTCGTCGCCGTGGAACTGCAACAGCGAAAGCCCGACGTTGCTGACCACCTCGCGCATCCAGTCGGGCGTGGGGTTCACGAACAAGCCGACCACCGACACGAACGGCGGCACCTGATGCACAAGCTCGACGGCCTGCGCAACGCTCACCGAACGCGGACTTGGCGGGTAGAACACGAGGCCGATGGCGTCGGCGCCGAGATCTATCGCGCAGCTGACGTCGGCGGGTTTCGACAGCCCGCACAGCTTGATGCGCGTTCGCCGCGGAATGCCTTGCTCAGGCGCGGCAGCGCCGGCTTCGTTCGCGAGGCTGTCAGTCCCGTGATTTTCAAAGTTCATGATGTGCCTGCTCGTTCCATACGGTACTCCACGGCACGCTGCCGGTCTGCGGCGCGGGCACCGCGAAGTGCTCAGGATAGCCCACTTGCGCGAGATACAACCCGTCCGGCATGAAGGTTGGCGCCGCCCATTCGCGGTCGCGGCTCGCGAGCACTTCGGCCATCCACGCGACGGGGCGCCGACCCTTGCCGACATAGACCAGGCACCCCATCAGGTTGCGCACCATGTGATGCAGGAACGCGTTCGCCCGGAAACGGAAATGGATGAAGTCGCCCTGTTGCTGAATGTCGATCTGATACAGATGCTTAACCGGCGTCTTGGCCTGACATTGCGACGAGCGAAACGCCGAAAAGTCGTGTTCACCAATCAAAAGGGCGGCGGCCGCCCGCATCGCGTCTATATCGAGCGACGTGTGCACCCAGCCGGCGCGCGCTGCGAGCATCGGCGAGCGTACGGGATGCACGTACAACAGATAGTGATACGTGCGCTCGAACGCCGAAAACCGCGCGTGGAACGCTTCCGGCATCGGCTTCGCCCACTGCACGGAGATTGTTTTCGGTAAAAACGAGTTCGTCCCGCGGATCCACGAAATGTCCGCTCGATCGAGCTCCGTATCGAAATGCACGACCTGGCCGAGCCCATGCACGCCCGTGTCCGTGCGGCCGGCGACTACGGTATGCACCGGCGTCTGTGCGAATTCGCGCAGCGCCTTTTCGAGCTCGTCCTGAACCGTGTTGCCGTGCGGCTGCGACTGCCATCCGCAGAACGCCGAACCGTCGTACTGAACGCCTAAAGCAATCCGCTTCACGACAACGGAGCGAGCGTCGAGAGCAACGCGCGGGCGTCGTTGCGCGTGGCCGGATCGTTTGACTCGATCACTTCGTTAATCAGCGTGCGTGCGCCGGCAAGGTCGCCCAGTTCGATGTACTCGGCCGCCAGGTCCAGCTTGTTGCGCGCGATGCGGGCCAGGTCGGCAGGCGTGAACGCCGGCAGCGGCTGGGCCGGGCTTGGCGGCAACTCCAGATCGAAATCGAGCTTCAGCGCGCCGAAGCCCGCCGTGCCGAGGTTGCCGGCACCGAGACCTGCCACGGCAGCACGGCCGGCGGTCCCGGCTGCGATTTCATCGGCCGCATGCGGGGCTTCGTCCGCATCGGGCGGCAGCACCGCCTGCCGCGCCGTTGCTTCCTGGGACGCGACGGGCTGTGTGCTCAGCGACTCGGGCGCATGAACGGTTTCTGCCGCCGACTCCACGCGCGGCGGCAAGGGCATATCGAGACTGCCGAATGCATCGAGGGCGTCGCGCGGGAAGTCCGCCGGCGCCTGGACGCGTGGCTGGTCGGCCGCTGCCGGCTGCGCGGGAGTGTCGACTCGATCGTCGTGGACTTCCGCGGTTGTCGCCAGTGGCTGCGGACTCAACGGCTCCATCGGCTCGGCCGGCAACGGCTCGTCGTCCCATTCGAGACGATGCGAAAGCGGTTCCGGCTCCCACGCCTCGCTAACCTGCTCGAGCGGCTCGAGCGGCGCGCGCGGCAGTGCGTCGGCGCCTAGCTCGGCGGCGGCGTCGAGGCTGGCAACGGTCGTCGCAGCGTCCAGTTCGTGGTGAACCTGCACCGGCGAGGGTTCGGGTTGTTCCAGCGCAGCGGCTTCCGCGGGCGCGGCGTGGTCGTCGCTCAGTTCGGCGTTCGACGCCGGGAAGTCCGCCGATGGCTCGTGCTCTACGGCTGGCTCAGCCGTCTCGCGTACGCCGGCGACCTCGTCGGCAGCGCGTGGCGCAGTCTCCGGCTCTGCTGCTCCGTGCTCTGCCGCCTGGCGCGCTTCAGCCTCGCGCGAAGCGGCTGCGCGAATTTCCGCCTCGCGCTCTGCGGCAACACGCTCCGACATTTCGAGCGGCGGCTTCGCCCTCGGCAGCTTCGCGCTCGGCGGCGGCCATCGCGGCCGCATGCTGCGCGGCGGCGGCGTCCGCGTCGGTCAAGTTAGGCTCGACCACCTCGTCTGCAGGCGCAAATCGATTGGACGGCTCAGCCGCGCCGGACGCCGCTATGCCGTCCGCTGACGCCGCGTGTTCCTCCTGTGCCAGACGCTCACGCTTGCGCCGGCCAAGACGCAAGGCGGTCAACAGCACGACCAGCGCAGCGCCGACCGCCGCCGCGATAGCGAGGTTCGTCTGCGAAATGCCCGTATCGTTCGACGTGTTGGTCGCAGTGCCCGAACGACCGGGCACGACCGCGGCAGACGACGCGCCGCCCGCCGATTGCGTGCCGCTTGCAACAGGCGCGACCGGCGCTGCCGGGGCCTTGCCGATGCCGTGCTTCTGCAACTCCATCAGCACGCGATTCTTGAGCGCGAGCAACTGCTGCAAGCTCGACACTTGCGCGCGCGGCTGCGAGGCGCCGGTGGCGGCGGCTGCCTCGCTTGCCGAAGGCTGGACCGAGCCGGCCCACACATGCGTGCCGCTCGCAGCCGATGCAGCTTGCGATCCGGCAGCAGTAGCAGCAGCCGACGATGCGGCGTCGCTCGACACCACGGAGCTTGCGTCGCTGGCCGAGCCCTGAACCGCGGGCGCGGGCGACGTCGCAGCTTGCGTAGCCGGGCTCTGCCCGCCTGCTGCACTCGCCGCTGCTGCATTGCCCGGCGCGGCGCTGCTTGCGCCGGATCCAACTGCCGCATTCGACGACGAGCCGTTGTCGGCCATCGGCACCGATGCCGGACCCGCTGCAGACGCGGCAACCGCGCCGGACGCGTCCAGCGCCGGCACGTTCAGCACTGAGCCCAATCGCATGCGGCTCGGATCGTGGCCCATGAAAGCGCTCGGATTCGCGTCGAAGAGCGCGCGGGCCGCGCGAGCAAGCGTGGCGCGGTCGTGTGACTGCGTGACGGCGATCGCCACGTCGTTCAGCGACTGACCGGGCCGCACCGTATATTGGCCGCCAGTCGCAGGGGAGACGGCCGCAGTTCCGGAAGCGGATACCGAAGCGCCGTCCGGCGCGCTCGCCGCGTCGACGGGCGCGGCGATGGCGCGGCTCGAAGCGGCGCCAGCCAGCATCACCGCCAAAGCGGCTGCGACCGCAAGGCGGCCGGTATCTGGGCGCGCAAACATGGCCCGAAGGGAAGAGAGTCGAAGATTCATCGGGACTCCTGGCGCGTCAGCGCGCGGCCCTTTTTTGCGGTTATAAAAAGACAAGATATTCGGAGCACACAAATGAAAAAAAGCGCCGCGCAAGCGCGACGCTTCTTGAGTTTTCTACGCGTCGTGACCGCGTAGTTTACTTTACTTGTCGAGCACAATGCGAAGCATACGGCGCAGCGGCTCGGCCGCGCCCCACAACAGCTGGTCGCCGACCGTGAATGCCGACAGATATTCACCGCCCATGGCCAGCTTGCGCACCCGGCCGACCGGCACCGTGAGCGTTCCCGTGACCACTGCCGGCGAGAGGTCGCGCATGGACGCTTCGCGCTCATTCGGGACAACCTTGACCCAGTCATTGCCCGAAGCGAGGATGCTGTTCACTTCGTCGAGCGGCACGTCCTTGTTCAGCTTGATGGTCAACGCCTGCGAGTGGCAACGCATTGCGCCGATCCGCACGCACAGGCCGTCTACCGGAATCGAACCCGGCGTGCCCATGGCCGGCTTGCCGAGAATCTTGTTGGTTTCGGCGCCGCCCTTCCACTCTTCTTTCGACATGCCGTTGCCAAGGTCTTTGTCGATCCACGGAATCAGCGAGCCAGCAAGCGGCACGCCGAAGTTGTCGGTCGGCATGCGGTCGCTATTCATGGCGGACAACACGCGGCGGTCGATATCGAGAATCGCCGACGACGGATCAGCCAGATCTTCTTTGGCTGCACCGTATAGCGTGCCCATTTGTTGCAGCAGTTCGCGCATGTTCTGCGCGCCCGCGCCCGATGCAGCCTGATACGTCATGGCCGTCATCCAGTCGACGAGGTTCTCACGGAACAGGCCACCGAGTGCCATCAGCATCAGGCTGACCGTGCAATTACCGCCGATGAAATTCTTCTGCCCCTTCACAAGTGCGTTCTTGATCACGTCGAGGTTGACCGGATCGAGAATGATGACCGCGTCGTCCTTCATGCGCAGCGACGAAGCCGCGTCGATCCAGTAGCCGTTCCAGCCAGCCGCGCGCAGCTTCGGGAACACCTCGTTTGTGTAGTCGCCGCCCTGGCAGGAGATGATTGCTTCGCACTTCTTCAGGTCTTCGATGCTTGTTGCATCTTTGAGCTTGGTCTCGTTTTTGGCGAACGACGGCGCGTTGCCGCCCGCGTTGCTGGTGCTGAAAAACACCGGTTCGATCAAGTCGAAATCGCCTTCCTGTTGCATGCGTTGCATCAGGACGCTGCCGACCATGCCGCGCCAACCTACGAGACCTACGTTCATGACTTCATACCCTTCGAGTGGAAACTTCCCCGCATCTTTGCCCGCAGTGACCGCGCGGGGAAGATGAGCGGGCACGACGGACGATCAGCGCTTCGTGATCGTTTTCGGGGTAATCGTTTTAATGGATGTTGCGGTGGTAATGGCGAGCTTAACCACACGGGCCGTTTTGCCGTGCAGTTTCGAAATCGAGGAGATTTGAGCCGTTTGTGCCATCGCTACAATATACACGAAAACCGGAATCCGGCGACGTCAATGTCCGTCGCTGCCGTCCGTATTACGCACGAATCGGCCTTTTTGAAGGCCGATTCGCATTTTTGAGGCTGGTTAATGACCTGGCTGATGAACTGACCGATCTTCCGTCAAGCCAGCCGCGCAGCCGTAAGCTTGTCGACGCGCGAGCGGTAGTTACAGCGCCGCGACGACGGCGTCGCCCATTGCGACAGTGCCGACCTGCTTGCAACCGGGCGTGAGAATGTCGCCGGTTCGGTAGCCTTGTTCAAGCACCTTCTTCACCGCATTTTCGATGCGATCCGCCTGCTCGGCCTTGTTCAGCGAATAACGCAGCAGCATGGCCGCCGACAGAATGGTGGCCAGCGGATTCGCGACGCCCTTGCCCGCGATGTCCGGCGCAGAACCGTGCGAAGGCTCGTACAAGCCCTTGTTGTTCTTGTCGAGCGAGGCCGACGGCAGCATGCCGATCGAGCCCGTCAGCATTGCCGCTTCGTCCGAAAGAATGTCGCCGAACATGTTGCCGGTCACGATCACGTCGAACGACTTCGGCGCCTTGACGAGTTGCATCGCGGCGTTGTCGACGTACATGTGCGACAACTCCACATCCGCGTATTCCTTCGACACGTCGATCATGACGTCTTTCCAGAATTGCGACGTTTCGAGCACATTGGCTTTATCCACAGACGTGAGCTTCTTGCCGCGCTTTTGCGCGGCCTGAAACGCGACGTGGGCGATGCGGCGCACTTCGGGCTCCGAGTAGCGCATCGTGTCGAAGCCTTCCTTCGAGCCGGCGAACAGGCCGTCCGGCGCTTCGCGCACGCCGCGCGGCGCGCCGAAGTAGATGTCGCCGTTCAGCTCGCGCACGATCAGAATATCCAGGCCCGAAACGATTTCTTCTTTCAGCGACGACGCACCGGTCAATTGCGGATAGCAGATCGCCGGCCGGAAGTTCGCGAACAATTGCAGATGCTTGCGCAGACCGAGAATCGCCTGCTCCGGGCGCAGCGCGCGTTCGAGCTTGTCGTACTTCCAGTCGCCGACGGCGCCGAACAGAATGGCGTCGGCTTCCTTAGCGAGCGCGAGCGTGGAATCGGGCAGCGGATGACCTTTCGCCTCGTAGCCCGCGCCGCCAACCGGCGCTTCTTCCAGTTCAAACTTTTCGCCAAGCACGTTCAGAACCTTCACGGCCTCTTTGACGATTTCGGGACCGATGCCGTCGCCCGGCAGCACTGCGATCTTCATGCGAATTCCTTAATGATTGTCTTCCAGGCTTCGAGCCTGAGCTAACAGACGCGCCTCAAACACTCAAGCGCTCAAGCGCTCAAGCACGCAAGTCTTAACCGACGATGCGATGCGCGAGCCACGGCTGCTTCGCAATACGCTCGGCTTCGTACTGACGAATCTTGTCGGCGTGACGCAGCGTGAGGCCAATGTCGTCGAAACCGTTCAGCAGGCAGTACTTGCGGAACGCAGCGACTTCGAACGGATACTCAGTGCCGCCATCCGAAGTGCGCACGACTTGCGCTTCGAGGTCGATGGTCAACTGAAAACCGTTGAACGCATACGTCTCGTTGAACAGGTGATCGACCTGCTGTTCGCTCAGCACGATCGGCAGCAAGCCGTTCTTGAAGCAGTTGTTATAGAAAATGTCGGCGAAACTCGGCGCGATGATCGCGCGAAAGCCGTATTGCTGAAGCGCCCAAGGCGCGTGCTCACGCGAGCTGCCGCAGCCGAAATTCTTGCGCGCGAGCAGCACCGAAGCACCCTGATAACGCGGCTGGTTCAAAACGAAGTCCGGATTCAGCGGACGCTTCGAATTGTCCTGACCCGGCTCGCCGTGGTCGAGGTAACGCCATTCGTCGAACGCGTTCGGACCGAAACCCGTGCGCTTGATCGACTTCAGGAATTGCTTCGGAATAATCGCGTCCGTGTCGACGTTCTCGCGATCGAGCGGGGCCACGACGCCTGTGTGTACGGTGAATTTATCCATGACGCTTGCGCCTGTTTCAGGACCGGGCGATGCGCGTGGCGGCATGAAGGCCGCTCGCCGCGTCGCCGGCAAAAATCAAAAACCGGTTATTTTTCAGCGTGATTGCTGATCGAATTGCCGAGGTGCGACATGTCCTGCCCAAATCCGTGCACCGTGTTGCAGCCGGTCAGACCGAGCAGTAGCCCAGCCAGAGTACCGAGCGCGAAGCGGCGCAAAAGAGCGGTGCGATTCATGTTCTTCATCATGCGATTTATCCCAGCTTGCGAATATCGACAAAATGCCCTTCGATGGCCGCGGCTGCGGCCATGGCGGGGCTCACGAGATGGGTACGGCCACCGGCGCCCTGACGACCTTCGAAATTACGATTCGACGTGGACGCGCAACGCTCGCCCGGATCCAGCCGGTCGGCGTTCATCGCGAGACACATCGAGCAACCCGGCTCGCGCCATTCGAAACCGGCGTCTGTAAAGACCTTGTCGAGGCCTTCACGTTCCGCCTGCGCTTTCACCAGACCCGAACCCGGCACAACCATGGCGAGACGGATGTTCGGCGCGACGCGGCGACCCAGTTTCTTCACGACGTAAGCCGCGGCGCGAATGTCTTCAATGCGCGCGTTGGTACACGACCCGATGAAGATTTTATCCGGCTTGATCGACTCGATCGGCGCATTCGGTTCGAGCGCCATGTATTTGAGCGCGCGTTCCATTGCATCGCGCTTGACCGGGTCTTTCTCGCGCTCGGGATCCGGCACGCGGCCGTCCACCGCGGTGACCATTTCCGGCGACGTGCCCCAGGTCACCTGCGGCACGATGTCCGCCGCGTTGAGCTCGACAACGCGGTCGAACTGCGCGCCTTCGTCGGACTTGAACTGCTTCCAGTACTCGACCGCGTGATCCCACTCCGCGCCTTGTGGCGAGAACGGGCGGCCCTTCAGATATTCGATGGTCGTGTCGTCGACCGCGACCATGCCGGCACGCGCGCCCGCTTCGATCGCCATGTTGCAGACTGTCATGCGACCTTCCATGGACAGCGAGCGAATCGTCGAGCCGCCGAATTCGATGGCGTAACCAGTGCCGCCCGCCGTGCCGATCTTGCCGATGATCGCGAGCACGATGTCTTTCGCCGTGCAGCCGCGCGGCAACGGCCCTTCTACTTTCACCAGCATGTTCTTGCTCTTCTTCTGCAAGAGTGTTTGCGTGGCGAGCACATGCTCGACTTCCGACGTGCCGATGCCGTGCGCCAGCGCACCGAACGCGCCGTGCGTGGACGTATGCGAGTCGCCGCAGACGATCGTCATGCCCGGCAGCGTAGCGCCCTGTTCCGGCCCGATGATGTGCACGATGCCCTGACGCAGGTCGTTCATCTTGAACTGCGTGATGCCGTAGGCGTCGCAGTTCGAATCGAGCGTATCGACTTGCAGCTTCGACACCGGATCGGCGATGCCGTGGCTGCGGTCCGTGGTGGGCACGTTATGGTCCGAGACGGCCAGATTCGCGCTGATGCGCCACACCGGACGCTGAGCCAGCTTCAGACCTTCGAACGCCTGGGGGCTGGTCACTTCGTGCAGCAGGTGACGGTCGATATAGAGAATCGTCGTGCCGTCTTCTTCCGTGTGGATCACGTGTGTGTTCCACAATTTGTCGTAGAGAGTCTGTGCCATGGTATGCGGGGTAGTAATGACTGCG
>Ga0256798_1000143_pt1 | contig 21637 bp, 35 predicted proteins | sample MC6MC0949MT_FD_190193 | JGI IMG/M metagenome (GOLD analysis project Ga0256798, IMG submission 190193) | Metatranscriptome of enriched soil aggregate microbial communities from Iowa State University, Ames, United States - MC6-MC0949-MT... | ecosystem: Environmental > Terrestrial > Soil >... | reverse complement strand
GTCGATCTCGAGCGCGGCGAGCGACCAGCGGCCGAGCGCGGCGCGGGCGAAGATCGCCTTCTTGTCGCGGGTGCGTTCCGAGTCGGACAGGTCGGCGGTGATCTCGGTCGCGGTCTGCCCGCCCCGCACGGACTCGATGCCGAGGTGCGCTTCCGAGTAGCCGATCGCCGAGGCGATCTCCTTCTTGAGGGCCTCGATCACCTTGAGGTGCTCGTCGACGCGGATCGCGAACTGCACGATCGACATCGGACCGTTGCCGTCGGCCGCCTTGCCGAGGGTGCCGGAGACGGGGGTGAACACCTGCCGGTAGACGTCGAAGTTCGCGCCCTCGCCCGGCTTCGCCGAGAGCTGGAGCATGTCCTCGGGGACGATGAGTCGACCCTGCCCGTTGTCGATGTCGCGCATGAGCGACGACCAGGTCATGTCGACCTTGTCGAGCTCATCCTGGATGCCGTCGAGATCGGAGCGGCCGAGGGAGGCGAGCTGGCCGAGCTTCCGCCAGTCCCACACCGGCTGTGCGTTCTTCATGTACGCGACGGCGAGATGCTCAGTACCCGTGCCGATCGTGACCGACTCGGGCAGTGCACCCTCGGGGACGGCGAGATCCGCCGGTGTGCGGAGCTCGGCGTAGTGGGCCGTCTCCTCGCGGGTGTCGATCTGCACTGCCCTGCCGAGCGCATGGTCGGTGCCCTGGTACAGGGTGTACGCGATGCTGCCGCGGCGGTGCTCCTCGACGAGGCGGAATACGTCGTTGCCGTCGCGGTACTCGGACCACAGCTTGACGCCGGCGAGGCGGCCGTGCCGGAACGTGGGGATCGCGGTGTCTGCGGCGTACGCCTTCGGGAAGACGTGGTCGGAGACCTCGGGGTCCCACGCGACGGCGAGGTACGAGCCGCCGAGGCCGGCCGAGTACTCGCCGCCGAGGAGGAGTTCGGCGTGCGACTCGTCCGAGCCGATGATGTCGTCGAGACGCCCCTGTGCGGGATGCTGCCACGACTTCGCCTTCGTCTCGGCCGTGGCGGGCTGCTCGTCGTCGGGTCGGCGGAACCCGATCTGTGGGGCCTCGCCGAACAGCAGGTCGGACGAGAGCGTGCAGAGGTCCGCCGCGAGGGGCAGGTGCATCCGCATCCGCTTCTCGGTCGGCTCGACCGGCTGCCCGAGGAACCACTTCGACAGCGACCCGAGCGCCCCGCCACGGAACGCACGGCCGCGGATCGTGTGCGTCGCGGCCTGCTGCGCGGCGCCGCCGTAGATCTCGGCGAGCGTGGTCGCGTCGCCCGAGATCCACGCGTCGAGCTCACGGAAGCGGGCGAACGCGATGTCGAACGGTTCGGGAGGCCAGGTGTCAGCCACGGGGCCTCCTTCGGTCAAGCGGCCAGCCGGATGTAGCTGCGCCAGATGTTCTCGGTCGTGGTCACCGCGTACCGGCCCGCGTCGAGCGAGTGGTCAGCGATCTTGATCGGCTTGTCGACGCCCTTGAGCGTCTGGTCGGGGTCCCACGCGTACCCGGGCGCCTCGGTGATGAAGCCCTTGCAGCGGTCGGACACGAGCAGGCGCCGCTCGGCGAGCAGCGATGCGAGGGTGCGGATGCCGTACAGCACGTCGTTGTCGGCCGGCGTGGATGCGACGCCGTGCTCCTTGCGAAGCTCGACAGAGAACGACGCGGCCGACGGGTCGACGATCACGTACCGCGGAGTGAGGCGGCTCGACGTGCTCGAGGGCAGGTGGTTCTCGTTCATCCACGCGACGAGCTTCCGCGACAGCTCGGCGTCGGTGAGCTTCTCCTGCGCGACCTTGGAGTCGTGCCGGAACTCGTCGATGAAGAACAGGCGCGGGGCCGGCCGGCCGAGTCCATCGTGCTCGGCGGAGACGCCGAGGAGGAGCGCCGCGGTCGGGTTCGTCGTGCCGTAGTCGATGCCGACGCAGAGGAGCTCGCGCATCTCGGGGAGCTGGTCCCATGCGACGACGTGCTTCTCGACGTCCCACATGTCGAAGATCGCGCCCTCGGCGGCGACCCACTCGCCCTGGATGAAGCGACGGAACCAGAGCCCAGTGAACTCGGACTTGATCTGAGTCTTGTACTCGTCGGAGAGCGCGGGGTTGTCGTCGAGAGTGAAGTGCCATGACCGCCACCCGGGCAGCGACTCCTTGATGCGGTCGAGGAACTTCGCCTTGAGCCAGTGCGCCGGCGAGTCGGGGTTCGTCGTGCCGAACAGCTTCGCGCGCGGGGGCGACATGCGGCCGAGGAGCTGGGTGAAGAACTCCTCGGGGATGACGGTGACCTCGTCGACGTACGCGAGCGCGACCGTGAGGCCGCGCAGCACCTTCTCCGCCTTCTTGTCGGACGCGCCGAGCACGTGCACGGTACGGCCAAGGATGCGTGCTGTCGGGGCGCCGGCGGTGTAGTGCACGAGCTTCGCGAGCGGCCCGAACAGGGTCGGGTCCATGAGCGGGGCGAACACGTTGCGGTACGCGCTGTCGCGGGTGCGGGCGATGACGACGATCGCGCCGCCTTTGGCGAAGAGCACGGCCATGAGGAACCGCAGGAGCGAGACGATCGTCTTGCCCGAGCGGATCGCGCCCTCGAAGATGTTGACGCGCGCCTTCGACTCTCGGAGGGAGCGCATCTGCTGCGGGCCGAGGACGCCCGACTGCTCGTTTTCGGCGAGATCAGTCATCTTCGTTCAGCCCCAGCTCGAGGATCAGGTTCATCAGCATCGACTCGGCCTCGGCAACGCCCTCGTCGTCGTCGTCACGGATGAGCTCGCGGGCGTCCTTGAGCGCGAGCGATGCGGACCTGTGCAGGCTCAGGATGTCGCTCGCCGGCGGTCGGTCGAGAGTGTGCTCCTCGTACGTGTTGTCCTTGCCGCCGAAGTTGAACGCGAGGAACGGCTGGTCGATCGCGACCAGGTGATCCTCCGCCTTCGAGAACAACTCCTCGATGAGTGTGAGCCGGCGCACCTTGAGGTCGTGCGCACGAGCAGCAGCGGCCGACGCCGTGTCCGACGCCCGTTCGAACGTCAGCCGTTCGTCCCTCGCGATGCCCGACACTGACGACGGTGCGATCCGCAACTCGCGAGCGATTGCATTCCTCGGGGTGCCCGCCTTGATCAGCTCAATCGCGCGCGCACGTACAGCAGCTTCGACCGGTCGACCTTGAGCCATGTAGATCACCTCGTTGCGGCACCTGGCCGCGATAGGGTGGCCCTCGAACTCGAGGAGGAGTGCGCATGGGGTTCCGCGAACGAATGGGCTTGGTCGACCCGCGGACGGTTATCCAAGTAGATGACCTCGATGCTCAGACCAGGCTGGTTCTCTGGAACACGGTCCATCGGCTCTTCGAGAACCTCGATGCGGCTCGCGTCTACGGTGAGGTGGACAAAGTCGACGTCATGCTGCGGTTTTTCTGGCGCAACGATCTCGAGCAACCGAATGACGAGTATCCGGGTCGTGGCACCTCGGTCATGGGCTTGGTGAAGCGGCGGATACTGGGCGACGAGTGGTCAGTTGCGCTTGAGGCGATTGAGAACCTCGGGATGGCGTTCGGGGTGGCTTTCGGGAAGGAGGAGGTGCCGGAGGAGTATCAGAAGCTCATGAATCATCGGTTCGAGCACTACCTCGTGGGCTACCGCTTCACCTCTGGGGTGCTCGTCCCTGTGTCGGACGACAGCGAGGTGTCTGAGATCGAGGGCGCTGTCAGTGAGGGAGGCGCGCCGGCTGTCCACCTGCAGCGTGCATTACAGCTCTTGTCCAACCGGGATGCGCCGCAGTACGCCAATGTTGTCCATGAGGCGATTCACGCGGTGGAGGCGAAGATCGCGACGCTCACAGGGAAGAACGTCCTGAGCGATGGGCTCAAGGAGCTTGCCGCTGCGGGTTACTCGATTCATCCCGCGCTCACTGGTGGCTGGACGAAGCTCTATGGCTACACGAGCGACGCTGGTGGCATCCGTCACGCCCTGATCCGCGATGAGGAGATCGATGAACCGCTTGCTCTCTACTTCCTCGTCTCCTGCTCGGCGTTCGTGAACTTCCTCTCGAAGGTCGACTCCGCCAAGAGCTGACGCCACCTCGTTCGGGCCGTGTCAGAGGTCGGTGCGATGGTTGAGGGCTCGGCTCAAGGCGGGGCGAGCAGGAAGGACGCGCCCATGGCGAAGTTCGAGATCAACCGGAACTACAGTTCGCAGACCCACAAGCAGACGGTCGAGGCGAACAAGTACGTGCAGGAAGGGGAATTCTTCGTGTTCTACGGCAACAGCTCGGTCAAGGTGCTGACGGTTTCGGCCGGGCTGGTGAGGTCGATCGACCTCGTCGAAGAGAAGTAGCCACCGCGAGCGGCGAAACCCCCGTGCCTTCTCCACGGGGGTTTCGTGCCGCTTGGCCTCGTTCGGGGGACTCCGCTGTGTCGGCTGCGAGTGAGAGAGTGGCGGGATGGCTGAGTATGAGGGTCCCTGGTTCACGACATTCCACTGCGACGGCGAATTGCCCTGGCAGACCGAATACTACGAAGTACCGCTACAGATTGGTGAGGGCTTTCTCGACGCCAGCAGTAACTACCGGCGGTTCCGAGTCGTCGACATCTGGTACAGCACCGACAAGCATGGAGCGTTCGACTACGGGCGCCATGTGTTCCTGAAGGACGTCACAGAGACGGACGATGACCGGCTTTACAAGATGGAGCCTCAATACTTCACACCCAAGCACTGAGGGGGGCGGATGCTGAAACGACCTTCAGATCCAGCCGGCGAGCTCGCTCGAGTGAAGCTTGATCTCGCACGGTGGAAGCGCTCGTCCGCCGTGCGCGACGCTTTCCGGAGAGGATGGCGTGGCGGATACGCCCTCGGTCGGAAGGACGAGCGGGATGGCGTGACGATACGGGAGCGGAAGCCGGGCTTCGCAGGGCATCCGCAGGTAGGGATTTACGGGATCGATGTCGACGAGGGACTCGCGCCGCTGCTAAGCGTTCTATGGCGGCTTGGGTTGGAAACGCAGTACTCGTGCCAAGGGCATCCTGAGGAGTTCGTCCCGCACCACCCGAACAGTTGGGCCGCATCCGCACAGATTTTTTTCACCGACGCGGAGAAAGGCCTAAAGTTCATCAGGAAGTCGATGGAGTTGCTGGAACCGCACGCGCGCTTTCACGAGGGCGGATTTCAGATGCAGGTGGCTGATGGGATCGACACGCACGTCCCAAGGGGGGACGTACGGTTCGCACCGACGCTGATTGCTCCACTTATCGACGCGTGGACCGAATTCGAGCGACAGCTCGCCGAGCGGGATCGGGCCGACGGTCCAGTAGAAGCGTGAAGGCCGCTCCCGGGTGGGTGCGACCTATCACGACAATCATAGACGGGTGACGGGGTGGGTTTGTCAAGTCACGCCGCGCGTCGCGCGATACTGTCGACGGCATGGGTGAATGGCTCGCAGACAACTGGATCGCACTGCTTGCGCTTCTCGGCGCAGGCATCGGCTGGTTAGACAACCGTAGGCGCATCCTCGCATCAGAAGTGCAGCTCGAGATCGAACACGATCGTGGGACGTGGTGGTCACTTCGAAACACTGGCACTCGCCGGGTCTTCCACCCGCAGATCCAGCCCGAGTCGGTAGAGAAGTACTCGCTCAACTGGAACTTAGCCGGCCTCGACCTCCAACCCCAGCAGAGCACACGGTTCGATCTCGCCCCCAGTTCTGAAGGAACGCTACCCGACTCGGTCGTGGTCATGTATCGCCTGCGTGTGATGGGAAGGACTCGAGCGATGCACGTGCGAATGCCTGAGCCCAGCGGCCCCTTGCGCGACCCTGAGCCCGACATCTTCTAGCCCTAGGGCTGCACCTAGGCCTTCGAGCAGAGATACTTCCGTGCGAGTCGGGCGGCGACCTTCGCCCCCTTCTCTCGCTCGGCGATCTCGGTCGCGTGGTCGCGGGAGATGCGCTCGAACTCCTCCTCGGCAAACGCGTGGTCACCCTCGCACACGATCCGGCGCACATCGCCGGGGAACGTCGGCGGGTAGACGGCGACACGGCGGTTGCACGTCGGGCACGGGGCGGCCGCGAAGCGGGGGCGTTCGATGCGGGGCCAGCGGGCGTTCATCCGCCACACGTCGCGGATCGCCGCGTCGAACTCGTCGACGTCCTCCGGGGCGAGGTCGAGGATCTGATCCAGCCGGTCGAGGAGCCACCGCGTCATGCGGCGCACCTCGGCGGTTGCCTTGGCGTAGTCGAAGTCTGCGGGGAGCCCGGCGACGGTGCCCGAGTCGCGCCGCCACGCACGCGCGGCCGGCGCGGGCGCCAGCACCTCGAGGTAGTCGGCCCAGATCCGGCACCAGTACACGAGCATCGAGTAGAGTTCGTTCACGTCGGTAAACGCGGCGTCGTTGAACGGCAGCGGGGCCGCCTTCGACGAGTCGACCCGTTCGCCGGCTGCGCTGGTCGACTGGATGTTGCCGACGATGTGGCCGGCGAGCTCGGGCGCCTGCAGGAGTGCCTGGTGGATGCGGCCCCAGCAGCGAGAGCAGTAGCGGCCGTGCGTCGCGGGAAGGATCTCGCCCTCGGTGCCGGCGCGGATGCAGCCGCGCGTGCAGGGTAGGAGGTTCATCGGGGCCCCTTCTGGTCAATGCGGAACTGAGTGGTGAGCCTGCTCTGCTGGACGCCTGCGCCCACGGCGAACACAGGCCCCAGACGGGTCGCTGGCGTAGGAGAATTGGTTTCGAGCCGAATCTTGTTCGCAGACTCCCGCTGCTGCGACCCGAAGGTCTCGATCACCCGAATGGTGTTCGAGAGGCTCTCAATGCTGAGGTGCACGACACCCGTACAGCCTTGTGGCGGGCAAGGCCGGGGATCGTCATGCCTCCACTCACTGATGTTGTCTTCGCCGCACTGATGACGCATGCTCCGCTCATCATCCTGACGCTCGCTTTGTTGGTACTCGCAGTGCTCGCTGTGCTGGTGTGGGCGAGCCTGTCCGACAAGCGAAGCAAACGACTCGCTCGCATCCTGCTGGCTGCTCACGGCAAGCGTTGATGCGAGGTCGAGGCTCGCGTGCTGGGTCATCGCGTTCCCTTCGTGTGGCATGGGCATTGCGGGTTACCGCAGAACCGGTTGAACGGCATCCGGGTGCACTTCGCGCAGCACGCCGAACGGTGGTCGTGGGGATGAGCGGGCGGGGTCGCGGCCGGGGAGTCATGCTTCACGCTCGCTCTCCCGTCAGGTAGTCGACGTAGCAGGTCGCGCCGGGGCACCGCCCACAGCAAGTGTCCTCGATGGTGAACGGCTCCGGCTCTTCTGAGACGTCGTCAGACTCAGAACGGGGTCTCGTCTCCATAGCCGCCCACCTCCCAGCTGCCCGAGACGGCCACCGAGTCGGCGGTGGGGGTGCTCGGCGCCCACGACTCGCCCTGCTGGACGAACGCCGCGCCACGGTGCGACTGCGCGCGCGTCACGGCCGCCGTCGCGTACTTGAGGCTCGGGCCGATCTCGTCGACCTCGAGCTCGATGGTGGTGCGCTTCTCGCCCTCCTTCGTCTCGTGGGAACGCTGCTTGAGCCGACCCGTCGCGATGACGCGCATGCCCTTCATGAGCGACCCGGAGACGTGTTCGGCGAACTCCCGCCAGCAGCTCGCGCGCAGGAACAGCGCTTCACCGTCCTTCCACTCGTTCGCCTGACGGTCGAACGTGCGCGGCGTCGACGCGATCGTGAAGTTCGCGACCGCGAGGCCGTTCTGCGTGTACCGCAGCTCGGGGTCGGCGGTCAGATTGCCGACGACGGTGATGATCGTCTCGCCGGGCATCAGTGCTCCTCCGCCGCGAGCAGGCTGTCGATCGCCGCTGCGATCAGCGCTCCCGCCTTCACAAGGGTGCGGACCGCGCTGCGGCTCGGCTTCCAGAAGTGCCACGCCCACGGCCACACGCCCGCGGGCACCTTGTCGAGGTACTGGCGGCCGCCGTCGCCGGGGTGCTGCAACGCGTACCCCTGGCCGAACGCGTACGCCGCGCCCGCTGTCGCGAGCTCGCCGGCGTGCCCGCGGTCGTGCTCGGCGGTGTAGCCCTCCTCGGTCGGCTGTCGGTCGCGCTCGGCCGCGATGAGTGCGACGCCTCGGCTGGTGGTCTCGATCCCGGTCATGGTCAGTCCTCCTGGTGGTTGTAGTTGGGGTGCTGCCCGCTCATGTGGCGGGCGAGATTCTCGAAGCGGCGGTTGCAGCACGGGCACACGCCCGCCGCGATGCGGTTCTTGATGCGGGTCTTTGCCGCCTTGTGGCCGCGCAGGGAGCGCTCGGTTGCGCCAAGCTGGTCGCGGAGCGAGGTGTTCGACGAGTACGCGTTGTCTCGCTGCTGCTGGGTGCGGGCGAGCTGCTCGCGGAGCTTCTGCGCCTCCGTCTTGCCGGTGTACGACTGTGCGTGCCCGGCAGGGCAATAGAAGCTCTTGTGGTCGTCGAGACGGCGCCGGTCGAAGTCGGCCGGGACGCCGAACGTGATGCCGCAGACGCAGCAGTCCTGAACGACGAGCGTGCCGGTGAACGTCTGGGTGGTCATGATGTCTTCCTCCTCGTGCTGATCCCCATGTCCCAGAGGGTCGCGCCGACCTCGTTGACGCCGACCCTCGTGCGCTGCGAGATCGCGGGAAGCGACCACCCCAGCTCGCGAAGCCGGGCGATCTCCGCCCGCTTCGCTTCGTCCGTGACCGGCTTCCGAGCCGAGTACGGGTTGTCGTCGTCGACCATCCGTCGACGCGGGCGACGCGCCCGGGGGCGCAGGATCGCCTTCACCGACGCGGTCACCTCGCGGCCGACGAGCTCGCTGACGGTCTTGCCAGCCGGCTCGGCTCGCTTCGCGAGCTCCCACCAGAGAGCGTCGGGCAGATCGAACGAGACCCTCATGCTGCGAGCCCCCCGTCGTCGATGAACTTCTGCACCTCGAGCGGCGACCGCGAGATCGCACCGATCACGTACCGCTGCGGTGCACGCGGCTCGGTGCGCGCCTTCGACAGCAGGTGGCGGGCCACGGTCACCGCGCGGTCGGCGGGCACGTCACGGCCGGTGTGCTTCGCGAGCGCCTCGACGACGGCCTCGATGCGGGTGATACCCGCCTGCGCGGCGAGCGCCTCCACCGCCGGCGACAGCTTCGAGTCAGTCGAAACGCTCGCGTCTACTTCGTGACTTGACTCGGTAGTCATAGTCAGTCTGTTGGGACTGGGACTGGGGGTATCCGTGACAGGGGCGTTAGTAACGCCGTTATCCTTCGCGTTACTGCCTGCGTGACGCTCCCGGTACGCGCGCTGCCTGGCCGCGTTACGCTGGCGGTTCTGCTCGACGCGAGCCTTCTCGACGTCGGCATCGTCGTTGCCCGCCTGCTGCTTCCAGTCGTGGAACCGGTAGCCGCCATCGATCGCGACCCACAGGCCGGCGCGCACCAGCTTCTCGGCGAGCTTCTTCGGGCCGAGGCTCGCGACCATCTCATGCGACACCTCGCCGCCCGTGGCGAACTTCTTGCAGAGCCCGCCCGCACGCGCCCACATGCCGATCGCCTCGTTGCCGGCGGCGAGCACCTTCGGGTGGAAGGGCATGTCGTCGTCGACGGGGAAGTAGGGCATCAGATGCCTCCCATCAGTTCGTGCGCGAGGTGCTCGGCGATCTCCCTCACCGAGCCGTCATCGCCGTACAGCACCCACGCGAGGCGCAGGCCGTAGACCGACTTCACCCAGCGGCGCGCCGGCCACTGCGCAGGGTCAGCCCAACCGGGGACCGCCCACCCATCGGCGATCGCGTCGCGGGGGTGCGCGTGCGCCCAGCCGTGGCATCCGGTCGTGCCGGTGCCGCACAGGAGTTGCAGGTTCGACACGACCGTGAAGCCGCCCTGGGAGCGGTTCTTCCGGTGGTCGCGGTTCGTGCCCCGGGCGCGGCGACACCGCTGGCAGGTGTCGTCGTCGCGGAGCGTCACGAGCTCGTACGCGTCGCGCTCGTCGGCCGGGGTTAGCGAAGGCTTCTTCGGGCCGATCATGCGATCGCCTGCATTCCCCGCGGTATCGTTCGACAAATGACGGGTGAACCGAATTGGTTGGAGATTGTCGTCGGCGGGGCAGCGATTCTCTCTGCGGGTGTGGCGTTCGTCGCTGCCTTCAGTGCTGAGCAGTCCCGCAGGGCCGCTGAAGGCGCGCAGGCCGAGGCCATTGGCGCGGTAAAGCGCTCAGCTGACGCCCTAGACGAACGCAATCGACAGGCCGCTTCAGCCGCCCGCGTCCCATATGCGAACCGCTTGAACGAGGTCTCCACCATGATCTTCGCGATGCGGATGCGAAACGCGTCCGATGACGAGGTGCTCGCCGCGGCAATGAACGAGACGGATGGAACCCACATCTCGCAGATTGAGGCGAACGATCCGACGGCCCCAAAGTTCGGCCGATGGGTCATCGAATTCTCGCGGAAGGTTCCCCTGCCGAATGATGACATCGATGCCTGGCTCAACGCGACCCTCTTGGTATCGACCCGTATCCGAGAATGGGTTGCCGACTCGGCTGCGACCATGGCTGCCATTCGTGAATCGCCTGGGTTTGAACTGAGCCGACCCGTTGATCCGGACGACTTCGGCGAGTGGCGAGTCGGGTAGCCGACGTTCATGAATCGCTCTCCAACCTGCGGAGCTCCGCCGCCGCGCGGCCGAGGTCGCGTGCGACGGTCACGCTGCACCCGCCTGCACGAGGTCGGCGAACTCGAAAGCCTCGAGACCGAGCTCCTGTCGGATTCGGAACACCGTGCGGTCCGTGACGTGCAGCCGGCTCGCGATTGCCGCGTCACTCAGCCGCGCCGCGTGGAGCCGTGTGACGGCCACTCGACGTTCGGCCGGTCGTAGCCGCACCCGCTCGCCGGATACCGCGAGCTCCACGGCGATGTCATCCACGCCGCCTTCGTCGTCGACAATGGGTGGCTCGACATCGTTGTCGATGTCATCCCACGCCAGCGGCGCCAACCACCGGCGCGCGGCCGCGTGATGTATCGCACGTGAGCACGCGATCCGATCCCGGTGCGACTCTCGCGGCGGCTCCACATTCCAGAGTCCGTCGAACACGGCGGCGACTGCCCGATGCGTCGCGACGGTGACATGGTCGGCCGTCATCATGCGCCAGAAGTTCCCGCGCTCCATCCCGACCCGCTCGCAGATCTTCGACTGCGACCAGCCCCGGGCGACAAGCGCCTGCACCCGACGATGCGTGCCCCGGGCCGGGATCAGTGCACCGCCAGCGAGACTGTCGATGTCGGGCCGCACCGCGAGGATCGCCTGCGCGGTCTCGCGCTTCACCCGCTTCTGCAGCTCCCCGTACCGAGGGCCCGGCTCCTGCCGACCCCACAGGATGTTCCGCACCGGTGTGATGCCGAGCCCCGCGAGCTTCGCCACCCGCTTGTACCCGAGGCCGAACGCGCCGAGCATGAGCATGTGCTCCCGCACCGGCTCGACGTCGACCAGGCCCGTGTCGAACCGGCCGTACGCCTTCTCCCGGCTCCGGTGCCGCTCCATCGCCGAGTGATGGTCCATGCAGGCGCCGCACCGGCACTGGTGCTGGATGTAGCACGTCGAAGAGTCGGCGTGCTTGTGATCGGCCGGGCACTTCACGCGGTTCCGCTTCCGCGCCAGCTGTGGCTCGTGCTGCCCGAGCTCGCCAGCTTTCCACGCTGCCTGGTAGTGCGCACCGCACAAGCGACGGGCAACCGTCGACCTGTTGCAGCCATCGTGTGTGCAGACCTGCGTACGCCCGGTCATGACGCACCTGCGTCGAGCTCGGCGAGCAGGTCCGGCATGGTCGCGGTGAGTTTGACCTCCACGTATCCCGCGTCAGCGAGCATCGCCGCGACGGCCCCGCGCTTCGTGGACTCGTCGCCCGACTCGCCTTCGCTTTCCCACCGCCACACGGTGAGCGAGCCGCGTGCGCCTGGGACCTTGATCTGACGGACGGTCCCGAGCAGCTCGAACGGAGACCAGGAGTCGAGCGCCAGCCCCTCCGGAGTCACGGCGAGCTCCTGGATGTGGACCTCGTTTCGCTTGACCTCGACGAGAACGCTGATCGGGTCGCTCATGCGATCACCGCCGATAGGCTCCCGCTCATGACCGAAGCCACGTGCGCAGTACTGACCGCGGTGTACCCACTTGTGTTGATCACAGTCGTGCTAGAGCAACGCTCGATCCACCTGAACATCCGGCGTCGGGCCTGGTTCCGGAAGCTCACTCTCGTGGTCGTGGCGAGCTCGCTTGTCGGACTGGGTGCGAGCATCCTCGGCGTGCAGCTCCACGGCATGGGTGCCGACTCGGCGTGGCTGAACTGGGCCGCTGCCGTGTTCGCACTCGGCGGGTTGACCTTCTTGCTCCTGACGGTTCTTGCCACGCTGCAGGTTGAAGAGGACTCGGTGTCGACGGACGAATAGGTCGATTCCGCCGATAGAGTGCCGGCATGAACGAGACCGTCTGGGTTGCGCTGATCGCGGTGCTTGGAACGTCGCTCGGCGCAGCAATTTCGCCGACGATCGCAGCCATTCGAGAGTCGAACGCCGAACGTTCCGGGTCGCGCTCCGACCGGCTTAGGGCTGCCGCAGAGTTCGGCACGAAGTTGCTGAAATTCGGACGCACCGTGCCGGGCAAGTACGACGGCCTCTCCGTGGCTCAGGCGCACCAAGACGTCATTGAGGCAAGGTTCGAGCTGGCGCGGCACCTCAATCGAGGCGAAGGCAACGTCGACAGGTTCGTCGAGCACGCCATCGCGATGGTGGAAGGTCACAAGGACAACCGACGCCGTCAGGCGGCCCAGTACGGGGCGTCGACCGTTCTCAGCTGGGCGAGAGGCGACCTCGCGGCGAGCAAGCTTGATCAATTCAGCTTCGAACGGAACGGCGACGAGTACGTGCTTATCTAGTGAGCTCATGCCGACCACCGGACCTTCGCGAGCGCGTCGAGGTTGGCCTGCGGCAGCGCGTCCTCGACGGGGCGGCCGAGTAGGCGGGCACCGATCGCGGCCATGAGGAGGGCGTCGGCCTCGTTGTTGTCGGCGACGTCGACCTCGGCGTACCGCTTCGCGACGGCGAGCAGGACGGCGTCCTTCGACGCGTTGCCCTTGCCAGTCGCGTACTTCGCGCGCTGGGTCGGCATGATCACGACGACGGGTCGCTCGACGCACAGCTGCAGTGCGCACGCGACGAGCCACCAGCCGCCGAACATGCGGTCGAGCGCGGACGACTTCGCGTGGAGCGCGGGGCCCTCGATGAGCACGATGTCGGACGCCTGGATGTCGGAGACCTCGATGATGCCGCGGGTGATCGACGCGCACCGTTGCGCGAAGCCGTCGATGGTGCCGTCGTCGCGCCGGGTCTTCACGGTCGACGTGGTCGTCGCGTTGTCGCCATCGATGACAGCGACGCCGGTCGCGGTGAGGGAGAAGTCGACGCCGATGATCCGCGGCGTTGGGGCGGGTTCCTGCACGGTCACTGTCTCCGCGCCGTCGGGTGTGCCGATGGTTTCGGTCATCGCTGACCACCTCCTGCGTTGTAGAGCGTCGCGACGACGCGGTTGATGTTCTGCATGCCGAACAGGCGCGCCTGGAGCGCCTTCTGGAGTTCCTCGGCGGCGTGGAGGATCGTCTTCGCGTCGTCGAACTCGCGCTTGAGTTCGAGGGTCGACAGGTCGGCCTCCTTGCGGGCCATCGCGACCGTCGACTGCTTCGACGAGAGCATCGCCTTCGCGTGCGCCTCGATGAGCTTTCGCTCGGCGGCATACCGGTCCGACCACATCTGCTTGATCGCCGGGATCGAGGCTTCGAGTCGTTTCCCGATCTCGACGATCAGGTACTCGAGCTCGATCGGGTTGAGCGGTTCGTAATCGACGAGCTCGCCCGTTTCGAGGTTCGCGATCTCGGTCATGAGCCCATCCGTTCCTGACCGAGGATGCTGATCTTGTCGAGCGTGTCGGGGTCGGCGCCGGCGTCGCGTGCCTGCTTCCAGATGTCGCGGATCGCCTCGACGTCGTCGGCTGCCTGCGCTTCGATGAGCCACTCGCGGGCGGTGGCCTTCTCGACGTCGGCGTGGATGTCGGACTTCGACCACAGGTCGAGCGCGACACCGAACCGCATCGCCGCGTTGCGGAGCGCGTCGCCGATGGCTTCCTTCACGGCGTTCGGGCCGGTCTTGCCCTGAGCGTCGCCGTACCCGAGGCGGGTCACGCCGGCGACAGTGAGCCTGATCCAGAGGCCGCCGCTCTTGTCGAACGCGGGGAGGCCGACGTCGTCGGTCGCGAGCGGTTCCCACGACCACTCGGGATCGACGTCGAGGAGCCGTGCTGTGACCTGTGCGTGCCCGACGTAGTCGAGGTGAACCGCGGGCAGGCCGTGCCAGCCTCCGCACTCCTGGCAGCGCCCCTTCTGTGCGTCGCGCGCGGTCGGCTTCGGGAGCTTGTCGATCTGCTCCGGCTTGAACGGCTCGCGGAGCTTCGCGAGCGCGTCATTCGTGTCGGTCATGCCTCACCTCGCAGCGTGATGCGGAGCGCACCCTTCCGGGGCGTTGCCTTCGTGAATTCCTTGAGCAGGCCCGGGTGGGCTTGCCCGAACGCCTGCTGATCGAAGCGCCGCGACGTGCCGTCGACCGAGCGGGTCAGCAGTGCACGCGACCCCTCGAACCGGCGGGGCTTGCCCGCGAGGTGCGCCTCGATGTCGGCCTTTCGGGCGGCAGCCTTCGCCGTCCACGCGGCCGCGACCTCCTCGACGTCGGCGTACGCGGTCAGGAGCCGGTCGAGCTCGGCCGCGTCCTCATCCGGCTCACCGTCGCCCGCGAGGAACTCGTCAGCGACCGCTTCGAGCTCGGCGACACGGGCGGCGTCCCAGTCGACGATGAAGTCGCGCGGGAACGGGTACAGCGGGATGCCGTCCTCATGGGGTTCGAAGATCAGGCGACCGCGGCGGCGGCCCGTGACGCGCATCTGCCAGAGGGTCTGGTCGATGTACCGGCCGGGGACCTCTTCGATCGTGGGCCAGTCGCTCACCGTCGTCTTCGCCTCGCCGACCTCGTCGTCGCTGAGCGCATCCGGGGTGGCGAGGTACTCGGGCCGGTCGTCGGCCTGCAGCAGCAGACCACACGGGGCGAGCCCGAACGCGGCCTCGGCGTAGCGGAGAATGAACGGCTCCCGCTCGACGCCGTGGCGCATCGCGTCGTTCTGGAAGTCGCGGGCGAGGCCGGCCTTCTCGGCGCGGATCGCTGCCCAGGTGCCGGCGCCGCCGCGGGCGAGGCGCGCGACATCGGTCGCGGTGATGCCGCCCTGTCGTGCGGCGAGCCAGGCGGGCCGGTCGGTGGATGATGCGAGTTCGTGCATCAGTCGTCTCCTTCGTCGAGGATGCGGTCGAGGTAGCCGGGCTGCTTCGGTGAGCCCGGCTCGTAGCAGTCGAGGTCGCTCACAGGAGGCCCAGCCCTTCGCGGATCTCGACATCGAGTCGAGCGATGCCCGCGTCGAACGGGGCCCGGCCGCCGCGCACGCCCTCGGCGATGTGGAGGTATGCGATCTGATTCGCGATGCGCTGCTGCTCGACGAGCGCGAGCGTCGCGTGCGCCTGTGCGATGAGCGCGTCGTCACGCACGACGGTCCCGAGATCGCCTTCGGATTCCTGCTGCTCGTGCGCCCATCGGATGTGCCGCAGCGCTTCGGCGCCGTGGTCGACTCTCGTGACGGGCTCCTGCTCGTCGGCCGGATTCGGCGGGAGCACTGCGCCTCCGGTCAGCTGGTTCCAAAGCGCCTGCGTGGTGTCGGTCATTGGTCGGTTCCTTTCAGGAGAAGCGGGCCGATCCACCAGCACGTGATGGCGAGGGCGATGCCGCCGGCCATGAGCCAGACGGAGCCGCCGAGAGCGCCCCAGAGGGTGCAGGCGAGGCCGATGATGAAGAGCGAGAAGATGCCCAGAACGAGCACCGTCTCGACGTTGATCGCGCCGGCGTCGGCGGTGGCGCGGTTGAACGGGGACACGATGACCTGGTCGAGGAGGTACGTCGCGGTGAAGTAGTCCTTCTCGAATTCGAGGTGCTCCCAGTCGGGCGTTGACGCGATCGTGACGGTGCGGTCGGTCATCTGCACGAGCCAGCCGTCGAGTTCGGCGATGTCCTCGTCGTCGCCGCGGCGGACGAACTGGGTGACGACGACGCGGTCGCCGCGGGCGAACGCGCTCACAGCGCACCCGCCTCGATGAGCGCCACGACGACGACACCGAACACGAGCACGGACGCGCCGAGCACGGACGCGACCCACGCGAGGATCGTGACCCGGCGGCCGTTCGCCTGCCCGTGCGAGACCGGCTGCGGTTCCGGGCCCGAGGGGGTGCCCGACATCAGCACGTCATCGAACGCGACCGGGACCGACTTCGTGGAGGTGTTCTCGGCGTCGAGCACGGGCCTCAGCTGCGTGATGTGCTCGCGCGCCTCCGCGGTGAGGTTGTGGCCCTTCGTGCTCATGCCGCCGCCTCCTCGGTGCCGGGCACGATCTCGAGCCGCTCAGCCTTCGCCCCGTCCGGGGTCCGCACGAACTCGCCCGTGCCGCGGACGAGGCCCGCGTTCTTGAGGTCAGAGAGACGCCGGTTCACCGAGTGCGGCTGCACCTTCGGCCACCCCTTCGTGTCGCGGAGCAGCTGGTACAGCGACTGCACCTCGAACGGCGCCGAGGACTGCTCGCGGAGCAGTTCGAGGAGCGCCCGCTTCACGCGGGCGTTCACGTTTGGGTCGAGAGCTGCGGCCGCGTCCTTCGAGGACTGCGGGTCGCCGTGGTGCGCGAGGTGCTTGTTCACCGCTGCCCCCTCGGTGGTAGTGTCATCCGTGATCAAGGGACTTGTTCCTTTCTCGATTCGGCCCCGCTGCAACGGGGCCGTTTCACTTGGTGCGGGTGGTGACCGCGGACGCTTCGATCCACGCGTCGATGTCGGCCTTCGAGTACAGGACCGTGCGCTCGGTCGGCTTGAAGTAGCGCGGCCCCTGACGCTTGCCGCGCAGATACTCAAGACGCCGCGGCGTCATGCCCGGAGCGACCTCACTCACCTGGTGGGGCGAGAGCCAGACCTGTCCAGTGCCCTGCGTGGAGGCAGTGCTCATCCCGCACGCTCCAGCACGAGCAGGTCATCGAGCGAGACGAGCGGGAACGCAGCCTTGAGCCCCGCCATGAATTCGTTGGACGGCTTGGTTCGCCCTGTCGTGATCCGATACAGCGTCGCCGGATCGACCCCGATGCGCCGTGCGAACTCGGCATCCGACTGGATACCCATCGCCTGCCGGAGCTCATTCAGCTTCGTACGGTTGAGAGCGAGCCACGACCGCCCCTGTGTAGCTGGTGCGCTAATCGTGTGCATGGCGGCAACAATACGCTCAGCAAAGCTGTTCCGCAACTAGTTTGCATGTCTGCACGGCGCGAAGGATCAGGGCTTTCCCCGAATCTCGCGGGAGTGCAATCGAAACTCATTGCATCCATGCAATGAGGTTGCTATCCTGCTGGGGTGGACGAGAACAACTGGGCCCGATACATGCGGGCGACCGCGACGCCCGACAACGACGTCACGATCGCCAAGAAGGTCGGGCTTGCGCCTTCGACCATCGGCCGGTGGCGGAGCGGTGAGGTCGATCCAAAGCCCCGTCAGGTCGTCGCGTTTGCTCGCGCCTACGACAAGAGCCCGCTCGGGGCTCTCCTCGCGGCCGGCTACATCGACACCGAGGACATCGACCGTGATACGCCGCTTGGTCTGCCCTCCGACTTGGACGACGTATCGACGATGGATCTCGTGGACGAGCTGCGCCTCCGAGTGGAGGCAATCAACGAATTCGCGGGCTGGATCGAGGCAATTGGCGACGGCCGAGGCTCGCCCGCGAACCTCTCCGCGAGCGTGCTGCGCCATCTCGCCACCGCGTCCGCACCATCGGAGACCGACGCTCAGCCGTTCATCGACATTCTCGGCGACAACTTGCAGGTCACTGCGCAGATCGATGGAGTCGACGTCTACGGGCTCACAGCGCCGTACGTCGATGTCGCACGTTCTGGTGATGATGAAGACCTTCACGAGGTCGACCTCGAGCCCGAGGCATTCGACCTCGCGGCAACGTACGACGACACAGCGGTAGATCCAGAGCGGGGGGAATCTTGACCATTGACGCGATGCAGTGGCTCGACCAGCGACTTGAGGCGGCCCTCTTCCCGTCCGAATCGACCCGGTACGTGTTCGGCATCGACAGCTACTACGACGGCCCCTGCGCCATCGACTACGACCCCTGGCTACACGCAGACCTGCTCGACCTGCCCGTGATCACTCGCAGCAAGCTCCCCAAGCCCGGCATGGTCGCCTGCTACTCGAAGAAGCATCGCGCGATCTTCACCCTCGCCGGTCACCCGCATGCTGTCGAGCGATGCGCGATCGCACACGAGATCGTCCACCACGAGCACGGTGACATCGGCACCAACCGCATGCAGGAGAACCGTGCCGACCGCATCGCCGCCCGCCGCCTGATCCGCCCGACCCGTCTGTCGCAGCTGCGCGACATCAGCGAGGACCCCGGCCGCCTCGCGCTCGAGCTCGACGTGACCGAACACATCATGGATGCGTACATCAAGCAGGCCCGCTGATGGCGACCATCGAGCCCTACTCGACGCAGGCGGGCCGCCGGTACCGAGTGCGGTACCGGAAACCGGACGGCGCACAGACCGACAAGCGCGGCTTCCGAACGAAGCGCGAGGCCGAGCTCTTCCTAGCGACCATCACCGTCGCGAAGAACCAGGGCACCTACGTCGACCCGAGTGCTGGGCGGACGACCGTGCGCGTCTTCGCCGAACAGTGGAGGAACGGCCGGCTCTCTGCGCTGAAACCGTCGAGCCGCGCGACGATGGATGCGTCCTGGCGAACGCACGTCGAACCGAAGTGGGGCGACAGAGCTGTCGCCTCGATCCGCTCAAGCGAGGTCGACGATTGGATCGGCACCCTGGGCAAGAGCCTCAAGCCACAGACCATTCGTCGTGCCGTGTTCGTGCTGTCCGGCATCCTCAGCATCGCCGAGCGCGACGGCGTCATCGCTCGACTGCCGACGGCTGGCGCCGTCATGCCAGCGAAGACGCGGAAGCCGAACGTGTACCTCACGCATCGTCAGCTCGAGCTGCTCGCGACGAACGCCGAGCACCCGACATTCGTCCGTGTGCTCGGGCTCTGCGGCCCCCGATGGGGCGAAGCCGTTGCCCTCCGGGTGCGCCATGTAAACCGACTCCGTCGACGACTCCGCGTCGAGGACAACGCAGTCATGGTGGAAGGTGCATACGTCTTCGGGACCCCCAAGTCAGGGGAGGCCCGCGACCTGCCCGTGCCGCCGGACGTGATGCTCGAGATCGACGAGCTCTGCAAGGCGAAGCTGCCCGCGGCCTTCGTCTTCGGTGACGGAGGCCTCCCGCTGCGCTACCCGCACGCTGAGTCAGGTTGGTTTCGCCGGGCGGTGAAGCGCGCTCAGAGCCTCGACGAGACATTCCCCTCAGCGCTCACCCCGCACGACCTGCGTCACACCGCGGCGTCGCTCGCGATCGCGGCCGGCGCCAACGTGAAGGTGGTCCAGAAGATGCTGGGCCACGCCTCGGCGGCGATGACGCTCGATGTCTACGCCGACTTGTTCGACGAGGATCTTGATCTCGTCGCGACACGCCTCGGCGAGGCCCGCAAGGCAGCCCTGAGCTGACCCCGGGTGCCCACATTTTGCCCACAAGTCTGCGATGTTTCGTTGGGGTCAAGTGGGGCATCGTGAGGCATTGTGAGGCGGAAACTCAGGGGTTGCGCCGCGCCCACGGGCCGGCTCTGAGAACCACGACTTCTTCTCGGGGTCGGGCTCGTCCTACGTGATCGGCAAGGCCGTGGTCACCGAAGATGAGGACTGGGACTTCTAGGCTGTGTCGACCATTGACGGGTTCTGGTCCTATGTGCACGCAGATGATGACGCCGAGGCTGGTCGAATTGCACAACTTGCGAGGGATGTCGCTGCGCAATTCGAGATGCTGACTGGCGAATCGATAAATCTCTTCCTCGACCGCGACCAGCTCGTATGGGGTGATGACTGGAAGCCAAAGATCGACGCGAGCCTGTCTTCGATTGCGTTCTTTGTGCCGATCGTCACGCCCAGGTATTTCAAGAGCAAGGAATGCAGACGGGAACTGAACTTTTTCGCGAGGCAAGCCGAGCGCCTCGGTGTCGAGGAACTGGTGTTGCCAGTCCTCTGGGTCGATTTCGCTGGTTTGCACGAGGAGTCCCCGGCTGATGACCTGCTTTCGCTAGTCGGCCGTTTTCAGTGGTCGGACTGGACCCAGCTGAAGTTCGCCGAACTCGGCACGGGCGAGTACCGAAAGGCTGTTGCGCAACTGGCTGAGCGTCTTGTTATGGCGAATGCTGCAGCAGAAGCGTCTACGGCGAACCTCAACATCGACACGGTCGTGGAGGATTCCGACGATGAGTTGGGATCACTCGACAAGTTGGGCGTTATGGAGCAGCCCCTCCCGCAGATGACGAACATTCTGACGGACGTGGGTGCCGCGATCGAGGACATCGGGCGCGCCATGCAGAATGCGACCACGGAGGTCAATGCCAATAGCAACCCGGGAAGTCAGCTCGCGAACCGGTTGCGCGTCGCCCGTAGTCTTGCCGATGAACTGGCGGCGCCGGCTGGCTCTGTCCGGATGTTGGGCGGGGAGTTTGCGAACTCGCTGAACGACGTCGATGAAGGTGTGCGCGTCATCATCGCACGAGCACCTCGCGAGATTGCCGATGACCCTGCCTCCCGAACGAACTTTGATGAGTTCTTCGCTGCGATCCGCGGCATGGTCGCACAGGCTGAGATCGGTCTCGGCGCGGTTTCTCAAATGGTTACGCAGATTGAACCGCTTGAAAAAATGTCCCGTGACCTGCGGAAGCCTCTTCGGATCTTGCGCGAGGGGTTGACGCTTTTCGTGGATGGTCTGACCGTGATGCGGGGATGGGTCACGCTCATTGACGAGGCTGAGCGAGAACTCGATCTTCAGGATGACGCCGACTCCCGACGCCAGTAGGTCCGAGCGAGCTCGCCGGCGCTGTCGATTGGGATGTAAGGGGCTGGCCAGGGAATCGACGCCCGGGAAGGTGCAGGGGTTGGTCGGCCCCGCCCGTCTCGAGATATGAATGCGACGCGGCAGCCTTGTCACGGAAGTGGTGCGGATTCCAACTTGAGGCTATTCGGGCGCCTCACCCGTATACGCCGCATACGTCCGATCCGCCGCCCCCTTCGCGACCTCCGCACTCACCCCGTCCCGCTCGTGCGCCGCGGCCCAGGCGTCGGCCGATCGCCGCATGAACGTCTTGCCCTCGTCGCTCGCGACCCAGGCGGGCGCCTCCTCTGGTGAGATGCCGTCGTCGCCGCCTGAGAAGTGCAGGGCGAGGCCGAGCAGTCCCTGGTCCCACCCGATGCCGGTCGCCGACGGGCCGAACTGCTCCCACATGCCGTCGGGCAGGCTCGCCGCCGTCGCGACGTTTTCGAGTTCGAGGCGCGTGTGCGAGGCATCCACCTCGACGAGGCGCACGCTGACGATCGCCGGTTCGCCGGAGCCCATGCCCCAGGTGACCGAGTAGCCGGCCGCGCCGTCGCGCGGCGGCTCG
>Ga0256798_1000123_pt1 | contig 22890 bp, 21 predicted proteins | sample MC6MC0949MT_FD_190193 | JGI IMG/M metagenome (GOLD analysis project Ga0256798, IMG submission 190193) | Metatranscriptome of enriched soil aggregate microbial communities from Iowa State University, Ames, United States - MC6-MC0949-MT... | ecosystem: Environmental > Terrestrial > Soil >... | reverse complement strand
CGCGCACCAGGGCGTGCCGGAAGGTGTACTCGGTGGTGTCCGCGGCCAGCACGTTCGCCAGGACGGCTTCTCTGGCCGCACTGTCGAGCTCCTCGGCGCTTCCCTCGAAGACCGCGGTGAGCAGCTCGTGTTCGACGCAGACTCCCCCGGCCGAGATCAGACGGAGCATCCGCTGCGTCGTCTCGCTGAGACGCTCGTAGCGTGCGAGCAAGAGCTCGCGGAGCGTCTCGGGGAGCTGTTCTCCGGTGTCGAGGTGATCGATCGCCGTCAGTTCTTCGACGAAGAACGGCACACCCTCGCTCAGGCCGTAGATTCTGTCGATCGTCTCTGAACCGGCCGGACGGCCGAGGATCTGCTCGACCTGGGCGGCGACTTCGGCTCGATCGAGCCGAGCCAGTTCGGAGCGCGTCACCCGTCGCGTGCGATCGAGTTCGGGCAGGTAAGAACGAAGCGGATGACCGCGCGGCACCTCGTCTGTTCGATAACTCAGGATGAGCAGGAAGCTGCCGCGGGCGATCATTCGCACGACGAATCGGACGAGTTCGAGGGTCGCCGTGTCGGCCCAGTGCAGATCTTCGATCGTCACGACGAGCGGGCGGAGCGACGACACGTTCTCAAGGAGCACCGTGACGAGCTCGTAGAGCCTCTCCGCGCCCGTGCGAGCCGTGCTGTCTGCACGGTCGCCGAGCTCCGGCAGGAGCACCGGGAGCGCCGAGGCCCCAGGGCCTGCTGCCTCGATGACGGTGTCGATTCCCATCTCACCGACGAGTTCGCGCAGGATGCCCGTGAAAGGTCCGTATGGTGCGGCATCGCTGCCGAGGTCGACGCTTCGGCCGGTCACCACGATGGCGGAGCCCGATGCCTCGGAACGGAACTCGTCGAGCAGGCGTGTTTTTCCGATACCCGCTTCGCCGCCCAGGACGACGACCCGCTGTTCTCCCGAAGCGGCCAGCTCGAGCTCTTTGCGCAGCTCAGCGAGATCGGACTCCCGCCCGATCATCGAGACGCTGGACGCCGGCGATCGCATGGCTTCATCGTGCCATGGACCGCCGACATCCAGGGCCCCGCATGCGACCGCACGGGACCCGTTCGCGACCGGGGTCACCGACCGGCGTTCAGCAGTTCACGACGTTCGGTCTGCGCTCCCGCTTCGTTCCGTGTGCCGTGTTCGGCCGACTCGGCCGACCCCGCGCGCGGGGCCGCTTCAGCAATCGGCTCGCCCGACGTCCGCACCGTCCTCGCCGACCTCGCCGTCCTCCGAACTGCGCGCCGACGCGCCTTCTCTTCGCGCACCGCACGCGCCATCTCGATCTCTTTCGCCCGCACCGCCTCTTCCCGCGCGTTGATCCGACCGACCTGGAATTCCTCCGACAACAGCATCTGCTTCCCCATCCACTCTTTGACGTGTTCTCAGACTGTTCTCTAAGGACCACGCTGCACATCGGGCAGATGCCCTATTCGAGACCTCAGGCTCGCCCTCGACACCGTCCGGGCGCAGGTGGATGCTTGGTTCATGGCAACCATCAACGAGCTCACACCGCCCTACTCCGTCGGCTATTTCGTCGGAAGCCTCTCGTCCCACTCGATCAACCGGCTGCTTGCGAAAGCGCTGGTGCGCCTTGCTCCCGACGACCTCCGGTTCACCGAGATCCCCATCCGTGACCTCCCGCTGTACGACCGCGATCTCGACGGGTCGTTCCCCCAGACGGCATTGGACTTCAAGGCGGCGATCAGCCGTCAGGATGCGCTCCTCTTCATCACACCGGAGTACAACCGTTCCATTCCGGGTGCGCTGAAGAACGCCATCGACTGGGCGAGCAGGCCGTACAACGAGAACGTGATCGCTCGCAAGGCGAGCGCGGTGATCGGCGCATCCCCCGGACCGATCGGCACCGCGGTCGCCCAGCAGCAGCTCCGGAGCGTTCTGAGCTTTCTGAACGCCCCGCAGATGAACTCCCCGGAGGCGTACATCCAGTTCGCACCCGGCTTGATCACCGACGACGGCGAGGTCACCGACGTGACCACCGAGGCTTTTCTCCGCGGGTTCATGGACAGGTTCTTCGAGTTCATCGAACGCGTGCTGACCGTGGTGCCGAACGCGCGCTGACCGTCAGGTGCGGGCGCGCATCCGTCGGGGTGGGCGGATGTTCTCGCCGGCTGTCCGCGAGAGGCGCACGGCCTCGATCACGGAGCCCAACGCGATGACCGCGATGATCAGGAATGCGACCCGGTAGGCGCCGGAGACGCTGTCGAGTCCGACCGCCGAGGCGACGGGAGCGCCGAAACGCAGAGCCACGGCTCCGACGGCGACACCGAGCCCGGCGGCGATCTGCTGAACCGTGGAGGCGAGCGTGTTGGCCCCGGTCATCTCGTCGGAGGGCACGTCGGCGAACGCGATGGTGTTGTACGCCGTGAATCCTGTCGAGCGCGTCATGCCGCTGACGAGGAGCAGTGCGACGACGAGCGCGATGGGCGTCACCGGAGCGATGAACGCCGACAGCGCCATGGTGACGACAGCACCGGCCGTCGACCAGACCAGCACAGACCGGAACCCCCAGCGGGTGAGCATCGGCGTCGTCGCCGGCTTGATGACCAGGTTGCCGACGAAGAGCGCGAGCACGACGGCGCCCGCCTGCACCGGCGACCACCCGAGCGCATCCTGGAAGAAGAGCGGCAGGAGGAAGGGCACCGCTGAGATCGTGAGCCGGAAGAGCGAGCCGCCGGCGTGCGTCACGCGGAACGTCTCGATGCGGAACGCCCGGAGGTCGAGAAGGGGGTGGTCGGTGCGCGAGAGATGCCAGATGGCCGTCGCCGTCAGCACCGCTCCGGCCACCCCCGAGACGACGACCGCTCCGAGCGGCGCCGACGAATCGGCGAGCAGGGCTCCGAAGACGACGACTCCGCCGACCCCGGTGAAGGTGAGCACGAATCCGATCCAGTCGAGCGGCTTGCGGGTGGGTGCGATGTCGACCGGTGTCAGTCGAAGAGCGGCGACGAACGCCACAGCGCCGAGGGGGATGTTCAGCAGGAAGATCCACTGCCAGCCGGCGTAGGTGACGATGAGGCCGCCGACCAGCGGAGCGAAGATCGGTGCGGCCAGTGCCGGCCAGGTCAGCCACGCGATCGCGCGCACGAGGTCGCGCTTCTCGGTGACCCGGAGCACGGCGAGGCGGCCCACGGGGACCATCATCGCCCCGCCGGCACCCTGCAGCACCCGCATGGCCGTCAGCTGGGTGAGGTCGGTGCTGACGGCGCACAGCGCCGACGCGATCGTGAAGACGGCGATCGCGCCGGCGAAGACAGTGCGCGCTCCGAGCCGCTCGGTGAGCCAGCCGGAGATCGGGATGAGCACAGCCAGTGTGACGAGGTAGGCCGTGATCGCGATCCCGATCGCCGCGGAGTCGACACCGTACGCGCGTCCGATGGTCGGCGCGGCCGTGGCCAGGATCGTGCCGTCGAGGTTCTCCATGAAGAACGTGCCGGCGACGAGGAGTGTCAGTGCGAGCTGTCTGCGCTCGTTCACCCTCTGTCCCGGCGAGGCCGGCACGACCATCGGGTCGGGTTCATCCTCAGCGGCCGCCCTCGATCTTGCGATGACGCTGCTGACGGCCGGCCGTTCCGTAGGGGTAGTCGTCGATGCGCGGGGCGCTCGCCTCGGTGAGCGAGCTCAGCTGAGACTCCGAGAGCACCAGGTCGGCGGCTCCGAGGTTGTCCGTCAGCTGTTCGACGGTGCGCGCACCGAGGATGGCCGACGTGACGGCGGGCTGGGCGATCAGCCAGGCGAGTGCGACCTGCGACGCCGAGCCGCCGGTCTCCTGTGCGACCCGCGAGACAGTGTCGATGACGTCCCAGGTGCGGGGATCGGCATTGCGCTGCTCCCAGGCCTCCATACCCCGTGTGGGGTTCTCACCCAGCCTCGTGGCTCCGGTCGGCGCCTGGTCGCGCGTGTACTTGCCGCTCAGCCAGCCGCCCGCGAGCGGGGACCAGGGCAGCAGGCCGATCCCGGCGTCCAGGGCGGCGGGCACGATCTCGTGCTCGATGTCCCGCACGAGCAGGTTGTACTGCGGCTGCAGGGTGACGGGCGGTGCCCAGCCGTGCGCCTTCGCCACGTGAACCGCCTTGGTGAGCTGCCATCCGAGATAGTTCGAGAAGCCGTAGTACGAGATCTTGCCCGCCGTCACGGCGTCGTCGAGAAACCGGAGGGTCTCGTCGATCGGGGTGACCGCATCCCAAGCGTGCAGCTGGTACAGGTCGACGTGGTCGACTCCGAGCCGGGAGAGGGATGCGTCGAGCGCCTTCCGAAGGTGCGTGCGGGAGAGTCCGAGATCGTTGGGGCCCTCTCCCATCGGGAAGCGCCCCTTGGTCGCGATCACGATGTCGTCGCGTCGTCCGGGGTGCGTGGCGAGCCAGCGCCCGATGATCGTCTCCGAGGCGCCGGCGCTGTAGACGTCGGCGGTGTCGATGAACGTGCCGCCGGCGTCGAGGTAGGTGTCGATGATGGTGTGCGACGTCTGCTCGTCGGCTTCTGCTCCGAAGGTCATCGTGCCGAGTGCGAGCGACGACACGACCGTTCCGCTGTTTCCGAGGGTTCTGAGATCCATGATTCGACGCTAAACCCAGCCGGCGGATTTGCGAACTCCTTGCCGCCCTGTATCTACGCTGGTGTCATGTCCGACCCGCTCCGACTCGTCCTGGTGTCCGATACGCATGTGCCCAAGCGCGCTCGCGAGCTGCCCGACGAGGTGTGGCGAGCGGTGGACGCGGCCGATGTGGTCGTCCACGCGGGTGACTGGGTCGATGAGGCGACGCTCGACGCGCTCGACGCCCGCGCATCCCGGCTGGTGGGCGTCTACGGGAACAACGACGGAGCGGACCTGCGGTCGCGGCTTCCGGAGGTCGCGCGGTTCATGCTCGACGGCGTGCGGTTCGCGGTGGTGCACGAGACGGGATCCGCGACCGGCCGCGAGCAGCGGTGCGACCGGGACTTTCCGGACACCGACGTCCTGGTCTTCGGCCACAGCCACATCCCGTGGGACACCACCACACCGAACGGGCTGCGACTGCTCAACCCCGGCTCACCGACCGACCGGCGTCGTCAACCGGTCGCCACCTTCATGACCGCTGTGGTTCTGGATGCACGGCTCACCGATGTCGTCGTCGTTCCCGTCGAACCGCGGGTCATCCGACGGGGCTGAGGAACCCGTCCATCACGAGCGCTCGGATCATCGGGATGAGCTCGTCGCCGAGCCCCGTCTCATCCACCTCGAGCAGTTGGGCGATCGCGGCGATGATCGCGCCCGCGGTGAGCTCGCCGTCGCTGGCACCGACGAACGCGATGAGCGCGGTGTCGCCCTGGATCGTGCGCCCGAAACCGCCGCCCTGGCGAAGAAGCATGGCCGTGGGCGATTCGTCGCCCGGCCAGAGGTGTCTTTCCTCGGTCACGTCTCCGGCGACGACGAACCGTGTGGCCGCGAGCGCGGTGTCGTCCACGCTCGCCTGCCAGTCGTGAGCCTGCAGCGACGCTCCGAGATGCACACCCAGTCCGGCTTCGTTGTCGCCGAGACCGCCGTGCAGCCTTTCGAGCCGGTGAAGGGTCGGTGCGCCGGCGGCGGGACGGCGAAGCAGGACGTATCCGAACCCGACCCCTTCCACACCGCGGTCGTCGAAATCGTTCAGCCAGGCGTCGTAGAGCGCATCGAACTCGGGTGTTCCCGACCGGGTGCCGCCATCGCGGATCCAGGTCTCCGCGTAGGCTGCGGCATCCTCCTGATCGCGCTCGATGATCCAGGCGTCGACGGCGACCGTCGAGCCGTCCACCCAGTCTCCGGCTCGTGCGAGGCCGTCCCGCCCATCGATCCGGTACTCCCAGTTCGCGAGGAGCTGCGCGACCCCTCCCGGAGCGAGATGCTCACCGGCCGATCGGATCACCGTTTCGACCAGGGCGTCGCCGATCAGTCCGCCATCGCGGTAGTCATACTCCGGAACGGCATCGATCCGCGGCGTGATCACGAACGGAGGATTCGACACGATGTGGTCGAACTCCTCGCCGGCGACCGGTTCGAACAGGCTGCCCAGCCGCAGTTCGACATTGCCGATGCCGTTCAGCTCGAAGTTCAGGGCCGCGATCTCCAGAGCACGGGGTGAGATGTCGGTCGCGACCACGTGCCGGGCGTGGCGGGATGCGTGCATGGCCTGGATGCCGCATCCGGTGCCCAGGTCGAGGGCGGTCTCTACGGGCGCCTGCAGCATGAGCCCGCTGAGCGTGAGGGATGCACCGCCCACTCCGAGCACATGATCGACCGGAAGCGCATGCCCGAGCGCGAGTTCGCCCAGATCGGAGACGATCCACCAATCGGCCGAGCCGAGCGCGTCGACGAAGCTATACGGTCTGAGATCGACCGCCGGTCGCACGACTCCGTCGGCCAGGTGCACGAGGCCGAGAGCGAGGGCGCCGTCGACTCCGAGTTGCGGCAGGGCGTTCCCGAACGCAGCGGAGGACACGGGACGTCCGAGGAGGAAGAGCTCGGCGAGCGTGGCGAGCGCCGAATCGCCCGACCGCCGGCGATCGGCGTCGAGTGCGCGAAGGGCCGGGATCCGCTGACCTCGGTGCAGGGCCTCCGCCGCGGTGCCTCCCCAGAGCGCGGTCACATCCGCTACTCCGCAGCGTGCCTTTCGCAGGTCGCGTCGGAGAGCACCGATGAGCTCGTCTCGTGCGGTGGGGTCTGCTGTGCGGTCGGGGCCGGTGGTGAACGTCACCGTCCCATTCAAACGCACCGTTCGGCATGCCGCGCGCACGCCGATGAGCCGGGTGCACAATGGAGCGATGATCCGCAGGAACGTGATCGTCGAGGGAACCGTGCAGGGCGTGGGATTCCGCTGGAGCGCGCGGCAGATCGCCCACGCGATCGGCGTCGCCGGTTTCGCACGCAACCTGGCCGACGGAACGGTCGAAGTGGAGATCGAGGGAGAGCCGGAGAACGTGGACCGGATGATCGACTGGCTGCGTACCGGTCCGCCGGGAGCGGACGTGTCCGGTGTAACGGTCACCGACCGGGAACCGCTCGGCGAGGACGCGTTCCGGGTGAGGGAGTCACAATAGAGAGATGACTCGCGCGACGCTGCTCACACTGAACAAACCGACCTCCGCTCCTGCCGCTGTCACGGCAGAGCCGACGGATGCCCCCGATCAGGCCCGCGGATTCACGATCGTCGACCCCGATGCGCCCCAGGTACGGCTGATGGATCTCGGTCTGACCCGCGGAGACGGAGTGTTCGAGACGATCAGCGTCGTCGGCGGGCATCCGCAGGCCCTCGAACCCCACCTGCAGAGACTCGCCCACTCGGCCGCCCTGCTCGATCTCCCCGAGCCCGACCTCGACGTCTGGCGTTCGGCCGTCCACGCCGGCATCGCCGCCTCGCCGGATGCCGCTGCCCAGGAGTTCTACGCGAAACTGATCCTCACCCGCGGAGTCGAGGGCTCGGGCGCGCCGAGCGGCTGGGTCTACGTGGGTCCGGCCGAGGACTTCACCGCCGCTCGACAGGGAATCCGGGTGGTCACGCTCGACCGCGGCTATGCGCACGATGTGGCGGAGACGTCGCCGTGGCTGCTCGCCGGAGCCAAGACGCTGTCGTACGCGGCGAACCGCGCTGCTCTTCGCGAGGCGGCGAGACGCGGAGCCGATGACGTCATCTTCGTCAGCTCCGACGATTTCGTGCTGGAAGGACCGACGTCGAACGTGATCGTGCGCGACGGCGACCACGTCCGCACTCCCCAGACCGATCAGGGCATCCTCGCCGGGACGACCCAGGCGAGTGTCTTCGAGTTCTTCGAGGGACGTGGGTTCACCACCTCGTACAAGCAGATCACGGCCGGGGAGCTCGAGACCGCGGATGCGCTCTGGCTCGTGTCGAGCGTGCGCCAGGCCGCGCCTGTCACCCATCTCGACGATCTGCCCCTCGGCACGGACGCCGCGCTCACCGACGACCTCAACTCGTTCCTGCTCTCGCGCACGAGCTGAGATCGCCTCCGTCCGCGGTGCGACGTAGGCTGGACGAACCGACGGGACGAGGCAGACCAGCGCGAGTGGAGACCAGGAGGGCGAGCGTGACGGACGGGGTTCCCACCAGCATCGAGGTGCTGCGTCAACAGGCCCGCGACGAGCTCTCGGCGATCATCGATCACCGCTGTCGTGCCGGCGAGGACCCGTGGGAGTTCATCCCCGATCTTCCGAGCGTCGACGAACAGGTCGTCATGGCATTGAGGCTCAGCGCGATCGACATGTTCGACCTTGCTGACGAGCAGTCTCGCGCCCACCATCCTGCCGCCGGTCGAGAGATCTTCGCCCGCTTCGAGTACGGCGTGCTGCGGCGCATCGCGCTCGAGCATCCCGAGCTGAGCGAAGCCGTCTGGGGCATGCTCGACAGGGTCGAGCGCGCCTAGCCGTTCGCGATCGCGTCACGCAGCGCGTCGGCGTCGGTGATCGGCAGGCGGCACACGAAGTCGTGGCAGAGGTAGGCCGTCGGCGATCCGTCCCGCGAAACGCGACCCTCGAAGAGCTCGAACCCTGCGGCCGCGAATCGCGCAGCCGCCGAGTCGTCGAACACGACGACCACGTCCGACGCCCGTCGGCGAGCGACGCTGAGAAGCCCTCCGGCTGACGTAACCGGTCCGGTGTCGGGCACCACCAGCACCAGCTGCTCCGGCTCGTCGGCCAGTCCCGACATCACCTCCAGTGCGGCGCCGAAGGCGCTGGGCGTCTGTTCCGCCTGCGCGGCGACAACGCGCATGGCCTCACGGGCGCTCCGCTCGTACCGGCGCTCCGCTGTCAGCAGATAGAGCAGGTGCGCGGCGGATGCGGTGGCTGACAGACCCGAGGGATAGGCGCCCTCCGACGGATCGATGCGGATGCCCATCCCGTTGCCTTCGAGCACGGGATCGCCGCCGCCGGGCACACCGAACGGGCAGTGCTCCTCTGCCGCTGCGTCGATGCACAGATCGACCAGATCGCGCGCGGCCTCCGCGTAGCGAGGGATGCCCGTGACGAGAGCCAGATCGAGCAGTCCCCGCGCGAACCCGCCGTAGTCCTCCAGCGTTGCGCCGGCCGCGGAGATCCGATCGCCGAGGGATGCGCGTACGAGGGCTCCGTCGGGTCGCACGTGGCGTGCGAGCAGGGCGTCGGCGGCTTCGCGGGCTGCCGCGATCCAGGTCGGGCGGTCGAGGGCGAATCCCGAGCGAGCCAGAGCGCCGATGGCGAAGCCGTTCCAGCCCGTCAGCACCTTCTCGTCCAGCGCAGGTGGCGTGAGGACCGCACGGTCCGCCGCGGAGGCGCGGTAATATCCGCCTTCCACGCGCGCACCGTCAATCACGCTCTCGGAGTCCTGCGCCGAGGCGAATCCGCCGTCGGGACGCCGGAGCACGTCGATCAGGAAGCGGGCCGCGCCATCGGCCGCCTCCTCCGCCCACGACTCCCCCGTCCTCTGCCACGCGATCCCGTAGTCGCGGAGAAGCAGCGCGTTGTCGTAGAGCATCCGCTCGTAGTGCGGCTCGCTCCAGTCGCGCTTCGTCGCGTACCGGAAGAACCCGCCGTCGATCGGATCCCGGAGCGGGGATGCGGCCATCGACCGAAGCGTTCGCGCGGCCAGGTCGAGACCCGTCTCGCGGGACAGGAGGAAGCCGAGCACGGGCGCGACGGGGAACTTCGGCTGCGTTCCGAAACCGCCGAACTCCGGATCCTCCGCCTGGACGAGGGAGGCCGCGAGCGCATCCAGCACCCGTCCGTCCGGAAGATCGGACACCTGAGTTGCGGCCGCGGCGGCTGCGGCGAGCGCTTCGGCCACCTTCATCGCGTTGTCGTCGACCTCGGCACGTCGGTCGAACCACGCGTCGGAGACGGCGTCGAGCACCTGCCGGAACGATGCACGCCCCGCGACCGGTTCCGGCGGGAAGTACGTGCCGGCGAAGAACGCCCTTCCCCGGGGCGTTGCGAAGACGGTGAGCGGCCATCCCAGGTTGCCGGTGAACGCGCTGGCGGCGGAGAGGTAGCCGGCGTCGACCTCGGGATGCTCCTCCCGATCGACCTTGATCGCCACGAATCGCGCATTCAACTCGGCGGCGAGCGCTGGATCGCTGAAGCTCTCCCGAGCCATCACATGGCACCAGTGGCAGGTGGCGTAGCCGATGGAGATCAGCACCGGCACGTCGCGCCGCTCCGCCTCCTCGAACGCCGCCGCACCCCACGGATACCAGTCGACGGGATTGTCCGCGTGGGATCTGAGGTACGGACTGATCGCATCCGCGAGCCGGTTCGCCATGCGGCAAGACTACGCGCGCGTCGGTGCGACGGTCAGGGGGTCCGTTCGCGATCGGCGTCCGCGAGATGGACGTTCCCGGGCCGGTCCAGCCCGAGATGGTTACGCAGGGTTCGTCCTTCGTACTGCGTGCGGAACAGTCCGCGCCGCTGCAGTTCGGGCACCACCAGGCGCGCGAACGCCTCGAACTGCGCACCGAGGAACGGTGACAGCACATTGAAGCCGTCGACCGCTCCGGCGGTGAACCAGCTCTCGAGATGATCGGCGACGTCGGCGCCGCTCCCCACGACCGTCGTGACCGGGGCGACGTGCGTCGCGAGAAGGTGCCGGTAGGTCACGGGATGCTCCCCCTCGACGGCGCGTCCGGTGCGTGCCACGACGGATTCGAGGAGACGCTGACCGCCCTCGGAGAACCGTCGGACGACGCGAACGGGGACAGGATCGTCGAGGTGCGGGGTGCCGAGCGGCACTCCGACGACGGTGGACAGGGCTCTGATCGATCTGTTGGCCGGGAAATCGGGCGACCTCACGACCGGGGAGCCGTCATCGAGCGGGACGAGCCGCAGCAGCTGGTCGTACACCGCACGTGCTTCCTCCCGTGTCTCACCGACCACGGGGAGCACGGGACTGACGATGAGCGGACTGTGCGCTCCACGGCCGAATCGCTGCGCCTGCTGCCGCACCTCCGCTCGATACAGAACGCCTTCCTCGGGAGACTGCACCGCGACGAGCGAGATGTCCGCGAGCTCACCCGCCAGCAGCTTCGAGCGCGACGAGGTTCCGGCGTGCACGATCGGGAGGTGGCCCTGCACCGGTCGGGCGACGTTGAGCGGCCCGGTCACCCGCACGTACTCGCCGATCGCATCCGTTCGGTGCAGCTTTGCCGGGTCGATGAGCCTGCCCGACCTCTGATCGTGCACGAAGGCGTCGTCCTCCCAGCTGTCCCAGAGCAGCCGGAGCGCGCGAACGATCTCGCCCGCTTGATCGTAGTTGGGCTCGGTTCCCTGGCGGCCGTCGCGACCGTGATTGCCCGCGGCCCGGGGATCGGCGCCCGTCACGATGTTCAGTCCCGCTCTGCCGTCGCTGAGACGGTCGATGGATGCGGTCTGACGCGCCAGGGTGTACAGGTCGGCGAACGCCGTGTTGACGGTCGCGATGAGTCCGATCCTCTTCGTCAGACCCGCGAGGAACGCGATCGAGCTCACGGGGTCGACGCGTGCCAGGAGGTCAGGATCACGGAACTCGAGATCAGGGCCTGTTGCCAGCCATTCGCCGAAGAACAGGTAGTCGAGCTTCGCGGCCTCGGCCGTTCGCGCCGTGCGCTTCAGCACCGCTGCCTCGGCGAGCGGATCGCGGTGTGCCCCGGGGTATCGCCAGCCGGCCGGATGCGCTCCGAGTCCGCGGAAGACCGCTCCGAGGATCATCGTCGGCGCATCCGGTTGCTCATCGACCGAGGTATTTGGCGATCGAGTCGGCCTCGGCGACGTTGCTTCGGATGAGCGGCAGCGAGCGGGCGACGGCGAGGTCGATGCGTTCGTGCAGCTCCAGGCTGGAGACCGCTCCGTCGGTGAAGTCCGAATCGTTGGCGTAGACGCCGATGGGCAGCGTCAGCGCCTGGAAGAACCCGAACAGCGGACGGAACTGGTGCTCGATGATGAGCGCGTGACGATCGGAGCCGCCGGTCGCCGCGAGCAGCACCGGCTTGTCGACGAGTGCGTATTGTCCGACGAAGTCGAACAGGTGCTTGAAGAGCCCGGTGAACGACGCACGGTAGACCGGACTGGCCACGATGAGCAGATCGGCGGACTCGATCCGCTGGAGCTCCTCTTCGACCGAGGCGGGAAGCTGATCGCGTCGCAGCGCACCGGCGAAGTCGGGTCCGATCTCGCTGACCGCGATCAGGTGGGCGTCGACTCCGATCTCACGGCCGTACGACGCGAGGATCTCATTCACGAGCGCGGTGGTCTTCGACGGAGCGTGAAGGCTGCCGGAGACGGCGACGACCCGCAGCGGTCGCGCCGTCGACGGGATGTTCGACGACTCGTTCGACGATGAGGGAACAGCTGGGAACTCGGCCATGGGTCGACGCTATGCCGGTGCACCGGCACACGCGAGGCGGGCCGTCACACGACGTAAACGACGCCCGCGGTCAGGGAGCGATATCGAGTGCGCGCAACCGGAACGACGAGTGCAGATAGAAGGCGGCGAACACCGCGTACACGACGAATGCGACAGCGGGCACGAACGAGTCCTCGGGATCGGATGCGAGGGCGCCGAGCAGGGAGATACCGGCGGCCACCGCCAGTCCCGCACCGATCCAGAAACCGGCTGCGGGTCGGGCGGTGGCCCGCCACCAGGCTCGCGGGTCCTGACGATTCTCGTCGGCGCCGCGGAAGATGCGCACGCCGATCAGCACGTAGGCGGTGTTGAGCACGGCGACGATCATCACATCGATCGTCGCGTTGACGAACTGCTGGAACACGAACACGTTGAGGACGAGAAGCAGCGCGTACCCGCCGATGATGTAGGTGATCTTGCCGGTGATCGTCACAATACGCACACCGCGAGCCTAATGCGCAGGGGCTAGTTGACCTCGTCGGGGTGAGCGCTGACGCGTCCTTCCCGCTCCATCGACGTGATCGCTGCGACCTCGTCCGCACTCAGATCGAAGTCGAACACGTCGAAGTTCTCGACCATGCGCTCACGGCGGTTCGACTTCGGGAAGACGATGTTGCCGGTCTGCAGGTGCCAGCGGATGACGACCTGGGCCGGTGTCTTTCCGTGGGCCTCGGCGGGCGCAGCGACCTCGGGGGCGTCGAAGAGCGGGTACTTGCCCTGGCCGAGCGGACCCCATGCCTCGATCTCGATGCCGTGCTTGCGAGAGAACGCCGTCACCTCGGGCTGCTGGTGCGCCGGGTGGAGCTCGATCTGGTTGACGGCCGGAACCACATCCGTGTTCGCCAGAAGTTTTTCGAGGTGCGGAACGAGGAAGTTGGAGACACCGATAGCCTTCGCACGACCGGAGGCCGCGATCTTCTCGAGCGACTTCCACGCTTCGACGAAGGTGTCCTTCTCGGGTGTCGGCCAGTGGATGAGGTAGAGGTCCACGTAGTCGAGGCCCAGCTTGGTGAGCGACTCGTCGAAGGCGGCCTGCGCATCCGTCTGCCGATCGTTCCAGAGCTTCGTGGTGACGAACAGCTCTTCGCGCGGGATCCCGGCCGATGCGAGCGCCTGCCCGACGCCCTGCTCGTTGCGATAGATCGCGGCGGTGTCGATATGACGGTAGCCGACCTCGAGGGCGTCGGAGACGATGCGGGTGGTCTCACCCGGGTCTACCTGAAAGACGCCGAAGCCGAGCTGCGGGATCGTCGTGCCGTTGTTCAGGGTGAGCGTTGGGACATTTGCGTTTGCAACCATTCGTCAACGCTAATCGCTGGCGCGCCGGGCATCCAATCACCATCGGCTCTGGATTCAGTGGTCGGGCCGATGAATCCGGTAACGTCGGCAGCGGACGACGGAACGGGAGCGCTGAATGGCATCGCAGGAGCGTATCGAGCAGCTGGCGAAGCACCTGCTGAGTGAGCACGGACAGCAGCTCGACACGCTGAGGGATGCGATGTTCCGCCTCATCGACGCGAGCTCGGCCGAGGCCAACCCTCGCCCGACCGAGCCGATCGCGGTCACGTCGCCGGACCGCGACGGCGTGCTCTGCATCGTCTCGGCCGTCTGCGTCGCCGCCAGCGAAGGACAGCCGATCACACTCATCGCCACCCGCGTGAGCGCTGTCGACCGCGATGAGGAGGATGTGAGCCCGACGGATGCGGAAGCGCTCTCCTTCTCCCTGGCGCTGCTGGGTGAGACCTGGTTCGCGCGATCCTTCCGCGATCGCCACGAGGTGGCGGATCCGGCGCGCGCCTCACGGGGTGTGCGTCTGTATCTGTCGAGCGATTTCCAGCCGGGGATCCCGGAGGTGCTGGGCGACTCACTCGTCGCGACGACCTCCACGATCGACTGAGCCGGCGCGTCAGGTCCGATAAACGTCGGGCCCGATAGATCGTCAGGCCCACTCGAGCGCGCGAGCGACGGCAGGCACGTCGACCGGACCGCCTGTGTCCACCCTCACGACACGGAATCCGGACATCGGTTTCGCCGTGCGCGCGAACCCCTCCCACTCGCCGAGCCTCTCAGCGTCTGTGTGCGCGGAGTGCCGCGGGCGGGTCGTGAACCGCTGCCGGGTGACCTCGAGCGGCGCCTCGCACCAGATCTCGACGCCGGCCGTCGCACCAGCGGTCGCAAGACCCGTCCGGAGGAATTCGTCGTCGCGTCCTGACATCCAGAACGACTCCACGATCACCGGGCGCTGGAACAGCGCAACGATCGACCACATCGCATCAGAGGCGATCGCTCCGAGTCGCTGCGTCGGAAGGGGCGACGACACCGCATCCGCGAGCGCCTCCTTGATCGCATCCTTCGAGACGAGGGGCAGGTCCAGCTCCGAAGCGAGCGCGTGTGCCAGGGTCGTCTTTCCCGAGCCCGGCACCCCGTTCACCATCAAGACATCTGTCGCCATCCACCGAGGATACCGAGGAGAAGCGGCTCAGCCTGCGGAGGGGTCCAGGATGCTGCGAAGCGTCTGCGTGTAGTCCTCGAACGCCCGGCGCCCGGTGGTGGTGAGCGACAGATAGGTGACGGGCACCCGTCCACGGTGGGACTTCTCCACCTCGACGTACCCGGCCTCCTCCAGCTTTCTGAGGTGTGTGGCGAGATTTCCGGCGGTGAGATCGAGAAGCTCCTGGAGGCGTGGAAACGACATGCTTCCGTCGCCGGGAACCGTTGCGAGCGTCGCCGTGATCTTGAGTCGGGCAGCAGCGTGGATGATCGGGTCGAGTTCGTCCACCTGCGTCACCGCCGTACGGAACGAGCGGTGACGATCGCGCCGGTTCCGTAGACGACCCCGCCTCCGATCGCCATCAGGAGGAGGTTCGGTCCGAGCCCGAGAAAGGGCGCCACTCCACCGATTGCGAGGAGAGCGATGCCCAGCGCCAGCTGGAGGCGGTCGTGGTACAGCGCCGCACCGGCCAGATACAGCGTTCCGCACATGAGGGCGTACGCGCTCGGGAAGAAGACGCCGGCGAGGTCACCCGACATCCCCTGCGAGACGAGACCGATGCCGAGCAGGGCGAAGGCCACCGAGCACAGCGTCCAGGAGATGCCGTAGACAGCGCCGGAGAACTGCGACTGACCTCTCAGACCGCGGCCGATGCGGGACCCGATCACGCCGGACGCCACGATCGAGCCGACGATGAGCGCCCCGAAGACGGTGCCCGCGGGAACGGGGCGACGCGTCGCTGCTGGCCATCGATCAGGTCGAGCATCTCCCGCGCATCGCCGGAGGTCTTCTCATTCATGTCTACTCTGTATCACAAAGTACTCTGCACGCACAACAACTTCGAAGAAATCCCTGACGGCGACTCGGCGCACGGCGGGACTCGCGCGCCCGGTAAACTGAAAGGCTCATGTCTTCCACGGTCTCTCCCGCCAGCCTCCACTTCCCTCCCGAGCTGCCCGTCAGCCAGAAGCGCGAGGAGATCGGTCGCGCCATCCGCGAGAACCAGGTCGTGATCGTGGCCGGCGAGACGGGGTCGGGAAAGACGACGCAGCTGCCGAAGATCGCGCTCGAGGTCGGGCGCGAGAGCATCGGCCACACCCAGCCGCGCCGGCTTGCCGCCCGCACGATCGCTGAGCGCATCGCCGAAGAACTGGGTGAGGATGTGGGCGGTCTGGTCGGCTACCAGGTGCGGTTCACCGACAGGGTCGGCGCATCCACTCGCATCAAGTTGATGACAGACGGCATTCTGCTGAACGAGATGCACCGGGATCGGATGCTGCGCAAGTACGACACGATCATCATCGACGAGGCGCACGAGCGCAGTCTCAACATCGACTTCCTGCTCGGCTACCTCCGGCAGCTGCTGCCCAAACGTCCCGACCTGAAGCTCATCATCACGTCGGCGACGATCGATCCGGAGAGTTTCGCACAGCACTTCGCCGACGCGAACGGCGTTCCCGCTCCCATCGTCGAGGTGTCCGGACGCACCTTCCCCGTCGAAGTGCGCTATCGGCCGCTCGTCGCCGAAGCGCTGGAGAGCGATGACGAGGATGCCGACCCCATCCCGAGTGCCGACCGCGACTATCTGCAGGGCATCAACGACGCGATCGACGAGCTCGCACGTGAGGCGGCCGGCGACGTGCTGGTCTTCCTGTCGGGTGAGAACGAGATCCGGGATGCGGCCGACGCGATCCGAGGCCGCAACCTTCCGCATACGGAGGTCCTCCCGCTTTACGGCCGGCTCTCCAGTGCCGAGCAGCACCGGGTGTTCCAGCCGTCGACGATGCCCGGCGTGCGACGCAGGATCGTGCTGGCGACCAACGTCGCCGAGACGAGCCTCACCGTTCCGGGTATCAAGTACGTCATCGACGCGGGGACGGCGCGCATCTCCCGCTACAGCGTCCGCGCCAAGGTGCAGCGGCTTCCGATCGAGGCGATCTCGCAGGCGAGCGCGAACCAGCGCTCGGGACGCTCAGGGCGCACGAGCGACGGCATCGCGATCCGCCTCTACTCCGAGGAGGATTTTCAGAGACGTCCGGAGTTCACGGAGCCGGAGATCCTGCGCACGAACCTGGCCGCGGTCATCCTGCAGATGATCTCACTCGGTCTCGGCGACATCGCGGCCTTCCCCTTCCTCACCCCGCCGGACTCGCGCGGGATCAAGGACGGTCTCGACCTTCTGACCGAGCTCAACGCCGTCACCCGCACGAAAGACGGGGAGTCCGCGCTGACCAAGGTGGGCCGCAACCTCGCGCAGCTGCCCATCGATCCGCGATTCGCTCGCATGGTCGTGGAGTCGAAACGTCACGGGGTCTCCCGCGAGGTGATGGCGATCGTCGCGGGGCTGACGATTCAGGATCCCCGTGAGCGTCCTGTCGAACGGCGCGGTACGGCGGATGAGCAGCACGCCCGGTTCGCCGATCCGACGAGCGACTTCCTGACGCTTCTGAACCTCTGGAACTATCTCGAGGAGAAGCAGAAGGAGCTGTCGTCGAGCGCATTCCGCCGGCTCTGCAAAGCGGAGTTCCTGAACTTCCTGCGGGTCCGCGAATGGCAGGACGTGTACCGCCAGCTGCGACAGCTCGCCAAACCCTTGGGTCTCACCATTGGGGAGTCCTCGGTGAACCCCGACGGGATCCACAAATCGCTGCTGGCCGGTCTTCTGTCGCACATCGGGCTGAAGGATGCGACGGCGTCCGGGAACAAGGCGGGTTCCGGCCGGGGCGCGGGCAGCGCGACAGCGCGCGCCGGCCGCAACGCGGAGTATCTCGGCGCACGGCAGACGCGGTTCGTGATCTTCCCCGGTTCGACGCTCGCCAAGAAGCAGCCCAACGCCGTCATGAGTGCGGAGCTCGTGGAGACGAGCCGCCTGTTCGCACGCATGAACGCATCCATCGATCCGGCCTGGGCGGAGCCGATCGCGGGCGATCTCGTGAAGCGCAGTTACAGCGAGCCGCACTGGGAGAAGAGTCAGGGCGCGGTCGTCGCCTACGAACGAGCGACGCTCTACGGCGTACCGATCATCCCTCGGCGTCGTGTGCAGTACTCGCGCATCGATCCCGAGCTCTCCCGAGAGCTGTTCATCCGTCACGCGCTCGTCGACGGCGAATGGGATTCGCAGCAGGCGTTCGACCGAGCGAACCGCAGGCTCCGCTCACAGCTGCAGGAGCTGGAGGAACGCACCCGGCGACGTGACATCCTCAACGACGATGAGGCGGTCTTCGAGTTCTACGATCGCCGGATACCCGCGGATGTGGTGTCGACGCGCTCGTTCGAAGGGTGGTGGCGCAAGGCCAGGAACGAGAAGCCCGATCTGCTCACGATGACGCAGGAGGCGCTGCTCGCCGACGATTCCACGACGGTCGACGACGACGCCTTCCCGGCGGTCTGGCGTCACGGCGATCAGCAGCTGACGCTGCGCTATCGGTTCGAGCCGGGCGAAGAGGACGACGGCGTCACCGTGCAGGTCCCGCTCCCCCTGCTCGCGGGGCTCGTGGCCGACGGATTCGACTGGCAGGTTCCCGGTCTCCGGCAGGAGCTCGTGACCGCGATGATCAAGTCGCTGCCGAAGTCGATCCGGCGGCTCGTGGTGCCCGCTGGCGACTGGGCACGACGGCTGCTGGCCGAGCTGAGCGACACCGCCGGGATGCGCGCCCACCTGGGCGAACGTCCGGCGGCGCCGCTCGCGGACACCCTCGCCGCGACGATCAGCCGATTGACCGGTTCGAGGGTGAGCGGCGACGACTTCGGCGTCGACCGCATCCCCGCACATCTGCGTCCCACGTTCCAGATCCTCGGCGAGCGTGGACGCCCTGTCGCCTCCGGCAAAGACCTCGGCGAGCTGCAGGAACGGCTGCGCACGCGCGCACGCGATTCGGTCGCCCGGGTCGCCGAGGCCAGAACTCCGAATGCGCTCGAGCGGTCCGGGCTGACCGCGTGGGACTTCGACGAACTTCCCCGTTTTCTCGACACGGAGCAGAAGGGACCGGGCGGTTCGACCAACGTGATCCGCGCCTATCCTGCACTCGTCGACGACGGGTCGAGTGTGCGCATCTCGCTGATGAGCACGCCTGCGGATCAGGCCGCCGCGATGCCCGGTGGGGTGAGACGGCTGCTCCTCGCCTCCATCCCCTCGCCCGTCGCCTACGTGCAGCAGCATCTGACGTCGAACGAGAAGCTCACTCTGGCCGCCAGTCCGTACCCGAACACCAAAGCGCTCTTCGACGACGCCCTGCTCGCCGTGATCGACAGCGTGCTCTATCGCATGAAACCCGACGGTCAGCTCTTCATGCGCGCCGAGTTCGAAGCGGTGCGCGATCGCGTCTCCGGCATCGTCATGGATTCGATGTTCGAGACGATCGCACTCGTCACGCGCATCCTCTCCGCGGCCCGCGCGGCGGAGAAGGCGATCGGCGGTGCGACCAGTCTCGTCTTCCTCGCCGCTCTCAATGACGCGAAGTCGCAGCTCGCCGGTCTCGTATACCCGGGATTCATCTCGGCGACCGGACTCGAACGCCTCGCACACCTTCCGCGATACCTGAACGGGATCAGCCAGCGCATCTCCGCCCTGCCGGTCAACCCCGGCCGGGATCGCGCGTGGCAGACCCAGGTCGAGACCGCCGTGGCCCTGTACACGGATGCCGGGGGCCGCATCCCGCCGGCGCCCGGTTCTCCGGAGAACCTGGTGCACGCCCGCTGGATGCTCGAAGAGTTCCGGGTGAGCCTGTTCGCCCAGAATCTGGGGACGGCTGAGACGGTGTCGGTGCAGCGGATCCGCAAGGTGCTCGGCGGGTAGCGCGCAGGAACACCGATCGTGTCAGCGCACCGGAGTCGCGAAGACCCGTTGGATCGCGTCGACGCTCGGATCCCCGTCGACCGCCCATACCCGTACGGCCAGATCGAGGTGCTCGCCGGCCGCGAGCACGACCTCGTCTCCGAAGAAGGGCGCGGGACCGAAACCCGGGTACTCCTCGGAACGGACGAACCAGGTCGCATCCTGAGGCGTCCCGAGCACGATGGTGGCGGCACCGTCGGGACGCGTCACCGCAAGCCATCGTGCTGTCGTGCCGAGAAGATCGTCGGCCGGCACCCGATCGCTGCGATCGGTTCGAGCGCGCGCACCGCGGAAGGCGGGTGCCGCGCGAAGGAACACTCCGCCGTAGCCGGCGCCGGTTCGTCCGTACGTTGCAGGACTCCCGAGGTGCAGGTCGGTCAAGGACCGGATGCGGGAGGTCCACTCGATCGTCCAGCCCTCGCCGTCGTCGGCTTCCGCCGCCCGCAGTGTCCGATCCTCCTCCGCGAGCTCGCTTCCGTTCGCACCGAGCCAGAGGATGCGCGACGTGATCCGTCCCGACGTCGGATCGACGGCGATCTCCTCGGTGCGCATCGAGCCGTTGTCGTTCTTCTCGAGGTATTCGCCGGCGACACCGTCCCAGCTGCGTCCGCCCCAGAGGTTGGAGGCTCCGACGGAGGGAGCCGCGACCGACGGTATCCCGAGAGCGAGCCCGTGATGCCAGACATGGTCAGGTGGGCGGAAGTCCGTCAGTTCGACCCCGCCCACCGTGCGAAGAGGGTGCAGGTACGGACGGGGTGACTCGAACGCATCCGTGGTCGCCCGGGCCGCATAACGGCCGACGCGAACCGAGCCGAGCATGATGTCGACACCCATGATGTCGACACCGCTGGCATCCTCGATGAGCGACAGTGCCGGCCTCAGTGCCACGGCACGCTCGCCAGCTCGGAGAAGAGCGCTTGCGACTCGACAGCACCCCGCACGGCGGCCTCCACGCCGTCGAGCACCGGCCTGCGCGCTTCGCCCTGGCCCTCCCAGGCGACGTGCCGTCCATCGATCGGCGTGACCGGAGCATCCGTCACGGCCTCGATCACCCGCACGAAACCGCCGGCGGCAGAGAGCGGCGAGAGAAGCTCCGCTCCCCCGCGACGTGCCGCGACGAGGTTCTCGAGCAGGTCGACTCTGCCGAATTGCCGCTCGCGGCCGCCGATGGTGAGACGGTCGGTCGTGTATGACAGCACAGCCGCACCCTCCGTTCCGCGCACCACGATCGCGGGCTCGGACTCCCGGGGGCCGGCGAGAGTGAAGGCGCAGGTCAGGGTGCCTCCGAAGCTGCGCGCACCGAGCGCAGAGGGTCGCACGCGCACGGCGGACGTGTCATCCGCCTCGATGGGGTTCACCCGCCGAAGGTCGGTGTCGATCTCGCCGATCGCCTCGGGCGACTCCCATCCGGCGATGCGCAGCGACGTCATGACTGCGTGTGCGAACGGGTTCGCGACAGCGCCATCCGCCACTCGCTCACCGTCCAGCTCGCGACGACCCGCCCAGCGCGACCGGGTCCAGTACCCCTGCGGGCGGGTCCACGAGCCGGTCGCGCCGATGGCGACGGGCTCGCCGATGGTTCCCATCCGGATCTCCCGCTGCAACTCGGCGAGCGCGAACGACCCGAGACTCTGGAAGCCGACCTGCACGAGCCCGCCGGTCTCACGCACGACAGCGTCGACCGCCGCGAGCGTCGAGAGCTGGGTGACCGGCGGTTTCTCCAGGAGCACATCCGCGCCAGCACGCAGGGCGGCCATTGCGAGGGTGGCGTGGGTGTGCAGCGGGGTGGCGACGACGACGATGTCCACCGGGATGCGCCCGAGCAGTTGGTCGATGCTTCGCAATCGCACCGGCAGGCGGCTCTCGGGCAGGGTGACACCGTCTCGAACGATCGGCCCCGGTTCCGGATCGACGAGCGCGACCAGGCGCAGCACCCCGCGGTCCTGCAGGTCGAGCGCGTTCAGGATGTGGGCGGTTCCATAGCCGTGCACGCCCACGACAGCCACACGCGGGAGGTCTACGCGACCGGGCGCTGCGGCCGCCGGACCGCCCTCCAGCCGGGTCACTCGCCGGCCCCGGTGGTCGTCCGGCGTTCGGCGCTCAGTCTCAGCTGGAACCGGCTCGGCGTCGTACCGCCCACGAGAAGGCGCACTCCGCCGACCGCATCCGTGCCCGAAAGGAATACATAGTCCTCCCCGGGGAAGTACGGCATGGGGTCGCCCGAGGAGTCGAGGCCGGACACCTCCACCGTGATCGCGTCACCGTCGACAGAGTACGTCGCGGTGGTGCCGGCGAGCACGTACGCGCCATCGCGGTCGCGCGGACCCGGGGCGTCCAGAGTGCCGCCCGGGCGGAACGCGAGTTCGAGGGACCACGCGACCGGCGGTCCGTCGAGGTCGACGTCGAGGTCGACTCCGCTCTGATGAGGATGCACAGTGACGGTCGTCGCGAGCTCGAGGTCGTCGCGGGTCCGCTCTGCGAACGACATGGCCGCTGAGAACCGGCCCTCATCGGTGAGCCTGTAGTCCCCATCCGGTCTCCGGCTCGCCGCTGGGAGCGGACCGTAGTATCCGCTCGCCACACGCTCGTGGAGCCGGAGCGAGCCGTCGTCGAGCACCTCGAGCCCGTCGGCCCGAAACGGTCCCAGTCCGAAGAAGGTGCGCGACAGCCGGACGGAGTCCAGAATGGCGTCGCCCGCCGACAACCGGAGGAACGTCGGATCGACAGCGAGCCCCGACCGGATGCGGCGTTGTCGCGGGTAGTCGGACCCGCCGTAGACCACCAGCTCCACGACGTCACCCCGCACGATGGCGAGAGAGGCGGACTCGTGCACGACGAGATCGGAGCGGTGAGGGGCCCGAGCTTCAGGCAGCGGCTCACCGAGAGTCGGACGCAGCAGAAGCTCCGCCAGCAGGCCCGGGTCGTCCACTCCATCCGCGACCGACAGCTCCGCCGCCCACGCGAAGTCCCCGCGTCCGGTGGCGATGGCCACCTCGCGAAAAGCGGAAGCGTACCGCGCCAGCGGGAACTGACTCCCCTCGTCCTGCCGCCGGGAGGGCAGTGTCTCGACGGTGCCGTCTGAGCCGATGAGAGAGAGGGTCAGTTCGAGGTTGCGTTCGACCGCGCCATGAAGCTCCGG
>Ga0256798_1000117_pt1 | contig 23815 bp, 19 predicted proteins | sample MC6MC0949MT_FD_190193 | JGI IMG/M metagenome (GOLD analysis project Ga0256798, IMG submission 190193) | Metatranscriptome of enriched soil aggregate microbial communities from Iowa State University, Ames, United States - MC6-MC0949-MT... | ecosystem: Environmental > Terrestrial > Soil >... | reverse complement strand
TATGCGCAAAACGCTTCGATCGAAACAGGAGAAGCTCGCAGAGAGCACGGCGGCCATCGTCCTGCAGGCGTTCGGCCTGAAACGCGCGGAGGCAGAGAAGATTGCCCGGCGTCCGCTGCCGGCGCCGCTCCAAAGCCAGCAATGTTTTTGAGGAACCGCCAGGCCGTGTCTTACTCTCTTCTGATCAGGCAGCGTGCATCTGCGGCAACCAGCGACGCCCAGCTATTCGAACTGGACGCACTGAGCCGCCGTGCAGCCGACGATGTCGACAGATTGATAGCAAGCTCTCTGCAGCCCGATCTCGCGAGAACACATGCGCAGCTCGACGTGCTGGGTGCGATGCCCGCCGCAGACACCGGTTCGGAAACCTCTGCGGTGGCGAGAACTGCTGTTCGCCATACTGAAAAGGCTACGCGCGGCCAACATTTCGCTGTCGAACCCAAGAACCGTGGTGGTTCAAGAAGCGAGAAGTGGCGAACTGATCGCGTGACAGCAATCCACTTAGAAAAGGCCCGTGGAATAGCGCTGTGTCATGGCTTTATGTGCACGCTGCACGTTGCTTGAAAACACGGCCCGCGTTGAGCATTCCCGTGGGGTCGAGCAGCGCCTTGAGTTTGTTCATCAGTTCGATTTCCGGTTCCGAGCGGCTGTAATGCAGGAACGGCTCTTTAATCACCCCGATGCCATGTTCGGCAGAAATACAGCCTTCGGCCTCGCTAACGGCGGCATAGATCAGCTCTTCGACTTCCAGCAGGTTTGAGGCGTCCGCATACGGGCCGGAAAGCAGATGCAGGTTTCCATCGCCGAGATGGCCAAAGAACAAATGCGTCTGCTGCGGGAAGCGTTCGCTCAAAGACGAGCGTGCATCGTCGACAAAGCGCTCCATCCTGTCCATCGGTATTCCGATGTCGAACGCCGCATGAGGCTTGAGCTTCGACAGCAATTCGCCGACCGTCTCGCGGTATGCCCACAACTGCTTCGCGTGATCGATGGTCTGCGCAATGATCACGTCCTGAACGACGCCTTCTTCGAGCATCCGTTCGAGCGACTGTTCAAGCGCGAGCCTGTCGTCATCGTAGGATTCGCCCAGCGTTTCAACCAGCACATACACGGGAAACCGTTCGTCGAACGGTGCCTTCAAATGAGCGATATCCATCGCCGCGCTCATGAAGTCCTGCCACATCAGTTCGAACGAGGAGAGACTCGCGAGCCGCGCGCGCAGGTACTTGAGCAGACGCGTCGCGTCTTCGAACGACGCGACCGCGCACAACGCCGTATTCGCCGCTGAAGGCTTCGGCTCCAGCTTGAGCACGAGGCGCGTGATCACGCCGAGCGAGCCTTCGGAACCGATAAAAAGCTGCTTCAGATCGATACCTGTGGTGTTCTTCGTCACCCGGTTCATCATCGACAGCACCGTGCCGTCGGGCAACGCAACTTCCAGTCCGAGAATCCGATCGCGCATCGTACCGAACCGGATCACGCGATTGCCGCCCGCATTCGTCGCCGCGTTGCCGCCGATCTGACACGTGCCGCGGGCACCGAGATCGAGTGGAAAGAACCAGCCCTCCGCTTCGACGAACGTTTGCAACTGTTCGAGCGGCACACCGGCTTGCACCGTCAGCGTTCCGCCGATCCTGTCGAACGATTCGATCGCATTGACGCGCGCGAGCGACAATGCGACTTCACCCGCCTGCGGCGTCGCACCGCCCGCCAGTCCAGTCAGTCCGCCCTGTACGACGACCGGTTGTCGATGCTTCGCCAGCACGCGCAATGCGCTTGCAACATCGGCGGGCGTGCGTGGGAACAGGGTCATTCGTGGCCGGACACGCGGCGCGTCGCTCCAGTCACCGGCGTGTGCATCGGCAACGGACGCATCGAGCGACACGCAATCCTCGCCCAGCGTTTCGACAAGCGAGAGTTGGAGTGCGTCCGGATGCTGTGCATGCATGTTCCGATCCCCCGCTCAGCTCGCCACGCGTTCAATCTGGCCGCCGAAGCGGCCGACGAAACTGCCTGCGATCAACGCGATCAGCGCGACGACAGTCAGGAAGATGCCAGGCGCGGTCAATGCGCCGGTGTGATGCAGCAGTTGCGTGACGACCAGCGGCGTAATGCCTGTGAAAGAGCACGGTCGCGAGGTTGAGCGACAGCGCGATGCCGCTGAAACGCACGTTGGTCGGAAAAAGATCGGCGAGCAGATACGCGTACGCGCCGTTCACAAAGCCGCCGACGATGCCGATGATCACGAACGCAAACAGCGGATCAATGCCATGCGAGGCCACGAGACGGTAAAACGGATAGCTGCCGAACAGCATCAAAAGCGAACCGATGCGATGCCAATGCCGCGAAGGCACCGAATCGCCGAGCCACGCGAATAACAGCAGCGACGCAGACATCGTCGCGATGCCGAGGTTCTGTCCGGCGCTGACTGCCGTAGGCGCGTAGTGCAGAACGGTCGTCAGGTACGACGGCAGCACGACGAAAAGAAGGCTGTTCGATGCATTCACAATCCCCGCCACGCCGACCCCGATCGCGACCTGCTTCGGGTAGTCGGTCAGCACCTTTCTGAACGGACGCTTAACCTTGTGACTCTTGAGCCGCTGATACTCGTTTGATTCTTCGAGCGAAGTGCGCAGCCAGTACGAGACCAGCCCGATCACGCCGCCGAATATGAAAGCAATGCGCCAGCCGAACGCGAGCACATCTGCGGCGTTGAGAAGCGAGTGCAGCGCGAGGCTGATCAGCGTCGCCGTCAGTACGCCGGAATTCAGGCAGACGATCACGAGTCCGCTGACGAGACTCGCTCGAACAGGAATCTCTTCAACGACGTACGTGATCGAGCAAGGCAATTCGCCCGCGAGGAAAAAGCCTTGTGCGAGACGCAGCAGCACTAGCAGCACGGGCGCCAGCACGCCGATCGACGCATAGCCTGGAATCAGCCCGATGCCGATGGTCGCCGCCGACATCGCCAGCACGGACACCAGAAAAATCACGCGCCGCCCGAAGCGGTCGCCGAGACTGCTCAACACGATGCCGCCCAACGGACGCGACACGTAGCCGATCGCGAACACGCCGAACGTGCTGATCAGCGACGCCAGCGGATCCGTTGCGGGAAAGAACTGCCGCGCGATTTCACGCGCGAACACGCCGTAGATGATGAAGTCGTAAATCTCCAGCGAGCCGCCGAGGCTCGCGAGAATCACCGTCTTCCACTTCTGCCTGCCCGCTGGCTGGCGCGCAACCGCCGCAATGTCTGCTGAGGCCATCGAGTTGTCTCCGTCATGGTTTTTTATCGGAATGTCTATGGCACGCTATTCGACCGGTACGGGTGTCGCCGCGGGCGTGCCTGTTCTCAACGCGGCGTCCCGGCCGCCGAATGCTTGCACCAGTCTGTCCTGATCGGCCTTGGCGGCAGCATCGGCGGCCTCGGGATCGACCAGCGTCCGAAGCTGCCGTTCGAAGCGCGCCAGCACGTCGGCGTATTCCGGCAACGGCGCAAGGTCACGCAGCTCTTCCGGGTCGTTTTCCAGATCGAACAGTTCCGGCCGCATGCCGACGTAATGGTGATACTTGTAGTGGCTGTCCGCGATCATGTAGGCGGCGCTCTCCGATCCCACGGCGTGATATTCGCTGAACGCGAGGCGCTCAGGCACGTCTTCCGCGCGGGCAAGTTTAACGAGCGACTCGCCCGGGCCGTCGATCATCTCCGCATCGCAGCCCGTGCATTCGAGCAGCGTATTCTGGATATCGACCAGCGACACCGGCGTGCCGCTCACCTTCCCCGCCGGAATGTCCGGACCGGCGACGATCATCGGCACACCCGTCGACTCGCGGTACATGAGGCACTTGTTCCACATGCCGCGCTTGCCGAGGTTGTCGCCGTGATCGCTGCTGTAGATGATCGTCGTCGATTCGTCGAGCCCGTTCTCGCGCAGCGCGGCGAGCACCTTGCCGACCTGCGCGTCGAGAAACGACACGAGCGCGTAATAGCACGCGACGGCGAGGCGCCGACGCTCGTCGCTGCCGATCGCGGCGTCGTGATCCATATGCCGCGCCTGACGTTCCACCCACGGATGCCGCACGTAACCCGTCGACGGATGCAGCGCCGGCAGATCGATCCCGTCTGGATCATAAAGATCGAGGAATTCTTGCGGCACGACGAGCGGAAAATGCGGCGCAACGAGACCGACGAACAGCACCCAGGGTTTGTCGTCGCGGTTGTGCGCGCCGAGCCAGTCGCACGCCGTATCGGCCACGCGCATGTCGAAGCGGTTGTAGTCGGACATGCCCGGACCGATCTTGTCGTAGAGCGGAGAGCGGCCCATCGTCGCGGGCATCGGATTGCGCACCGAGCCCCACACCTGGCCGATGCCATCGAGAATGTGCACCGCGTGATGTTGCTTGTGAAAGCCAACGGGCGACGCCTCAGTCTTGTAGTGCAGCTTGCCGATCGACTCTGTCAGCACGCCGCTCGCCGACAGATGCTGCGCCCAGCCAGGCGTACTGCCGTCGTATGCGATTGCATTGTCCCAGCAGCGGATGTCGTGAACATAGCGCCCCGTCGCGAGACTCGCGCGCGCCGGCACGCAGATCGGCGACGGCGTGTACGCGTTGCTGAAGCGCGTGCCGCGCTGCGCGAGCGCATCGAGCGCCAGCGTCTTGATGAGCGGGTGTCCGGCGCACCCCATCAGGTTGTGCTGATGTTCGTCGGACAGAATGAAAAGGACATTGGTGGGCTTCATGGCGCTGTCTCTGCGGTTTTTATTGGGTGTTGCCGCGTCTCCTGCAGTTCATAGTGGTCCAACGCCACATGACGTGCAATTGACATTTTGTGAGAAGCGAATAACTATTGGTTATTCGCTTTCGCGCCAGACCATTGCTTATGGATCCAATCGAGCGCTTCTTTCAAGCTGGATTGAAGCTCAGTCACCTGCGTCTGCTCACAATGTTCGACAGCCTTGGGCAAATCCGGCTCGTCGCCGAAAAGCTCAACGTGACGCAACCTGCCATATCGAAGCAGCTGGCAGAACTTGAAGCGGGTCTCGGCGTGCCCGTGCTGACGCGTGTGGGCAACCGGCTGTTTTTCACGCCGGTCGGCGAGGCGCTGATGAAGCGCGCTCGCGAGGTATTTCATCAGCTTGAACAGGCGCGCTTCGAGGTCGATGCGTTGACGAGCGGGATCTCGGGCAAGATTTCCGTCGGCGCGGTCGCAACCGTAATGCCCGTGTTCGCCCCCGAACTCGTGGTCGAACTGAAAAAACACGCGCCGCATGTGAACGTAAGCTTTTACGAGGCCACCAGCGACCGCCTGTTTCCGATGCTCGCCGCCGGCGCGCTCGATTTCGTCCTGAGTCGCACGGGGCCGCCGCGCGCCGACACGGCGGCATTCGCTTCGCATGCGGTGCTCAATGATCCGATCGTCGTGGTCTGCGGGCGCGAGCATCCGCTCGCCGGGCGCCGCACGATCGGCGCGTCAGATCTCGCCGGGCTGCCGTGGATCCTGCCGCCGCGCGAGGCGCCGACCTATCTCTCGCTGCAAGCGTGGATGCATGAACACGAACTCGAGTTTCCCGATGGCTGCGTGCAATCCATTTCGTTGCAAGCGAACGAAGCAATGATCGCGTCGTATCCCTTTCTTGCGCTGATGCCGCTCGCAGTCGCGCGGCAAGGCGTGCAACGCGAGAAACTCGTGATTCTTCCGTTAGAAGGAACCCGCTTTCTGGAGACGGTGCAGCTGTTCTATAACCACTCGTCGGCGAATCCTGTCTTGCCCGTCGCGCTAACCTGTATTCAGTTAGCTGAAAAGCGGATTTCGAGTTTGCTGCTAGCGTAAGGTTCGTAGACCCAAGTAAATCGACCCATCGCGGTGTCGTTCTCGATCGACGATAGCGTAGTTCAGAAACGACCGCGCATTTTCCGCCTTGCTCAGATCTGCAATCAACTTGCACAGATCCGCACTCGCTAAGGGACCGGTCACCCGCCTAAGATGCCTCTACACCGACAGCGTGGGATTAGCCAGCGTTGCTCGGCGCACACGGAAACACCTCACGTATTGGCATCCGTCGATGTCGCTTCAGCAAGGGCACACCATGGCAGACCGGTCCACCGCCTTTCTCACTGAGCAGCAGATCATGATTCGCGACGCGGCACGTCGTTTGGCCGCCGGCGTCGTCGCACCCACGGCGGCAGAGCGCGATCGGACCTCAGCCTGGCCGCATGCAGAACTGAAAACGCTGGCCGATGGCGGCTTCCTCGGCATGTTGATTCCCGAAGAGTATGGCGGCGTCGGGGCTGGATTTGTCGAGTTCTGTCTCGCACAACACGAGTTCGCTGCTGTCGATGCGGGCTTAGCCACCATCCTGCACGTGCACAACATCACTGCAATGTGCATTGCCGCGAACGGCACTGAAGCACAGAAGCGCGACTACCTGCCGGCGATGGCGCATGGCGAGGCGATTGGTGCGACGCTGATTTCCGAGCCGCAAGCCGGCTCAGATACCGCGGCCTTGCGTGCCACCGCACAGCGCGACGGTGATTGCTTCGTGCTCAACGGCACCAAGCAATTCGTCTCCAACGGGAGCGAAGCGGGCGTGGCCGTTGTTCTGGCACAGACGGACAAGTCCAAAGGCAAGAAGGGCTGGAGCACCTTCGTTATCGACCCCAAACAGGCGGGCTACCAGGTCAGCCGGATCGAAAGCAAGCTCGGCCAGCATACGGCACACACCGCACAGATCGTGTTCGACAATTACCGCGCTCCGGCGACGAGCCTGCTGGCCGAGGAAGGCTGCGGATATTCGACCATCCTCGGAAGCCTGTCGGATGGTCGCATCGGCATCGCCTTCATAGCGGCAGGCGCTGCACGAGGTGCCCTCGATGCTGCGCTTCAGTATGCGAACGAGCGCGAGGTTTCCGGAAAGACAATCATCGAACTGCAGGGCGTCGCATTCGATCTGGCCGACATGGCTGCACAAGTCGACGTGGCCTTTCAGTATTGCCTGCACGCGGCACGGCTTTGCGAAGCCGGCATGGAATGCGGCAAGGAAGCCTCCATTGCGAAGCTGTTCGCCAGCGAGATGGCGGAGAAGGTCTGCTCGCAGGCGCTGCAGATTCATGGCGGCTACGGCTACCTCACGGATTTCCCGGTTGAGCGGTACTACCGCGACGTGCGCGTGACCAGTATCTACGAAGGCACGAGTCACATCCAGAAGCTGATCATCGCACGCTCGCTGGGTTGAGCACGGGCAGTTGTCCGCACAACAAGCTTTGACGGAGACGACATGACATTGCCGCTCGAGGGTATTCGCGTGCTTTCGCTCGCGCAACAGTATCCCGGCCCGTTTGCAACGCTGGTGATGGCAGATCTGGGAGCAGAGGTCATTCTGGTGGAACGCCCACCCGAAGGCGACCCCGCTCGCATGCAGCCGGATTTCCACGCCGCGTTGAACCGCAACAAGCGCTCTGTTGCGTTGGACCTGAAGACGACGGCAGGCAGGGACGCGCTGCGCAGCTTGATCGCCACCGCCGACGTGCTGATGGAAGGTTTCCGCCCCGGCACGATGGATGGGTTGGGCTTCGGCTACAACGACGTAGCCGCGATCAACCCGCGCTGCGTGTATGTGTCGATCTCCGGTTTCGGTCAGCATGGCCCGTATCGCGACCGGCCGGCGCACGACCTGTCGTACCAGGCGATCTCGGGTTTGCTGTTCCGGCAGGCCGAGACCGGCAGGATCGAGCCACTGCCGGAGTTGGCGATCGGTGACCTGACTGCCGCCATGTTCGCGCTGACCGGATGTCTCTCAGCGTTGCTGGAGCGCACGAAGACGAACAAGGGCCGCCATGTGGACGTGTCGATGACCGATGGCCTCGTGTCCTGGATGGCGGTATCGCTCAGCCCACTGATGAACGGCGGCCCGCCCGGACTCGCGCAAATCAATGCGGAACCGGGCTATGGCATCTACCGCTGCGCGGATGGCCGGCTGCTGTCGCTCTCGATTGCTTACGAAGACTGGTTCTGGAAGCCGCTTTGCGGATTGCTGGAAATGCCCGATGTTGCCAACGCTAGGCATGACGAGCGCGTCCGGCGTGAGGCCGAATTGCGGGCGCGAATCGGGCAAGCCATTTCAGGTCTGCCGCGCGCTGAATGGGCGGCCTTGCTGGACGGCGCCGGTATTCCATGGGGGGCCGTCAATACGCTCGACGAAGTGGCGGACGACCCGCATTTCCGGGCGCGCGGCATGTTCACGCAGGCCATGGATGCCGATGGCAGGCGGCGCTGGCACGTAGCGCAGCCGTTGATATTCGATGGTGTGCGTTCCGGGCCGGTGAGCGGCGTGCCCGTCGTCGGAGAAGACAACGTAGCGCTGTTGCAGCGTCAATCGTGACCCACACCAAACGCAATCACAGCGATCCCGGAAGAACTTCAGGAGCAGGAGCATGAGCGAAATTTATGTTGTGGGCGTCGGTATGACGCCGTTCGGACGTCTGACGGAAATGAGCCTCAAGGCCATGGTTCGTCAGGCGACAGAAGCTGCGCTGAACGATGCGGGCCTGCAGAAGGATTCCATCGAAGCGGCATTCTTCGGCAATGCATCGCAAGGACACATGGAGGGCCAGCAGATGATCCGCGGCCAGATTGCCCTGCGCGACATGGGCATCAGCCGGATTCCCGTGGTCAACGTCGAGAACGCCTGCGCCAGTGGAAGCAGCGCGTTCACGCTGGCGGTCAACCACTTGAAGGCACGTGCGGGCGATATTGCGCTGGCGGTGGGTGCCGAGAAGATGTTTTCAGCGGATCGCAGCCGCATGTTCTCCGTTTTCGACAGCGCACTGGACATCTCATGCGCGGCCGACGTGCACGCCGATCTGCTTCGCATGGGTGAAGGCGTCGAGGTGCCGCCGGGCACGACCTCGCCGAAACCGTACAGCGTGTTCATGGACGTCTATGCAGCCTTCGCGCGCGCTCACATGAAACGCTTTGGCACCACGCAGCGCCAGATTGCAGCGGTCGCGGCGAAGAATCACGCGCATTCGGTGCACAACCCGCTGTCGCAATACCGCACGTCATACACCATTGACGAGGTGCTCGCGGCGGCGCCAATCACCTACCCGCTCACGGTGCCGATGTGTTCGCCAGTGTCGGATGGCGCCGCAGCCGCGATTCTGTGCACGGGCACTGCATTGCGCCGGCTGGGCCTCGATACGCACCGCGCGGTGCGCGTGCTGTCGTCGGTGATTCAGACCGGCAGCGATCGAAACTATACCGACGTGCGCAACCACCTCACCGTACATGCGGCACGGCGGGCGTATGAGGCGGCTGGCGTCGGCCCGCGCGATGTATCGGTGGCGGAAGTGCATGACGCGACCGCAATGGGCGAAATCATCCAGATCGAGAACCTCGGATTTTTTGAGTTCGGCGAAGGCGGCCCGGCTTCTGAACGCGGCGACACCTCGATCGGTGGCCGCATTCCGGTCAATCCATCGGGCGGGTTGGAGTCGAAGGGACACCCGGTAGGCGCAACGGGCATTGCCCAGATGCATGAGCTGGTGACGCAGTTGCGCGGCGAGGCTGGACCACGTCAAGTCGATGGGGCAAGCATCGCTGTGGCTGAGAATGGCGGCGGACTCTATGGGGTGGAAGAGGCCGTTGCCTGCGTGACCATTCTCGGGCGCTGAGCCCTGCGGATTTCTACCGCACCCGGACACCATCGGCAGGTCAGCGCCGATATGACCCAGGCGTGGTGCCGGTCCACGCCTTGAAGGCGCGGTTAAAAGCGGTGGTATCGGCGAATCCAAGCTGGGCCGCCAATTCCGCAATCGGCAATGTGCCGGTATTCAACCGCTCAATGGCCAGGTCTTTGCGTATTTGATCTTTCAGTGTCTGGAACGTGATGCCTTCAGCAGCGAGGCGGCGCTGCAGCGTACTGATCGACATGTAAAGGCGCCCCGCTACCGCGTCCATGTCGGGCCACTCCGGCTCTCTTTGCAGCAGCACCGCCCGCACCTGCGCGCGCGTCGCGTAGTCGCAGGGATGCGGCAAGACGAAATTGCCAGGCGCGTTTTCGATCAGCGCGCGCAGTGCGGCTTCGTCACGCCGCACCGGCGCGTTCAACGCTGCCGCATCGAACCAGACCGCCGAGCGCGTTTGGCCGAACTGAACCTGGCACGGAAACATGATGGTGTGAAAAGTGCCCCACTGCGGCACGTCGTAACTGAAGTCGACTCTGCGTGGCGGCAGGCGATCGCCTTTGAGCCACGCGAGCATATGCCAGAACACGCGCATCAATACGTCGTGCGCAATGTGGCGGTGCGCAACCCCGGCGTCGGAGAACTGCAGCGTGAAGCCCGCAAGCGCGTCTTCGCGTGCGTAGTGCAGCGCTACGTCGTGTTGCAGCAGCCGGAATGTGTGTGCCGCGCGGCGCATGGCAACTTCCAGGCTGGGCGCGCCGAGCGCGGAGCGAATGATCAGTGCAAAGCCGCCGGGCCGCATGGGATGTGACAGAAAACCGATGCACTCGTCGTCGAGCGCCACGATCAGTTGCCTCAGTAGCGCTCCGTACTGCTTCGGCGTGATCCGCGCACGTGGATCGTCGAGCACAGCAGGGGAAATCCCGCAGCCTTCCAGCAACGCGGCAATCTTCGCGTCCGACATGGCGGCCTGTTCCCTGGCTCCCACAAGCGAGCCATGCACCAGACTGACGGGAACGGTATGCGTTTGACCAGACATGCATGTCATTTAATCAGATTTACCGCGCTTACGCAGATGAGTTGAGCGGATCCGCAAAGAAGATGAATGGATACGCCATCGCGATTTGACGAGAGGCTTCTAAGATCTATGTATCGAGTGACCCGCAGATGGAGCCTCTACTTATGCACGCAGCAGCTGTTCTCACGGAGGTTCGCGACGGTGCAATCTGGCTCACGCTGAATCGCCCCGAAGCCATGAACTCCATTTCGCCCTCGGTGGTTCAAGGGCTAATGCACGGGCTCGACCTTGCAGCAACGTCTAACGAGGTCCGTGCCGTTGTCCTCTGCGGCACAGGGCGCGCTTTTTGTGCGGGCGCCGATTTGAAGTTCGTGCGCAGCACCGGCGACGGAGGCGGCGTCGGAAGTTTTCTCGGCGACTTTCTGGTGTTGCTGAACCGGCTCGAAGCGTTCCCCAAGCCGGTAATCGCCGCGGTCAACGGCATGGCACTGGCAGGCGGTCTGGAGATGGTCTTGTGCTGCGATCTGGTCGTGGCCGCACGCTCGGCGCAGTTCGGCGACGCACACGCTAACTACGGCCTGTTGCCAGGCGGCGGCGGGTCGGTACGGCTGCCTCGCAAGATCGGACCGTCGCGCGCGAAGTACCTGATGTTCACAGGCGAGTTCGTGTCCGCCGAGCACATGAAGTTGGCTGGCCTCGTCAATGAGGTCGTCGATGACCCGGCGCTCCTGGAAGCGGTCGGCGCACTGGTGGCGTCGATTGCCGCGAAGAGTCCGCTTGGCCTCGCTCGCATGAAGGCACTGGTGGACGACGGTCTTCAGCAGCCGCTTGAAACGGCGTTGCGACAGGAACTGCTGATGAGCGCGCTGCATGAGCAAAGCCATGACATGCACGAAGGTTTAGCGGCGTTTGAAGAAAAACGTGCCCCCCGGTTCGTGGGGCGTTGATGGAACGGCCGACGCCTGTTCGGCAGCATGGGAAAGGATCAAATGAACCTGAATGACAAAGTCGCCATCGTGACCGGCGCGGCATCCGGCCTCGGGCTGGCAACCTGCAAAACGTTGCGTGCTGCCGGTGCAAAGGTGGTGGGATTCGATCTCGATGGCGCAAAGGTGGACGACGCGCTCGGGCCCGACATGATGGGTGTGGCCGTCGATGTTTCCGACGAGCGTAGCGTGATGGCCGCCGTGCAGAGGGTCCGCGACGTGCATGGTGCGGTGCATATCGCGGTCAACTGCGCGGGCATTCTGGGTCCGTGCAAGACGATTTCGAAAAGCGAGCTGTTCCCAACCGAATTGTGGAACCGCGTGCTCGGCGTCAACCTGACCGGCACCTTCAACGTGGTTCGACACGCGGCGTTGGCCATGACGGCAAATTCACCGGACGCCAGCGGCGAGCGCGGCGTCATTATCAACACCGCGTCGGGTGCGGCCAAGGCGGGTCAAATGGGACAAGCGGCGTACAGCGCCAGCAAGGCCGGCGTGGTTGGCATGACGTTGCCGATCGCTCGCGATCTTGCGGAACACGGCATCCGTGTCATGGCCATTTCGCCTGGATTGTTTGAATCCGGCATGTCGGCCGGCATGCCGGCGAAAGTGTCCGACGGTCTCATCGACAAAATGCTGTTCCCGCGACGCATGGGTAAGGCGGAGGAGTTCGCTGGTTTGGTCCGTCACGTGATCGAGAACGCGTATCTGAACGCGCAAACACTAGACATCGACTGCGGTACGCGCTGAACTAGCCAACCAGAGGAGACCAGGATGCAACTGTCCGACTATTTCGACGCCGCCGCATCGCGCTACCCGAACCGGGAGGCTTTTGTGGACGGCGACGGCACGATCCGTATCAACTTCGCCGACGCGCAGAAGCTCGTCTATGCCGTAGCCCATGCACTGCGTACCGACGATACGCTGGGGCTCGGCGCGCACATCGCCATCTACGCGCCAAACGATTACCGCATCAGCCTGCTGCAGATTGCGATAAACCGGGCAAGCATGGTTTGGGTTTCGATCCATACGCGCAATGCGGTTGAAACCAATATTGCCGTTCTCGACTATGCGGACTGTGATCTCGTTTTCTTCCACAGCAGCTACGAGGCGTTCGTTCCGGCGATGAAAACTGGTCTGCCGCGCACGAAGACATTCATTTGTCTCGACCGCGCTTCAGAGCATGGAGCGAATTTCGCCGAATGGATTTCGTCGCATCAGAACGTGACCTTGCCGGAAAGCGAGGTGGACGAGGACCGCCTCGCGGTGCTCCAGCCCACCGGGGGCACCACAGGTCCGTCGAAGGGTGCGCTGCTGACGAACCGGGCGGTCGAGATGAGTCTGATCTCGGTGTTTTCCGCACTCGACATGGACTACGAGACCCGCGTGCTGGCCGTCGCTCCCCTCACCCACGCGGCCTGCTTCGTGACGCTCGCTGCGGCGGTTCGTGGCGGCGCGACGGTGGTGTTACCGAGCTTCGATGCCTACAACGTACTCGATACCATCGCCCGCGAGCGCATCACGCACTTATTCCTGCCGCCGACGATTGTCTACGCGTTGCTGAGCTGTCCGGCGTTGGACCATACGGACACGTCGTCTCTGCGATGCATTGCCGTAGGTGCCGCCCCGATTGCGCCGGAGAAACTGAAGGAAGCTGTACGTCGCATTGGCCCAGTCATCTACGAGGTTTACGGGCAGAGCGAATGCCTGTTCCCCGTCGTCGCCAAACAACCTGCGGACTACCTGCTGGAATCGGGCGAGTTCGACGAGGACGCCCTGCGCTCGGCCGGGCGTGCGGTGCCGTTTGCGCGTGTCGAGATCATGGGCGACGATGGCGCCCTTGTCGGCCCCGGCGTGCGCGGAGAGATCGTCGTGCGCTCGGCCATGGTGATGGCCGGCTACTACAAAAAGCCCGAGGATTCGAGCGCGGTCTCGGCCCGCGGATGGCATCACACGACCGACATCGGCATACGGGACGCGCGCGGGTTCATTACCATCGTGGACCGCATGAAGGACATGATTGTCAGCGGTGGCTTCAACATCTTCCCCGCAGAAGTCGAGGCTGCCATCAACGCGCATCCGGCCGTATTGGATTGTGCGGTGGTTGGCGTACCGGACGAAAAGTGGGGCGAGGCCGTGAAGGCGATCGTGCAACTCAAGGCGGGCCAGGAAATCTCGGAAGCGCACCTGATCGATCTATGCAAGCAGGCGCTGGGGAGCGTCAAGGCGCCCAAATCGGTGGAGTTCTGGACGGACCTGCCGCGTAGTGCGGTGGGCAAGATACTCAAACGGGAAATACGCGCGCGGTTCTGGGAGGGACAGTGGAGGTCCGTCTGAGCGTGCGCCGTCAGCGCGGCATTGCCGGTCGCATATGACTTGCTTGCGGCACTTATGCGGACGGCGATAAGCTCGCCGCCCGCCTTCAATATCCTGCCTGTCACGCTTGAAGCTGCGTTCGCGACCTAGCCGATTCCATGCGCAAGCACGTGACGTATGAAGGGAAGCACGCTCTCCCCTGCCAGCATGCCGAGCAGACCCACAAGCGCGATCGTCGGCGGCGCCGGCGACTTCACATTGATAACGCTATAGACGAGCCCAACCAACACTCCGTCAGCGAGCGACACGAGGTAAGGTTTCATGAAATTTTCCAGTTCCGAGCAGGGAAACAACGCTCACATTTCGAGCACAACACGCCCACGGGTCCCAGCCTGGACCGCCTCGTACGCAGCCTTTGCATTTTCCAGCGCGTATCGTTGCGCAATCACCGGCGGCTCGAAGCTTCCTTTCTCGAATTCGGCTCTCAACGCATCCATGAAGGGTGCAGAGTCGGCAACGCCAAGCTTCGCGCTGTCTGCCCCGTATAGCTGTGTCTCGTTGTGATAAAAGTCGATCAGATCGAATTCGACGCGCCGCTTGCCCGTGGCACTGATTTCAATCACGCGCCCGCGCCGCTTCGCAAGCGAAAGCGCAAGCTCGAACGTCACGCCTCCTACCGCATCGTAGACGAGGTCGACACCACCGTTTGCCAGCTCGCGTACACGCAGTGCTGCATCGTCGGATATAGGCACGTAATGGTCGATGAGGCGGCCGGCTGGCGAATCCGGAAGCGGTTCATGACGGTCCACTGCAATCACTCGCGCGCCGCGTGCTTTTGCAATTTGCGTCACGGCACCGCCAACGCCTCCCGACGCACCAATCACAGCGATGGTTTCGCCCGCGGAAAGTCGTCCGTACTCGACTGCGCCGAGCCATGCAACGACGAAATTGACGCCAATGGAAGCGGCTTCGGCGTGTGAAAGATTGGCCGGCTTGCGCGACAGCGCTTTCAGCGGAATTCGCAGAAATTCAGCGTGGGTTCCGTCGCGCGTGAAACCAATGTCGCCTCCCGTGCCCCAAACCTCTGCTCCGATCCATTCGGCAGGACCTTCGACGACAACGCCGCTGAAATCGCGGCCAGGAATTCGCGGCGGTACGGTGTGCGAGAAGTGACCCGAAAGATTCTTGACGTCACTGGGATTGACCGAGGCCGCCTTGACCTGAACCACCGCCTGCTCTGCATCGGCATGCGGAGTCTCCAGATCGAGATACTCGAGTACGCCCGGGTCACCAAACGAGCGGAATTGAATTGCTTTCATGGCCTGGTCCTTTGACGGTTCTGGCTGCACTGGAGTCAGTGCATGCATTTACGAGTCAAAGTGTAGTGCGCGATGCGGCGGGCGTTGCGACAATGACTTCTGTGTTTCGGACAAATGCAAAGGAGCGTCCGATTGATTTACCGACTGTCTGGCTCTACCCTTTCGCGCAACAACACACGAATCGATGCCATGTCCAAAGCAGTTCCCCCCGACCTGTCGGATAGCACGGAGCCCGGAAAGTCCTTGGCCCGGACGTACCCTCGTGGGCTGCACATCGAGCCGCATTCACATGACTGGGCGCAAGTTCTCTATGCGGTGGCGGGCGTCATGTGGGTCGAGGTCGGACGCCAGGCGTTGGTGGTCCCGCCTCAGCGGGCGGTCTGGTTGCCTCCTGGTACCGTACATTCGATTCGAATGATGAGTGCAGTCGAGATGCGAAATCTCTATCTGAGAAAACGCGACGTCAAGCATTTAACCAAACGCCCGGACGTGTTCGAAATCAATCGCCTTTTACGCGAGCTCATCACGACCATTGCAGAGCGCGAAGCGGAGCGAGACGACGAATACCTGGACCTCGCATACCGGTTCGCCGCGCTGGAACTCGCACACGCGAATCGCTACTCGCTACGAATCCCATTGCCGGATGGCACCGACCGTCGGCTCGAAGTCCTTTGCCGTGCGGTCATAGAAAATCCGTCGGTCGACATCAGCTTCGAGCAACATGCGGCGTCCGTGGGCGCGAGCGTGCGCACCTTGGCGCGACTGTTTTCCCGCTCGCTAGGCATCGGCTTCGCTGAATGGAGGCGGCAGGTACAACTTGCGATTGCGGTTTCCAGGCTCGCCGAAGGTCAGTCGGTCAGTACCATCGCTCGGGCGCTTGGATATCAGCCAAGCAGTTTCAGTGACATGTTCCGACGAGAACTGGGAACGTCGCCGAGCGAGTTCGATGCAGACCGGACGCTCGCCGATGCGTCCGGGGCGCCGGAGCCGGCTCCTGGCCTGGATTAGGCTCGCCACCCGCGATGAAAATGCGCTTCGCGAGCCGCGCCCGGTCGTCCGTTCATGGGCTCGCGCGGGCTACAAGCCTCTGCTATCGCAGCCTTTCCTCTACCGCCGCTGGCTTGCAAAAGCGCCAGAATCGAGTCATCCGCCCTGACATGGAACAGAAAGTGCTGCATCCAGCGCTCATCAAACGAATGCCGAAGCTCGTCCAGTCACGGGGCTTCCGCTTGAGGGAGAGCTAATGGGCTCGCAACGCACAGAGTGTCAACGGCCAGTCCTCGCGACTGATTGCCGTGGCCTTATCGGCAACATGAAGACGACGGCGCTCGTTTCCACCCATGGGTCCATTGATTCCATGTGTTATCCGCGCATGGATTCGCCCACCATCTTCGCCGCGTTGCTGGACAAAGAAGGTGGCCAGTTTTCAATCACTCCATGCTCTGCCGATTTCACCTCGAAGCAGATGTATTTGCCGGAGACCAACGTCCTCCTGACCCGCTTCATGACAGGCGATGGCGTTTGCGAGCTTGTCGATTTCATGCCGGTCGTCAATGACTCCACGGGCAAACTCTCGCAGTCGACTGCAAACTGCGTGATCCGGGCGGTCAAGGTTCTGTTTGGCTCGATGCACCTTTCAATCTCCTGCACACCGCGCTTCAATTACGGGCGCGCCGGCCACACTGTCGAGCAGACAACGGGAGGCTTCCGGTTTGTGCCCGATGACGGTGCCGCACCTCTTCTCCTTCATGCGTCAACATCACTTGCATGCGACCGCGGCACGGTTGAAGCCACAGTGAAGCTTAGCGAAGGCGACACGCTTTGCATCGTGCTCGGCGCCGAGGCCGAGCTCGCGGAACAGAAGATTGATGGTGAGGCGCTGCTCAGCGATACCACCGACTTCTGGAAGCGCTGGTCTTCCCAGTCGTCTTACCGCGGCCGGTACCGGGAGATGGTTCTTCGCTCGGCGCTTACCCTCAAGCTACTCAGTTCGAGTGAGCACGGCGCGATTATCGCGGCGCCCACCTTCGGACTTGCTGAATCGCAGGACGGCTCACGTAGATGGGATTACCGCTTCACATGGATACGCGATGCCGCGTTTTCCGTCTATGCGCTATTGCGGCTCGGCTACACGCAGGAAGCGGAGCATTTCATGCAATGGATTGCGAACCGGAATCGGGACTGCGCTTCGGACGGCTCCCTCCAGGTGATGTATGCCGTCGACGGCCGGCCTGTGCCAGAAGAAGAAGCCCTCGAACCGTTTGGCGGCTCAACCGGTAGCTTCCTGATAGGCAACGCGGCACGGGACCAGAAGCAACTGGATGTCTATGGGGCGCTCCTCGATGCCGTGTACCTGTACAACAAATATGGCGTCAGCATATCGTACGAAGGCTGGCGCCATGTAGCGCGAACTGTTCAGTACGTGGTCGCCCACTGGCGGGAGGCGGATAGCGGAATCTGGGAGTTGCGCAATGGTACCCGCCCGCTGCTGCATTCTCGCCTCATGTGCTGGGTGACTATTGACCGTGCTCTACGGCTTGCTGAGAAGCGCTCTTTGCCCGCACCGTTTAGCGACTGGTTCGCCGCAAGGGACGAGATATATCGCGACATCCACGAGAATTTCTGGAACCCGGAGCGCAACAGCTTCGTCCAGACTCCGGGCTCGACCACGCTCGACGCCTCCGTGCTGATGATGCCACTGGTACGGTTCATCGGTCCGCAGGACCCTCGCTGGATCGGAACGCTTGACGCAATCGGCGCAGAACTGAAGGTGGACCCGCTGATATTCCGCTACACGCGCGGTTCGACGCTCGACGGCCTGCCCGGTATGGAGGGCGGATTCAGCGCGTGCTCTTTCTGGTATGCCGAGGCCCTCGCGCGCTCCGGGAGAGTCGACGAGGCCCGCCTCGTATTCGAAAAGATGCTGGCTTACGCGAACCACGTCGGCCTGTTCTCAGAGGAAGTCGCCACGACGGGAGAATCCCTCGGCAACTTTCCGCAAGCACTGACTCACCTCGCCCTGATCAGTGCTGCTTACCGGTTAGACCGCGACCTTGATGGAACCCATGTTCCGTGGACCTGACACTGGGACATTGCGACACAGGGCAGCAATCGGCCTGAATGTACGCTGCAACACCCATCTGGAAGAACCGTTTCAGGGGTTCGACGCAACCGGAGGCGGACAGGCGCTGAGCGCTCGGCAGGTACGCCGCTTGCGAAAGTTGGTGGAGTTCTCTCTACCACTATCGCGTGATGTCCACCGTACTGCTCGTCGACGATGACCTTGAAAACAGATGGGCGCTGCAACTGGCGCTGGAAAGTCGCGGCCACCGGGTCGTGCTAGCCGGGAACGGATGGGATGCGCTGCGCAAGGCACAAGCCGACTTTCCGGAACTCGTTCTCACCGATCTGGAGATGCCTGAGATGAGCGGCAGAGAGCTTTGCCAGCGTCTCAAGTGCCGGCCTGTATTTTCCGACATACCGGTGGTGTTGCTGTCGGCTATGCCGGAACCTGAAGAAGAAGGGATGCGCTCCTGGAATGCGTTCCTCCGGAAGCCGGCCCCGATTGAAGTGTTGCTCGATACCATCGACACGTTCATCGCTGCACGGCTGACTTACGCGCGCGCATCGCAGCGCGCCGAGTACCCTATTGTGGTGCGATGGACAGCTATCGATTCGCGATGCTGGCCTTGACTGCATCGCAGCGCGTAGCCACTTTGGCACGTCGTCACTTTAGATCGTGACGGTGCTGATTGCAAAGTTGGCTCCATCCATGCTCTGCACCGAAACCGGCAAACCGTCGTCCGGCTCATGCTGTTCGGTAAAAGAACATTCACTGCGTTTGAGCATCCTGTTCTTCTTTCGCGGGATTCAATCGAGTCGTCGCAACGTTGCACTGTTGGGGAGCAACGGCAGTCCATAGTGCCGAGTCGAGTCTTGAGCCGGGCCGCACCAGACGCAGCGCGTGGGAGCCGTCGCAAAACTCGAGGCATTCTATCTCCATGCAATCGCCAACCGGTTCCGATGCATTGCGACAGACGCCGCGAAAGTGCTTGAACGGAAGCCCTCCTTCTCGCAGCATATCGAGAGCCGATGGCTCTCCCTCGAGTTCTTCCTTCGTTAATCGGCATCTATTTAGTAAGGTTGTTGCAGCTTCGGCGTCGTGCATCTTCGTACCCCGTTGGAGAGACGTGGCGAATGCCGCTGGGGGCGGTATTCAACTCCATAACGCTAGCAATTTTTGTGCAACGCAGCACCGCTATGCGCGCTCGACTCCAGCGACCGCACCGGCGCCTATGTAGCGGCGCCGGTCTGAAACATGGGCTCATTGCCGCATAACCCAAGCACCATAAGGGATGCAAATCCGGCGTCAACGCAGGCAAACTTTGTACAAAGCGGAGCGCGACATTGCCTTCACAAAACCTTCATAAACCGGCCGACGACGATTTTCTCTAATAAAGACGGCGTTCGCCCGCCCTTCGATAGCGTGCAGCGTCACGCGCGGGTCATGAAGCCAGAAGGAATGGTTTTTGCCCATACTGGTGCATCGCGCAATATGAGGAACCATCATGACTTCGGACGGCAGCAAACCCTTACCCGACCGTGACGCGCTGGCGGAATCCAGCTTCGCGATCTATGCCAGCCCGTTGGTCACCGAGGCCATCGGACAGGTGTCGGCTCTGCGGGACGATGCAGATGCCGAGAAGCTCCACAAACTCCGCATCGCCCTGCGCCGCTTGCGCACTTTGCTCTGGGCATATCGGCCGATTCTCGACGAGAAATTCGACAACGAGCAGCGTGCCCTTTTCAAGTTCATGGCCAATGCAGCGGGCAACACGCGCGATTGGGACATATTGATCAAGCTCGTTGAGAAAGACAGTGACCAGGCTCTTCTGGATGCATTCCGAAGAAGTCGAAACGAGACGGCCGAAAAAAGTGCCGAAACTTTAAGTAACGCACATCTCGACAAGACGCTGCGCAATGCAGTGAGCGAAGCGAACCGGGAATTGAACACATCGCCGACTCGAACACCGCTGCGGAAATTCGCGCAAAAGCGGGTAAAGACGGCGCAGCAACAATTGAAAAAACGGATGCGCCGCGCGTCGAAAGCTGGCAGCTCTGACTACAACTCGTATCACGACGTGCGCAAAGCTGGAAAGAAGGTGCGCTATCTCATCGAGTTCTTCGAGCCGTTGCTGGGCAAAAAACAGCGCAACGGGCTGAAGGGACTCAAGCGGCTACAGAAGCATTTCGGCGCACTAAACGACGCCGTTGCGAGCCGTGATCTGCTCGACGCGAATCGTTCTTCATTGCCTGCAGACGTCGATGCAACGTCAGTCTTTCGTGCGTTGAAGAAAGAACAGCAGCGCCAGATTAAAGCGGCGTCGAAACTGCTTGGTTAAATGCTCGGGCCAGTCACCACACTCGCCTCGCAAGGCGCTGTGGTGTACTGGCCCGTTGTGTGTTCGTTGTGTGTGGTTAGCGCCGCCGTGCGGCGAGCTAACAACATGGCGTCATTCGAGCAACGGGGCAATCTTGTCCAGCGTCACAGAAGGCACAAACTCCTTGTTCTGATAAACCTTCGCCAATTCCGCTTCTGGTATTACCCGTGCGCCTGATGGCAGCGACGTGTCAGCCTTCTCGAATGCTGCTTCCCAGATGGCCGCAAGATATCGCGCTCCCGCACCCATCAGCCTCGCCGTATCGTCTCCAAAAGCATTCCAGAGACCGTCGACTACTTTCGCCGAACTGCCGCCGCCGAGGCGAATATATTCGTCGATCAGCTTGCTGGGAGGAAGCATGTCTGCCGCCTGCGCCATCAGCGTTACGGTGGCGAAAGCGGCATCGCGTCCGTTAGAAATGGCGGGGATCGCACCTTCGAAGCGTTTCGCTTGCGGAGCAATTTTGGGCAGCAACTCAGTCGAGTGCCGGTCGACCATCTTGTCTTCGTACGTCGAATGGACTCCCTTGCCCGGCCACGTTTTGCTGGTTGCGCCCGGGGCATCGCGGTATCCGTCGGCATGATAGGACCCGTGAAGCGGCTGGCACGCATCGCCAACGTAGTGAGCCAATACGCCTGCGGCGCACAGGAATCGCGTATCGTCTCGGGCCTTCAACTGCCGAACCATCTCGTCAAAGATCTGCCACACGCGGAACGGCAGCAGTCCCTCTGAGCGACTGTCCGTCTGGCCTTCGTCTGCATACCACTTCAGCCATACAGAAACACTCATGTTGTCGATGCTGCTCAACGTGACGTCGCGCAAGGTCTTGCCGTTGGCGTTGGGCTCGTCGATATCGGCATAATGGGTCGGGTGTTCGGGCCCGGCGTTCTGCGCGTAGTCCCGTCCGCCAGGCACACGCGCTGGCGTTTTCTTCCACACGAGGTCGGGCACATCGGCAAGTTCAACGAATTCGCCGTTGGCGAGTTTCGCGTGGATCTGCTGCGGCGTCAGCTCATCAGGACGAAAACTGATGCGCTCGATATTCGCCTTCATGAACTCCCGCAGTGGACCGTTCGCTACCGATTCGATTGCAGCGGTCGCGATGCTGTAATGACCCGTTTGTCCCCAGTAGGGGTTAGCGCCTTGATTGTGGTCGCGAACCAGGTCGACGTCGAGCAACTGACATGCAGTGCTGAGCCCGGTAGCCAGCGCATAGTTCAGACGCTTGTCGCCCTCAAGTAACGTCTGGCCGCCCCACTCCACCGCCAACGGATGCAGCTTGGGCTTTTCCTTGTCTCCAGACTTCAGGTACCACACCGTGCCGGAATCGCCGGCCTGTGTTTGCGTCGAGCCCGATGTCGGCGCGATAAGAAATTGCGAAACATAGTCATAGCCCGCCAACGATTTGTGGCGGTAGAAAAGTGCCTTGATGGTTCCGTCGAGCAGTCCCGAAGCGCTACCGAACGCAGTCACGGGCTGATCGACAAGTCGAAGGCTCAGGCTCAGTTCATTCAGGTCAGCGATTTCCTCAGGCGTCCCTTCGATGCCGAAGGGCTGGCTCGACCAGTCGTTGACGTCGTGGACTTCGACGAGGCCAATGTCTAGCGTCAAATAACTGCGACTGCCAGGAAACTCCGGGAACACAGAGGTGAACGGTTCGCGCGTCAGTTGCCGCTCAGAGGCGATGCCGATTTCGGCAACTGCACCACGCAGACGCGCTTTAACGGGACTTCCAGGCTCCCCGCACACGTGCCGATTCGTGAGCGCATAGGTTGTATGGCCGTCGGTCACGAGACATCCCACGCTCGCGGTGCGTTCGACACCCTGCGCCTGCGCAAGCAGCGGACATCCGCCGCCAATATAGGTCGAGGGCCAGCGGGTATCGGTCGGAGCATTTGTTGACGGCTCGGTCTCCTGCACTGCCACGACGCAAACCGGAACTGCGCGGCCGTCCGGCATATAAAGCGTACGCGGCACCATGTGGTCCGGGTCGACCTTGCCAAATCCGAATTCCGTCGCATCTACCCAGTTGCGCACGAGCACGATGACTGCAGGCCACGAATACGGACGCACTTCCGAATTGTCGAACGTGCGAATGCCTTTCTCGAGCGGCGAACGGCTTCCGTCGGAATCGGCATTGTCCCCGGGCCAGGGGTCGTCTTTCCGGATCAGGTACAGACCCACAGCAGTGCCTACGACGTTCGCCTTGTTCGACAGATGCCAGTGATAAAGCTCTCTGGCTTCGAGCAAGTCCTTCAGTGAGAGGCTCTGGAAATTCTGCTGCGTGGACAGTGGGCTCATCTCATCACCTTCGCGAGTTCGACCAGGAGCGGCCGGTTAGGATGCGCGTCGTGGGACGAGAAACTGTCCGCTTCGCGCACGTTCGCATTCAGGTTGGATGACCCATGTGACAACTTCGCGAAAGCATCGCTGGCGCGCTCACAGCGCGGGCTTTCCAGGTCGCGGCGGACCGCAGATGATTTAATCGACCTCTTGATTTAGAGGAACATCGTGTGGGTGGCGCAAGGAACATGTCTCAGTCCCTTGCGCGCTGCCAACAAGTCAGAAGGCGCGCGAGCGGAGCGCCGCGACCGCCTGCTTTCATCCTTTCGCGGGGCGCCCCGTCTTCACCGCTTCTACCGCGGTCACGGCCGCCAGAAGACGTTTCAACGCCGCGGCCTCGAGCATGAGTAGCCCCGCCCGCAACAGCTCGCTCTTTTTGACGGATATGCCCGCGTCCAGACATTTCTGCTTCAGGGCCGCGATCTTTTCGTAGTCGGATTTCGGCATCGTAAAGCTGTCTCGCACCACCTTTTCCTTTCTGGCACGACGGGGCTTCTGTTCAGTCTGCGCCTTTACTTCTTCCTGCTTCGAAGCAGCGGCGCGCTTTGCTTTCGGTGCAGTTTTCGTCGGGACAGGATTGTTGGTTGCAGGCTGCTCGGCAGGTACGGCCGGCGAGGCGTTATCGCTTTGCTGACCTTTCGAATTCTTGGGGAAATGAAACGCCTTTTTTGTTGGCTGTCGTAGAGTCGGTGCGGCCATGGCTGATCC
>Ga0256798_1000112_pt1 | contig 24380 bp, 21 predicted proteins | sample MC6MC0949MT_FD_190193 | JGI IMG/M metagenome (GOLD analysis project Ga0256798, IMG submission 190193) | Metatranscriptome of enriched soil aggregate microbial communities from Iowa State University, Ames, United States - MC6-MC0949-MT... | ecosystem: Environmental > Terrestrial > Soil >... | reverse complement strand
TCCGCAGGAGCAGCCCTGACTCCGCGATCGGGCCGCGGAGCGCTGGCGCTCGCCCTCGTGCTGGCCCTGAGCACCCTGGGCGCGGCGCCGATGCCCACGCAAGCCGCCGCACCCGCGGGTCTGTGCATCCCCATCCTGATGCAGTGCGGCTCACCGTCCCCGAGCCCGTCGCCGGGCCACACCGACCCCGCCGCTCCGGGCATCCCCGGCGTTCCGCTCCCGACACCCGGAAAGCCCGGAACTCCCGGCACTCCTGCGACCGGTGCACCCACCACCGCGCCCACACCGCCGGTGGCGACGCCGGATGCGGGCGCGCCGGTGTTCACGCAGCCTCCCGCCCAGCTCGGCGGCTCCTCGATCTCGTTCTCCGGACTCACCTCCATCAGCGTCGTGCAGGTCCCGCTCGCCGACGGAAGCAAGACCCCCGTGCTCAAGCTCGTCGCCGACCGGATCACCATCGACGACTTCACGCTGACCGTCCGGAAGGCGACGGGTCCGGTGCTGCTCACGACCGCCGACCGCATGGAGCTGCGGGGTCATGTGCAGGTCTACGTGGATTCCGCCACCGCCACACTTCCCGACGGCACTCCGCTGACCCTCGGCGCCGCCACCCCTCCCCCGCGCGACGGGCTTCCCCCTCAACTGCTCAAGGTCAATCTCGGTCTCGTCGGGGTCACGGCCGATTCGATCTCGTTCGCGGCGTCCCACCAGGCGCTCAGCGAGTAGTCCGGGCGCGGCCACTGAGCGGTGTCGCCTGCATATTCCGCGCATCCCGCCGCCCGATTTGGTCATTCAGAGGCCGCTCGACTGAATACGCTTGTCTCATGTCCAAAGTGCTCACAAGTCTTCCCGTTGGCGAACGCGTCGGAATCGCCTTCTCCGGAGGTCTCGATACCTCCGTCGCCGTCGCCTGGATGCGCGAGAACGGCGCCGTCCCGTGCACGTACACGGCCGACCTCGGACAACCGGACGAACCCGATGTGGATGCGGTTCCGGGCCGCGCGCAGGAGTACGGCGCCGAGATCGCGCGACTCGTCGACTGCCGTGCCGCACTCGTCGAGGAGGGGCTGGTCGCACTCGCGTGCGGCGCGTTCCACATTCGATCGGGGGGCAAGACCTACTTCAACACGACGCCGCTCGGTCGTGCCGTCACCGGCACGCTGCTCGTGCGCGCCATGAAAGAGGACGACGTCGAGATCTGGGGCGACGGCTCCACCTACAAGGGCAACGACATCGAGCGGTTCTACCGCTACGGCCTTCTCGCCAACCCGCGCCTGCGCATCTACAAGCCGTGGCTCGACGAGGCGTTCGTCACCCAGCTGGGCGGTCGCGCCGAGATGAGCGAGTGGCTCGTCGAGCGCGGCTTCCCGTATCGCGCATCCGCCGAGAAGGCGTACTCCACCGACGCGAACATCTGGGGCGCCACCCACGAGGCGAAGCTGCTCGAGCAGCTCGACGCCGGCATCGAGATCGTCGAGCCGATCATGGGCGTGCCGTTCTGGCGCGATGAGGTCGAGATCGAGCGCGAAGACGTCACCGTCACGTTCGAGGCCGGTCGTCCCGTCGCCCTCAACGGCGTCGAATACTCCGACCCGGTCGAGCTCGTGCTGGAGGCGAACGCCATCGGCGGACGCCACGGTCTCGGGATGAGCGACCAGATCGAGAACCGGATCATCGAAGCCAAGTCGCGCGGCATCTACGAGGCTCCCGGGATGGCGCTGCTGCACATCGCCTACGAGCGGCTCCTCAACGCCATCCACAACGAGGACACCGTAGCGAACTACCACCTCGAAGGCCGCCGTCTCGGACGCCTCATGTACGAAGGCCGCTGGCTCGACCCGCAGTCGCTCATGCTGCGCGAGTCCATCCAGCGCTGGGTCGGCTCCGCCGTCACGGGTGAGGTGACCCTGCGGCTGCGCCGCGGCGACGACTACACGATTCTCGACACCCGCGGGCCCGCACTCAGCTACCAGGCCGAGAAGCTCTCGATGGAGCGTGTCGGCGACGCCGCGTTCGGTCCCCTCGACCGCATCGGTCAGCTCACCATGCGCAACCTCGACATCGCCGACACCCGCACCCGTCTCGAGCAGTACGCTCGTGCCGGCATCGTCGGCGGTGCGACCGCTCAGCTCGTGGGAGACCTCGAACAGGGTGAAGCGGCACGCATCTCGGCCGGCGACATCGAGTCCGCACTCGAAGCCGCCACCGACGCCGCAAACGAGGCGGCCGCGTTCGACCTCGGCACCGACTGAGGCTCGCGGGCTCGGCCCGGTTTTTGTCGCGGTGCCGGGGCTGCCCGCCCGCTACGCTTGGTGGATGAGCGACGATGCGTTGAGAGCGACCAGAAACACTGTGGACGGGATGGTCTTGACCGAGTCCGACCTGATCGGCGGCGACAAGATCGCACGCCAGTTCGCGGCCCTCCGCGACGACATCGCCACCCTCAGCGACGACGAGCCCTGGCTCAAGGAGTGGCTCGGCCGCGAGGCCACGAAAGGCGGCGAGCTGTTCACGATCGCCAAGCTCAACCGGGCGAAGAACGGCTCCCTGGATGCGCCCGCCAGCGATCCCACATCCCGCACCGCGATCATCCGCAGCTTCAACGCCTGGACACGCGACGTGATCGCGCACATCGACGCCTACCGGGTTTCTGCGCGAACGGCGGATGTGGTGCGGGAGTGGGATGCGGAGGCCGGGGGCGCGTAGGGCGGTCACGGGCGCCTAGGCGGTCACGTCCTCATCCGTCGACCCCGCTTCTCGGCGACTCCACGCGAACGGCCTGGCGCTGCAGAAACTCGCGCCAGGTACGCTCACCGCGCTGTGCGTTGGTTGCCGCAAGGTTCTCACCGGCACGGTAGGCGCGACCGACGGCTCCCGGGATACGCACGGGTAGGCCGCGCGGGTGTCGCCCACCGCTCGCATCCACGTAGTCGTCGGCCAGCTCCCGGATCGTGAGCACCTCGGGTCCAGCGAGGTCGGCCACCCGTCCGGACGGGTCGCCGAGCGCAAGTTGCGCGAGACGCACCGCGACCTCGTCGACGTGTACCGGCTCGAATCGCAGTCCGCTGGGCGTCGGCAGCAGTGGAAGCTTGGCCATGACGCGAACGACCGGGAGCACGAACTCGTGCAGCTGGGCGACCCGGAGCACCGTCCACGGCACTCCCGATTCGGCGATCGCACGCTCGGCCTCCGCCTTCGCGCGAAAGTAGCCGATCGGCATCCGGTCCGCTCCGATCACCGAGATGAGAATGAGGTGCCGCGCACCGGTATCCTTCGCCGCCGCCGACAGCTTTCGGGCTGCGATGTCATCGCCTTTCGCGCCGCCGGCGAGGTGAAGCACGACGTCCACTCCGTCGAGCGCCTCGGAGAGGCCGCGCCCGGTGACCGTGTCACCGTCGACGTGCTGGACGCCAGGCTCGTTCGCACCGGGGTGGCGGGACAGTACTCGAACCTGGCGTCCCGCTTCACGCAGAATCGGTACGACACGCCTGCCGATGGTTCCGGTTCCTCCGGTCACGAGCAAGGGTGAGTTCATGGGCGTCGTCCTTTCATGTCGTCGTCCTTCCATGTCACAGACGAAGGTGCTACCTCGTCATCACACCGACGATCGAAACCGAGGAGATGTGACATGACCGACCGGAGAATCCTTGCCCGGCGATTCGAGACCGAACGACCACGGCTGCGTGCCATCGCCGTACCGATACTCGGCTCGGCGACCGACGCCGATGACGCCGTGCAGGAGACGTGGTTGCGACTCGAGCGCACGGGGGCCGACGGCATCGACAACCTGGATGCGTGGCTCACCACGGTCGTATCGCGTGTGTGCCTCGATCTGCTGCGCGCGCCCCGCCGCACCCGCGAGCACTCGTGGCAGGTCGAGCCGTGGCGGGACGAGCCCATCGCGATCGAGCCGGATCCCGCCGAGATCGTGGCCCAGAGCGATCAGGTGAGCGTCGCTCTGCTCGTGCTGATGGAAACGCTCAGCCCGTCGGAGCGGGTGGCGTTCGTGATGCACGACGTCTTCGGCCGGCCGTTCGACGAGATCGCGACGGTGCTCCAGCGGTCCCCGGATGCGGTGCGGCAGCTCGCATCGCGGGCGCGCCGCCGCGTGCGAGGCGCTGATGAACCCGCACGCCCGAATCGCGAGCGAGGCCGTCACATCGTCGAGGCGTGGCTGGCCGCCGCACGCGACGGGAACATTGGGGCGCTTCTTTCTCTTCTCGACGACGGCGCGGTTCTTCGCGCAGACTTCGGCGCGAAGACGCAGGTCGTCGAGGGTGCGCGATCCATCGCCGACCAGGCGGTGCTCTCGGGCCGACTGGCCGCTCACTCGACACCGATCCTGATCGACGGTCGGCCTGGAGTTGCGGCCGTGATGGGCGGGCGGGTCGTCTCGATCATGGCGTTCACGGTCGTCGGAGAGCAGATCGTCGGGCTCGACGTGCTGGCCGACCCGAAACGCCTCACCGCACTGGGGGTGGATGAGGTCATCCGTCGTGATTCGGGTGGGGAGTGACGAGCGAGGGTGGTCTCGGCGTTAGGCCCACCCTGACGCACGACATGCGAGGATGCTGACATGCCATCCCCTCAGGCACTGAGCGAAAGCGATCGCCGCCTCGTCGCGGCATGGGCAGCGGACTGCGCCGAGCGGGTGCTGGCCGTGTTCGAGACGGAGGCTCCGACCGACGACCGACCACGGGATGCGATCGCTCGCGCTCGTGCGTTCTCTCGCGGCGAGCTCGATGTCGCGGGTGAGATCGGTCGGCGTCTCGTGGCCGGACGAGCGGCGCACTCCGTGACGTCACCCGCCGGCGCAGCCGCCGCCCGAGCTGCGGCGCAAGCGGCCGGTGTCGCCCACATGGGCGCGCACGCTCTCGGCGCTGCCGCCTACGCCGCGAAGGCGGTCGGGCTGGCCGCCACCGACTCATCCGCGGCCGTCGCCGACGAAATCGCCTGGCAGCTCGAACACATGACGGCTCCCGTGAAGGCCGCGCTTCGGCAACTGCCGCCACTCGGTGAGGACCCTGCGGGTCCGCTCGGTCCCGGACTGCTCACGTCGGGCATCCTGGGATCGACGATCCACAGTATCCAGAGTGCCATCGGTGTGACGCCAGTGCAGGAGGACCGCCAGTAGTTGACCGCTTGTAGGCGATCGGCGGTGTCCGCGGTCCGTGCGAACCTTCTCTCGACACGCGATCGATCGGAGGCGGGATGCGGGGCGAGGCGACCGTGCTGCACGCCGACCTCGACGCGTTCTACGCCTCGGTCGAGCAGCGTGACGCGCCCGCGCTCCGCGGTCGGCCGGTCATCGTCGGCGGTGGGGTCGTGCTGGCGGCGAGCTATGAGGCGAAAGCGCGAGGCGTGCGCACCGCGATGGGCGGGCGGCAGGCGCGTGACCTGTGCCCCGATGCCGTGATCGTGCCGCCGCGAATGGATGCGTACTCCACGGCGAGCAAGGACGTGTTCGCGATCTTCCGCGATACGACCCCGCTCGTGGAGGGCCTGTCGATCGACGAGGCGTTTCTGGAAGTCGGCGGTCTGCGGCGCATCGCGGGCACTCCCGAGCAGATCGCGACGCGTTTGCGCGAGCGGGTGCGTTCGGAGGTCGGTCTCGCCATCTCGGTCGGAATCGCGCGCACCAAGTTTCTGGCCAAGGTCGCCAGCGCGGTCAGCAAACCCGACGGGCTGCTCCTGGTCGAACCCGATCGGGAGCAGGAGTTCTTACTCCCCCTCCCGGTGGAACGGCTCTGGGGCGTCGGCGCTGTGACCGCGGAGAAGCTGCACCGGCTCGGAATCCGGTATGTCGGCCAGCTGGCCGAGCTCGAGGAGTCCACGGCCGAGAAGCTGCTCGGCAAGGCGACCGGTGCACACCTGCACGCGCTGGCCCGGCTGCGCGACCCGCGCCCGGTCGACGCCACGAAGCGCCGTGGGTCGATCGGATCCCAGCGTGCACTCGGAAGCCGCCCGCGCACGGCTGAGGAACTGGACCTCATCCTCACCCAGATCGTGGATCGGCTCGCCCGCCGACTCCGCGACGGCGACCGCACCTGCCGCACGATCGTGCTGCGGCTCCGTTTCGGCGACTTCGCCAAGGCGACCCGGTCGCGCACGCTCGGCTTTCCGTCAGACCGCACATCCGTGATCCTCGCCGTCGCCCGTACCCTTCTCGCCGCCGCTGACCCGGACATCACGGAGCGCGGCATCACCCTCATCGGCATCTCGCTGTCGCAGCTGGGTCGGTCCGACACCTTCCAGCCCGAACTGCCGATCGATTGGGACGACGGCGCACGCCTCGACACGGTTCTGGATGCGGTGCGCGATCGCTTCGGCGCAGCATCCGTCGCTCGTGCGGCGCAGCTCGGACGCGATCCTGGATGGTCGACGCCGCTCCTGCCGGAGCACGAGTGATGCGTCTGCGTGCTAACGGCCTTGGCGCTTCTTGAACGGTTTCGGCTGGCCCTTCACGACCGGGGCACGCCCCTTGCCCTTCGAGGCTTTTGCCTTGCCGCCGGCCGGAACGACAGGAGTTTTGACCGGAGCAGGAGCCGCGGCGATCTCTTCCCGCGCCGTCTCGAGAAAGAGGATTCCGGCCGGTGTCAGCTGGGTTCCCGTGGCGCCCCGGGTGAAGAGTGGAGAGCCCACTTCGTCTTCCAGCTTCGAGATCGACGAGTAGAGAGAAGCGAGAGGGATGTTGAGCGCGATGGCCGCGCGAGGAAAGTGCAACTCCTCGGCCACGGCGACAAACCGCACGAGCAGGGTGATGTTCATGTGTGCCCTTCATGCGTCCTGGGTCCGCGGAGTTCGCGGCCCGTCGCGCGCGCATCCTCCGCGTCACCCTCAACCGTACGCGAGTGGGTCGGGTGCCGGGTGCCGGGTGCTGGGTGCCGGGTACCGCTGCTAAACCGGGCTGAGGGGAATGTGCTCACCCGATGGCACCTCGACCCGGATGCGGTCCCCTCGGCGCACGATCCCTCCAGCGACAACGACGGCCATGACACCTCCCTTCCGCTCTATCGATCCGTCCTCGGCCCGACCGAGCACTTCGCGAAGCAATCCCGGCTCGAAGCTGTTGATCTGCGTGCACGGGTTCCGCAAGCCCGTGACACGCACGCACGCGTCCGCTCCGAGATACAGCAGAGTGTCCGTCGGCAAGCCGAGAAGATCGATGCCGCGGGTCGTCACGTTCTCCCCCATCTGACCCGGTGCGACCTCGAAACCCGCATCGGCGACCTCGTCGAACAGCTCGGCGTGCATCAGGTGCACCTGCCGCAGATTCGGCTGCGATGGATCCCGGGCGACGCGCGATCGGTGCTGCACGGTCGTCCCAGCGTGCGCGTCCCCGTCGGCTCCCCACCCTTCGATGAGGACGATTTCGTCGACCACCGGCTTGCTGAAGTGATGGGCCGCATCCCTGCTCACGGCGACGACGGATGCGCCGTCTTCCTCATTCGCATTCACGGTCACCTCACGGGCAGACGCGAACTCTGCGTCCCTCGAAGGAGACGATGTCGCCGAATTGCAGCTGGCGTCCGCGGCGGCGATCGACTTCGCCGTTGACGCTCACGTAGCCGTCGATGATGGCCTCTTTCACGTTGCCGCCCGAGTCGAGGAGCCCGGCGAACTTGAGGAACTGCCCGAGACGGATGACCTCACCACCGATCGAGATGTCGTCGATGGGTGCGGGGTTGGCCATTCCGAAATGCTAGCCCACGATGCGGCGGTCAATGGGTCGGTCGACGGATGCCCGCACGTGGATCACGAAACGGTCACGAAGTTCGCGGTACAGGCCTCGCCCCTCGATTGTTACCCTTCCGTATCCAGCCATCGGACATTATTGGGTGGACGACCACATGGGGGAATCTTGACATCACGCGCACTCACGACCGTGCTTTCTATCGCGGTCGTACTGGCGCTTGGGGGATGCGCGACGGTCGCGCCGACCACAGCCGCGGCACCGACCACGCACACGCCGAAACCGAGCGCTACGCCGACACCGAAGCCTAGCCCTACGCCGACGCAGAACCCGGCCGACCCGAGCACCTGGATCCTGTCGTTCGATGAGGTCGGCGGTATCCAGGTCGGCCAGTCACCGTCGGCGCTCGCAACCGCCGCCGGGCTGGTTCCCGTCGAAGACACCTTCGACTGCCCACCCGGCTACTGGACCAAGCCAGATCCGGCCGGCACCGACCTGACCGTCACTCTCATGCAAGACGATGCGCGTGGCACCGCCCTTCCGGACCCGAAGTTGACGTACGCCAGCTTCCGTATCCTCAAGCCGCAGGAGTCAGTGGTTCCAACGTCACCGTCGACCCCTGCCGGTATCCGGATCGGATCGACAGAGGCTGCCCTCCTCGCGGCGTACCCGAGCATCCAGAAGACGGTGTCCAAGTACGACGATTCGGCCGGCTTGACGACCTATGCGGTCGGCCCGTCGAGCGGCCGGTATCTCGTCTTCCAAGTCGGCGTCACCTCGACCGGCGCGCGCACCATCGTGGACATGCTGTCGACGACGCGGAACATCGTGATCGACGTCTGCGACTGACCGTCGCGCCGACCCGATCGCTGCGGCCTCAGCTGCCGTCACGGCCTGTATTAGTTTGCGAACGGTGTCAGGCAGAAAGGGTGCCCGGCAGGGTCGAGCATGACGACCCATCGCTCGTCAGGTTGGTATGCCGCTAACTCTGCGCCGCACTTCTCGGCGTGCGCGCGGAAGGCCGGTAGGTCGGCTGGCTCGCACGTCAGATCGAGATGGACGATCGACATTCCCGGCCAGACCGGCCGGGTGTAGGGCGACACCCGCTGCGCGATGAGGTTGTAGGACGCGACTGAGACGCCCGCAGCCGTCTCGGTGACCCAGTCGATGTGCCCATCGAGAAGCCGAGCGTAGAAGGCGGCGAGCTCGCGATGGTCTTCGCAGTCGAGCGAGACGCCGGCCACGCGAGCACCTCGCACCGTGGTGTTCATGGGATGGATGGTAGACCTAGGATGATGGACTCATGCCCGCCGCTCACCGTCCCGGCCTTCGGGTCGACTCCCGACTCACGATCCCGGAGTCTGAGCTGTCGTGGCGGTTTTCGCGGTCATCCGGTCCTGGCGGTCAGGGTGTGAACACCGCCGACTCGCGAGCGGAGCTCGTGTGGGATGTGGCGGGTTCAGCCGTTCTGTCGCCGTTGCAGCGGGAGCGACTCCTCGAGCGCCTGAGCGGTCGCCTGGTCGACGGAACGCTGACGATCGCCGCATCCGAACACCGCGCGCAATTGCGCAACAGGGAGGCTGCGCGCGCTCGGCTTGCTGAACTCGTGGGCGACGCCCTCCTGCCGCCAGCTGCGCCGCGACGACCGACGAGGCCCACCCGCGGCGCCAAGGAACGGCGTCTGGATGCGAAGAAGCGCCGCACCGACGTCAAGCGACTTCGTCGGCCACCTCAGGACTGACCGCTCTACGAGCGGTCGCGGCGGTGGCGGTTCTCGCTCTTAGGGTCGAGGACTCCAGGGCTCGACTCGCCGGGAAGGGTACCGGCGGACACCTCGATGGCTTTGGGAGACCCGAGGTAGCCGTAGCCGAGCCACATCGGCACCTTCCGGATCGCGCCGATCACAAAGAACAGCACCACGCCAAGCGCTATGAGGCCGATGCCCCATGGCTGCAACCAGGCCTGATCGAAGGTCGGCGCGATCGCGAAGATCCCGATGCCGGCGACAAGTGTCAGACCGACCGCGAAGCCACCGCGCACGATTGCTTCACCGCCGAGCGCCGCCGCGATGGCAAGAGGGAGGAGCACCGACGCGACCATGATCCACGCGCCGATCGCGGGCCCGATCGCGGCACCGGCATCCTCACCCGCCTGGTCGGCGATGTTCCAGGTAATGAAGGAGACCAGAAAGCCGACCACGAGGAGCACCGGGATCGAGATCAGGAGGATGATCGTCGTGCGCTTGATGAAGTCGTCACCGAACCGGAACACCCGCTCACCGGCTTTGCGGCGACCGGGGCTCACCTGCGCGGCGCCGGACGCAGAGGCTTCATTGCGCGCGCGGCGGGCCGAAGCCTGCGCCCGGCGCTTCTTGTTTCGGCGTGATCGCGCGGTCGACATCGGAGCCCCCATCCTGCCGTCGTCGACAGCGTCGTTACGAGCCTAAGGCGACGGCCGCTCAGCGTCCAACGTGTGGCCGAGGCCGTGCCACTCCGGAACGCGCCCCAGTGCCGCCCAAGTTCTTGCAGCACTAGGCCCGAAAACCGCGACCGACCTTTGTGAACCGTTGCCGACGGCCCCCATATCCCAGAAAGTACGGTCCTTTCGAGCTCGTAGAGATGACTACTATCCAGTACGACCCTTCTTCTTTGCGGCCCCCGCTGACCTATAACGACCCGTCGCAGGCGATCTACCGGGGGAAGGAAACTAGCCGTTGAGGGACGGCTCAACACGCTTCGTAACCGTCGAAGCATCCACTCCGGTCCCGCTACGCCCCCGTTTCTCCCTCGGCCAACACACCACGAATCCGACCGCCAACAGCACGATGAGCGTCAGGTCGCGTAACGAAACCCCAAAGACGAAGCTGGTGGTTGCGAGTGCGGCCCACGCCGCAAGCGCTAGGGGCCGGGCGAGCCGAGAACCGCGGAGAAAGAGCAACGCGTCCAGGCCGAGAAGCGTTGTTGCGAGGCCTAGAGGCCCCGTCCCTTTTCTGGCGCTAGCCAGAGCGGACTCCGACACCCAACTCGGAATGGTAGCGCCATAAACGCCCACCAATATGCCGAAACAGTACGCAGCGACGGCGAGTGAGAGAACCGCCATGATGTAACTCCTGCGTCTTCTGCGAAGGATGGAGGCGGCCCGCCAGTAGTCGGTTCGAGCGAGGGCTGAGTCTTCCGAAAGCCGCCACAGAGCGCCTGACTCTGCGAGCACGACTCCGACGGCAACCGAACCAAGCAGAAGCGAACCCTGGAGTGGCGCCTCAGATGTCAAACCTGCGGAGATCAGGAATCCCAGCGCAAGTGTCGAAGACATGGTCGCGACTCGTGTACCACCCATCCTGAAAGCATGCTCACGTTCGGAGTCGGCAAGCGCCTCCTTCTGAAGCCGCGCTGTCGCGATCCCACGAAGCCTGTCGAGTCCGGCCGCTATTTGGGGCAGAGCGGAAATCCCGTTGCGATAATAGATGACGTGGTCGAGCACGAACGAGGACGCCTGACGGACGAAAACGACTCGTTTCTTCGAGCCCAGGGCCTTCAGCGCCGATGCGACCAAGTCACGGGATGAAACGACGTCGACTCCTGGCACGCTTGGGCGAGTGCGCGCGGCGATCTCCTTGCCGAGTGGAAGAACCACGTATCTGACCGCCACGACCATCATCGCGTTGAGCAACGGAAGGACCAGGTATGCCCAACTCGGGAGCGAAGGAGACGGAGACGAGATGCTGCCGAGAACTTCGTGAATGGTTCCGGAGCTTTGCTGTCCGACCGTCGCGACTACCGCATGTTGATCGAGCACAGGCCAGAGCCAAATAGCCGCTGCGAAATCCCCGAACCCGCGTAGACCACTTTGCAGAAGACTAAGGAGCTGGAGCGCGGGCGGAAGGATCAAAGTGATCGCAGCCATGACGTATGCCAGTGCGGTGAAGAAGATCGCTACAATAGCCCAACTGTCTACGGCTCTCGCGCGTCGCAGCGTTGCGAGCAGAGCTTGGCCGCTTCCCATTGTGATGAGGAAGACGCTTTTCTTAAATTGAGGCGATTGAGCCAGTACGTATTCAGTAAGGATTGATCCACCCTGCGAGTGCCCGATCAGCATGACTCGCTTCCCTCCAGAGCGAGCCACTTTCTCGCCGCACGACCTGATCACCTCCTTTTCGAAAGCGTCGTCTGAGCACCAAGCGAAGGCGTCTCGGGCGTGTTTCCACAGTGGTGGGCAAATCAGCAACACGGTTAGCCCAGCCGCCGCGACGGCGAGCAGAACCACGATTCGGAAGAAGAGGATGAACGGGCCGAGGGCGAGAAGCAGCAGCGCGTAAGCCAATGGACCTATCCGGAGCCTGCCTTTGCGCTCCACGCAGGTCTCGACATAGTTGGCGAACCGCATGACCGGGGTCGCGAATTGCAGGATTCCCAGAGCGAACACCGCACGAAGGGCCCACCACGTGACGATGAAGATGTTCCGCGCCGGAACCAATTGACCCCAGTAATACGGATCAATCACCAGTCGTGACGACTTTTCACCGGACGTCCCGGTCAGGTGGACGTGACCCGGATCGAACCTGCAGTTTCCACCGCACTCGTGCTCGGCCCAGCCGTCCATCTCGATGTACCGAGCTATGTTGCGGACAGCCGTCTTGACCAGTCGCTCAGCGTTGGGAACGCCGATTCCGTGCAGCACGAGCGCGTAGATGTCAGGACCTGGCTCCGAGTCGCCGCCAGCCGCGCGCGATTGAGCCCACGCTGATCGCTCACCGACGGACCGCGATCGTTTCGAGTGCGCCAAGTCGTGACCTCCGGATTCGACCTTGACAGTCCTTTATTGTTGAGAATCTATCAACAAAAGACTCTTGAGATGCATCTGGGCGTTGGCGTGGTGTTGCCGGTAGCCCAGATCCGAACTCGCCTAAACAATGGTTCGCGAATCGACGAGAGCAGCCGAGGATTGGGCCGGGTAGCGCTCTGGCCCCCCAAACAGCTTCTGCGGGCAAGCTTGGGAAACGCAGGGATCGTGGGCTCGGCATTAGGGATGAGCTCAGCGATACACTGCCCGACGGGTGCCCCTGGAGGGACTCGAAAACTGCGACCACCCTTTAAGCACCGTTGCCAACGGCCCAAAATCCGCGGAATTCCGCGCTTTTCGACCTCCTAGAGATGACAGCGATCCCATAGGAACTCACTCGATTGTGGGCAAATTGTGGGCAAATCTGGGCTGGGCGATTTGCGACTGAGATATTAAGGGCTTCTGAGGTCTAACGTCCTTGTTCAGTGTATGTGCGCAATCGACATCACAGACGCTGCTGAGGTCCGCGGCCCATCTCAATCGTGGAACTGTCTCACGCTCGCAGGTCTGGTGAGCCCGCGAGGTCCCGCACTTCCCAGGGCCGCTGCAATGACCGCAAAGCGTGCGACAACCTCGGGGAGCCAGCAACGGTCCCTGAGCAGTGCGGACTGAGAGCATGACGGGTACCGGAGAGAGACGCCTCACTCGAAGCGGTACGAGAGCTTGTCGTTGTAGACAAATCTGATCTCGTCGGGCGCGTCAAAGTCGAGGTCCCCCGTCACAAGCACGTAGGACTCATCGCTCGTCTTGTCAAAGATCCCGGGCAATTGCTTGCTGTTCATTCGAGCGGCTCCGAGAAATCGAAGAAAGCGCTCTTTGCCATCAAGTGCAATGCCGAGGTCCACCTTGCGACCCGATCGCTTCTCGCGAAGTCGGGCGCCGAGTAGCCCCCGTTCGTTCGTGTACTCCTCGATGTAGCACTTTGCCTGGGCTGTTGAGTTCATACACATGCTCCGTTCTGGTTATGTGTGCCGTTCGGAACCCAGGCATGCCGCATCCAACAAGCGGCGCGTCGCATCGCAGGGTCTCGCATCGCAGAGTATCCGCCAATTGAGGGATCAACGGACGGAACCAGCCAAATCCACAATGAAGACGATGAGCGCGACATGGGCCACAACCGCGCTCAGCGACACCCATCCGGCTGTGCGCCAACGATGTTCAACCGTCTTCAGCCACCCAATCCGTTGCGCAGTCCGCGGTGCCGTCGGCCCTGGCGGTCGAGTCGCGACGGAACCGCAGAGCGATGGAAGCGGTCGCCGTCAGTCGAGCTGGGCAAATGGGCAACAGAATCAGCCGGATCAGCACAGCCGCGAAAGACGAGAAGCCGCAGCAGAAAAGTTAATCGGCGCGGCCCTGGTCGGCACGTTCGGGTTGGAGCTGAGGCAGACGCAACTCGATGAATCAAGTGCTGAGGACTGCGGCTGAGCCTCGATGGTTTCTTGGTATCACCCCATTCCCGCCAAGAATATGCACGTCGCTGCCCGCAAGTTGATTGCACACATCCGGACGCGCACCGGGATCACCGTGCCGTGTATCGAGAGTGAAGCCCACGCCCCAAATCGACGTTCCGGTCAAGGGCGCATGCAAAGCCCCATTTCTGCCCTCATTTCGGATCAGTACTCGATCCCGTGCTCGCGGAAGATGGCCTCGACCGAATCACCGCTTTCGAGCGCTGCGCGCACCTTCGCGCGAAGACTGCCGTCATGAATGGCGAGAAACAGCGCTTTACCCTCAATCTGCGTGAGCGGTGCAATCCCGCGGAATACAGCTGCGTGCGCGTCAGCGTAGTCGAGGTATCCGCGCAGCTTGTCCGCCCAGTCCTCAAGCTGGATTCCGTGCGGATCAACAATCGACGGGCGAATTTCGTCCCCGACTTGGTGGAAGAAGACGAAGTCGGGGTACAGACTGCTCCAACGGCCGGTCCCGGAATCGACGTACGGAAGACGAAGAGCACGGTCCCCACCGGTCGGATTTCGATACCATGCGACCAACGAACCGTCGGCGAGCTCGCTTTCGAGCACGCGTCGTTCAAGTCCGTCGGTGGTGAACGGCTTCTTCCAATAGAGGTTGTCCGCCGGGTCTTGATACAGATGCTTCGGCCATCGGTTCTTGTGATCGTCAGCGATCTGATTGCGAAGCTGCTCATCGCTGAGCTCGGCGCTTGTAGCGATCGAGACAGCGTCCTCGATGGTCCCATCGATCACGATTCCGGGCGCCAGCTGTGGGTCTTTGGCTTCGGCCTGCAACCTCGCGTAGCGCGATCGCGAACCTTCTTCGAGGAACGCGATCTGTTTTGCGGCGCCCTTCAACCAGTCGGCTGTCAGCGATGCCGCGGCCGCCTCGAGGTTCACCACTACGTGCTCGGATAGCGCAAGAGCCGCGACCGTGATCTTCGCCTCAATCGGATCATGGTCAGGGTCTTCGTCGACAAGGTATGACCAGTAGGACTCCGCCGTGCCGTCCTTGAGCGTGCGGCTCGCGCGACGGAAGACATCGTCGATGTTCTTCCCGTCGAGCCGAGTACCGGATGCGATCTTCTGCCCATCGATCACGGTGCCATCGATCGCAGTGAGGAGCTCATACACGGACGCGCTGGACACAGCGCGGCGCCTATCATTCAACTCGCCACTTGCCTGAAGTTTCGCCGCTTCATTGTTCAGCTGAGCGTTCAGGTAGGCGTTGGCCTGAGCCACAGCTCCCTCACGCAGTCCGTCGTTCTCAAGCAGAGTCGCGAGCGTATGTAGCCGTCGAGTCTCGGGAGAAGACGCCTGTGACGGTACAACGTAAGTCGGGAGACCAGAGAGAACCTCGAGCGCCGGCCGCATTGATTCGGGCGATTCGTAGGGGAGCGTGATGCGGATGACTTCAGCGCTCTCTCCCCCTCCGCCGCCTGCGAAAGCTGAGACCACAGTCATTACGGTCTTGCGGTCAAAGCGCGGCAAATACGCGTGTACGCGGTTCAACGATTCATCGGAAGCGATTCGGCGTGCGAGCGGCTGGCGGACGATGCGTCCGATCAGCTGCGCCACGGGTGTGAACTCAACCGATGCTCGCAGCGAGACCAATACCTCGGCCCGCGGACAATCCCAGCCCGTGGTGATCGCATTCTTAGCGAGTACTACCCGCACTTCCGTAGCGTCCTGGATATCCTGCGGTGGCATGTATCGAATCACCCGACCCCCGCCAAAATCCATGGACACGTGCTCTGCGAAGGTGTGAACGATTTGCGCCCCGATCAGGCCGGGCCATTCTTGCGTCGTCGCGTCATATACCGATCGAACGAGGTTCACGAAGTCGCTGTCGTCTGCCTTCTGATCGGGCAACTGGATAACCAGCGCCGGCCGCACCGGAACTTCGCCCTGGGCGCTCGTGTAGTCCGACCATCGCGCTTCATACTCGAGCACTTTCTGTACGCCAAGACGAACGAACGTCGTGTCAGCAATCACGTTGCCCTGCTCAGCGGCCGGGGCGAGAACGATTCGATCCTTCACCAAGCCTGATTCGCGCACTTCATCGATGGGAACAATGACGTTCTTCTTCAACCGCCCCTGTGCGTCAAGTGCCTTGTTCAGTCGCTGCGCGGTTGCCGAAATTCCCAGAAAGACTGGGATGGGCCTGTCCCCGTTCGCGATCTTGTTAATAATTGTCGGCGAACCACCCGGCTTCTCCGTTACTCCGTAGTGGGCCTCGTCAACAATCACGATGAACCTGCTGCCGAGCTTCTGAACGGTATTCTCGATCGTGTCCCAGATCGTCCACGTCTGCGTGTCGGAACGCTTCGTGATACGGCTCGATACCGACGCGCTCTGGGTATTCAGAAAGTAGATGACGCCAGGCTCGAACGTCTGCTCATCGAATGAAGCCCCTTGCCCGATCAGCCGAATGTCGTTGATCTTCTCGCTGGCTTCCTGCATCTTGCGAGCGGTCTGGGCGTTCAGCGAAGGATCATTGGTCACCCAGAGGATCGTCGTACCGTCAACCGGCTCGGTCGTGTCGGAGCCGAAGATGAGTTCCTCGATTACGGCCGTCGCGATGACGGTTTTACCGGCGCCGGTCGCCGCCTCAAGGACGACGGCTCCGAGAACTTCGGGGTCGTTGTCATAGCGGGCCTGTGCCTTCTTTAACTCCGTGATTAGCGAGCCGGTCGCCGTGCGCTGGAAGTCGAGGAGCTTGAACTTCACCCGTTCAGTCCTTCCCGTTGATCTCGAACGTGTGCAGGTAGTCGGAATAGAGCCGCGTGGTGTTTAGCCGGTGTTCGACAGGCAGGTAGGCGACGGCTGTCTGAAAGGCGCTCTCGGAATCCGCCACGACGAAAAGGTGGGTCAACTCCTGATCGCGAGCTTCAACCGCATCGGCGAAGTCACGCGCGCTCGCGACGTCGAAAAGGACTCCGTAGATGGCCTTGTCGGGAAGTGCCCAGCCCATGGTCTCGTCGCGCTCCACGATCTCGCCTCTACCCCCAGCTTTCAACCAGAGCAGCGGAGCGATCGCATCGAACTTCCTCCCAAGCGCGACCAGGTTCTCGTCCTCGTAGGTGAGCTTAAAGAACACGACGTTCTCGTCGAGCCCTGTTGAGAACTCGGAACCGTCCGCGCGCTTCCCAGTGACTATCGTCTCGATGCGGGGCTTGGTGACCTTCTGAAAGACGCCTTCGGCTTCCCACTCGGAGTCGCCCGGTAATAGGCCGGCCTTCGAGAGTTCGTCCGCTGTGCTTTTCGCCAGTTCATTGTTGGTGATGACGATCGCCTGACGACGACCTCCATCCTGTGCGTTAAGGCGCATGACTGCTTCGGAGGTAGTACCGGAACCGCCAAAGAAGTCCAAAATCACGGCGTCGCTGGGCGCGATTGCGCCAAGCCACCGCATTAGGACCTCGTGGTCCTTCGGGTTCGGAAACCGCCGGTCCCCGAGGATCTGCTCAAGGCGCTTCGATCCCGGCATCCGAGATTGGATGAATGTGGGATAAGGGACTCGATCGGCCACTTCGTCGAGGTAGCGCTTGAAGCGAACCGACGTGGTCTCATCGGGGCCAAACAAGATGCGCCCGTTGGCCAGGTACTCAGCCATCGTTTCGCGACCGTATCGCCATCCGTTCGGATGCATCTTTACCGGTTTCCCGGTTGTCGGGTGTAGAAGATCGTATTGAAGATTCGCTCGCGGGTTGGGGCTGCGCATGTTGTCGGCTTGGAAGACACGGCCGTTCTCGTCTAATTGGTCATACCGAAACACCGCCGGCTCGAGGATGTCTCGGAGATCACGAAGCGCTCTCCGATACAGCTTTGTCGCCTCTGGCGCATTGTGACCGGACTCTCGCCACGCCTCGCGTGCGGCTTCCATTGCTTCGGTGAGACCTGGCTTCGGTTCCTTCCATCGGGTATCGAACTCTCGCAGCGTCGACTCACTACGGGCGTAAACCAACATGTAGTCGACGCCTCCGGCGGTGTACCGAGCGTCGTTCTTTCCGCTTCCTTGCCAGGTCACATTCGCGATGAAGTTCGATTCCCCGTAAATCTGGTCCAGCAGCATCCTGAGCCGATGGTGCTCATCGTCGCCGATGGCAACGACTATGACCCCCGTGTCCTTGAGTAGTCGCCTCGAATGGAGAAGTCGCCGTTCCATGAACGACAGCCACTTAGAGTGCCGATAGGCGTCGGTAGGTGACACGAACCGATCGTTATAGATCCAGTCGTCTGTGCCGGTGTTGTACGGCGGATCGATGTAGATGACATCGACCTTGCCTTCGTGTGTATAGAGCAGCGTCTCGAGGGCGTAGTAGTTCTCGCCCTCGATCACGACCTGCGTCGGCTTTTCGCTGCCGCGCTTGGCCTCGCCCACCTTGCGGAGCCCCGGATATATCGGCACGTCGAAGTCTTTGACGACGACGAGTTGATCGAACGGTCGCTCTTCGGCCTCGCTGCCCTCAACCGTTCGCTTCGACGCGTCAACTGCAACGATCGATGCGACCCCCGACCGCGCCGATAGCACGGCGAAATTCCGCTTCTCACCGTCGCCTCGCAGACGGACAGTGTCACCGCGGCGGGGACGCACTCCGGGCGTCTCGAGATCCTCGGGAAGATGACGCTGGAAGACCAGGCCGAAGTCCTTACGTTCGACGAGCTTGGCTACCTCTTCGGCAACTTGACGGCGGAGGTTCGCGTCCGAGATCCGTTCAATCAGGTTGTCGATATAAGCCATGCTCTCGACCGTACCGTGAACCGAATGACCGGCAGACCGCGTGTCGGGCCCCGGTTGTGGGGGGTAATCCCAGATGGTCCCGGTTGTGAGCTTTCCACTTGTGGTATTTCAGCGCTCCATGCGGGGGATGGCCGTAGTCGACGCGTGCCGTACCGAGGTGCTGAACGTGTGAGCTTTAGCTGATGTGCCCTCCCCGCGTGTGCCGTGGTTCGCAGTGCCGCGATATCGGATGGACGGCTACCGCGGTCAATCGGGCGCTCCGGATGAGTTCGCCAATTGCCGAGCGGAGCGCTTCAAGCCGCCGGACAACGCTGGAGCTCCGCGTAGGGGGTCTCGCACACCACGCCGACACCTATTCCTCAGGTGAGCTTTCGCGTATACCGGCGTCAGCAAGCAGCTCGTAGAATGTCTTCGTGTTCGAGCCACCGGCTCTTGCAGTAGCTCGCGTAATGATCAGCCGGTGAGCGGCACGAGACAGGCCAACGAAGAAAGCGGACAACGTGCCTGTCGGGTCACTGCGATTCGACCACCACTGGTCGTCGTCGAGGCCAAGAATGATAACGGTGTGATATTCCAGGCCTTTGCTGCGATGGATCGTCATGATGGAAGCGGCGTTGTCTCCGACGGCCAGGTGAAAAGCTTCGCTCCACTTAAGGCCAGGCACAACAACCTCGTCCATCCGGCTGTTCAACGCGTCCGTCACGGAGTCGTAACGCTCGGCGCCGCTGTATGCCGACAGCGCTTCGAGCTGGTTCTCGTCGACCAGACTCAGGGCTTCAGCAACGACCTCGGTGGAGGGTACCAACCCTGGCTGGTGATCGCTGAGCCAAGATCGCAGATGGCGTGTGTGCCTCTGCAGTAGTTCAGTACTCGTTCTACGTCCCAGTTCGTTGTCTGTGATCCCGCGCGCTCGATCCAGGAGTTCGAGCGTTCGAATCCAGGTGTCACTCATTCCCGTCGGTTGGATTGCTAGCCCGATCACGCCGAGAGCCAGTTCGGCAACCTCCTGACGCAGCAGATCGCCAAGGGAGATGCCACTATCGCCGTAGCGTCTATCGTCATTGCGCAGCGGAATCCCGTATCGAGTGAGCGATTCAACGAGTCGAGTCTCAAACTCGGCGACCTTCTGCTTCACCAGGAACGCAAAATCCGCTGGACGACGACCGCTTTGGCGAATGTCCGCAGCGATCCACGCTGCGACTCGCTCTGACTCATCCTTGGCATCGGGGAAACTCCAGATTTGCGCCGCTACTTGTCCCTCCTCCGCAAGCGCCCTTGAGACGATCGATTGAGGCTCGCCAGTCAGTAATTCAGCGACCGGGCCTTGCAGGGCCACCAGGTCTGCGGTCGACCTGAAGTTCCATTGCAGCTGATATGGCGCCGCGTTGAATTGGCTCTCAAACCGCGAGATGGCATCCGGCAAAGCACCAGCAAAACCCATGATTCTCTGCTTCATGTCGCCGACTGCGGTGACTTCGGTCGGCGTATTCAAGAAGACTGTCTCCAGCAAGGTGTATTGCGAAAGGGTCGTGTCCTGGAACTCGTCCACAAACACCATCGGGTATGTAGCGCGAATCGCTCGGCGCAAGCTGGCATTCGTCCGCACAAGCAATTCGGCGAGTCGGTTTATGGCCGTGAAGTCCAACTTGGGTTCGTCGGAGTCAAGGATCCGTTGCCACCATCGCAACGCCATCCATTGCTCATCGGATAAGGAGCTCTCATCGAGTTGCTCGGGAATCTGCCAGCCACCAAAGACTTCAGGAATGAATCGAGCCGCACTTGCGCTCACCCGTTCGGCGCCGAGCTTGCGCGCAGAAGGAGCCAGATCGGCAATGCCATAGAGCTCATCGCGGACCATGGTGGTCGTGGGGAACGCGAGGTCATATTTGCCAGCCACGCCATCGTAGGGCGCCGGGAGCGAACTACCAAACCTGTCGAGAATCGATTTAGTGAAGGCGTCAAAGGTGAGCGAAACAAGGCGACCGGCGTGAGCGGGGTATCGAGCCTCCAGCCGCCGACTGAGATTCCTCGCCGCGTCGCGCTTGAAAGAAATCGCAAGTATGCGCTGCGGAGCGCGGCAGACACCGGTTTCAAGCAGGTAGCCCGCCTTCTGCGCCAAGAACTCCGATTTTCCTGCGCCCGGGCCGGCCGAGACCGACGCAGACCCCCGGTGACGTAACGCGTCCCACGCGGCGGGTTCCAAGTCCTCAATGCCGCTTGGTCGCCAGTTTGCAGCCGGAGTCCGGCTTGGATGAGAAGGTCCTGTGTTCGCAATCATGAGTCCACCACAGCCACACGCGCCCGCTCGATCAGAGTGTTAAGAACGGGTGGCACGTCTCCGGGATTGAGGGAATCCATCAGGCTGATTGCCCGAAGGTGCGTCCCAGGCTTCGAACGATTGGAGAATAGATAGCGGTACCACTGGAGCCACGACTTCAGGCTTGCGGCCTCATTCTGGTCGGCGGGCATCCAGTACGACCCCGCCGATTGTGGGCGGCCCGCGCCGAAAACGGAATCGTACGGATCCGTCTGAGCTGGACCGCTCTGGTTTTCTTCGAGGAACACGTATTTCGTTGAGAAACTCGTGAGCATCATCCAGTCGAGGTCTAGCGGCGACGAAAATAAGACGTTGAACTCCTCCAGGGCGAGAATGAGGCCGGACATTTTTGGGTCTTCAAAGAGCAGGTCCGACGGGATGTCATCGACTGTTCGAAAGTCCGTCGAGTTGGCGAGCGGATCGTGGCCCAGCTCGTTCAGGTTTGAAATTGCCGTTCTTATTCGGCCTGCTCCGCCGCCGGCGCGGCCGTAGTCCAAGTCCAATAGCGTCGCGTGCGGTATTTGGAGATCGTCGAGCAAACGCCAGAAGTGCTGAGTGTGTCTTCCACCCAAGGGCACCATGGCGACGAATGCAGGGTCCAGGTCCACTCCAAGCAACTGCGCTATATGAGGGAGAACGACTTGTTCCGACGCTCCCTCACCTAGCACAACGAATCGTGAAAAGTAGAGCTCTGGATGAGCCTGCACCGCCTCTCTGATGTATGCGGCGTCCTTCGTGTCATCATCAGGCAACGTAAGGCCGCGGATTGTCGCCGCGCTTAATCCGTCACGTCGAAAATGTCGTATCTGTCGCGGATCCACGCGGGTGAGCGCGCTCGCGGAATGAGAGGACAAGAGCACCTGAACGCGATCAGAGGTACCGAGCTCCAAGAGTGCGCCGACAATACGCGAAAGATAGTACGGCGAGAGGTTGTTCTCCGGCTCCTCCACAAGCAATACGGTCAGCACGGGCAGATAAGCCGCGATGGGATCGAAGGGAAGTTCCTCGTCACCGTCGTGGTCTCCCGCAGCCACCTGTGCCTCTAGATCCAACGCCGCGGCGGCCAGCGACAAGTGCAGCAAAGACCTTTGGCCGTCACTGAGCAGATCCGCTCCGCGTGTGGGGGCTGTGTGGTCTGGTGAGAACACGAGCTCGGTGTTCCGAAGAAACTGCTCGAAATCCGGCGTGAGCGGCCGCAACCTTGCCACAGAGTGAGCCCCGGTCCCATACATCTGCGCCCAGCGTTTCGCGAGCGCCTTCTCCGCGGCGGTAGTTGCCTTCTCGCCATGGAAGTGGACATCCAGAGCGTTTGACGCGTTGGCCACTTGCTCGCGGAGGTGGGTTGTCCAGTTCGCTGCTTGCCAGAGACGGCTTCGTAAAAACGTGCTTACGTGACGAGCGCCATCTCTAGCGGCCGGCACATACACGACTTGAATACGAGAACGTTCGGTGGGAGAGAGCGTTTGCGCCTGTTGTTGGGTGAATTCCCCCTCCAGGGTCGACACGACTAGAAGATGATCGTCGACCAATCCCTCTGCGCTCCCATTTGCGGTCCATGTTGCCTCGAGCACAACCCGCACTTTCAGCACACCGTCGACACCCGCTGCCATCCGACTGTAGAAGTCAGGTACTCCGAGGAGCGACTCCCCTTCTGCTTCTAGCCCCGGGAACGCTAGAACTGCTTCCAGCTGGAGGCTCCGCTCTGCCACCGGGTCCTCGAGGTCAGCTTCGGACTCGGGCACATGGAAGTCGTCCGGCCGAACTCGACGTTCATCAGCAGAGACACCGAACATGCGCTGCAAGGCACGAAAGACAGCGGTCTTGCCCGTCCCATTGTTGCCAATGATTGCGGTGAGATCACTTCGAAAGTCGATCCTTTGCGCCGCATCACCGAAGCAGTGGAAGTTCCGCAGCGTTAGCGTCTCGATCTGCATCCGTAGTTACTCCCCCGAGGGCCGTGGGCCCATGCAATTCTTTCCCTGACAGCCGCCTGCTGCGGTCGAACTGTCCGAATTACAGGGTCGTACGAAACGCAATCACAAAGCGGCAATACAACGATGTCAAGGAACGGTTAGCGAGGAAAGCGCCCAAAGTGGTGCCAAGTTCACTTTCGCACCCGCGTGCAGATCAGATGTTCATAGCGCCGAGTATGGATGCTCGAGCGAAGGAACGCGGAAAAGGCAAGGTGGCGAGAGACGAGACGAGATACGACGAGAACGCGAGAGCGCGAGAGCGCGAGAGCGCGAGAGTAAACCTAAACAAGCCAATGCACGTAGGCACTTAAGTGGGACAGCCTCCGCCGGGCTACTTGAAAGGGGCCCCGCGTTAACCTGACTGCGGTGGATCTGAGCAGCATCCGGCGTCGAATTATCCGTGTTCTGCCGCGCTGCTCGACGCGAACGAGGGCCTCTACTCGCAGCTGCTCACCTAAACGATGCGAAGCGTGTCAGGACTGGCTTCGCGTGTTTGCCCGAGACGACGATGAGGCCATATCTGTGTCCTCACATGCCGCTAGCCTAGGTCGCCGCATGCGGCGCTGCCCTGCTGGGGTTTGAGGGCCTTTCCGTCGCCCGATCGTAGCTCCCTGCCAGTGTTCCGTGCCGGGCTTTCGCGGCGTAGCCTCTTCCGCTGCGCTCCCCCGGTACTCCACGGTCCCGGCACTGCGCACCTCCCACTCGCTCTCGATCACCCGCCGGAAAGGCACTCAAAAAAGATCGTCCCTACGAGGAGTGAGTGGGATGCGGGTATTCATCATCGACACCGGAGACATGGCCCCAGAACTGCACGGCGGACTCATCTGCGTAGAAGGTTCTCCATACCCGACTGCCGCCGAGAAGCGGGAGTGCGTGGAGACTGTCAGCCACTACGTATTGGATGGGTGGGCGATCGCCGCAGACCCTGACACTCCCATCGGATGGCTCGCCGCGCTCACCGCAGAGACGGCGTGCGTGCCCTTCCCCAACCTCACCCGGCTCTCTCTGGACGAGCCGACGCCGCGGACTGCGCACGTCTGAAACGTCGGTCGGGTCATTGATGCGTCAGCATCGTCGGCCGAAACGGATCTCCCACGAATTTCGGATTTGCGCGTCAAGACCGGCTCGAGAACACAACGTGTAGGTATGAGGGCATACGTGCCGGGGACTGTACCGCAAACGTGGCTTCACGCTGGCGTTGCCGCTGACAAACGGGACGCACGTCGCGGCTGAAGCATGGACAAACAATGTGCCGGAAGAAGGCCGGTGCGCGCTCCAAGCGCGCCAACGCCGGTCGTAAATCGGAAGTACTAAGTGAGGCGGGAATCTGAGCCCCGGTAAGAGCCCAGACCACGACCAGATG
>Ga0256798_1000111_pt1 | contig 24534 bp, 42 predicted proteins | sample MC6MC0949MT_FD_190193 | JGI IMG/M metagenome (GOLD analysis project Ga0256798, IMG submission 190193) | Metatranscriptome of enriched soil aggregate microbial communities from Iowa State University, Ames, United States - MC6-MC0949-MT... | ecosystem: Environmental > Terrestrial > Soil >... | reverse complement strand
GCTCTGGCTCTGGCTCTGGCTCTGGCTCTGGCTCTGGCTCTGGCTCTGGCTCTGGCTCTGGCTCTGGCAGATGCTCGGGGTCGATCACTTCCTCGGCAAGCCCCATCCCGATCAGAGCTTCTGCATACTCGTCCAACACGGTACGGGTTTCGTGCTGGTCGAAGTTACCGGCGTGGTAGTGCGAGAACTGACGCAGTGCGCGAATTTTCTTCATGATCAAAGCGGGGCAGTTACCTGCCCCGGCCCTTGGCTGGATTATGGGGTTGGGACGGTGAAGGTGCCCTTGATGATCGCGCTGGTACGGTAATGGGCCAGCGCCAGGCGCTCTTCGCACAGGATGGTCAGCATGTTCTTCACGAAGTTGTCACGGTCTTCGCGGCTGATCTCGACAGTGGCGTCCATGCGGTCCCACACTTGGGATGCCAGGTCGAAGCCGCCGACGGTAAAGGTACCGAGTGCTTGTGCCTTGGTGGCCACGACCGGCAGCCCCCACATGACCTTCGCGGCGAATGCCGCCGGACCGCCGAAGATGTAACGGCCTTCCGCATCCTTCAGCAGCGCGATGGCATGCCAGTCGCGCGGGTTCAGGATGATGCCCGACGCTTCGAATTCCGATTCGCTGGTCTGGAAGATGGCGTGAGCGATCTGGTCAGCGCGGGTGTCGCCGGTGGCGTTCAATGCGGTGTCGTAGGCGGTGGCGACTTTGTTCAACCCAGTGAGGTTGTCACCGGTGCCATCGCCATTCAGCAGTTGCCCTTCTTCAACCAGGGCCAGGCCGAACAGCAGGCGGTTGTTCACGTAGGACTCGAGCATCGGCGCATCGTCCATCACCTGGCGGGATGCCTGGATCCAGTGAGCGATGGTTTTGACGTTCGCCGTTTCCTTGGTGAAGGTCAGGTTGGACTCAGGCTTCAGGTTTCCTTCAGCCACCGGCGCGGCACTGTTGGTGAACACGTTCTCACGAACGTATTCCAGCGAGTTCGAGCTGATACGACCTTGAGCGAGCAAATCCCGGATGGTCAGACGGCGCAGGCCTGGCATCAAGATGCCTGGATTCACCTGCGGCTGGATCAACGCACCGGCAGAGGCGGCACCGCTACCCAGCTGCTTGTCGAAGCTCTTCACGTCGACCTTGCCCGAGGACTTGCCGTCCCAAGATTTCTTCAGGTCCTCGGCCGTCTGAGCCGCGAAGCTCTTCTTCGTGGATGGATCATCGACGGCGCCACCAGCCAGCTTCTGCTCGATATCGAACAACCGCGTGCCGGCGGTCTTGAGCTCGTCTTGAACGGTGGTCAGGTCGCTTTGCAGCTTTTTGCTGACCTCACCATTCTGTTGGATCTCGGTTTTCTGGGCGTCGAACAGCTCCTGCATGCGGGTCTGCGCAGTCTCGATCGCCTTCTGGATTTGGGCCAGTTCGGACATGGTTGAATCCTCGGTTCAGATTTGGGGGAAGGTTTTCAGGCGCTCCAAGAGCGCGGCGATTTCAGTGGGGTCGCCGCTTTCGGACTCGCTCCGAACCGCGGACTTGATGCGGGCGATCAACGCCTGCGCTTCGGACTTGGAGAGGCCGGCGGATTCCCTCAGCCAGCTCTCCGCATCGCGGATGCTTTCGATGGTCTCCATGCTCTTGAGCGTGGAAACGGTGGCCGCTTCGTTGGCAGGAAAGGTGCAAACGCTGATCTCCGTCAGGCGCGATACCTTGCGGAAGGAGAAACCGGTGGAGATCGTGGACATATCGCCCTTGGCGATACTGCACCCGACCGACATACCCCCTACGGTCCCATGCATCATTGCGGCCTTCAGGGCTTCGGACTGAGGGTTTCCGGGCGTTAGTTCACCTCGAACGTGAAGACCGTGACTGTCTTCCGAGAGGTCGAGCCACTTACCCACCGGGATCTCGTTGCGCTGGTGGTTGAAAAACATGGCCACAGCGCGGCTCTGACTTTTGAGCGCATCCGCGAAGGCGCCGGCCTCGATGACGTCGCCGTCGCTGTCGACCACGCCGAACACACTGGCATAGCCTTCGAACACGCCCTGGGCACCGCCATTGGCGAATTTGATTGCGGCCTGATCGAAGGCCAAGGTTTTGCAAACGCTGGGCATTTGCTGCCTCCAGAATGATCAAGCCCCGCTGGATGCGGGGCCTGGGTTGCCGAGTTGAGTGATGGGTATATTTTGGGACTGCACGGTGGCCACTTCCCCGCCAGGTAAGGGCGGCATGTTGTCCAGCCGACGCAACTCGTTCCGAGTGCGCAGGCCCTTGTCGGCCATCACGCCCATGAAATTGGCGCGGGCCGTCGAGTCGCCGCGGAGCAGACCGTCGATGTTGTGCTCAGCATGGAAGCGACCGAGCTCGCCAGGCTTCAATAACCAGCGCTCGATCGCGTACTCCCAGCGGTTGAGGTAAGGCGATAGGGTGTACTGCAAAAAACCCAGGTTCTGCTGCTCGATACCCGATCCCCAACTTGTGGACTTTTCCACATCGCCTACCAGATGCGGCGGCACACCGAAGAATCGAGCTAGCTCGCTGACCTGAAACTTGCGAGCCGCCATCGTCTCCGCATCCTGGGGGCTGACGCCGATGGCCTGGGTGGTGAATCCACCTTCCAGAATCCACAGCCGCTTCTTGACGGGGCCGCCGGAAATCTCCTTGAAGTTCTCTTCGACCTGCGCGCGCTGTTCCTTGTTGAGCACTTTCCCTTCGCCGGTCATCAGCAGTTGCGGCGACTTAGCACCGTTGGCATAGAAGTCCCGTTGCTGGTCTTCCATCGCCACCGCGACTCCTGCTGTCTTCGCCGCGAACGCGATAGGCGACAGGCCGACTAGTCCGTTGAACCCGAAACCTTTCAGGTGAAAGATTTCAGACGGCTTGAAGTCTGCGTACTCGCTGTCTCGGCGGTATCGGTACACCACGCGCTTACCTTCAAGCCGGACGTCCATATTCACCGACATCAGGGGCATCATGCTGATCACATCCCCGACGCTGTTGCGCTCAATCAGGGCATAAGCGTTGCCGTAGTAGCAGAGCTGCATGGTCATCGCTTCGCGGAACTCGACAGCGGTCATGAACTGATTTGGGCTGTAGCGCAGCAGGCGGGCCAGTGGGTTGTCGATGCCGACCTTTCTCCGGTCATCACCGGTAGTCTCGAAAACATCCAGCGGCAGGCCTGCCGTGACGGTGGAGATCAGACGGACGCAGGCGAACACCGTGGAGATCTGCAAAGATCGCTCGTCGCTCACGACAGAATCGCCCACCACCCCAGAGGCGGACACTGGCCCGGTCTGCGAACCCTTCTCCGGCGAGACCAGGCGGCCGCCGACAAAGAAGCTCGCCATGCGCGCCCAGAAGGGACTGCGCGTGCGCAGATCAATGCTGTAGTCGGTGTCTGCCATTACATGCTCATCGGTCTGGAAAGGAAGTCGTCGACAGAGCCTTGGGTATCCGCGTTCGCGAGCACCCGGCCTATCGTCATGATCAGCGCTACGGCGCCATCGATCTTGTTGTCGTCGCCCTGCTTGATCGGGCGCACCACGTCATCGTTGCCCGGCAGGTTCTTGCCGATAACGTTGCCAATACACCAGGTCATGATCGGATTGCCGTCGTGATGGAACCTGCCCGCCTCGATTGCGGCCTCCAGCTCCTTCATGCCGTCGGACATGTTGGTGTAGTTCTGGGTGATGGTGATCGGGTTGAAACCCTCGTCGTCCAGGTCATGACTCAGGCCAGTGGCGCCGTGCGGGTCGATCGGGCTCTCCCTGATCGGTGCCAGCTTGTTGGCTTCCTTGGTGTCCTCGAGGATTTCGCGATAGTCCACCTCAGCGCCTGGTGTGGCGGTCAGGTGACCGGTGTTGACCCAGGCCTGGAAGCGCTCTGACATACGCTTGTTGTCCACATCGTTAGCCGTGTCTTCCGGAACCCAGAACGCCGGGGCCACGCTGTAGTAGTGGCTCTTTCCGTCGATCTCGCGCCAGAACAGCCGAGCCCTGGAGTTCATGTCCAGCTTTCGTGCAAGGTCGAAGCCCGCCATCCACTCTTGGCCCTCGAACTGCTCAAGCGTGAGCGTCTTGTCCTCGCAGGCCTTCCAGCTTTCCATGTTGAAGAAGCCGGATTTAGCACTCACCCAGAGGTTCAGGTGCTTGGTCTTGAACGTGTTGGTGAAGCGCGCCGAGCGAATCGCCCGGGCCAACTGGCTCTCCAGGTACTCCTGAAACACCGACACGCCCATGCAGGGGTTGGCCTTGGCCAGGTTCTTAGGGTCGGTCCAGTCGTCGCCCTCGTCGAGCGTCCAGATGTAGCCGAACAGCTCGTCGTCCGGCACGGTGCCGTTGAGCATTTCGATGACCTGGCGGCGCTTGTCGTAGCACGGCCCCTCGATGTTCGCGCCGGCGGTGGTGATGATGAACATCAAGGGCTGCCGGCGTGCACCCATGCCGGTGAGCATCGTGTCGTACTGGGCCGCGCTGTCGTGCTCGTGGTATTCGTCGATGATGGCGCAGGACGGCGACGCACCATCACCTGGGTTGCCAATCAGCGGCTCGAAGCGGCTGCCGTTCGACGGGATATTCAGGTTCGAGGCGTTGACCTCGATCCCAGCCGCCTCGATCAGCATGGGGGACCGGCTGACCATCAACCTTGCTGGCCGGAACACCTCCCACGCCTGCTTCTCGGTGGTCGCACCGGAATAGACCTCAGCGCCGAATTCATTGTCGGCGGTGAACATGCTGATGCCGACGCCGGCGGCGATCACCGATTTGCCGTTCTTGCGCGGCACCTCCCAGTAGCTTTCGCGGAAGCGCCGGTACCCACCTTTCTTCCTGACCCAGCCAAACGTGCAGGCCAGGCCGAAAAGCTGCCACGGCTCAAGTGTGATCAGCTGCCGCTTGAACGCCCATTCGCCCTTGGTGTGGGGAAGAAGCTGCATGAGGCGCAGCTTCTTCTCGGCCTTGGCCGGGTCGAACTTGTACGGGTAGTCCTTCGATCGGCTGGACGCTACGTCATCGAAGTGGCGCTCGATTGCCTGGTGGATGAAGCGGCAAGCGGGAAACCTTCCCTTCAGGACGGACTTCGCCCACGCCATCGCCTTGTCGACGTTGGTGTACTTGGCTCTGGCCATCAGGAACTCAGTAGGGCTGCGAACTCGTTGGTGGATTTCTGCTTGTTGCCGCCGATGATCCGCGTGCGGCTGGCCGGGTCCAGGCCCAGCATCGAGCCGAAGGTGACCATCTGGCGCATCGCTTCGTTAGCTGCTGTGAGCGCTGGATTTTTCACCGGCCCGCCAGTGGCTCCTGCCACCACTATGCCGTGGGCGATAACCGATTCTTGTGCCCTTCGCCAGTTGCCGTAGGCAGAGCAGAACGCCTCGACGTTGTGCATGTCGGTCAAGGCAAGAACCTTTGCCCGGAGCAATTCCGGAACCAGCATTTCCCATACCCGGGTGGCGTGTTCGCACAGCCATTCGGGCGCGTCGACGTTCGTCACCAGGGCGAAATCTGGTTCGTCCTTGTTCAGCTTGCGCTTGCCGGGATTGCCGGCCAACGCCTTCTGGGCCGTGGGTTTTGGGCGACGGCCGGAGCGCCCGGCAACCCCTGGCATCGGCGCCTCCATTAAACTTTATATTTCGCGGGTGTAAAAAAACGACTGAGGGCGCGGTGTCCGAGCGAAAGGGCCTGAACTTTTGACCCTCCCCCTCCCCGGAAACGAGATTTCGTATCATTTCCGCTGTTTTCGATCATTTTTTGATCGTTTTCGACTCCCGCTGCGTCTTGGCCTTGTGGCAATCACGGTTGATCGCCCGCAGGTTGCCATCATCGTCCGTTCCACCGTGAGCCAAGGCCACGATGTGGTCAACCTCGTGCGCTTCGCGGATCCTGCCAAGCCTGACGCAGTCGTCACACAGGCAGAGATACTGGTCACGCTTCAATATCCGCTCGCGGATCCGGCGCCAGGGACGGCCACCCCGACCCGATCCTTTGCGGGTTGCCCAGGCCTTGGCCTGCTCGGCAGCCAGCTCGGCGTGTCCGTCACAGTATCCATTTGCGTTCCGGTGCAGCGTTCGACAGCCCTGAGCCCTGCACGGCCGTTGCGGTCTCAGCGGCATGGCGAACCGTCCAGATAGTGCGTGCGTGGCAGTTCGTCTGGGTCGACGGCCGTATCGTCAGCCAGAGCTTCGATCAGGGCCAGGTTCTGGCTTGCGATCGTCTCCAGCAGGCTGGTTTGTTTCTGCTCCTGCTCCAGAATCTGCTGGATCAAAGAGATTGCGTGCTCGTTCACGGGCGACCCTCATCCATTTGTTAATCCATTCACGCCGTGCGGCGCAGCCTGAACATGTCGTCACAATCTTTTACACTCCAAGCCTCTGACAGAAATCGAGATTCTTTGCATGCCTAACAGACCGAGCTGGCTTACCGTGGGAGTACTTGGACTTGCTTTAACCGCAGCTACGCACCTTGGCACTGTTGCTTTCAAATTCGGCCAGCAAGACACTGCTCTAGCAGCCCAGGCTGCGAGGAATCAGGAACTGAGCGCCGAAAGGGATCGGCTTTACAATGTCATTGGGGATTGGAAAAAAGCCTACGAATCCCAGCAATCGTTGCTGCAAGCAGCGCAAGCCGACGTTGTTCGTCTACGAAACGACCGGTGCAATCCTATCTACGATCAAGTCTACGATTTGAAGCAATCAATCAACTTCCCACGTCGTTACGGCTTCAATGATGCAGACGTTGCAAACTTTCACATCATGCTGCAGGAGTTCCAGAGGACCCTTCAGGCTTGCTATCAAGCGAAATGATCGGTCGCATTGTGCTTAGTCAATCCGCACGATCTTGGCCACGTTGCCCTTGGCACGGCACACCAGAACGGCGGCCAGTAGGTAGAACGCAGTGTTGAACCAAGACGCATCGGCGAACTCGTCGTGCATCACCATGCGGCCAACGAGGCTGACGCACTGCATGCCCGTCACAGCGCAGGCCGCCCACGCCATCAGCGATATGCCCAGCTTGTAGCGGGCATCTGGATACGGCCGGTAGCGCAGGCCGATCATCACGAAGATGACGGCGCACAATGCGGCCTGGATAACGGCAACCATTCAACCCTCCTTCCTGGCTCGCAGGCGGAAGACCCACTGCAGCCAGGTCGGCATGCGGCCGGTCTGCATCCACTCCAGCAAGCCGGAGAACGTGATCACGCAGAGAACACCGCAGACAAAGGCGCTGAAGCCGGCGGTCTGGGTCCAGGCCCGGCCCATCAGTTCAGCCGCACCGAAGTAGCCCCCGATCCAGCCGGCCAGAAGGTAGCCGACGCGACGCCAGGTGCTGATGTCCTTAGCGAACACCACATAGAAGAAAGCCCCGCCGAACGCGCCGACCAGGGCAGCGAGATCCAGCTGAGGAAATGCAGCACCCAGGCCGACGCTGGCAAGTACGCCGGTCACTGCGAGGGCGCCGGTACTTGGCTCGGCCATAAGCACTGCTCCATAAAAAAGCCCCGGCATATGCCAGGGCTCAGAAACGACAAAGCCCAGCTCAATGGCCGGGCTTTTGTAGTGCCACTCCTCAGCAACGCGCAGGAATGACAGGATGGGGAAATAATCGGCCATGCGGCCATTTGATGTCAAGCGGCATTTTCCATCGAAAGACCTTCGTAGCTCAGGATGTCGGCCGCAGCATCCAGCGCTTCTTCGGCCATCTGCTTCAGCACGTCCTCGATGTCCTTCTTCCAGCGGCGGCGAGTTCGCTCAGGTCGAGCATCCGGGTCCCACCGGTTGATATCGTAGAACTGAGCCGGCAACACGATCATGTCGCTCGACCGCTTTCCCTCGGCGCCCTTCATCTTCGGGATCGCCCAGGCCGTAACTGCACTGGTGATGAACAGCTTCGGAGCATGGGAGGCAACCATGGGGATCAGGCGGCTGATCGACTGAACCTTTCGCCCCTTGTGAGTGCTGAATTTCGCCACCAGGACATCCCAGTGCCGCGGCTTCAGCTGGCTGTGCAGCCTGGCGAACACCCAGCAGTCAGCATCCATACGGCTGATTTCGCCGCGCTCTACCGACCTGCTCAGGGTTGCCATGTCGTGGCCGTCTTCGCTGCCGGGCTCGTATAGCTTTTGCCAGGCCTGCTTGCTGGTGTTGTCGATCGCTTCTGCAGCCAGGGCCGAGACGACCGCCGCGAGTACGCTGCTGTAAATCATGTCCTTCCCCCTCAATCCCCGGTGTAGTTGCTGCCCCCGGCGCCGAGCCGGTTGCCTTCCTGATAATGCGCACCCGGGCCGGTGGCCCGAGGCTTCTTCAACTGCTCGATCTGCTGGAGCGCGGCCCGAAGCCTCATGCTGAGCTGGGTCACCAGTTCATCCAGGGCCAGGGCCTCGCCGGTTGCGGCCGCCACAAAGCCCGAGGCGTTGCAATGGTCGCATGGCAGTTCGTGAAACAGGCCCTTGGTGACCGCTCTCCCACGGCACAAAGGGCACTCTTCCAGCTCGATCACGGCCTTCTTGAAAGCCGGGCCGTGCTTCTTCATCAGCCGACCACCTTGAAGCCTTGGGCGCGCAGCGACTTCTCGGCCACCTCGTGCGCCCACACGGCGTCCGGATCACCCATCTGGACAGGAAACGGATTGGTCACGCGCAGCGCTTCACGGCATGCCAACCAACCTTCCCGGCGAGCCTGGAAGACCACTTCCTCCGCAGCCATCCAGCAGCCCTTACAAGTCACGACGTAATCACCAACTGCCGGGTCCCATTTGATGCCATCCGGGACCGGGAAGCGGCGCTCGAACTCGGCGCGGATCTTGTCGTCGTTCTTCATTTCGAATCCTCGCTAATTACAAATGCGGTAAGGTCGCTCGGCGCCACGGCTGCTGGGGCCTCGGGCGAGTTCTGCGAAATTTCGGATAAGGCCTTGGTAAGGCCGTGGATGGCTGAGAAGCCAACCCGATCAAGCCAGGCGTGCCACTTCTCCAACGCTGCCCGGCGCTGCTGCATGGCCTGGGTGTGGATGTAGGTGCTGGCGATCTTGCCCAGCGTGTGATTCAGCAGCATCTCGCCGATGTGGCCGTCGATGCCGAGGTCGGTCCAGGTGCTGCGGGATACCTTGCGCAGGTCGTGGCTGGTCCATTCACCCTGTCCCAGGCGGGTGAACACGGCGCTGGCCTGAGTCTCGCTCAACGACAGCCCGCGACGGTTCGGGAACAGATACACGCCCTCGTAGCCTCCGGCCTGCTGAATGGCCCGGTACCGGATCAGCAGCGCCTCGACCTGGGCGGTCAGTGGCAGACGGTGCTCGGTTCGGGTCTTGGTGTTCGCCGCGGGAATGAACCACTCGGCCGCCGCCAGGGAAACCTCGCTCCAGCGCGCCATGCGGGTCTCGCCGATACGGGTGCCATGGGCCAGCATCATCAGGGCCAGCATGGCGTCACCCGGTGCCGCTTCGAAGGCCTGGGCCAACTGCTGCATCAGCTCCGGCAGCTGCACGTCACGCAGGCGGGCGGCCTTGGGCAGGATCTTGGCCTTGGTGAAGTCGTTGAAGCGCATCCCGGCCATCGGGTTTCGGTCGATCAAGCCCAGCTGCAGGGCCTGGCGGAAAGCGGTCAGCAGCAGCGCGAACATCTGCCGCAGGTAGGACAGCGACACCTCGGCCTGGCACGGCCACATCCGCTGCTTGTCCAGGGTATCGGCGGTTACGTCGGCCACGGCCAAGTCATACAGGCGCGGCTTCAGGTGCTGGGCAATGGCAGAACGGGCGCCGGCCTTGCGTTTCGCTGACAACGAGCGGTCACGCGCCATGCGGTCGCCGTACCAGTCCAGCAACTGACCCACGGTGACCATGCCCGAGACCACCGGCGCCGTGGCTGGGGAGCGCAGCAGGCGTTGACGCAGCGCCGGCAGCTCGGCCAGCACCGCCGATACGCTCAGATCAGGCCAGCGCGCGACCGGTACCCACTTCTTGCCGCGCACCAGGTGCCAGGTGCCGCGCTCGCGGTTGCTCCAGAAGCGCAGGTACAGACCAGGGTGTCGCGGGTCGCGCAGGTCGCGCACCGAGTTGTCGGCGGCCTGCCGGCGCACTTCGGCCTCGCTCAGCTTCACTTCACGGGTCGCGCTCATGCGGCCACCGTCGCAGGCAGCAGCAGGTAGGCGCGGATGGCTTCGACGGCGTCGATGTTGCCCCGGCACACGATCGCCAAATAGCCCTGATCGCCCAGCGCCTGCAGGTAAGCGTCCTGGCTGGGCGACACCGGCGCATCGAACGGCGGCATGGCCTTGAACTCGATGTACAGGCCGAAGTAGCCGCCGCGCGCCATCGGCAGCACCAGGTCGGGCACACCGGCCTTGACGCCCTGCCCTTTCAGCTTGGCGGCCACGGCCTTGACCCGGTGACCGCCGTTCGGCACGTGGTAGATCAGCTTGTAGGCCTGCGGGTAGCGCAGCTGCAGCTCCTGCATCAGCGCGGCCTGCTCCTGCCCTTCCCGGTCGACGGGCTTGGCGCGGGCCTGTTTGGCCTTGAACGGGCGAAGGGCGGGAGCATTCATGCGACCAGCACCCCCTCGTGGATCAGCAGCGCCTGGGTGCGCATGACGCCCTCGGCGTGGTACTGGCGGGCGGTACCGCGGTCCACGGCCCGGCTGCGGCCGTCACAAGCGTCGTGGCAGGCACTGCAGGACCAGGCGCCCTGCAGGTCGTGCGGCTTCTTGCCGACGCCGCAGGTGCCCGCCAGGCGGTAATGCGCCAGCACCGTGGTGTCCGGGTTGCCGTTGCAGACGCCCGGGATGCGCACCTGGCACTCGCGGCCGCGCGCGGCCTTGGTCAGCTTGGTTTGCCGCATGGTCAGATCTCCTTCTCGCCGCGGTGTGATTCCCACTCGAAAGGCACGATCACCCCGCCGCCCTCGCGCAGGCGGTCGTAGCACCGCTCGCCCATCGCGTGGCGCAGCTGGTCTCGGTCGAGGTTGGAAATCACCACCGTGGGGCGCATCTGCTCGTAGCGCCCGTTGATGATCGAAAACAGGGTGGTCAGCTCGAATTCGCTGGGCTGCTCCTTGCTGACCCCGACCTCGTCCAGCACCAGCAGCGACGGCTCGATTAGGCTAGACAGGATGTCGGCCTCGGACTGCTCGCTGTGGCGGTCGTAGGTCGCCCGGATGGACTGCAGGACGGCGCCCACCGTCCGGTAGACGGCGGTGGCCGAGGTGTTGCGCATCAACTCGTTGGCCATGCCTGCCCCCAGATGGGTCTTGCCGGTACCGACCTGGCCAAGCAGCATTAGGCAACGCCCGGTACGCTCGATCTCCTCGAACGCAGCCACGTAGCGCGTACAGTAGGCCAGGGCTTTGCGCTGCCCTTCGTGCTCGACGCGGTAGTTGGCCAGGGTGCGGTCGGCGAAGCGCTTCGGGATCAGCGCCGAACCCAACTTGCGGGTCATCGCCTCGCGCTTCAGGCGGGTTTCCTCGGCCTGCTGCTTCGCCTCTCGTTCGACAATGGCGGCCTTCTCGCACGCAGGGCAGCGCCCAACGATTTCGCGGCCCATGAGCATGGTCACCCGCTGTTCGAAGTCGCCGTGATGCTCGCAGTGCGCAGGCTGTACGCGGAACCCGGCGGCGTTTCGCACCTCGGACATGGTGATCACCGATTCAGATCGCATAGGTACCGTCCTCGCGCTTGGTCAGGCCGCCGGTGTAGTCGCGGTCACTGAACCCGTGGTGGCGGCTGTTGGGATGGGACTTGGTAGGCAGCTGGGTGCCGATACGCTTGGTCACCCAGTCCACCTCGAACCCGCGCCAGCCGTTCTCGACGGCGACCTCAAGGGCTTGGGCGGGCTGGATGCCGAAAGCCTTGCACTGCTCCAGCTTGGCGTTCAGGCCGGACCAGATGCGGGCCGTCACCGGGGCTTTCGCTGCCTTGCGGACAGTCAGGTAGTCAACGATCAGCGATTCATCCAGGCCGTGGGGGTTGTCGGCCAGCATCGCTGCTTTGCCGAACGGTGCCTTGCGCTCAGACTTGGCCGGAGCATCCGGCGATTCGCTGGGGGGGCATGTAATATCTTCCGTAGGAAGATTTACATAGGGGGTTAGATTCTTAGAATAAAGAAGGGACTCGGCGGTTTTGGTCTGTTTCGACTCTTCGCCGATTCGGACCACTTGAGCCGATTCGGCTGTTTTGGTCTGCTTCGGCTCAGTGACATACGCCCAGTCTTTCGGGTCATTCACACCGATGTCGCCACGGGCCCCGCCCTCGCGGAACAGTACGCGTCGACGCAACAGGCTGGAAATGGCCTTCGACACGGTGTCGGGATGAGCGTTTATGGCCTTCGCGATGTCGGTAGCCGGAATGCGCTGGGCGCCAGCACCGAAGTTGATGGTGGCCTTGGCCACGTACAGCACAATCTTCATCTCCCGGGCCGGGAGATCGATAGCCAGCAGGCCATCCATGAGCTGGTTGTCCATCCGGGTGAACCCCCTGGACTTGTCAAGTGGGACGATGTTTGTCATGCTCTAATCTCGTTTGAAGCTGTAGAGAAAGCCGCCCTGCCAGGCGGTTTTTTTTCGTCTGCGATTCCGGTACTGGATGGATTCGCAGGTGTTTCGGTCATCTACTGGCGAAACGCTGGCAGATGCACAATGCTCATCACGAAGCAGCCCTTTCCTCTGGGGGATAGAGATCTGGTCTCAGCTGGTGGCGAGTCACCTGCCCGCCGACAGCTTTTTCAAATGGGATAACCAGATCCGCCGGCACTTTTTGATTCCGGTGAACGCATTGCCAGATGCGCGGCTGACTCGTGTTGCATCTCCTCGCGAGCTCAGCCTGGCCACCGGCCAAGCGCACGACCTCGTCGATAGGTCTTTCTGTGTTCGGCATGTCTGCGTGCCTCAATGGATCGTGCACCCGATGATAACTCAAGTTATAGATAAGGCAAACACATGTTATTTGAAGCCTTATAACGCGTGTTTTACCCTTGCAGGCATGACTAAAGCCCCCGAAATGCTCAAAGACCGAATTCTTGAACGGCGCACTGCCCTTGGCCTGAGCCAGCAGCAGCTCGCAGATAAAGCCGGCGTGAGCCAAGTGACTATTCAGCACCTGGAGAGCGGACGAAACGCGACCTCGAAGAAACTGCTCGAGATTGCGAGGGCGCTCGGAGTTACAGTCGAATGGTTGGCTTCAGGTAAAGAGGCGCCGCCTGCAAAGGGCAATGTGCAGCCCACGGACGTACTGCCCGAGTCATATCGATACCCGGTGATAAGCTGGGTTGCTGCGGGATCCTGGGCCGAGGCGGTAGAGCCTTTCCCGCCTGGGTACTCTGATCGGTACGAAATGTCCGACTACGATTCGAAGGGCACCGCGTTCTGGCTTGAGGTCAAGGGTGATTCCATGACATCACCGGTCGGGACCAGCATCACTGAAGGCATGCTGATTTTGGTAGACACCGAGGCCGAAGCCACTTCTGGAAAGCTGGTAGTCGCCAAGCTGGCAGACAGCAATGAAGCCACGTTCAAGAAGCTGGTGGAGGATGGAGGTCGGCGCTTTTTGAAGCCGCTTAATCCTGCCTACCCAGTAGAGATGTGCATGGAAGGCTGCCGCATCGTTGGAGTCGTAGTGCGCGCCATGATCAAGCTCTGAGGACCACTCCTACAATCGGCCCAGCCCTCGCGCTGGGCTTTTTTTCGCCCTTACAAACCGGTCGTCGCGAAATATTGACGCGTAAAAATTCTTTACACGTCGATGGGGCTTGAATTTTCCTACATTCCATAAGACTGTATGCATGTACAGTAAAAAGGAGTTTTCTCATGCTGCCCCTCGATTTTTCTACGTCTCCAACCCGCTCCTATGAACGCCTGGGCCATCGCATTCAGCAGGCCATCTCGTCCCCCCATGTGCAGAAAAGGCAGTTCGTCGAGGTGAGGCCTTGTGCGGAGGAATCCCAGGATGATTGGCGGCGCCTGTTGGCGGATTTGGAAGAGACTTCGGGGATCAGAATCCAGATGCTTGAGTCTGGTGTAATCCGCATCGGATGGCGCGAGTTTTCAGACTGCTAACCACTGCCCGCTTATCGCGGGCTTTTTTTTGGTCGGATTTATAACTTGAGTTATTGACACACAGAAAACCTGCGTTATGATTCGATCCATAACACAGGTTATTGGCAGCTACCGCAGCCACCGCTCTTTACACAACCAGACGTGACCACCTCGACGCACCCAGGCCATCACCTGGGTCGGGACAAGCTAAGTCGTCGACCACGCAGCCTCTGGATAGCTGCCGGACCTCAGGCATTGAGGGACGCCAAACCATGCAAGCCAGCCGGGAAGAACACCGAACACGAAATGTGTGACCCGGCCAGGTGGGAATAGCCGCGGCGATGCGCATGGGGAGGAGAAACACAGAACGATTCACTGATGCCGCTTCGATGAGGCGGCATTGGGAATCAACTGGAGTGACACGACATGAACCGCAAGCAATTCCGCAAAGCCCGCGTCGCCGTGAAGTCCGACCGCATCAACAACACCTGCAACTGCCTCGTTCCGGGTTACGAAAAGGCGCTGATCCTTGAGCTGATGCACCGCCCACGCTCCTGGTGATTTCACTCGCAGCCATTCCTATGAGTGGCTGCTGGGAAATCAACCCGAGGGAATTCACGTGAACAAAGAAGAAATCTACGACGACCAAATCAGCCCGCTGATGCAAAGCATCATCGGTATCTGCCGTCAGCACGGCATTGCAATGATCGCCAGCTTCAACATCGCCCACGACGGTGAAGGCCCGAACGGCGAAGACTGCTCCCGCCTGACCTGCACCTCCCATCTGCCTGATGGTGAAGGCGCTTTCGATGAGCGCTTCAGTAAGGCCGCACTGGCGATTCAGAAATGCGCACCGCATCACATAGGTATGAACATCACCACGCAGCACCCCGATGGCACTCGGACGCTGACTGCGGTGATCTGATTTCACTGGCTGGCCTTGGCGACAGGGCCAGACGGGAAATCAACCGCCCTGGAGGGGAAGACGATGCGCTGCACCTGCATCAATGACGCGGTACAGATGGTGACCGAGCAGATCACCGAAAACACGCCAGGCGCAGGGCCGTTCAGCATGCGGGCGTCTGGCAGCAACCTCTGTTTCAACCTGGGCACAGGCCGTGCCGAGCTGCGCTATTGCGTTGAGGTCACCGGCCACTACATGGCGCCGAAGAAGACCGGCGGCATGAAGCGCGTGAACAAAACGGTTTCTGTGGTCGCCAACTACTGCCCGCTCTGCGGAAAGGAGGCGACGCCGGCAGAAGAAGAGACAACCAGCGCCACGTCAGCCTGACGTTAACTGCCCGATCCACCTGGTTCCCCATCACCAGGCTGCATCGGTGTGTGATCTGAAACTGAATGGCAGGCCGCCCCGAGTAAATGGGGAACGATTACAGGGCCCCGCAGGCCTCGCCTGGAAGATCCCCCAGATCGCACACCAATGCAGCCCACCGAGGACACTTCATGGAAACGATCACCTGCGGCTCATGGATTGGCCAGCTCGGCAAGGCGCTGGCTCCCCGCGAGCTCGAAGCACTGCTGTGGGTGGCTCAAGGCCTCACAACAAAAGAAATCGCCCGCCAGATGGCGATCAGCCCGGGCACCGCGGCCAACCGCATCGAAGACGCTGTGTTCAAGCTGGAGGCGAAGAAACGCCTGGACGCCGTGGTGAAGGCCATGAGGCAACAGATCATCAACCCACTCTGCATCGCCCTCGCCGCCCTGATCGCATCGCATGCGTTGATCAACGACAGCGACCCGATGCGCCGCGATCGCCGCGCCCCGGAGCGGCGCACCGCACAAGTTCGAATCGTTCGCCGGGCCGAGGCCCTTGAACTTCACGCCTGACCAATCCGAGGATTCACCATGCACACAGCAATGCACCCTGCTTTCGAGCAGAAGCTTGCCGTGCTCGCGGCCCTGCTCGAGCGCAGCAAGTCAGCAAGGATCGAGGCCCACGCCAAGGTCGGCCAGCCCGCCCCGCGTTTTCAGGCGTCGAACAAGGGCAGCACCTGGGATGTAGTTGAGATCGCGACAGGCGCAGTTCACGGGTTCGCGTACACCTACCAGGCAGCCATGCGGTTTGTGGATGCGATGGAGGCAGGCGCAGCGACAAAGCGGGGTGGCCTGCAGTGAATGGCACACCAACCCCCGACCATCGTGAAGCGGTGCTGGCCCAGCTCAATGCGAGCATCGACAGCTTCTTCAGCCAGGGCGGCACGGTGCAGACCCTACCGGGTTATGAATACGTGCCGCACCGGCAGCATCGTGACCTTGAGCCTATCCGCGCCTCGTCGGAAGCTGCCGAACCCAAGACGACCAAGCGGCAAAAGCAACTGGCCGAGCTTCGCAAACTGGCGGCGACGATGTGCTACGCCGAAGCAATGGCGCACACCGGACTCTCACAGTCAGCGCTCAGCCGTGCAGCCGCAGACGGCGGCTTTCACTTCCAGCCCAACCCCAATCGTGGCAAGGGCAATAAGGGCAAGAAACTCAGCGACCCAGTGAAAGATCGGGCCCTGGCCGAGCGCATCACCGCCGCACGCGATGTTGGCCTGACCATGGCCCAAGTCGTTCGCCACATGAACATCTCCTACAAGCTGCTACATAGAATCCTGGATGAGTTCGGGATCAGCTTCCCGACCACCGCCGAAAAGCGAGCGAAACGCAAAGCATGAAACGCATCACCGCGCGCGTCCGGTATGGCCGGCGCCAGCAGCAGATCACTCTACCACCAAGCGGTCTAACAGAAGATCGAGGAGCCGCGCCGCATGAGAATCGACCTTCCAGGCCAGTTCGACCTGCCGATTCAGGTTGCCCACCAATCCCCGTCAGCACCCGCAGGTAGCAAGGAGGAGCTGGCCGTCCGCATCGCCAAAGCCCTGGTCAAATACGAAGCACGGCCTTCGTCGGCGCTGTGGATCGAAATACAGGCCTGCGCCCGCACAATCCTCAAGTAACCACCATGCCCCATCCGCTCCCCACACCAACCACAACGACTCCTAGGCGAGGACGGCGCATGTGTGGCCACAACATGACCTAGACTATTTTGAAGCGTTTTTGATGGAATTAAACGTTTGATCAACCATGCTCTTCCCAAAATCCCCCATATTTTCGTACATGGTCTTCAAGAAGATAACCGTATTGATTGCAGCTCCTACTAGCTGCCAATGACAGTTATCGAATGTGCAGTCTATAAGAGAAATTGGTCCCTGACCTCCATACTCGATAACACAGTTTTTGAAAATACAGTCTTCGTAACTTCCATGATCCAGCCGGACTGTTTGACCGATGAAGGTACTTGATTTAAAAATGGCCATTATAGAAACCCTGGAGCCTCTTGATCCGCAACAACTTTATTACCTAGAGCAACAGAATGCTTGTTCGCACGATGGTAGCCATCGTCCGACTGAAAATCACTAGGAGCATAAAGTGCTTTATTGTTCCAATTCAAGGTGGCAAAAAAAGATAACACCAACAGACTTGGGAATGCCATTAAAAACCAGATATAGGTTTTTTGGACTTCCTCAGAAATGAATGGAAGGACGGTTGTTGAACTCACTTCAACAATTCCAGCAAATATAGCAATAATGGTTAGCGGATTTTTGATTGTTCCAATACCCCGCATATCCGCGCCCCTCCCTTGCCTTTTAATCGCCATGGTTTTCTCTGTCTTTTCCGCCACGGCACTATACCTTCGAGTAACGAGCATGCCCACAGCAATCGACCTGTTCGCCGGCCTCGGCGGATGGAGCACCGGCGCGCGCGCCGCAGGCGTCCAGGTTCTCTGGGCGGCAAACCACTGGCCAGTAGCCGTTGAATGGCACAGCGCCAACCACCCCGACACGCAGCACGTCTGCCAGGACCTGCACCAGGCGCGCTGGGAACAGGTTCCGGCGCACGACGTCCTGTTGGCCTCGCCCTGCTGCCAGGGCCACGCCAAGGCCCGCGGCAAGAAGTCGGGCAACCCGGAGCATGACGCATCGCGGTCCACGGCATGGGCGCCGATATCGGCACTGGAGTTTCACCGGCCACAAGCGGCTGTGATCGAGAACGTGCCCGAGTTCACCGACTGGGTGCTCTACCCGGCTTGGCTCCAGGCTGTGCAGGCGCTGGGGTACCAGGCGGCACCGCATATCGTCGACTGTGCCGATTTGGGCGTGCCGCAGCACCGGGTGCGCCTGTTCATGGTACTGACCCGCAGCAAGGCCCCGCTGATGCTGCAACTGCCGCAGGAGCGACATGTGCCCGCCGCCAGCTTCCTCGACTTTGACGCCGGGCGCTGGTCGCAAATCGAGAAGCCTGGCCGGGCCCAGGCCACCCTCGACCGAGTGCGCAACGGCCGCCAGCGCTTCGGCGACCGATTCATCATGCCCTACTACGGCAAAGGCTCCGGCACCACCGGCCGCGACATCAACCGTCCGATCGGCACCATCACCACTCTGGACCGCTGGGCCCTGGTCGACGGCGACCGCATGCGGATGCTAAGCGCCACTGAGGCCCTGGCCGCCATGTCGTTCCCAGCTGACACCCTGCGCCCGGACAACCACCGGCTGACCATGCACATGGCCGGCAATGCGGTACCGCCACTGGCCGGCCAGCGGGTTATCGAGGCGTTGCTGAAAGCCGCCTAGTCAGAAGTCAGTTGGCCCAGATAGCGGTATCCATATTGATCTCTGGGTAAGGGTTGGCATCCCAGTCATACACCGATGCGATCCACTTTTTCATCATGGGCCCATGCAGGCGCCGCCCTTTGTCCATAAGGCGAAGCACCTGCTTTTCGATCCTGTACGGGCCGCAATCAGCGCACACCGCTTTGAAGGAATCGGTGCTCGGATCTAGTACCTGGAAGATGTCGACCCTGCATACCAAGCAAGTCATATGGTCCATCGCGCACGCTCCTCAGAGCCAAATTTCAAATGTAGCCCAAGCCTGGAGTTACCAATGCCCACAGAAAACCGATCCAGCAACACCGAGATGGTCAGCGTGCCGCGGGAGCAGCTGCAGCCCTGGCAAGAGCGCTTCTCGAAAGCGCAGATGTTCCAGCAGTCGACAGAGATTCAGGCGGCAATGGCACAGCCAGCCCCGCAGCCCCACCCCGAGCCGATAGCCTGGATGGTTGGTACTGCCATCTGGTGGACCAAAGAAGAGGCAGAGCGGGATGCGGCGGATACTGGGTTGCCGATTGTTGGCCTGGGCCCGATGACCGGTGCCACTGAGGTTGAGCGGCTGCGGGTAGAGCTTGGCTACATGCGGGAGGAGCGAGACGACCTGAGCGCCAAGCTCGATCGGTTCTACTCGCGAAGCCACGGAATCAGGAACCTCTCGGCGATTGAGCAGCTGAACGACAAGCTGGCCGAGCGGGATACGCTGCTGCGCGACAACTCAGGCAAGCTGATCCGGATGGCTGCTCACTTGATCAGCGCGCCGCTATTCGCCCTGCAGGACCTGCAGGACGAAGACAAGAAAATGACCCGGGCCCGAGTGGACAAGGCTGTCGACACCGCAGACGCCAGGCTGAAGGATGCAGCCTACGAACTCCGCCGAATCGCTGACGCCCTATCCGCCAGCGCAGCACCGGAGGCGAAGTCGTGAAGACGCACTTCGCGCCATTCACCGATCTGGAAGACGTTGAGCAAGCGCCCTGCGGCACTTGGCTAGGGGAATCCTCCGAGCTGTCAGGCGACTGGGCAATGGTCGATTGCCGACTCTGCAAGAAGCGCCGAGGAAGGATCATCGCAGCCGCAGCTGATGAAGAGCGATTCATCGTTGGGCAGATGGGCCACATGGCAGCCTTCATACGCGCTGAGCACTCGACGTAGCACATTTGTACTCCACCCAGCTATAAACCCTCTCCCTCTATTTCGAGCAGGTTGCAAGCTTCTCAGTTGCTGCCAGGCCCTCGGTGGCAATTCGGCGAGCACGCCCCACGCCCCAGGCCAGTGCTCTGGTCATCGACTCGCCTGGGCGGGAGTCGAAAGCTTCTTCGTGAAGCGCAGCACCAGCAGCCGCATAGACGCCGATGAACATCTGCGTCTGGCCCGTTCGCGCCAGCCTCACTTGAACATCGATAAACGTGCCGTCATCGAGAGTTTCGTCGTGCTCCCGGTGGTGCAGCGTGGGATCCGCCCACTGCCAATAAACGTCTCCGCGAATTCGCATGCCGCCTCCTACGACTGAAGTCTTTCGTGTATGGCCAAAAACCACGATAGCGAAGCGGCGCCGCTGCACAACTGGAAAAAGCCGAACTGTGAACTGAATCAGACCACCGGCCCAAAAACTTTTACACCACCAATAACTTGTACAACTTCTGCCGCGATATGGCGGCAAAGGGGGAAGCTATGTCTCAAGCAAAGGACCGCCCAATCCTCTTCAGCGGGCCTATGGTCCGCGCCATCCTAAATGGCCAGAAGACTGTCACGCGGCGCGAAATCAAGCCCAGCATGCGGAGCGCTGATCGCAGCTTCGAGCTTCACCAGCAGGAGGACGAGTCCTGGCGCCCCATGCACACTTTTGACGAGAGCTGCATGGATGCCAAAGGCACCGAGCATCCAATTGCCTGCCCGTATGGCCAGCCAGGTGACCGTCTGTGGGTGCGAGAAGCTTGGGCGCGGATCAATGTGGCGCAGGCGCCTGGCGGAAGCTGGGTGGTCTATCGCGAGTGCGATAACCGGACCGACTACGGCGGTCCGTGGAAACCGAGCATTCACATGCGCCGGCGCGATAGCCGCATCCTGTTGGAGGTCACCGACGTACGCGTGGAGCTCCTGCAGGACATCAGCGAGCAGCAGGCGCTTGCTGAGGGAATCGTCGGAGTTGATTTCAGGCCTGATGACGGCTTTCCAATCTGCCGCGGCTACATGGTTGGTCCTGACGACGGATCCACTCCACTCGAGACCCACGCTTCGAAGGCCTTCGCCGGCCTATGGCGATCCATCAACGGCCAAGAAAGCTGGGACGCCAACCCGTGGGTCTGGGTCGTCGAGTTCAAGCGGGTGACGCCGTGACCCGCCTCGCCCTCTGCCTCCTGCTGCTGGCCACCCTGACCGGCTGCATCGAGCAACCCAGCCACCTGGAAGTGAAGGAAGACAAAGCCCGCGCAGTCACCTGCTGGCAGTCGGATAGCGGCATGACCTGCCTGCCCAACTGGATGCTGGCCCCGCCCGAGCCGGAGAAGTGCCTGATCAATGACCTGGGCAAGTCCGAGGCCTGCAAGAAGCTTTTCGGGGAAAACGCCGGCAACCAGCGCCAGCTCTCCCCGCACGAAACACAACCCGAACCTACACCCGCACTGGCGCCTGGTCGCTGGATTGATGAGAGGTATCAGCTGTGAACGAGAAGATGCGTGAGCAGTTCGAGGCGTGGCATCTCGACCGTTACTGCGGCGGTGTTGAGCGCCTGAGGAAGTGCGTGAATGCCGAAGATGTTTACTACTACGCCGACACCCAAACGAGATGGGTGTCCTGGCAGGCCTCCCGCGAGGTCGTGGTCATCCAAATGCCTGACATGAAGAGCGAGCAGTACTGGGAGCAGTTCGAGGATGTGGAAGGTGAGTCTTTCATCTTCCCGAAGTACCTCGGCCACCTCGATGCTGCGATCAAAGCTCAGGGCCTGAAGGTACTGCCATGACCGACCTGATCGAAGTGAGGGCAGCCAACCTGATCGGCGCGCCGCTGGACTGGGCGGTGGCCATGGCCGAAGGCTTCGGCACAGACCCTGAGTGCAGGACCACAATCTGGCGCAGCCGGACTGATCCTACCAGCGTCAGCATCCGCGGCGCGGCCGATGGCTTCGGCTATCGCCCTTCCACCAACTGGGAGCACGGCGGCCCGCTATTCGAGAAGCACCAAGCAGGCTTAAGCCATGACCGGTACTTGTCAGGCGGCCCTTGCGGCTGCAGCGCAGGGCCGCTCAACTCGACATGGCTTTCAGGCCCCACTCCCCTTATCGCCTTCTGCCGCGCACTTGTCCACGCCAAGCTCGGCCCGATCGTCCAAGTGCCGAAGGAGCTGATGCCGTGACCAAATACCAGTTCAACCTGATACTGGCTTTGCTCTTCATGATCGCTGCCAACGGCACCGAAACACCAGGCGCTGCAGCTATCGGGTACACGATCGGCATTGCATGCGGCCTTTCCGCTCTGGTCTATGCCTTCTTGGAGCGCAAATCATGATCCTGCCCCTGATGTACATGGCCTACCTGATCTACAGGGGGCCGCGATGAGCGCAGAAGTCTTCAAATTTCCGCTGAAGCGCCGGGCCCACAACAACCAGGTGATGGCCAACCAAGCAGAACGCAAGAGGCTTGCCGACTGGTTCCGCGAAATCGCCCAGCACATCGAGGGCAACGAGGTGGAGCGCGAGCCGCTGGCAGCCATGATCGTACTCAGCAGTGCAGCCGGTGACGAAGTCCTGCATGCCGGCTACTCAACCGACGCCACCTCACTCGTCCAGGCCGGGAACGCAGCCCGCCAATGGGCTCACCTGACCTTCCAGCGCCAAGCCGGAAACTTCTTCGACCGCCAACGCTAACTCCTCCCCCTACAACTCAAGCCCGCCGACATGCGCGGGCGAGGATTCCCTATGTCTGCAACTCAACGCTTCCACCAGACCGCAAACGACTGCCTTGAGCGTCTCGCCGCTGACCTCTGGCTCGGCGCCAAGCTTGCCCTGATCATCTACACCCCAGACCAGCCCGAGCAGGATATCGTCCTTAAGGACAGCGGCCTCAACGTCGACGAGGTGATCAGCACGCTCCGCCGGCGCGGCGGCCTCAGCCTTGACGGCGATAACGTCTACAAGCGCTCGGTCTGTGACGTCATCATCGGCGCCCTTGCCACAGGCAAGCAGAACAGCAACCCACCGCCAGCCGATCACTGGTGCCTGGAGTTCTGGGATATGGGCCGAGCCGAGGGCGCGCTGCAGGAAGAGCTGGTCCATGCCCTGAGCCTGGCCCGCAAAGAACTGGATGCCTGCCAGCGCGTTATCCACTACGCCGGCGGCTTCGATCCAGCCTACGTCAACGATGCCCAGGCAGCGCTCAAGGTAGCCGGCGCGGTCCTCGACAAGATTCCCGCCTGACACCAACCTGCCGCCACCGGCGGCGTGGAGACCATTCCATGGAAACCCAAAGTACCGGTGACGTCGACAAGGTCACCGAAAAACGCATGGCTGACCTGCTCGGCTGCACCAAGCGCTCCCTAGAGCACCGCCGCCAGCGCGGCACCATCCCCGAAGGCGTCTGGATCAAGCATGGCGGCCGGATCATCTACAGCAAGAAGAGGTATGACGAATGGCTGGAAAGCCAATGGATTTACCCCGAGGGATCGAAATCTTCCGTGGCTCCCTCCGCATTCGTTTCACATGGGACGGTATCCGTAGATGTGAAACGCTCCCCTACCCCGCGACACAAAAAGGCGTCAAAGCTGCATCCGTCCTTCGCGATCAGGTAACCAGCCTCAACAGGCTCGGGCTGCTCGACCAGGACAAGTACGCGGAGCTGTTCCCAGGCTCCCAAACCGTGGTCGGCGGCAAGCCGACCTTCGGTGAGTACGCTCAGCTCTGGTTGGATAGCCGCGAGATCACGCAAGGCACGCACAACAACTACAAGAGCGCATTGAACCTGTACTGGGTACCGCGCCTGGCCATGGTGCGTCTTGACCTTATCACCACCACCCTGATCCGGCGCATCATCACCGAAACTGAATGGGCTTCGGCGAACGTGAAGCGCAACGCGATCACCAGGTTGTCGACGATCTTGGCCGCCGCTGCGCGCGAAGGGCTGCTGACCAAGAACCCAGCCGAGGTGATCGAGTTGCCGAAGCGGTCGAAAAAGGAAATTGATCCGTTCACGCTCGACGAGGCCAACACCATCATCGCCAAGCTCTACGAGCACAAGCACTGGCCGAGCCGGATTTACGCGGCGCTCTTCGAGTTCATGTTCTTCACAGGTTTGCGGCTCTCAGAAGCGCTGGCAGTACGATGGGATGTGATCGATGAGGAGAAGAAGACGGTGCACGTCAAGAGGACCGTCGCACTGGGCGAGGTTGAGGAAAGGACGAAGACAGGAAGGGATCGATTCGTCCTACTGAACGAGAGGGCTTTGCGGGCGATCCAGTACGCCAGGGAGTACGCCGAGCGCCGTAAGCATGGGAAGGGATCGGTGACCGTGACACCGTTCGTGTTCCCGCCATCGAAGAACGCGGAGTACGTTAGGCAGACGTCCGACCTGCACAAGCAGTGGGTGCCGGTGCTCAAGGAATTGGGCATCAGGCGTCGGCCCCCATACAACTGCCGTCACACCTATGCGACAATATGCTTAATGTCCGGCCTCAACCCCGCATTTATCGCCCAACAGCTGGGTCACAGCGTGCAAATGCTGCTGTCGACGTATGCCCGTTGGCTTAACTCAAGCTCCGACTGGAGCGAGCTGGAAAAACTCAAAATTGGTATCAAATCGGTATCAGCGGAAAATCCAGCGTCGTAAGTTACTGATAGGTAAGCCCTTTGATCTCCACCGCTAACATCACCATGCAGTT
>Ga0256798_1000053_pt1 | contig 36258 bp, 30 predicted proteins | sample MC6MC0949MT_FD_190193 | JGI IMG/M metagenome (GOLD analysis project Ga0256798, IMG submission 190193) | Metatranscriptome of enriched soil aggregate microbial communities from Iowa State University, Ames, United States - MC6-MC0949-MT... | ecosystem: Environmental > Terrestrial > Soil >... | reverse complement strand
TCTGGCGCCCGGCCTTGCCGCGCTTTACGAAGCGCTCAAGCAGCTCGCGGACGTCACCGTGATGGCACCCGAACAGAACTGCAGCGGCGCGTCCAATTCTCTGACGTTGTCGCGGCCGCTTTCGGTGCTGCGCTCGGCCAATGGTTTCTACTACGTGAACGGCACGCCTACCGACTCGGTGCACATCGCGCTGACGGGCATGTTCGACCACACGCCCGATCTCGTCGTGTCGGGTATCAACAACGGTCAGAACATGGGCGAAGACACGCTCTATTCGGGCACCGTCGCGGCCGCTACGGAAGGCATCATGTTCGGTGTGCCGGCCATCGCCTTCTCGCTGGTCGACAAGGACTGGGTGCATCTCGAAGACGCGGTGCGCGTCGCCGCAGAGATCGTCGCGCACTATCTTGCACATCCGCTGCCGGGGCATCCGCTTCTGAACGTCAATATTCCGAACCTGCCGTACGAGCAATTGCGCAGCTGGCATATCACGCGTCTTGGCAAGCGGCACCCGTCCCAGCCGGTGATCCGCCAGACTAATCCGCGCGGCGAGCCGATCTACTGGATCGGACCGTCGGGCAGCGCCCGCGATGCAAGCGAAGGGACCGATTTCCACGCAGTCGCCAACGGTCATGTGTCGATCACGCCGCTGCAACTGGATCTGACCCACACGCAGATGTTGCCGGCGGCGCGCGACTGGGCGCGCGCGGGTAGCGGCGCTTCATGACGAGCGAGCGCGCGAAGCGCTTCCCGCTCGGTCTCGAGGATCTGGTGCGCGAGCCGCGCCGGCCGGAAGGCCGTCCGGGCGAGGTGCGCGCCGCAGCATTTGCCGCTAGCGCGGCGCTTAATGCGCGGCAGCAGCCCGCCAGGAATCTGCAGCCCGGGGTGGCGGGCAAAGCGCAGTCGAAGCAAGGTCGAGCGCAGGCGCCGGTCCCGGCAAAGTCGCCGGCCGGTGCGCAGGCGAGGCCACAGGTCATGACGCCGCCTAAGCCGCTTGCCGCGCCCGCGCCTGCAGCGAAAACGCCGGCGAGGCCCGTCGTGCAAAGTGCGACCGTGCGCCCGTCGTCATCGGGCAGAACCGCTGCGCCGGCACCGGCGCCCACGCGAGCGCCAGCCAAACCGGCTGCGCAACTGGCGTCGTCGGCAAAATCCACAAGCCGGCCGGCGGAGCGCAGCGCTGCGCCGAACGTCGCTTTGAACGGCGCCATGGCGTTGACCTCGGAACGGGTTCGCGAACGCATGGTCGAACGCCTGCGTGCAAACGGCGTTACCGATCAGCGCGTGTTGAATGCGATGTCGGTCGTGCCGCGCCACATGTTCGTCGACCCGGGTCTCGCGGTTCAGGCCTACGAAGATGCGGCGCTGCCGATCGGGCATCACCAGACTATCTCGAAGCCGTCGGTGGTCGCGCGAATGATCGAACTCGCGGCGGCGGGCCGCACGTTGACCAACGTGCTCGAAATCGGCACGGGTTGCGGTTATCAGGCGGCGGTGCTGAGCCAGGTCGCGCGCGAGGTGTATTCGATCGAACGGATCAAGCCGTTGTCCGAGCGCGCGAAGACAAACTTGCGTCCGCTGCGAATTCCGAACATCCGGCTGCACTATGGCGACGGGCGTTTGGGTCTGCCGTCGGCGGCGCCGTTCGACGCCATTCTGATCGCCGCCGCGGGCCTCGACGTACCGCAAGCATTACTTGAACAACTCGCGATCGGCGGCCGTCTGATCGCGCCGGTCGGCTCGCAGGAAGGTCAGAGCCAGGTACTGACGCTCGTCGAGCGTCTCGGACCGGCGCAGTGGCGCGAGTCGCGGCTTGATCGCGTTTTCTTTGTACCCTTAAAATCCGGAGTGATTTGACACCGATGAGTATGTTGCGCGCGATGCAAAGAACCAGTCTGAATATCCCTATGTCCGTAACCCAGCGCAGCGTGTGCGTGCTCGCCTTGTCCCTGTTGATGACAGCCTGTGCATCCCGGCTCGATCAGGCGCCGGTCGTCGACCGCTCCGGCGGCAATGTGCTCAGCACGCAGGCTGCGCAGCAGCCGCCGGTGCCGCTCGGGCCGCCGCCGCCGGGCTACTACCGCGTGAAGCCTGGCGACACGCTGTATCGGATCGCACTCGAGAACGGCCAGAACTACCGTGACATTTCCGCGTGGAACAATCTCACGAACCCGAATCAGATCGAGGTGGATCAACTGCTGCGCGTCGTACCGCCGGGCGCGAATACCGCCGCGTTGACGCCGGGCGTGACGACCGCGCCCATCGGCAGCACCGGCACAGTGCAGGGCGCGCCGCTGAACGGCACGTCGCCGTCCGCAGGTGGTGCGGCCGGCGTCGCCGCGCCGCCCATCTACGGTACGACTGCGAACAACGCTGCCCTCACGCCGCCGTCCAGTACAGGTGCGGCAGGTGCTGCGAGCGATTCGAGCGCCGGCGCATCCGGCAACGTGAACTTCGCGTGGCCGGTGCGTGGTCCGTTGCTCGGTACGTTTAACGATTCGACAAACAAAGGTGTCAACATTGGCGGCGCGGCGGGCGATACAGTAAAGGCCTCCGCCGACGGCCGCGTGGTTTATGCCGGAAATGGGCTGCGTGGTTACGGCAATCTCATTATCATCAAGCATGATGCAACTTATCTCACCGCATATGCACACAACCGCTCTTTGATGGTAAAAGAGGGGGACGCGGTAACGAAAGGGCAGAAAATCGCCGAGATGGGTAACAGCGATTCAGACCGCGTCATGTTGCATTTCGAAGTTCGCCGACAGGGTAAACCTGTCGACCCACTGAAGTATTTGCCGCCGCAATAAGCGATACGACCATGCCGAAATCGAAGCGCCGCCTGCCGCAAGCCGAATCTGAAACGATCAGCGATGCCACGTCCGCTTCGGTGGACGAAAGCGGCGCTTCCGAAGCGGAAGAAGAGACTGTTGAAGAACGCGAACTCGACGAGCGTCAAAGCGCGGAAGAGGGCGGCGACGCGCGCGAAGGCGCGGCCGAAGTCGTGCCCGACGCCGACGACTTCCGCGCGCTGCTGCAGGCCGAGCTCACGGCCGACACGATCCAGCATTATCTGAACCGCATCAGCGTTAAGCCGCTCCTCACCGTCGAAGAGGAGCAGAAGTACTCCCGTCTTGCGAAGGCGGGCGAGTTCGAAGCACGGCAGGTAATGATCGAGCGCAATCTGCGGCTTGTCGTCAGCATCGCTAAGGGTTATCTGAACCGCGGCGTGCCGCTGCTCGATCTGATCGAAGAGGGCAACCTCGGCCTGATGCATGCGATCGAAAAATTCGATCCCACGCGCGGCTTCCGGTTTTCTACTTACGCGACGTGGTGGATACGACAGAGCATCGAGCGCGCGATCATGAACCAGGCGCGCACCGTGCGCTTGCCGGTGCACGTGATTCGCGAGCTCAATCAGGTGCTGCGTGCAAAGCGCCATCTGGAAAAAAATTCGATGAATTCGGGCGAAGCAGCCGAGCGCCGCGACGCCAGCATCGACGACATTGCGTATCTGACTGGTAAGACCACTGACGAAGTCACTGACATTCTCGCGCTGAACGAGCACACGGCGTCGCTCGACGCACCGCTCGATCTCGATCCCGCCAGCAGCCTGCTCGATCTGTTGTCCGATGACCAGAGCCAGTCGCCGGACGCGGAAGTCCAGCATCGGGAACTGGAAACGCTCACGCGCGCGTGGCTTGCACGCTTGTCGGACAAGCATCGTCATGTGATCGAACGCCGGTTCGGCCTGAACCACATCGAACCCGCCACGCTCGAAGAACTCGCCGACGAAATGGGCCTCACGCGCGAGCGTGTCCGCCAGATCCAGCAAGAAGCGCTCGTGCGCTTGAAGCGCTTTTTCGCCTCCAACGGCGTTCGGAAAGACGCCGTTCTCTAACCAGATGACACCGATTCTTGTTTTCGACATCGAGACGATTCCCGATGTCGCCGGCATCCGCCGCCTCGAAGATTTGCCCGCCACAATGAGCGACGCCGAAGTCGCCGAGCATGCGTTCGCCGCCCGCCGCGACAAGACGGGCAGCGATTTTCTGCCGCATCATCTGCAACGGATCGCCGCGATTTCCTGCGTCTTTCGCGACAACAACGGTTTTCGCGTGCGCTCGCTCGGCACGCTGGAAGACAGCGAAGCGGCGCTCGTGCAGTCGTTTTATCGCGTGATCGAGAAGTACACGCCGCAGCTCGTGTCGTGGAACGGCGGGGGCTTCGACTTGCCGGTGCTGAACTATCGCGCGCTCGTCAACGGAATACCCGCCTACCGGTTCTGGGATCTCGGCGAGGACGACCGCGAGTTCAAGTGGAACAACTACATCAGCCGCTATCATGCGCGCCACACCGATCTGATGGACGTGCTCGCGATGTACCAGGCGCGCGCCAACGCGCCGCTCGATGCGCTGGCGAAGATGTGCGGCTTTCCCGGCAAGATGGGCATGGACGGCAGCCAGGTGTGGCATGCGTATCAGGAAGGGCGGATTGAGGAAATCCGCAATTACTGCGAGACCGACGTCGTAAATACGTATCTGCTCTATTGCCGCTTTCAGCTCATTCGCGGCGCATTTTCCGCCGCGGAATACGCCGACGAGATCAATCTGGTCAAGAACGCACTGGCGCTCGAAACGGCGCCACAATGGGCGGAGTATCTTGCAGCGTTCGATCAGTAGCGCTGCAGGCGGTGCTGGCGATGCGCGTGGGGTGAGGGCGTCGCCCGGCGCTTCGTCTACAATCTCGCCTTTCCCCAAAGTTTGCCAGGAAGTAGCAGGTGTCCCGAACTGCCCCCCACCGTCGCTCGCCGAAGCGCCCGTCGAAATATCATAAGACGCCCGCTCCGGCGCCAGCGCTCGTCATTACCGGCAATGAACCGGTCATTGAAATCGTTTCGCTCGATATGGAAGCCCGCGGCGTCGGCCGCATGGAGAGCGAGGACGGCACGCCCGGCAAGGTGGTCTTCGTCGAAGGCGCGCTGCCCGGTGAGCGCGTGAGCTACTCGACGCATCGCAGCAAGCCGAAATTCGAGCAGGCCGAAGTCGTCCAGGTGTTCCGCGAAAGCGTGATGCGCACCGAGCCGAAGTGTGTGTACTTCGACATTTGCGGCGGCTGTTCGATGCAGCATCTGGATATTCGCGCGCAAGTCGCGGTCAAGCAGCGCGTGCTCGAGGACAACCTTCAGCATCTGGCGAAGCTGCGTCCCGAAACGGTGTTCAGGCCGATTCACGGGCCGGCTTGGGGCTACCGCTACCGCGCGCGTCTCGCGGTGCGTTTTCTGCCGGAAAAAGGCGGCATGCGCATCGGCTTTCACGAGAAGAAAAGCAGCTACATCGCGGATATGAAAACCTGCGAAGTGCTGCCGCCGCATGTATCGGCCATGCTGATGCCGCTGCGCTTCATGGTGCGCAAGCTGTCCATTTACGATCGCATGCCGCAACTGGAACTGGCGGTCGGCTCGTCGGTAACGGCGCTCGTCGTCCGCAACCTCGAGCCGTTGACTTCTGCCGACGAGCAGGTGCTGCGCGAGTTCGCCGACGAGCACAAGGTCCAGTTCTGGATTCAGCCGGGCGGGCCCGACACCGTCACGCCTCTCTATCCGCTCGATGTGCAGCTCGACTACACGCTGCCGGAATACGACATCCGGATGCCGTTCAAGCCGACTGACTTCACGCAGGTGAATCACGCGATCAACCGCGTGCTCGTGAGCCGCGCGCTACGCCTGCTGGCGCCGGCGCGCACCGACCGCGTGCTCGACCTGTTCTGCGGCATCGGCAACTTCACGCTGCCGCTCGCGCGTGTCGCGAAGGAAGTAGTGGGTATCGAAGGCAGCGAAGTGCTGACCTCGCGCGCGTTCGCCAACGCCGAGCTGAACGGCGTGGCGGCGCACACGTCGTTCGCGTGCCGCAATCTTTTCGAAGTTACCGCTGACGACGTTCGCGCGCTCGGCCACTTCGACAAGTTCCTGATCGACCCGCCGCGCGAAGGTGCGCTCGCGGTCGCGAAGGCTTTGGCGGAGATTGCTCAGAGCGGCGAAGGGCCGCTGCCGCAGCGCATTGTCTACGTGTCCTGCAATCCGTCGACGCTGGCGCGCGACTCCGGTCTGCTCGTGCATGAGGCGGGCTACCGGCTGGTGGGTGCTGGCGTCGTCAACATGTTCCCGCACACGTCGCATGTGGAGTCGATTGCGTTGTTCGAGCGCGATTGACGAAGCGCGAACGCGTGAACGCATCGGCGAACGCATAGACCGACGCTTGGATCCACCGCACAAAGCAAAACGCCACGACCTGGGTCGTGGCGTTTTTCACTTGCAGCCGATGTTTCAGCGTGCCGCGCGGCTTAGAACTGCCACCACGACTTTTCCTTACCCGGCCTTGCATGGCCCGTGATGTACGGGCTGTCGGGGAAGGTGCCGGCCAAAACGCGCTTCGTGTCGTCGGCCAGTTGTGGCTGGTTCAGCTTCTCGTACGACAGCATCATGATGTGCAGTGCGTCTTCGATAGCGGGTGCGTTCTTGTATTCCTTCAACGCGAGTTGCGCGCGGTTGATGGCAGCCACATAGGCGCCGCGACGGTAGTAGTAGTCTGCCGCGTGGACTTCGTGAGACGCGAGCGCGTTCACGATGTAGCGCATGCGCTGTGCGGCGTCGGGCGCGTATTTGCTGTTCGGGTAACGGTCGACGACGACCTTGAACGCGTCGTACGACTCACGCAGCGACTTCGGATCGCGCTCGCTCATGTCCTGACCGGAGAAGCGGCCGAAGAGACCGAGGTCGTCGTTGAAGTGGATCATGCCCTTCAGGTAGTACGCATACGCGATGTCCGGGTGATCGGGGTGCAGCTGGATGAAGCGGTCGATAGCCTGGTCGGCGGCCGCGGCTTCATTGTCTTTCCAGTTGCAATACGCGACGTTGATCTGCGCCTGCTGTGCGAAGTGGCCGAACGGGTCGCGGCCTTCGAGCATTTCGAAGTATTTCGCGCACTTGCCGAAATCGCCGCCGCTCAAGGCGTCGTTCGCCTCCGTATATAATTTGTTGTTGTTCCACGTTGCCGTTTCGTCGGTCTTCTCCGGCAGGCCGTGGCAAGCCGCAACAACCGCGACGGCTGCGGCACACGCAATGTATCCGGCCACTTTCCGGGCCGCGTTCTTCATGGCCTTCAAATTGATCGCCGCTTTAGTGATGGTGTTCAAGGCTCGCATTTTCCAGTCTAGCTTTACGTCCAGGTGACCCAGACTCAATGACCCGCTCAAATACTCCAGGCGCTGCAACCGGTGCCGGGAATAGCAACGAAGATTATAACGTAAGCGCCGACCCCTCCGACGCGTTGGGCGCCGATTCGCTCGACGACGATCTCGGCGTCGACGCGCTCGGCGAGGCCCGTGCGGCGAGCACGGTACCTACCGTGGCGAACCGTGTCGCCGACGAAACCCCGCGCCATGTCGTGGTGCCCGACGAACTGGCGGGCGAGCGCCTCGACAAGGTGCTCGCGCGCGTGTTCCCCGAGTTTTCGCGTAACCGGCTTCAAAGCTGGATCGAGGCGGAGCGCGTGCGCATCGACGGCAAGCCCGCGAAAATCCGCCAGCCGGTTCCGCTCGGCGCGACGCTCGAACTCGTGCCAGATCTGCTGCCCGAACAGCTCGCGTTCACGCCCGAACCGGTGCCGCTGGAAATCGTCTACGAAGACGACACGCTCGTGGTCATCAACAAGCCGGCCGGAATGGTCGTGCATCCCGCGGCCGGCAACTGGAGCGGCACGGTGCTGAACGGTCTGCTGTACCGTTACGGAGACGCGGCGGCGGGCTTGCCGCGCGCGGGCATCGTGCATCGGCTGGACAAGGAAACGTCAGGGCTGATGGTGGTTGCGCGCACGCTCGAAGCGCAGACCGACCTCGTGCGCCAGTTGCAGGCGCGCACGGTGAAGCGCCGCTATCTCGCGCTCGTGTGGGGCAACATGCCCGAAGAAGGCACGATCGACGCGCCGATCGGCCGCGATCCGCGCGAGCGTACCCGCATGGCAGTGGTTACGGGCGCATCGGGCAAACCGGCGCGCACGCATTTCCGGCGCGTCGATACGGCGATCTGGCAGCGTCAGCCGGTCACCGCGATCCATTGCGATCTGGAAACAGGGCGCACGCATCAGATCCGCGTGCACTGTGCGCACATCGGCCACCCGCTGCTCGGCGATCCTGTCTATGGGCGCGCCCGCGGCAAGCGCTCGGTGACGCCGCTGCCGGGCGAGTTCGCGCGTCAGGCGCTGCATGCATGGCGCCTCGGTCTGATTCATCCGAAAACCGGCCGCACGATGCAATGGCGCGCCGACGTGCCCGAGGACATCGCGGCGCTGTCGGCGGCGCTCGGTCTCGGCCGCGACGATGCGGGCGAGTTCGACGAGACGTACTATGAGGAAGACGGCTACGAAGCGTCGCTTGGCGAGGAGATGGACGACCTCGATGAGCACGATGACGACGACGCAGCCGCGGACCATTCAGAGCAAGACGAGGACGATCGCGCATGACGAGCCTGCCGCAACTGAGCTTTGCCGATGTCGTGCAACCCGCCTGGAACGTGGCGCCGCGCGTGCGTGCGCTCGTCACCACACGCGACGGCGGCGTGAGCGAGCCGCCGTTCGGGCGTTGGCGCGACGGCGCGGACCAGCCCGGCGGCCTGAATCTCGGGATGAAATCCGGTGACGATCCGGCGGCCGTCGCCGCTAATCGCGCGCGACTCCTGGAACTAGCTGGCTTGACTGAGGCAGCGTGGCTCGATCAGGTTCACGGAGCGCGCATCGTGCGTGCAGAAGACGCGCTTCGTGAAACGCGCGCGAGCGGTGCGCCGGCGCAGGCTGACGCGAGCGTTACCGATCGTGCGGGCATCGCGTGCGTCGTGATGATCGCCGACTGCATGCCGGTGCTGTTGTGCGACGAAGCGGGGCGCGCAGTCGGCGCGGCGCATGCGGGATGGCGCGGACTCGCGGCAGGCATCGTGGAACAAACGGCGCAGCGCGTCGCGGAACTCGCCGGCGTGCAAACGGGCGCGTTGCACGCGTACCTCGGACCGTGCATTGGACCGGAGTCGTTCGAAGTAGGTGCGGACGTGCGTGACGCCTTCATGAACGGCACGGACGAAAGCGGGCGCGAGGCCACGGCGAGAGCTTTCGTCGAACATCCGCGAAACGCCGGCAAATACCTTGCGGACCTTCCTGCGCTGGCGCGCTTGCGTTTGCAGCGGCTCGGTGTGACGCGCATTGCCGGTGGCGATCTGTGCACGGTCACGCAACGTGAGCGGTTCTACTCGTATCGTCGCGATCGGGAGACCGGCCGGATGGCCGCCTTGATCTGGCTCGACGATCAGGCACAAACACTGGGTGACTGACGTTCAGCGACCGACCCGCGGTGTGATCCCAGGCCCAACGATACGACGACTAACGTGCGGCCCCGGCACACGCGATCGTTCGCACGCGTCGCACGCCGCGCTATCTATGAGCATACGTCTGCCCGTTTCCCATAGCGGGAACTACGCTTTTTGCTGCGCTGCCGGAACCTGATCGAGTCGATAAACCAGCTGCGATTCAGCGCTGTGCTGCGCTTCATAAATGTGATTAAAGCGCCGTAGAACGCGAGCTTTTTTGCAGATCCGCCATGCGTTTGACATATGGCCGAAAATCACGTCAGGCGATACAGGGAAAACGATAATTAAAAAACTATCGCACTGCGGCAAAATCGGGAACAAGCATTGACATGCCTTGCGATGGGGAGCAAGAATGTTTCTCACAGCTCCTCGTACATGGGACAGGGCGTGACGAGGGCGCGAGCGATCGCCCACGTGCGCATGAACCTGCCTCTCAACCGTCCGCAAGGACTTACCGGTCAAAAGCAGGTATGGCAGCTTCTCATTCCTCAGCTTCCCCCAGCACCGACTCCTCGAAGGAGCAAACGCAGCAGGCCGAAACGAGCGGAGCTACACCGGCCGCGGGCATGCAGCAATTTTTTGACGCCTGGTTAAATGCGTGGCGCGCGCTCGGCGCGGCGCCCGCTGGCAACGGCACGCCGTTCGCCATGCCGCAGGTTCCTCCAGCGCAAGGCGCGACACCCTGGAGCTTGCCGCAAATGCCGTCGTTTTCAGGAGCATTTCCTGGAACATTCCCAGCGTCGTTTCCTGGACTCGGGTCTTTCCCCGGCTTCCCAGGCATGCCTGACTTCAGCAAGCTGGCAGCGGGTGCGATGCCAGCCATGCCGTCGTTGGCAGGCTTGAACATGCCAGCCGCGGCGATTCCCCCCGAGCGTCTGCAGAAACTGCAAGCCGACTACACGCGCGAAGCAATGGTTCTGCTCCAGCAGGCGAGCGGCAACGGCGCGGCACCGAAGGCGCCCGAACTCAAGGACCGCCGCTTCAGTTCGGACGCATGGAGTTCCACGCCGGCCTTCGCATTCACCGCTGCGTGGTATCTGCTGAACGCGCGCTATCTGCAGGAAATGGTCGATGCGCTGGAAGCCGAGCCGAAAGTGCGCGAGCGCATCCGTTTCGCAGTTCAGCAATGGACGGCCGCCGCATCGCCGAGCAACTTCCTCGCGTTGAATCCCGAGGCGCAAAAAACCTTGCTCGAAAGCCATGGCGAGAGCTTGCGTCAAGGCGTGATGAATCTGCTTACGGACATGCAGCGCGGCAAGATCTCGCAAACAGACGAATCGCGCTTCGTGGTCGGCGAAAATCTCGCGACCACCGAAGGCTCCGTCGTTTTCGAAAACGAGCTGATGCAGCTGATCCAGTACAAGCCGCGCACGGCGACCGTACGCGAGCGTCCGTTGCTGATCGTGCCGCCTTGCATCAACAAGTACTACATTCTCGATCTTCAGCCGGAGAACTCGCTGGTCGCGCATGTGCTCGATTCGGGACATCAGGTGTTTCTGATTTCCTGGCGTAACGCGGATGCGTCGATCGCCCATAAAACGTGGGACGACTACGTCGGTGAAGGCGTTCTCACGGCATTGGAAACGGTGAGCCGGATCAGCGGGCGCGAGCAGATCAACACGCTCGGCTTCTGCGTAGGCGGCACGCTGCTCGCCACGGCGCTCGCGGTGGCCGCGGCGCGCGGCGAACATCCGGCTGCGTCAATGACGCTGCTCACCGCGATGCTCGACTTCTCCGATACGGGCGTTCTCGATATCTTCGTCGACGAAGCGCATGTGCAGATGCGCGAGCAGACCATCGGCGGCAAGAACGGTACGCCGCCGGGACTGATGCGCGGGGTCGAATTCGCCAACGCGTTTTCGTTCCTGCGGCCGAACGACCTCGTGTGGAACTACGTGGTCGACAATTATCTGAAGGGACGCACGCCGGTGCCGTTCGACCTGCTGTACTGGAACAGCGACTCGACAAGCCTGCCGGGCCCCATGTATGTCTGGTATCTGCGCAATACGTACCTCGAAAACCGTCTGCGCGAGCCAGGCGCGCTGACTACTTGCGGCGAGCCGGTGGACCTGTCGAAGGTCGACGTGCCCACCTTCATCTACGGTTCGCGCGAAGACCATATCGTGCCGTGGCAAACGGCTTATGCGTCGGTGCCGCTCCTAACCGGTCCGTTGAAGTTCGTACTCGGCGCGTCGGGTCATATCGCCGGCGTGATCAATCCGCCCGCGAAAAAGAAACGCAGTTACTGGACGCTCGAGGGCGAAACCGCGGAATTGCCGGAAACGCCCGACGATTGGCTCGGCGCGGCGAAAGAAGTGCCCGGCAGCTGGTGGCCCGAGTGGACCACATGGCTCGATCAGTACGGCGGCAAGAAGGTGAAGCCGCGTGCGGCGGCGGGCTCCCAGGAGTTCCCGGTAATCGAGCCGGCGCCGGGGCGGTACGTGCGGCAGCGCGAGTGAGGTGCTGTGGCGTGCGGTTCAACCGGACGCAGGCAACGGGACGAGTGAGCGTTTTTGACGAGCAACAAGATTTTTAACGTGACGGGCTGCGGCGTAATCAGCCGATGTGCCCGGAGGATATCGAAATGACTGATGTTGTGATCGTATCGGCCGCCCGTACGGCAGTAGGCAAATTCGGTGGGTCGCTGGCGAAGATCGCGGCGCCCGAACTCGGCGCGACGGTGATCCGCGCGGTGCTGGAACGCGCGGGCATGAAGCCCGAGCAGGTGAGTGAAGTGATCCTGGGTCAGGTGCTGACGGCGGGCTCGGGGCAGAATCCGGCGCGCCAGTCGCTGATCAAGGCCGGTCTGCCTGCGGCAGTGCCGGGCATGACGATCAACAAGGTCTGCGGTTCGGGCCTGAAAGCGGTCATGCTGGCCGCCAACGCGATCATTGCGGGCGACGCGGACATCGTGATCGCCGGCGGTCAGGAAAACATGAGCGCCGCACCGCACGTGCTGCCTGGCTCGCGCGACGGTTTCCGTATGGGCGACGCAAAGCTGATCGACTCGATGATCGTCGACGGCCTGTGGGACGTGTACAACCAGTACCACATGGGCGTGACGGCTGAAAACGTCGCGAAGGAATTCGACATCACGCGCGAGCAGCAGGACGCGTTTGCGGCGTTGTCGCAGAACAAGGCCGAAGCCGCGCAGAAGTCGGGCCGTTTCGACGACGAAATCGTGCCGGTCGAAATCCCGCAGCGCAAGGGCGACCCGGTGCGTTTCGCTACCGACGAGTTCGTGCGCCACGGTGTGACGGCTGAATCGCTTGCAGGGCTCAAGCCGGCTTTCTCGAAAGAAGGCACGGTCACGGCGGCCAACGCGTCAGGTCTGAACGACGGCGCGGCGGCGGTGCTCGTGATGTCCGCGAAGAAAGCGGAAGCGCTCGGCCTCACGCCGCTTGCGCGCATCAAGGCGTACGCAAACGCGGGTGTCGATCCGAAGGTCATGGGCATGGGCCCGGTACCGGCTTCGCGCCGCTGCCTCGAGCGGGCAGGCTGGAGCGTGAACGATCTCGACCTGATGGAAATCAACGAAGCGTTCGCCGCTCAGGCGCTCGCGGTACATAAGCAGATGGGCTGGGACACGTCGAAGATCAACGTGAACGGCGGGGCGATTGCGATCGGCCACCCGATCGGTGCGTCCGGCTGCCGGATTCTCGTCACGCTGCTGTATGAAATGCAGAAGCGCGATGCGAAGAAGGGTCTCGCTTCGCTGTGTATCGGCGGCGGCATGGGCGTCGCACTGGCGCTCGAGCGGGTTTGAACGAGCGCGCGCCCCGCCTGCGCGCGAGGCGCCAGGAGGTGCCGGATCAGGTGTTCAGGCGCGCCGCACGCGGCGCGCGAGCGCAGTAGCGGCCTCACAGCCGTTCGCGAGAGGGCGGCGCGATCAAGCATCAGGCGAGGGCAGAGGTAGCCGGTCGGAACAGCCGGTCGGCGCCTCGAAAACGATAATGGAGTCAAGGTCATGACACAGCGAATTGCGTATGTAACGGGCGGCATGGGCGGCATCGGCACGAGCATCTGCCAGCGGCTGCACAAGGAAGGCTACAAGGTCATCGCGGGCTGCGGTCCGAATTCGCCGCGCCGCGTGAAGTGGCTCGAAGAGCAGAAGGCGCTGGGCTTCGATTTCGTCGCGTCCGAAGGGAACGTCGGCGATTGGGAGTCGACCAAAGCCGCGTTCGACAAGGTCAAGGCCGAAGTCGGCGAGATCGACGTGCTGGTGAACAATGCGGGCATCACCCGCGACGTGGTGTTTCGCAAGATGACCCACGAAGACTGGACCGCGGTGATCGATACCAACCTGACGAGTCTCTTCAATGTCACCAAGCAGGTAATCGACGGTATGGTGGAGCGCGGCTGGGGCCGCATCATCAACATTTCGTCGGTGAATGGGCAGAAGGGGCAGTTCGGCCAGACCAACTACTCGACCGCGAAGGCCGGCATTCACGGCTTCACGATGTCGCTCGCGCAGGAAGTGGCCACCAAGGGCGTGACGGTCAACACCGTGTCGCCGGGCTACATCGGCACGGACATGGTCAAGTCGATCCGCCCGGACGTGCTGGAAAAGATCGTTGCGACGATTCCGGTGCGCCGCCTCGGACAGCCGGACGAAATCGGCTCGATCGTGGCGTGGCTCGCGTCGGAAGAGTCGGGTTTTTCGACGGGCGCGGATTTTTCGCTGAACGGCGGTTTGCATATGGGCTGAGTTACAGGCGCGCCGCTCACAAGGCAGCGCGGTCTGGCTCGGATGGTTCCGGCGGCGTCCCGGTTGCGCAAATGCCCGATTGCGCAGCCGGCACGCCGTCCGCGCTCTACTTGCGCTCAAAGGCGTTACATGACTACTACTACAAAGAAAGCAGCCGAACGACTGATCAAGAAATATCCGAATCGTCGGCTGTACGATACCGAGACAAGCACGTACATCACGCTGACGGACGTCAAGCAACTCGTGCTGGACCAGGAGGATTTCAAGGTCATCGATGCCAAGAGCAACGAAGACCTGACGCGTGCGATCCTGCTGCAGATCATCCTCGAGGAGGAGAGCGGCGGCTTGCCGATGTTCTCGTCGTCGATGCTGTCGCAGATCATCCGTTTCTACGGCCACGCGATGCAGGGCATGATGGGCACTTATCTGGAAAAGAACATCCAGGCTTTCATCGACATTCAGGCAAAGCTCGCCGATCAGTCGAAGAATCTGTATGAAGGCAAGGCGATGAACCCCGAGGTGTGGTCGCAGTTCATGAACATGCAGGCGCCGATGATGCAGGGCATGATGACGAGCTACATCGAGCAGTCGAAGAACATGTTCGTGCAGATGCAGGAGCAGATGCAGAACCAGGCGAAGTCCATGTTCGCCACATTCCCGTTCACGCCGGGCGGCGCGGTCAACGTGCCGGGCGGCGCCAATACCGCGGCGCCCGCTAGCCCGCAGGCCAATCCAGAACCGGAAAAGAAGTAGCCGTCCGAGCCCGCCAGGCGCGGCGTCTCGCCGTGCAGCGCATAGCGGCGCGGACTTGCGGCATGGCTGGTGCGGCGCGCGGCAGGCTGAGCGGCGCGAGCGCGGTACAATAGCGGGTTGCGTGCGCGGGACGCTCGTTCTCAGGATCTGGGCGTTGTGAACGACCCGTTCTCCCGTCCTCGCCGCGCTGTCCCGATCGTCCCCATTGTCGCCACGTCACCGCTATACGCCGGATTCACCTATGCCGCAGACCATTTCCTCCACCTCGCCGACGCCTTCCAGTCCGAAGGTCGGCTTCGTCAGCCTCGGCTGCCCGAAAGCTCTCGTCGACTCCGAGCAGATCATCACGCAGCTGCGCGCCGAAGGCTATGAGATTTCCGGCACGTATGACGGTGCGGACCTCGTGGTCGTCAATACCTGCGGCTTCATCGACGAAGCGGTGCAGGAAAGCCTCGACGCGATCGGCGAGGCACTCAATGAAAACGGCAAGGTGATCGTTACCGGCTGCCTTGGCGCGAAGAAGAGCGCGAGCGGCTCGGGGCTCATCGAAGAAGTGCATCCGAAGGTGCTGGCCGTCACCGGCCCGCACGCGTTGGGCGAAGTGATGCAGCATGTGCACACGCATCTGCCGAAGCCGCACGATCCGTTCGTCGATCTCGTGCCGGCCGCTGGCGTGAAGCTCACGCCGCGTCACTACGCGTATCTGAAAATTTCCGAAGGCTGCAATCACCGCTGCACGTTCTGCATCATCCCTTCCATGCGCGGCGATCTCGTATCGCGGCCGGTCGCGGACGTCATGCTCGAAGCGGAAAATCTGTTCAAGTCCGGCGTGAAGGAACTGCTCGTTATTTCGCAGGATACGAGCGCTTACGGCGTCGACGTCAAATATCGTACGGGCTTCTGGAACGGCAAGCCGATCAAGACGCGTATGACCGATCTGGTCGGCGCGCTCGGCGAACTGGCCGCCCAATACGGTGCGTGGGTGCGCCTGCACTACGTGTATCCGTACCCGAGCGTGGACGAAGTCATCCCGATGATGGCGGCAGGTCCGTACAAGGGCCACGTGTTGCCGTATCTCGACGTGCCGTTCCAGCACGCGCATCCTGAAGTGTTGAAGCGCATGAAGCGCCCGGCCAACGCCGAGAAAGTAATGGAGCGCGTGAAGGCGTGGCGCGAAATGTGCCCCGATCTGACGATCCGCAGCACGTTTATCGCCGGCTTTCCGGGCGAGACCGAAGAACAGTTTCAGACGCTGCTCGACTTCATCCGCGAGGCCGAACTGGATCGTGTTGGCTGCTTCGCCTACTCGCCGGTTGAAGGCGCTACGGCGAACGAGCTCGACGGCGCGTTGCCCGATGAAGTGCGCGAGGAGCGCCGTGCGCGCTTCATGGAAGTGGCCGAAGAGGTGTCGGCGAAACGCATCGCGAAGAAGGTCGGCAAGACGCTGAAAGTGCTGGTCGACGAGATCAATGCCGACGGCGGTATTGGCCGCACTGCAGCAGATGCGCCGGAGATCGACGGCGTCGTGTATATCGCGCCCGCCGTGAAGGCGTCGAAGCGTTACAAGGTCGGCGATTTCGTGTCGGTGAAAATCACTGGCGCGGACGGCCACGACCTGTGGGGCGAGGTCTGAACGATGTCGGTGAACACGTCGGCTAAACCGGAAATCCTCGCGCTCGGCGAGGCGATGATCGAGTTCAACCAGTCGGCGAAAGACGAGCCGAACTATCTGCAGGGCTTCGGCGGCGACACGTCGAACTTCTGCATCGCGGCAGCGCGTCAAGGTGCGCGTACCGGCTTCGTGTCCGCGGTCGGCGCCGATCATTTCGGACGCCTGCTGATCGATCTGTGGGAGCGCGAGCAAGTGGATACCGCGCTCGTACGCGTCGACCCGCATGCGTCCACTGGCGTTTATTTCGTCTCGCATGGTCCGGACGGTCACGCGTTCGACTATCTGCGCGCAGGTTCCGCGGCGAGCCGTTATGCGCCGCGCGACCTGCCGCTCGACGCAATCGCCGCTGCCAAAGTCATTCACCTGTCGGGTATCAGTCTCGCGATCAGCCTGAGCGCGTGCGACGCGGCGCTCGAAGCCATTACGCATGCGCGCGCCAATGGCGTGCAGGTAAGTTTCGACACGAATTTGCGCCTGAAGCTGTGGCCGTTGAACCGGGCCCGCGCGGTGATGCTCGAAGCCATCCGCCAGACCGACATCTGCCTGCCAAGCTGGGACGATGTCACCGAACTCACCGGTTTGACCGGTCGCGACGAGATCGTCGATTTCCTTCTGTCGCACGGCCCGCGCGTGGTTGCGCTGAAGCTGGGCAAGGAAGGTTCATACATCGCGACGCCCGACGAGCGGCGCGTCGTGCCTGGTCACGTTGTCAATGCGGTCGATGCAACCGGCGCGGGCGACTGCTTCGGCGGCGCGTTCATCGCACGGCTAGTCGAAGGCGACGATCCCTTCGAAGCGGCGCGTTATGCGAACGTCGCCGCGGCGCTATCCACGCAGGGCTACGGCGCGGTCGCGCCGATTCCTTCGCGGGCGGCGGTCGAACGGATTCTCGCGGGCTGAGCGTCGCGCGTTACGTGTCACATTACGCGCCAAACTACGCGTCACATTACGAGCCGCATCAAGCGTCGCATTATGCGCCGCAATACGGGTCGAGCCAGAGCGAACCATCTTGAGAGACTAAACGAGGAGCGAGCAATGCAACGGGACGTAGTGGTGGTGAGCGGTGTGCGCACGGCAATCGGCGGTTTCGGCGGCAGTCTGAAAGACTTTCCGCCCACCGACCTCGGCGCGCGCGTCGTGCGCGAAGCCCTCGCGCGTGCAAACGTGTCCGGCGATGAAGTCGGCCACGTGGTATTCGGCAACGTCGTGCATACCGAACCGAAAGACATGTATCTGGCCCGCGTGGCCGCCATCAACGGCGGCGTCGCGCAGCACACGCCCGCGCTGACCGTGAACCGTCTGTGCGGCTCGGGCTTGCAGGCGATCGTGTCGGCCGCGCAAAGCGTGCTGCTCGGCGACGCGGACATCGCGATCGGCGGCGGCGCGGAGAACATGAGCCGCGCACCTTACTCGATGCCCGCCGCGCGCTTCGGTCAGCGCATGGGTGACGCCCGCCTCGTCGACATGATGGTCGGCGCGTTGAACGATCCGTTCCAGTCCATTCACATGGGCGTGACCGCCGAGAACGTTGCGCGCAAATACGACATTTCACGCGAAGCGCAGGACGCGCTCGCGCTCGAATCGCATCGCCGCGCAGCCAACGCGATCACGAGCGGTTACTTCAAGGAACAGATCCTGCCGATCACGATTCCGTCGAAGAAAAGCGACACCGTGTTCGATACCGACGAACACGCGCGCATGAACGCATCGGCGGAAGATTTTTCCAAGCTCAAGCCCGTGTTCGCGAAAGAAAACGGCACGGTCACGGCGGGCAACGCTTCGGGCATCAACGACGCGGCCGCTGCGGTCGTTCTGATGGAGCGCAGCGTTGCCGAGCAGCGCGGCATCAAGCCGTTGGCGCGGCTCGTTTCGTACGCGCATGCGGGCGTCGATCCCGCCTATATGGGCATCGGTCCCGTGCCCGCGAGCCGCAAGGCGCTCGAGCGTGCCGGGCTGACGGTTGCGGACCTCGACGTGATCGAGGCCAATGAAGCGTTCGCCGCGCAAGCCTGTGCGGTCAGCAAGGAACTGGGCTTCGATCCGGCCAAGGTCAACCCGAATGGTTCGGGCATTTCGCTCGGTCATCCGATTGGCGCGACCGGCGCGTTGATCACCGTGAAGGCGTTGTACGAACTGCAACGCGTTGGCGGCCGCTACGCACTCGTCACGATGTGCATCGGCGGCGGGCAGGGCATCGCCGCGATCTTCGAACGGATCTGAGTCGACTGAAGCGCAGCAGGCAGTAGCCAAGGTAATTGAGGAAAGAACGGATGCAGGAATCGAAACCGGTTAAAGGCGCGATGCGTCGGCGCGGCTGGACGGCTATGAGCGTTGCCGCATTGCTGTCCGTGAGCGTGGTCGTGTTGGCGCCGGAAACGGCGCGAGCGCAAAGCGATGCGGTAAAGGAACTCGCTGCGCCCCCGCCGATCCAGTTGCCGCTCAAGCCGAGCCCCGAGTTCGCCAGATTTCCGCGCTATAGCGGCATGCTCGGCTCACGCCAGATCGTGCTGCGCCTTGGCCCGAAGACGGACGATCCGTCCGGCGTTCATGGCGAGTATCAGTTCACGGACACCGGTGAGGTGATTCTGATCGCCGGCGACCGCGATGGCGACACGCTCGAAGTCGAGGAGTCGAACGACGGCACGCACATTACCGGCAACTGGGTCGGCAAGTTCGCGGCGGACGGTTCCGTGGCGGGCGACCGGATGAACGTCGACGATTCGAACCCCCAGCCGTTCGATCTCAAGCCGCTGGCAGCCGGGCAAGCGGTGCCCGCAGCGGCCGCTGCTCCGAAAGACGGCAAAACCGCTGCGGGCGGCGCGGCTTCCGCGACTCGCTCCGATGCGGCGGCGCCCGCAGCCGCGGCTCCGCCGGCCGCGCCAACGGGTGCGGGCCGGCCGGTAGGCGGCGTCAGCAACCTGCAAACCGGCGAGTGATTCCGCGTCCGGCGCTCTTCGCGGGTTCGCGGCACCCACACCCGGCGCGGCGAAATTCCGTCGACTCGTCTACTCTTGCGTGAGCGGCGCGGCGTTCGCCGCTTTTCGCATCGTCTTCCTTCATTGAATTCACCATGACCCAATCCAAACTCAAACGGTCTTTGCAGACTCGCATCGTGCACGCAGAGGACAAGCTCACGCCGGGCTTCGAGTCTTTCTCCATGCCGGTCACGCGCGCGTCGACCGTCGTTTTCCCGGACCTCGCGACCATGCGCGCGCTCGACTGGAAAAACGACGCCCAATGGCGCTATGGCCTGCACGCAACGCCCACGTCGCTCGCTCTGGCGCAGCGCCTTGCCACGATCGAGGGCGGCAATCACGCGCTGTTGCAGCCTTCGGGACTGTCGTCTATTTCGAACGTGTACTTCGGGCTCGTCAAAGCGGGCGACGACGTGCTGATTCCCGACAACGTCTACTCGCCGAACCGCGATCACGGCGACTGGCTCGCACGCGACTTCGGCGTGACCGTTCGTTATTACGACCCGATGATCGGTGCGGGCATTGCCGAGCTGATCCAGCCGAACACGCGGCTCATCTGGCTGGAAGCACCCGGTTCCGTGACGATGGAAGTGGCCGACGTGCCTGCTATCACCGCGGCCGCCCGCGCCCGCAACGTGGTGACGGCAATCGACAACACCTGGTCCGCCGGGCTCGGTTTCCGTCCGTTCGATCACGGCGTCGACATCTCGGTGCAGGCGCTCACGAAGTATCAGTCGGGCGGCGGCGACGTGCTGATGGGCGCCACCATTACCGTCGATCGCGAACTGCATCTGAAGCTCAAGGCGGCGCGCATGCGCATGGGCATCGGCGTGTCGTCGGATGACTGCTCGTTGATCCTGCGCAGCTTGCCAACGATGCAGGTGCGTTTCCAGCAGCACGACCGCTCGGCGCTCGCGCTCGCACAGTGGCTGAAGACGCGGCCGGAGATCGCCGCGGTGTTGCATCCGGCGATTGAAGACTGTCCGGGGCACGAGTTCTTCAAGCGCGACTTCACGGGAGCTGGCGGACTATTTTCCGTCGTGTTCGACGGGCGGTATAGCGCCGCGCAGATCGACACCTTCTGCGAGTCGCTGGAGCTGTTTGCCATCGGCTGGAGTTGGGGCGGCGCGCATAGCCTCGTGATGCCGTACGACATTGCATCGATGCGCACCGAAGGCGAGTGGCCGCATCGCGGCACGCTGGTGCGGTTCTATATCGGCCTCGAGGAAGAAGCCGATTTGCGTGCGGATATCGAGCAGTGTCTCGCAGCACTCGCGTGAACTGACGCTGCGTCGGCGCAGTGAGATAAGCCCACGGCGACGCATTCGCGGTGGGCTTTTTTATTGTGCTGCGCTCAGCGAGTCGCAGCCATCAGGCACAACGAAGAGGCAACGATGACGTAACGATGACGCAACCACGCCCGCGCCGCAGCAGACTTCAAAACAACCGCAACAACCCATCCAGTCCTACATAGTTGAACGCCACGCTGGCGGCTTCACGTACGACCGGCTTTGCGCGAAACGCAACAGAAAGTCCCGCTTCGGCCATCATCTTGAGATCGTTGGAGCCGTCGCCCATTGCGATTGCGCGCGACGGCTCGATGCCGAGCTGCGCGCAGGTCTCGCGCAGCGTGCGCGCTTTCACATCGGCATTGACGATCTCGCCGATCACTTTGCCCGTCAGCTTGCCGTCCACGATGTCGAGCGTATTGGCGCGCGTGAAGTCGAGGCCGAGCCGTGCCTTCAGCTTCTCGGTGAAGAAATTGAATCCGCCGGACACGAGGAGCGTTTTCAGTCCGGCTTCTTTTGCGCCCGCCAGCATCTGCTCGGCGCCGGGCGAAAGCTGCAGGCGTTCTTCATAGACGCGTTCGAGCGCGCTTGCGTCGAGTCCCTTGAGAAGCGCGACGCGGCGCGTCAGGCTTTCGTTGAAGTCTTTGATCTCGCCGCGCATCGAGGCTTCGGTGATCGCGGCGACTTCCGCTTTCAGACCGCAGAAATCCGCGATTTCGTCGATACATTCGATCGTGATCAGCGTCGAATCCATGTCCATCGCGACGAGTCCGAAGTCGCGCAACTGACGGCCCGCTTCGACAAACGCGTAATCCAGCCGATGCGTGCCGCAATAAACGTCCAGGTCCGGACGCTGCGCAATATCGGCGTTGGAGATGCGGATAGCGTTTGCGTCGACGACGGTGGCGTGCGAGCCGCGCGAGAGCGCAACGAGCGTTTTGTGATGATCGGCGGAAATCGGCGCGGGGCTTTGAATGACGAGGTTCATGAACGACGCATTGACGAGAAAAAGGCGAGCGCGGGGCTCGCAGGAAATCCGCTTATTGTAACGGCTCGACGGAATGCGCCGTCGTGGATGCCAAAACGCGGGTTAGCGGCAATGCAATCGCGGCGCGCCTCGTTCATACTGACGGGTCAAACGATGCGCCACGCTCACTGCATCCACGCCTTCGAGTCGACGCGAGAGCGCCTTCAACGAGAAAGGCTTTGACGACCGCTCGCTCGCAAGGCACCGCCAGAACACATTAGAAGCCCGGAGCACGGTCATTGCGATGCAGGAGCAACAACGCACACTATACGGAGACAACGCATGCCCACGGCGACCGCCGGCGACACAGCCATCCTCGCGCGCGACTTCGATCTGCGCCATCTGAGCCCCGAGTTCTACGCGAATCCATACCCGGTTTACAGCGCATTGCGCGCGCATGAGCCAGTGAAGCGCATGCCTGATGGCTCGCTTTTCCTGACGCGCTTTCGCGACGTGCAGGCCGTATATCGCGACCCGAAGACCTTCAGTTCGGACAAGACCGTCGAATTCAAGCCCAAGTACGGCGACTCGCCGCTCTACACGCATCACACCACGAGCCTCGTGTTCAACGATCCGCCGCGCCATACGCGCGTGCGCAAGCTGATCGCCGGCGCGCTGACCGCGCGCGCGATAGCGGCAATGGAACCCGGTCTGGTGCGTCTCGTCGACGGGCTGCTCGATGCCGCGGCTGAACGCGGGCGCATCGATCTGATCGGCGAATTCGCGTCGGCGATTCCGGTGGAGATCATCGGCAACCTGCTCGACGTGCCGCATGCGGAACGCGAGCCGTTGCGCGACTGGTCGCTCGCTATTCTCGGCGCGCTCGAACCTTCGCTCACCAGCGAGCAGTTCGAGCGGGGCAATCGCGCGGTCACCGAGTTCGTCGACTACCTGCGCGATCTGGTCGCGCGGCGCCGGCGCGAACCGGGCGATCCTCAACACGATGTCCTCACGCGCCTCATTCAAGGCGAGCGCGGCGAAAGCGGCGGCGGCGAACAATTGTCGGAAGAAGAGTTGCTGCAGAACTGCATCTTCATTCTGAATGCCGGCCACGAAACGACCACGAACCTGATCGGCAACGGGCTTGTCACGCTGACCGAATGGCCCGATCAGCGCGCCGCGCTGCTGGAAGATCCGTCGTTGATCGAATCGGCCGTCGAAGAATGTTTGCGCTTCGAGAGCTCCAACCAGCTCGGCAACCGCATGACGACCAGCGACACGGAGATCGGCGGCCTGCCGGTAGCTCGCGGCACGCCGATCACGCTGTGCATCGGCGCGGCCAATCGCGACCCGGAGCAGTTTGCGGAGCCCGACCGCTTCGATATCCGCCGCGCGCCCAATCGCCACCTCGCTTTCGGCTTCGGCATCCATCAGTGCGCGGGTCTGTCGCTCGCGCGGCTCGAGGCGCGCATTGCCATTGGTCGTTTCGTCCAGCGGTTTCCTGCTTATCGACTGGACGGCGAGCCGACGCGCGGCGGGCGCGTGCGGTTTCGCGGTTTCGCTTCGGTACCGCTGCTTTGCCGATAGAGGTGAGGGCGGCAATGCACGGGACTCCGTAGTTTTTGCCGCCAACATGCAAGACTTACAGCGCAGTGTGTGGGTAGGCCAACGGCCTTGCGCCGCGCGTCGTCAAAAAACCGTGGCACGCTTGGTGCTTCTCCATGGGTCTTAGGCCCAGGGGAGCGCACGATGGCACATATGATCTGGAAAGGCGCGATCAGCTTCGGCCTTGTCCACGTACCGGTGCAGTTGTATCCGGCTACGAAGTCGGAGAAGGTCGGCTTCAACCTGCTCGACAAGCGCACGATCGATCCGGTCGGCTATAAGCAGATCAACAAGCGCACCGGCAAGGACGTGACGCGCGATAACATCGTGCGCGGCTTCGAATACGAGAAGGACAAGTACGTGGTGCTGACGGATGACGAGATTCGCGCCGCGAATCCAGAATCCACGCAGACGGTGGATATTCTCGCTTTCGTCGACGCACCCGACATCTCGTTTCTCTACCTCGACACACCGTACTTTCTGACGCCCGACCGCAAAGGCGAAAAGGTCTATGCGCTGTTGCGCGAGGCGATGAAATCGTCGGGCAAGGTCGGCGTGGCAAGTGTCGTCTTGCATAACAAGCAGCATCTTGCCGCACTGATTCCGGTCGGCCCGGTGCTCGCCCTGAACACGCTGCGCTGGGCTGAGGAAGTCCGCGACTTCGACGAATTCAAGCTGCCGGCCGAAGGCACCAAGGCGGCGGGCGTCAGCGCGCGCGAACTCGACATGGCGCAGAAGCTGATCGACGACATGAGCGACACCTGGGACCCGTCGAAGTACCACGACACGTTCCGCGACGACATCATGGCGCTGGTCGACCGGAAGGTCCGCGAGGGCAAGACCGAGGAAATCACCGATATCGAAGCGCCGCGCGAGTCGCGTCAATCGGCCGACATTCTGGACTTGTCCGACCTGCTCAAGCGCAGCCTTGGTCGTGGTAAGAGCAAGCCTGCTTCGGGCACGCGCAAGCGCGCTGCCGCCGACGAGACTGCCGACGAAGACAGCGATTCGCAAGAGGACAGCGGCTCGACGGCGTCGCGTAAAAAGCCACGCACGACGCGCTCCACGCGCGCGCCTCGATCGAGTGGAAGCGGCACTAGCAGCGGCAGTGGAGGCGGCCGCGCCACGGCCAAGTCGACTACGACCGCGCGCAAGCGCCGCGCGGCGGCATGATGGAGCGGCGGGCGCAACAGGGCAGAGATAGCGGCGAGAACCGCGGCATGAACCCGCTCGCGCGCCGATCCGACGGCTCCGTTCGCTCGGTTGGCTGCGTTGACTCGGTTCAGGCGCCGCAAGCCATCGCCACCTCGACCCCGATGGAGTTCGCGCGATGAACGACCGACTCGACCTCTACAACCGCAAGCGCCGTTTCGACGAAACGCCCGAGCCCGCCGGCAACAAGGCGACCAGAAAGCGCGTCGGGCGCAATGCGGCGCGGACAGGACCGGACGAAGGCCTGTCGTACGTGATCCAGGAACACCACGCGCGGCGCCTGCACTACGACTTCCGTCTCGAATTGAACGGCGCACTGCTTTCGTGGGCGGTGCCGAAAGGGCCGAGCCTCGATCCGTCGGTCAAGCGACTCGCCGTTCACGTCGAGGATCATCCGGTCGAGTACGGTTCGTTCGAAGGCGAAATTCCGCCGGGCAATTACGGCGCGGGCACGGTGATCGTCTGGGATCGCGGCACGTGGGAGCCGGTCGGCGGCGCGGCCGAGGCGGCGCGTGCTTATCGGGCCGGCAAGCTCAAGTTCCATCTGCACGGCGAAAAGCTGCACGGCGGCTGGACGCTCGTGCGCAGCCACATGCGCGGCAACGCCGACAAGGAGCAATGGCTGCTCATCAAGGAACGCGACGACGAGGCGCGTCCCGAGAGCGAATACGATGTTCTCGCAGAACAGCCGGGCAGTGTGCTCGCCGCCGCGCCGGCCTCCAATGGGAAAGGCGGCAAGCAGGCCAGCAAGCAGACGAGCAAGCAGACGAGCAAGCCAAAAGACAAGCAGGTTGCTGCGAAGCGAACGGCAGCGGCCCCCGTCCGCGGCGATCCGAAGCGTCCGGACATCGTGGCGACGCGCAGCAGCGAGTCGCTGCGCGAACTCGCTGCTGCGCCGGCAATAGAAGGTGCGGTGGCAGCGAAACTGCCCGCGACGCTCAAGCCACAGTTGGCGACGCTCGTCGACGCTACGCCGCCCGGGGACGACTGGTCGTACGAAATCAAGTTCGACGGGTATCGCGTGCTCGCTCGCATCGACGCGAGCGGGAAGGGCCGCGACGTGCAGGTGTTCACACGCGCGGGCAACGACTGGACCGCCAAGTTCGGCAAGCAGGTGAAGGCGTTCGAACGACTCGGGGTGGAAAGCGCGTGGCTCGACGGTGAAGCCGTGGTGCTCGACGAGAACGGCGTGCCCAACTTTCAGGCGTTGCAAAACGCGTTCGATTCGAACCGGCCGCAAGACATCGTCGTCTATCTGTTCGACGTGCCGTTTCTGAACGGCTACGACTTGCGCGGCGTGCCGCTGCAGCAAAGACGCGCGATTCTGCGCGCGCTGCTCGAAACGGTCGACGACAGCGTGCTGCGCTTTTCAAACGACTTCGAGTTTAGCGCCGACGATCTGCTGAAAAGCGCGTGCGATATGGCGCTGGAAGGGATCATCGGTAAGCGGCGCGATAGCGGCTATAGCTCCGGCCGCTCGGCCACCTGGATCAAGCTCAAATGCCGCCGACGTCAGGAGTTCGTGATCGGCGGCTATTCGGAACCGTCGGGCAGCCGCGCGGCGTTCGGCGCACTGCTTCTCGGCGTGTACGACAGCAAGGGCAAGTTGCAATATGCGGGGCGCGTCGGCACCGGTTTCGACGCCGCGTTGCTGCGCTCGGTGAAGAAAGAACTCGACGCACACGAGACGAAACGCATGCCGTTCGCAAGTCCGCCGCGCGAGCGCAGTCGCACGCCGGTGCATTGGGTCGAGCCCGTGCTCGTCGCCGAATGCAATTTCGCCGAATGGACGAGCGACGGTATCGTGCGCCAGGCGTCGTTCGTCAGTTTGCGCAGCGACAAGCCGGCGCGCCAGATCGTCAAGGAAGCACCACGCAAGGGGGACGACGTGCAACAGCAAACCGATATCGAGGCCCAATCCGACACGGCGCCGAAGAAACCTTCAGGACGGCGCGCGGCGGCTGAAGCGGATGACGACGTGCAGACTTCAGGCGCGAATAAGAAGCGCTCTGCCGGCAAAGCGGTGGCGGGAGAAGCAACGGACAACGACACGGAAAAGGGCGTAAAAACCACCGCGAAGGCGTCGGCTAAAACCACCGCTAAATCGACCGCTAAAACTGCTGGCGAAGCAACGACAACCACGCCGGCCGCAAAGACAGCGAGCAAAGCAGCTGCCAAAACCGCCGCACTGAAAGACGAAGCCGCGGACACTAAACCCGCCGCATCGCGATCGAAAAAATCCGGGTCGCCCGCCGAAGTCGCCGGCGTTCGCGTATCGCACCCGGACCGCGTGATCGACAAGAGCTCCGGCGCGCGCAAGATCGACCTCGTGCAGTACTACGAATCGGTCGCGCGATGGATGTTGCCGCATCTGGCGGACCGGCCTGTGTCGCTCGTGCGCGCACCCGAAGACATTGGCGGTGAGCTGTTTTTCCAGAAGCACAGCCAGAAGCTGTCGATCCCGAACATCACGCAGCACCCCGGGCTTGACCCCGGTCATCCTCCGCTCATCACCGTGGAGAGTGTGAAGGCGCTGGTCGGCGCCGCGCAAATGGGCACCATCGAATTTCACACGTGGAATGGCGTGGCATCGAACATCGAGAAGCCGGACCGCGTCGTGTTCGACCTGGATCCGGATCCGTCGCTCGGCTGGGACCGGATGATCGAGGCCGCTCAGCTGACGCGCTCGCTGCTGGACGAACTCGGCCTCACGTCTTTTTGCAAGACGAGCGGCGGCAAGGGCTTCCATGTCGTGGTGCCGCTGTCGAAACACGCGGGTTGGGACGAGGTGAAAGAGTTTTCGCAGGCGGTCGCTCAGCACATGGCGAGCACGCTGCCCAAATATTTCAGCGCGAAAATGGGCGCGCAAAATCGCAAGCAAAAAATTTTCGTCGATTATTTGCGCAATAACCGCGGCTCGAGCACGGTCGCCGCGTTTTCCGCGCGGGCGCGGCCGGGGCTAGGCGTTTCGGTGCCGCTCGCCTGGGACGAAGTCGCGTCGACCACTGGCGGCGATCAGTGGAATATCGGGAACCTGCATGAGCGTCTTGCCAATCTGAAGAGCGACCCGTGGGCCGACTACTCGAAGACTCGCCAGCGCATCACCGCGGCAATGAGAAAACGCCTGAACGGAACGTAGCCGGCGCGTTCGCGTCGGCTGTAATAGTGAACACATAAGGAGCGGGCTATGAAGAGCACACCGCAATCGTCGGACGGCGGCAAGCAGGCCGATCCGCATGCCGAGAAGCATCCGGAGTCATTGGAAGACGCAGCCGCGCCGTTGCCGCATGAGAACGACCAGAGCGCCGGCTCGCAGCACGACGAAGAGCCACGGCGTGTCGGCAAGCAGGCGCATAGCGACGTCGAACGTGGGCTGCAGGACACGGATCGCCGCGGTGGCGGCGAGTATCAGGAAAAGACCCAGAACGACGCGCAGGCCGACGTGAACACCGATGGGAAATCGTCAGGTAACGCAGCCGGCAAGGCTGGCTCGTGAGGCATTGCAAGCTGACTTCCGGCTGCTGACGGAAGTCGGCTTGGCGCTAGCTGCAGATCTTCTATCTGTGAGTTGTGCCGAACCGAGGCTAACGGACGCATGGTTCACGACGACCTCGCGAACCTGCTGTCCTTGTCACAGTACGCGATGACACCGAGATCGGCGATGCCGCATGTCACCAATCTCACTCCGGCTCGACGTCCCAGAAAGGTGGATCGCCGAAATGCGCGGCAAGAAAGTCGATGAACGCGAGCGTCTTCGGCGGTACGAAAGCGCGGCTCGGATACACAGCCCAGATCGCCACCTTCTCGGCGAGCGGGTAGTTTTCGAGCACGCTCACCAGTTCGCCGGTGCGCAAAAACGGCGCGACGTCCCATGTCGATTTGAGCGCGATGCCGAAACCCGCGAGGAGCGCGTCGCGGATCACTTCGCCGTTATCGGTGACCATGCGCCCGCTCACGCGCACGTCGAGCGTTCCCGCCGGCGTTTCGAATGCCCAGTCGCGTTGATCCGACAGAATCATGCACTCGTGCTGTACGAGATCCGATGGATGATGTGGTGTGCCGCGCTGCGCCAGGTAGGACGGGGCCGCACACAACACACGCCGGTTGACCGCGAGGCGGCGCGCGACCAGCGAAGAATCTTTGAGCACGCCGATACGGATAGCCACGTCGATACCCGCATCGACGAGATCGACAAGCTGATCGGTCAGCCGCAAATCGACGCTCACGCCCGGATAACGCCGCAGAAACTCGGTAATAACGGGCGACACGTGCTGCCGCCCGAACGACGACGGCATCGACACGCGCAGGCGGCCTTGCGGTTCCGCTTGCCCTCGGCCCACCGAAGCGCGTGCTGCGGCGGCCGCGTCGAGCAGCGCTTCGGCGCGCGCCATGAAGACTTCGCCGTCCTGCGTGAGACTGATGCGGCGTGTGGTTCGATGCAGCAGCCGGGCGCCGAGCAGCTTTTCCAGTTGCGCGATCCGCGAGCTTGCCACCGCCGCAGACAGGCCGAACTCGCGTCCCGCCGCCGACACGTTTGCCAGCAGCGCGGCGCGCACGAATAGTGCGACGTCGAGCAAGTCCAGCCGATCGCGTTCGCTGCCAGCCAGCCGCGAATCGCGAAAAGTAGATGCCGGAACGTCCATTATTTGGAAAATCAAAAAGATGTTTCAGCGATTATGCCGCTTTTATCGAAGTAAGAGGCGGCTTACGATCATGTCCATGGATCGGCGGTCTCTGTGAAACGGCGCGGCCAGCATCAAAACCCGCGCGGACCTCACCGGTTCTTCAACCTCATCCGAACTAACACGGGAGCACTCATGAAAGCCGTTGGCCTTTACCGCTATTTGCCCATCGACCAGGACGAAGCCTTGATCGACGTGGATATCCCCAAACCTGAAGCGACGGGTCGCGATCTGCTCGTGAAAGTCGAGGCGATCTCGGTCAATCCGGTCGACACCAAGGTGCGCGCGCCGAAAGATACCGTCGAAAAGGCGCCGCGCGTACTCGGCTGGGACGCCGCAGGCACGGTCGTCGCAGCAGGTCCGGACGTGACGCTGTTCAAGGTCGGCGATCCGGTGTTCTATGCGGGCAGCATCACGCGACCGGGCGCGAACAGCGAGTTTCATCTCGTTGACGAGCGGATCGTCGGACGCAAGCCCGCGTCGCTCGATTTCACGCATGCGGCCGCGTTGCCGCTGACGGCCATCACCGCATGGGAAGCGCTGTTCGATCGCCTCGGCGTGTCGCCACAAGGCGCGCACGAGGGGCGCACCGTGCTGATTTTCGGCGGCGCGGGCGGCGTCGGCTCAATCGGCATCCAGCTGGCCAAACAGCTTGCAAAGCTCAAAGTGATCGCGACCGCGTCGCGTCCCGAATCGGCGAAGTGGGCGAGTGAGCTGGGCGCGGATCATGTGGTCGATCACTTCGGCGACATGCCCGCTCAATTGAAGAAACTCGGCATTGAACAAGTCGACTTCGTGCTGATGTTCAACGACACGGACAAGAACTTTCCGATCGCGGCCGAGCTCATCAAACCGCAGGGCGGCATCTGCACGATCGTCGAAAATAGCAAGCCGGTGCCGGTCGAGTTGCTGAAGGCGAAGAGCGCCGCGTTTCATTGGGAGTTCATGTTCACGCGTTCCATGTTCGGCACGCCCGACATGATCGAACAGCACAAGCTGCTCACCGAAGTGGCGCGTCTCGTCGATGCCGGCACGTTGCGCACGACCGTCGGGCAACACCTCGGCGCGATCAATGCGGCGAACCTTCGGCGCGCGCATGCTCTGCTCGAAGAAGGGCGCGCGATCGGCAAGCTGGTCCTGACCGGCTTCTGATAAAACGCGTCCACGCAAGCGGGGTAACACCCGATGCTCAGGGAGCGCGCGCGGCATCGCTTGGCGGTAGACTGGTGACGCATCATGCTAAAACGGTTGCGTGTCTCGCGTCCGCTGCCGGTTTCCGCGCGCTTTACCTTGACCATGCGGGGGCAGCACACTGGCGCGGGCATGCAGCGGCACAACAACGAGGTGACAGTATGAGCTCCAGCTTCAAACTCTCCGCCGTTCCAGTTGTCGCTTCTCTCGCTTGCGTGCTTTCTTGCGGCGTACTCGCGCCTGCGGCTCGGGCGGCCACGCCGATCACGGTGACGTCGCAATCCGCCCTCGACGGTCCGATTCGCTACACGGTGCGCGTCACCTCCAAACAATTCGGCAACTCGCAGGAAACGCGCACCATTCGCTCCGGTCAATCGGACGACTTCACGTGGAAGACGGTGCCGCCCGGCGGCGCAATTCCTGCGGCGGATGCGTGTCCGAACTACGCGTCGCTGCCGCTCGACTCCAATGGCGCGATGATCCGCCAGACACAGATCCGCCTCGCGCCGGTCGTCGCCGACGACGGCACGGCGACCGTGCAATTGAGTTTCCAGGCGCACAAGCCCGATGGCGTGAAGACTGTCACGGCCAATGGAAAATCGCTCAAGTGTCCGAACGATGTCAGCATGAGCCAGGTGCTCCGTTTCACGATGCCGGTGAACGGCAGCACGAAGACGCTGACGCTCAGCGACGGCACGACTGTCGCGATCAGCGCGAAACGCTGACGGTGGTGGAGCGCCGGACCACCGTATCGTGAGATGGCAGAAGCTGGTCCGAACCGTTCAACGCCGCACGCCGGCCCGTTCGATCAGCCGCGCCGACAGAAACCGGTGCTCCGCTGAAAAGAGGCGCCGATAGGTGAGCAGCACCGCGCCTACCGTGCCGAGCGCCGACGATGCCGCGATCAGAAACATGATCACGATCTGATAACGCACCGCCTGCAACGGCGACTGGCCGGCCAGCACCTGGCCGGTCATCATGCCGGGCAGGCTGACTACGCCGACCACGGCCATCTGGTTGAGCGTCGGCATCATACCTGCGCGCACCGCCTGACGAGCAGGCGCTTGCGCCGCTTCCCAGCGCGTCGCACCGAGCGCTAACGCCATTTCGACGCGATCTCGCCGGGCGGTCAGCTCCTCGGTCATTCGCTCGATGCCAAGCGAGACGCCGGTGAGCGTATTGCCGAGGATCATGCCGAGAATCGGAATCGCATATTGCGGTTCGTACCAAGGATGAATGCGGATCACGACGAACAGCCCGACCGCTGCCACCAGCCACGAACTCACCCAGATCGACAGCACACTGTCCGCGCGCTGTCCCGCGTAGGTGCGGCTGCCGCGCTGCGCTCCGGCAAAGCCGGCGATCAGCGTCATCACGGTCATCAACGGCAGCACGACAAACCAGTGGTCGTAGCGAAACACCCAACCCAGCACATAACCGATCGCGAGCAACTGCACGACGGTGCGCACGGCGGCCCACGCGAGCTTGCGTTCGAGATCGAGCTTGAGCGCCACCGACACCGCGCCGTTCACGACGATCAGCAGCGCCGCAATCGCGACGTCCCAAAGACTCAGGTTTTGCAATGTCATCGGCTGGGCGCTCCTTGCTCGGACGTAACGGCGGGCTCGTCGAGGACGCCCGCATGCATCGTGAGATGACGCTCGCTCATGCGAGCAGCTTGTGCCGGATCGTGCGAGACCCAGATCGAAGCGTGCGCGCGGCGATCGGCGTCGAACCATGCACGCACGAGTCCTTCGATTGCGTGCGACGACTCAGGGTCGAGCGACGCAGTCGGTTCGTCGAGCAGGAGCACTTCCGGGGCGAGTTGCAGTACGCGAATCAGCGCGGTGATTTGCGCTTCGCCGCCTGACAGTTCGCTTGCGCGTTTGCCGAGAAAATCGCCCGCTCGGCCAGCCTGCGCGGCCAGCTCGGCCGCCTTTTCGCGGTCGAAGCGCGTGTCACGATACGCGCGCAGTTCGAACGGATAACGCAGATTGTCTTCCACTGTCCCGTCGAGCAGCGCGGGCCGCTGCCGGATGTAGGCGACGCTGCGCCGGTAACGCGGAATCGCGGCTCGCGCGACGGACGCGCCATGCCAGACGATCCGTCCGGCGTCGAGCGGATCGAGCAGCGCGAGTGCTCGCAGGAACACGCTCTTGCCCGAGCCCGACGCGCCTGAGATGGCGACGCGGTCGCCGGCATGCAGCGCGAACGTGGTGGACTGGAGCAAGGTCTGGCCGCGCGATGCATCGCGCCGGACGATGCCGTCGGCGAAAACGAAGGGGACATCGGTCATGAAAGCAAGTGGTGCGTAGAGGGCGGGGTGCGCGATGCAGCATCATAAAGTGGACTGAGGCCTGCGGCGAGCCGCCGAGCCTTTGAGCCTCTGAGCCGCAAGCCGCTGAGCCGCCAAGCCTCAACGTGCGCACAAAGCGGGCACAAGATCTGCTGCGCGATCGACAACCAACAAGAAACCATGGAGCCTTTTGATGGCACGGTCGAGCACAATGGGAAGACGGATCGGCAAAATCGTCGCATGGATAGTCGCGATCATCGTCATCCTCGTGGTTGCGCTCACCGTTTTTATTCTCACGTTCGACTGGAACCGCGCGCGGCCATATGTCAATGACAAGGTCACGCAGGCGATCGGTCGGCAGTTCACCATCAATGGGGATCTGAAAGTAGGTTTCCGGCACCCGGCCGGCGAAATCGGCTGGAAAAGCTGGGTGCCCTGGCCGCGCTTCTCGGCGGCCAACATCACGATAGCAAACCCCGACTGGGCGAAGCGCCCGCAGTTCGCGACGCTCGACGAGATCGACTTCCAGGTGAAGGTCCTGCCGCTCATCGCGCACAACATCGTGATCCCGGCGATCAACCTCGTGAATCCTTCGGTCGATCTCGAACGCATGCTCGATGGTCGCAACAACTGGACGTTCCAGCTGCCGTCGTCTAAAACGCCGTCGCAGTGGAAGCTGCAGTTGCACGACATCGTGTTCGCGAAAGGCAATATCGCGCTCTCTGACGAGCAGAAGAAGGTCGACGTGCAGATGGTCGTCGATACGCTCGGCCAGCCGATTCCGATCGGCGAGGCGATGAAGCAGCAGGAGGAGGCGTCGCGCAAGGCATCGGCGGAAGCGGTCGGCAAAGAGGGCGCGAAAAAACTGAGCGCCCAGGCTGATGCGCAGGCGGCGTCGGCGGCCTCGGCCGCTTCCGCGGCGGCGGCTTCAGGCGCTTCTGCAACGGACATCCACGCATCCGGCACGACGGCGGCGACAGGCGCCGCGGGCGGGCTCACCGCGGGCGGTTCGAAGGGCGCAAGCGGCGCGGCGTCCACGGCCGTCGCAGCTGGATCCGGCGCGAGCGGTGCACAAGTGCCGGCGGCATCGAGCGCAAGCGGCGCCAGCGCTGACAGCACGAACGCGGCGCGGGGCGCGCAGCGCGAGGTGCCGCCGTATGCAATCGGCTGGACCCTGAAAGGCACCTTCAACAAGACCCCGGTCTCGGGCAGCGGCAAAGTGGGCGGTGTGCTGGCGCTCCAGGACGCCAACCGGCCGTTCCCCGTTCAGGCCGATGTAAAGGCCGGCGATTTGCATGTCGGCCTCGTGGGCACCATCACGGATCCGGCGCATCTTTCGGCCGTCGATATGCGCCTGTGGGTGCAGGGCAGCAGCATGGCCAAACTCTATTCGCTGACAGGCGTGACGTTGCCCGACACGCCGCCCTACGCAACGGAAGGGCGCCTCGTCGGTCAATTCAAGAACACCGGCAACGTCTTCAAGTATGAAAACTTTACAGGCCGCGTAGGCGGCAGCGACCTGAACGGCTCGCTGACCTATACGGCGCGCCGGCCGCGACCGCTGTTGCAGGGCGAACTCGTGTCGCATCTGCTGCAGTTCTCCGATCTCGCGCCGGTGATCGGCGCGGACTCCAACGCGAGCAAGGCCAAGCGCGGGGATGCGGCCAGGCAGCCGTCCGATAAGGTCTTGCCGGTCGAGGAATTCCGCACCGACCGCTGGAAGGCGATCGACGCCGACGTGAAGTTCACCGGCCGGCGCATCGTCAAGAACGCCGATCTGCCGATCACGGATCTCTACACGCACGTCGTGATGACAGACGGCGTGCTGTCGCTCGAGCCGTTGAAGTTTGGCGTAGCCGGCGGCACGCTCGCTTCCAACATTCATCTGGACGGCAGCAGCGCGCCGCTGAAGGGACGTTTCGCGACGTCTGCGCGACATCTCAAGTTAAAGCAGCTGTTCCCGAACTTCAAGACGATGCAAAACGCGCTGGGCGAGATCAATGGCGACGCCGCGCTGACCGCGACGGGCAACTCGCCCGCGGCGCTCGCGGCCACTTCGAACGGCGAAGTGAAGGCGCTCGTCACCGAAGGCACGGTGAGCCGCTTGCTGATGGAAGCCGCGGGCCTGAACGTCGCGAACGTCGTGTATGAAAAGCTGTTCGGCAATCGGGACGTGAAGATCAACTGTGCCGCCGCGGACTTTGTCGCGACCAACGGCGTGCTCGATTCGCGCGTGTTCGCACTCGACACCGACGACGCCGTGATCGACATCGACGGCAACGTCAATCTGCGCGACGAAACCATGGACCTCGGCGTGCATCCGCATACGAAGGGCTTTCGCGTATTCTCGTTGCGCTCGCCGCTGTATGCGAAGGGCACGTTCAAGGACCCGCACGTCGGTGTGAACGTGGGCGCGCTGGCGTTGCGGGGCGGGGCGGCTGTGGGCCTCGGCCTCATCAATCCATTCGCCGCGCTGCTGCCCTTGCTGGCGCCGAGCAACAACAAGCCGTTGCCGTGCACTCAACTGCTGTCGCAAGTCCGGCAGGCACCGACGGCGCCGCCGCCGGGCACGAAACAGAAGCCCAAGCCCGCGATTTCGCTCGAAGGGGTGCCGGTCAACAAGCGTTCATCGTCCGCGGCTTCGGATGCTTCCGCAGCTTCGGCCCCCGCGCCGTCCGGACGCAAGCCCGCGACGGTTTCGCCCGCGAGCGCAGCCGAGTACAAGGGAAGCTGATGCACTTCCTTCTACCTGCGGGCTGGTTCGACTGGACCCTTGGCGGCGGCTTTTCGTTCGTTTTTCTATGGCTGATCAGCGTGCCGTCTACATAGCGCGGGGAGCGCAGGGCCGGCGTAAGCGCAATGATGTAGCACGGGCGTGACGAGTTCGCGGAAGCGAAGCTTGCGGCGCAAACGGACTGTGACCACAGCGTGACGCAAGCATGAGCGAAGCATGAGCGCAGCGTGGTCACGGTATGACCACGCCGTGCAAGAGAGGGTGGGAGGTTCCGCCTAGCGCAACGACCGCGGCGTTGCGTCGCCCGCCGCATCTTGCCGGCGAACTCCGCGACGCGCACCGACGCGTGTCGCGCCAAACTCGGTCAGGATCTTGCCGCGAGCGCGGCTCGCAAATACCAGGAATCCGAAGCCGTCCGCTTCATACCAGTAACCACCGTTCTCGAGACCGTCGAGCGGCTGTTCAAGTGCATTCGTGATGGATTCGATGCAGCGCCGCCGCAATTCGGCTGCGGCCGGGTAAGGAGGATGTGCGCCGCGCACGCTGCATAGAAGGACGTCGAGACCGGGCAACACATGTGCATAAAGAACCGGCTCGTCTTGCGCGCGAGCGCGCGCAATTTTGGTGTCGAGTTGACCGAAGGGCTTGAAATGCCGTAGTACCGCGAGGAACGACTCATCGCCGTCCACCTTCGCGCGTCTACGCTTTTTCGGGAAGGACATAAAAATTCGCCTGAAAAAGAATTGCAAGAAACGCAGCGTCCTC
>Ga0256798_1000032_pt1 | contig 45850 bp, 37 predicted proteins | sample MC6MC0949MT_FD_190193 | JGI IMG/M metagenome (GOLD analysis project Ga0256798, IMG submission 190193) | Metatranscriptome of enriched soil aggregate microbial communities from Iowa State University, Ames, United States - MC6-MC0949-MT... | ecosystem: Environmental > Terrestrial > Soil >... | reverse complement strand
GGATGAGCGCGAGCACCTCATCGCGGACGCGCTCCATGGTCGTCCGGTCACCGGCTTCGACATTGAGTCGCAGCAGAGGTTCGGTGTTCGACGATCTCACCGAGAACCACCAGAACGGCTCGTCGTTGCCCACCGTGCCCGTCACCGTCAGCCCGTCGAGCTCGTCGAACTCGGCCCGGCCGGAGAAGGACTCGACGATCCGGGTGAATGCGGCGGGCACGTCGTCGATCGTGGAGTTGATCTCACCCGACATGGGATACGGCGTGAACTGGGCCGAGAGCGCTGACAGCGGGCGCTCCTGCGTCCCGTATTCGGCGAGCAGGTGCATCGCGGCGAGCATCCCGTTGTCGGCACTCCAGAAGTCCCTGAAGTAGTAGTGGGCGGAATGCTCTCCGCCGAACACAGCGCCCGACTCGCGCATCGCGTCTTTGATCAGCGAATGGCCGACCCGGGTGCGCAGCGGCACAGCGCCCGCGGCCTCGATCGTCTCGGGCACCACCTGGGAGGTGATCAGGTTGTGGATGATCGTGATCTCCGCATCCGGATCGCTCGCCTTCGCACGCGCGATCTCACGCAGCGCGACGATCGCCGCGACCGCGGACGGTGTGACCGCCTCGCCGAGCTCATCCACCACGAAGCACCGATCCGCGTCGCCGTCGAAAGCCAGCCCCAGATCGGCCCGGTGCTCGAGCACGGCACGCTGCAGATCGACCAGGTTCTTCGGTTCGAGCGGATTCGCCTCGTGGTTGGGGAAGGTGCCGTCGAGCTCGAAGTACAGAGGGATGATCGTGATCGGAAGCCGGGGCAGTCCCGCGGCTTCACCGAGGACGGCGGGGACGGTGAGTCCACCCATCCCGTTCCCCGCATCCACCACGACCGTGATCGGCCGGATGCCGGAGAGATCGACCAGCGTTCGAAGGTAGGTCGCGTAGTCGGCCAGCACGTCCTGAGTGCGGAATGTCCCGGTATCCGTGGCGGCGTCGATGCCGTCGTGGAGATAGACGGCGGCTCGATCGCGAATCGAGGCGAGGCCGGTGTCGAGGCTGAGCCCCTGAGCGCCGGCCCGTGAGAGTTTGATCCCGTTGTACGAGGCGGGATTGTGGCTCGCCGTGAACATCGCGGACGGCGCCTGCAGCACACCGGACGCGTAGTACGACTCGTCGGTGGAGCAGAGTCCGATGGACACGACGTCTGCCCCGCGGGCCTGCACCCCACGGGCGAATGCCGCCGCGAAGGTCGGAGACGAGTCCCGCATGTCGTGCCCGACGACGACATCCCGCCCGGCGGCGTCGACCTCGTCGACGAAAGCCGCACCGATGGCCGCGACGATCTCCTCCGTCAGGTTCTCGCCGACCAGTCCGCGAACGTCGTAGGTCTTGACGACTGCGTTGAGCGAGGAGCGGATCGGGTCGTCGTCAGAGGAGGAGCTCACGCCCCATAACCTACTTCACCGAACACTTCGTGACGCACGATCTGCCACCCCTGCGGAGCGGAGAGCCGTTCGGCGTGGATCGCGCAGAGATCGTAGGAGTGCGGCTCATGCGAGAGGCTGAGAGGCCCGAGCACGGCCATCGAGTCCGCATAGACGTAAGTGAGCGTGGCCACGGCATCGCGCGGACACGCCACGCGGGAACACGGACGGCTCAACATCGGCCTCAGGATACCGGAGTAACGGCGTCGTAGGATTGCGACATGCCCCGCAATCGCCGCACCAGCAGTGAACCCCCTGCGACGTCCCGCTGGCGGAGCAGGCACGGCCGCGGCGCCCGCGGACCGGTGACGGGACCGCATCTGCCGATGCTGCACAACCGCATCGACTCGTTCGACATGACCGTCGCCTCGACCGCCGACTACCTCAAAGGCATCTGGCCTCGGGAGCTCGCAGACGTGCACTTCGAAGTCGCCGCCACGCCCATCGGCATAGCGGGGGCGGAGGGCGTCGATCGCTGGCAGGTGGACCACGCACGGCGTCGCATCGTGCTCTACCGGGTTCCGATCCAGCGGCTCGCCAAACTGCACAGGAACGACGATCTGCACCGACGGATGTACGTGGAGGGCTGCGTCTTCCGTGCGGTCGCCGAGCTGCTCGGCAAAGATCCGTGGGATCTGGCGCCCGACCGCTACCGGCACTTCTGACTCAGCGCGGATAGACCACGATCGGTGCGGCCAGCGGCCCTGGAGGGTTGAGGGCGAACGACGAGATCTTGCCGTTCGCGGAGAAGCTCTCACTCACGATGAGCCCGTCGGCCCCGTCGATCGTGACCATCCCGGGGACGACCGCGATGTTCGCGGCTCCCTCGGCGGGGACGACGAGCGTGGCGGCCTTGCCGTTCTCGGGTGTGATCGTGACCTTCTGGTCCTTCTCGCCGCGGTTCGCGAAATGGAGTATCGGCGCTGGACCGGTGGGCACGGCCGCGAGGAACGTGTCGTTCATCGGCTGAGAGGCGACGAACCAGGCGAAGTCGTCCGCCTTTCCCGATGTGACGGAGGTTCGGGCGGATGCGACGATCGGCGTGCTCGAGTTCACCGTCACGGTGTAGTTGCCGTCTTTGAGTCCGTCCAGTGGGATCTCCGTCACCACTCCCGCCTTCACCGTTGCGGCATAGGAGCTGCCGGCGGCAGTGCCGTTCTCGCCGACGGCGCCGACGGTCACGTCGGCGTCCTCGGTGCCCGGGACGAAGACGCGGACCGCGGGAAGGTCGACGCCGTAGCCCTCCCCGCTCTGGGCCGCGGTGACGGCTGCGAGCGTGGAGATGCGCATCCCCGAGATGATCTGCTGCCGTGACGGCGATGCGGTAGCGGCGGTGAGTTCCACACCCCGTGGATCGATCCCCTGCTCGAAGCTCTGCTGGAGCGAGGCGAGAACCTGTCCACCGGTCGTCTGCACATGCACGACCGGTGCGGAGACACTCGGCGCGAGTCCTGCGAGCGGAACGACCTTCTGTGCACCCGGCGGAACGACGATGCCCGTCGCTCCCGGCGCATCGATCCGACCCTGCTCAGCGAAGATGGTCAGCGACACGGTCGCCTGAACCGTCGTCGGATTCGTCAGCATGACGAGGCTGGTCTGTCCGAGCGCCGTCGAGCCGGCCACGAGCCAGCTGTCGGCCGCCGCCTCGCCGCAGGATGCAGCTGCGAGCCCTGCCAGGTCGTCGGTGGCTGCGTCCTGGATCTGCGCACCGGCCACGAGCGGTGGAGAACCGGCCGTCGTCGGTGTCGCGACAGTGAGGACTGTTGGTGCTTCGTCGCGTCCTGCGGCGTCGGAGTCCGGGGTCACCCGTCGGGTCTCCGCCGTCGGTCCGTCGGTGCCATAGGTCGTGATCGGGCTGTCGAACGCGGTCGCGGCGGTCGCGGCGCCTGCATCCGAGGCGAGGGCGAGAAGCGGTCCAGGGCACACACGCTGCTGGTCGGCGGGAACCGGTTTCACGGTGGAAACGGGCACGGGAGCGGAGAACGACGGAAGGGGCAGCACGGTCGCACCGGCGATGGCCAGCCCGGCCACAGCGATCCCCACGACGCCGCTGACGACACGGATGCTCACCGTCGCGATTCCTCTACGGTCAGCCACGGGTGTCTCCTTCCGTCCCTCGGCGTGGGCGGATGATCGTCTCGTCCAGCCCCTCCTCGAGCGTCGTCGGTGCGTGCACCACGTCTGCTCGCGGTGTGGTCACGTCGAGAGGATCGCGTTCGGGGTAGTCCGGCTCCGGCTCGGGTTCCGACTCGGGCTCGGTTACCGGCTCCGGTTCGGCTTCGGGCTCTGGCTCGGCGGCGGTCTCCGCATCCTCCACGGCCGCCTCCTCCTCCGGCTCACCGTCGTAGTCCGGCACCGTCTCGTCTCCGACGGAGTCCGCAGGGTCGTCGTCGAGGTCGGGCTCGTCGTCGGGTGTGACGGCGACATCGTCCGTCGAGCGGCGCCTGCGGTCGGGTCGGCGAGCGTTGAGCTCGGCGACACGGTCGGCCGATCGCACGGTCGGGATAGACATCAGCAGTGTCACCCCGATGACGATGCCTTGCAGCAGAAGCACGAGAACCCGCCAGAGCCCGCCGGCGTCGACCGGGATCTTCGCTGCCGGTGCCACCGCATCCGTGCCGCGGTCGAATGCCCAGAGCTGTCCACTCATGGTCGTTCCCACCGGCACGAGTATGGCGTTCGCGTCGAGTGCCGTGGATGCGCGCGTCGCCGTGACCTCGGCCTGCGGACTCGGACTCCGGTCGTCGATGCCCAGCTGGGCGGGCGCGAGCAGCACGAAGTCGACACCCAGCTCCCGCATCCTGCCCGTCGCGTCGAAGCCGCTGCGGGACGCGAGGTTGCCGGCGAGCGACGCCAATTCGCGTTCCTGCGCGGTCAGCGTGCGTTCCGTCGATCCGAGCGTGCTCTGCGCGTCGAGCGTCTGACCCGGCCCGCGAACGAGCTCGGCGGAGACCCCTCCACTCGGGAGCGGAGTGATTCGCAGCGTTCCGACTCGAGGCTCCGTCGCAGCCTTGGCTGTGACCACCGCCGGCATTGTGCGGCCGTCACTCTCGACCACCGCCGAACGGCCGTCGTACAGCGCTATCGCCGAGGGAACGGACGCGATCGCGAGCGTGAGCAGCCCGACGAGCGCGGGATAGACCGCCGCTCGGCCGACCGCTGAGAGCGCGATGACCGCCGCGCCGACGATCCCCAGCCAGTACAGGCTGAGAGCCGTTCCGGGCCAGATCGGTGCGGCGGTCGACCCGGCGAACGCGACCTGGATGTGCAGTGCGGCGACCGCGGTCACAAAGCCGACGAGAGCGACCACGAGAGCCGCGATCGCACGATTGGACCCGCGGAGGAAAAGGGCGAGAAGGGCGAGGACGCCGATCGGAGCGAGCAGGATCGGCACGATGACGTTCGCCGCGGCATCGGACACCGGGATGCCGGTCGCCTGTGCGAGCGAGTGCCAGCCGCCCAGGGTGCCGTCCGGGAACCCGAGTGCGAGCTGCCATGCGGGGGTCTGGCGCGCGTTCACGACCACGCCGGGGTCCGCGAAGATCGACAGCCACGCGCCACGGGTGAGCTGCTCCCACACGAGTGGTGCGAAGAGCACGACGGCCGGCAGCGGGATGAAGACGATGCGAGCCGCCCGGCGTCCGGCGAACGCGATGGCCGCGATCCAGGCGATGAGAAGCGCGGGGATCAGCACCGGAGCGCACGCGACGGTCGCTGCGGCCAAGAGAGCGGTGGCCGCGCTTGCGGCCCACGAGCGACGCGCGGCGAGTCCCGCGAAGAACAGCCACGGAAGCAGGATGTGCGCGAGCACGGCTGCTGGACGGGCCTCCTGCATCCCGATGATCAGCGTGGGTGCGATGCCGTATGCAAGGCCCGCGAAGACACGGAGAAGTGTGCGATTCGTCAGGCGTGCGGCGGCGAGCCAGGCACCCAGGGCGGCCAGCGGGATCGCCGCGAAGTACAGGACAACTATCGAGAACGACGGCGACCAGAACGTGATCGTGCCGAGCACGGCGAGCACCGCTGAGAACGGGTCGGCGGCACCGACGAAGCCGAGGCCCACATCCCGCCATCCGTAGCCGAGGTTCGCCCACAGCTGGCCGACGGAGTCGCTCAGCGGCAGCAGCCCGCCTCCGGTCAGAGCGCCGCTGCCGAACAGCGGGAAGAAGACGGCGACCCCGACGACCAGAGCCGCGAGCACGGTCCAGCCACCGCCGGTACCGAAGAAGTCGAGCTCCTGTCTCTCGCCCTGCTGTCCGACGAGCGCCGTCTCCCGTTTCAGGGCGCGAGCACGCCTCACCTCCGGGAACGGGATGCGCAGTGGAGCGATGGCCGCCCAGCTCATGGTCTTGTTCTGGGCGAGGATGCGTCGGGCATTTCCGATCTTCATCCCGGAGAATGCGACTCGGAAAGCGGCGGCGAGCTCTCCCCCGACCGCGCCCGGCTCCTTGCGCACGATCCGACCGATCGAACGCAGGATGGCGAGCGGCACGAGGGTGAGCCAGTGGAACGGCACCGCAGCGGCGGGGGCGTAGACCATACGGCGATGGAGCTGGGCGGCACGGCGCTCGCCCGCGAGACGTCGGCGCACGCGCCACTTGGACGACAGGTTCGGTCCGGCGACGCCGTCTCCGGCGATCGCCACCCGCGCCTGGGCGACGAGGACGACACGGAAGCCCGCGAGTCGCACGCGCGTGCTGAAGTCGAGTCCGTCGTCGGCCGTCGGAAGTCCGGGATCGAAGCCGCCGAGCTTGTCCCACAGGGTCTGACGCACGATCAGGCCCGCGGACGAGACGGCGAGCACGTCGCTCAGGCCATCGTGCTGCGCCTGGTCCATCTCGTTCTCGACCAACGGCACGGCGGCGCCGAACGGCGTCATCGCCTCGCCGAACTCACGGATGAAGGTCGGATCGTCCCAGTCCACCAGCTTGGGGCCGGCAGCGGCCACGGAGGGCGACACCTCGACCGCGCCGAGCAGCGCTTCGAGCGCGCCCGGCTCCGGTGCCGTGTCCTGGGCGAGGAGCCACAGCCATTCGTGGTCCGAGCTCGGTGGCGCGGTGACCCGCACACCGGTCGCGACTGCAGCTCCGAACGACAGCTTCTCGGGCACCGAGACCAGCTGGGTGGGTTGGAACGCGGTGAACAACTGGGCGGCATCGTCTGTGGACGCGCAGTCGACGGCGATCACGGCATCCGGTTGCCGGGTCTGCGCCGCGAGCGCGTCTAGAGTGCGCTGAAGGCGGGGGCCGCCACTGTGGGCGACGACGATGGCGGTGACTCTCGGAAACATCGGAGTCAGCCTAAGTTGGGCTGCGACGGATGCGGGTCAGTCCGGTGGGCGCGGCGAATAATCGAGCGTTCGATCGGACGGCCGGAGTGTCAGCCGGCGCGCTTGCGGAGCTTGCGACGCTCGCGTTCGGACAGTCCGCCCCAGATGCCGAACCGCTCGTCGTTGGCCAGTGCGTATTCGAGGCACTGGGAACGGACCTCGCACGAGGCGCAGATGCGCTTGGCGTCGCGAGTCGAGCCGCCCTTCTCGGGGAAGAACGCTTCCGGGTCGGTCTGTGCGCACAGCGAGTCGGACTGCCAGGCGAGCTGGTTGTCGTCGTCGACAGCGGGCCGTACGCCCGGAACCCCCAGTTTGACCGGATCGATGAACCAGTCGTCGGGTACCCCAGAACGATATTCAGGAACTGTCATATCGGTCTCCCACCCTTGAACTGCAATCCACGTAAGACAACGTGTTGGGATAATTACACCGTTGTCATTCGCTCACGTCAAGTCGCGAATCGTAAAGCCTTAACCGCGAGTCGAGAGTTCGCGACGCGCCGATGGCGCGCAACAATCCCGACACGCCCGGGCGTTCTACCCCCGTTGTCTGGGAGTCACGAGGCTTTCTGCCGTGCTTCCCAGGCGCTGCGTACCATGTCGTCGAGATCGTGCCGCATCTTCCAGTCGAGATCGCGCGCGGCGAGATCGCCCGACGCGACGATCCTCGCAGGATCGCCGGGACGCCGCGGCCCCACTTCTGGGGTGAAATCGATTCCAGTCACATCGGCCACCGTTGCCATGATCTGGCCGACGGAGACCCCGTCGCCGCTCCCGAGGTTGTAGACCGGCTCGAGCGACTCCCCCGCGTCCAGGCGCTTCGCCGCGGCCACATGCGACACCGCGAGATCGGACACGTGGATGTAGTCGCGCACGCACGTGCCGTCGGGAGTCGGATAGTCGTCGCCGTTGATCCGCGGCGTCCGGCCCTCGACGAGCGCGTCGAAGACGAGCGGGAAGAGGTTGTGCGGACTGGTGTCCCGCAGCGCGGGGTCGCCGGATCCGACCACGTTGAAGTAGCGGAGCGAAGCGTGCCGGAGACCCGCTGCGACCCCCTGGTCACGAAGCAGCCATTCGCCGATGAGCTTGGACTCGCCGTAGGGCGACTCGGGGTTCTTCGGGGTCTGCTCGGTGACGAGGTCGACGTCCGGGGTGCCGTAGACGGCCGCGGACGACGAGAACACCATCGCATCCACCCCGGCGTCCTGCATCGCGGCGAGCAGCGTCGCGGTGGCGGTCACATTCTGCTGGTAGGTGTGCAGCGGCCGTCGTACGGAGACGCCCGCGTACTTGAAGCCCGCGACGTGCACGACACCGGTCACGGGATGTTCCCTGAACAGCCGTGCGAGCAGCTCGCCGTCGAGGACCGTGCCGCGATAGAAGGGCACGCCCTCGGGAACGAACTCCTCGTGCCCGCTCGACAGGTCGTCGACGACGACGACGTCGATGCCCTCGGCCAGGAACGCTCGCACCACATGCGAACCGATGTATCCGGCTCCTCCGGTCACCAACCAAGCCACGTGTCGCACCTTCCGATCGTCGAGCGCCGGCTCGATGCCGGCCTCGGCAACTTTATCCGCTGACCGGGATGCGCGCGCGACCGCCTCAGGCGAAGGCCGCGTGCCCGGTGATCGAGCGTCCCACGATCAGAGTGTTCATCTCACGTGTTCCCTCGTAGGAGTAGAGGGCTTCCGCATCCGCGAAGAACCGTGCGACGTCGTAGTCGATCACGATGCCGTTGCCCCCGAGGATCTCGCGGCTCCACGCCACCGTCTCACGCATCCGGGACGTGGCGAAGGCCTTGGCGAGCGCCGAATGCTCATCGCGCTGCTCTCCGCTGTCGAGCATCTCGGACACGCGGGTGCACAGTCCGATCGACGCCGTGATGTTCCCCAGAGACTTCACGAGCAGATCCTGGATGAGCTGATGCGCTCCGAGCGGTTTGCCGAACTGGAAGCGCTCCTTCGAGTACTCGACGGCCGCCTCGTACGCACCGATGGCGACCCCCACCGCGGCCCAGGCGACTTCGGCACGGGTCAGCCGGAGCACCGCGGCGGTGTCCTTGAACGAGTTCGCGTTCTGCAGCCGCAGCGACTCGGGCACGACCACGTTCTCGAGGGTGATGTCCGCGTTCTGCACCATGCGCAGCGACTGCTTGCCCTCGATCTTCGTGGCGGTGTAGCCGGGCGTCGATGTGGGAACGATGAACCCTTTGACCTGTCCGTCGTCGGCGCTCTTCGCCCAGATGATCGTGATGTCGCTGAATGTGGCGTTCCCGATCCAGCGCTTCGATCCGTTCAGCACCCAATTGTCGCCGTCCCGCGTCGCGACGGTACGAAGGCCCCTCGCCGAGTCAGAGCCCGACAGGGGCTCCGTGAGGCCGAACGCTCCGAGGACCTCGCCGGAGGCGAGCTTGGGCAGCCACTCCGCGCGCTGCTCATCCGAGCCGGTGACGCCGATGGCCCCGAGCGCCAGCCCGTTCTGCACCCCTGCATAGGTGCTGACGGATGCGTCGACGCGGGCCAGTTCGAGTGCCACCCAGCCGCGGAAGACGGCCGAGTTCTCGAAGGGGGCCGTCTCGGGGAAGCCGAGACCGATCACGCCCGTACGATGCAGACCCTCACGGATCTGGTGCGGGAACTCCGCCTTCTCCCAGTACTCGTTGACGATGGGCTTCACCTCGCTCTCGAGGTGCGCACGCAGGTCGGCGATGAAGGACTTCTCCCGGTCGGAGAGAAGGTTCTCGTAGCCGTAGAAGTCGCTGGCGAGGGTCTCGAATGCCATGTCTGCTCCAGTGCGTGACGGGTGGGAGGTTCTGTCCCCGAGGGACCAGCGCAAGCCTAAGGAGCAGGCGGCGCGCCTTCAAAGCGATTGGTAGTTTGGTCTAAGGATTCTGAAGGGACCACGACACATGTTTGTGCGCATCGGCAATACCCCACGCGATTACGCCTGGGGCTCCACGACCGAGATCGCGGAGCTCCTCGGACGCCAGCCGAGCGGGCATCCCGAGGCCGAGCTGTGGCTGGGCTCTCACGCCGGATCCCCTGCTCTGATCCTCGATCCGACGCAGACCGGCGGCGCACACGATCTCGGCGAGTGGATCGCCGCCGATCCGCACACCGCTCTCGGCGGGGGCACGCGCCTGCCCTATCTGTTGAAGGTGCTCGCCGCAGCCGGCCCGCTGTCGCTACAAGCGCATCCGTCGTCGGCCCAAGCCGAAGCGGGTTTCGCCCGTGAGAACGCCGCCGGGATCCCCCTCGACTCCCCCGATCGCAACTACAAGGACGCCGCGCACAAACCCGAGCTGATCTTCGCGCTCAGCGACCCGTTCGACGCACTCTGCGGGTTTCGGGATGTGGGCGAGAGCGCGAGTGTCCTCCGTCGCCTCGCCGACGCGGCCCAGGAGCCCGATCGTGACGCGATCTCGGCGTTCGCCGACACGCTGTCCGGTGAGCCGTCCGCCGTACTGCGCCGCGCGACCGAGTGGCTGCTCGGGGGCGATCCGGCGGTCGCGGATCTGGTCTCGGCGCTCGTGAGAGCAGCCGACGCGGTGGAACCGGATGCCGCCCGCGACGACCTGTCCGTCGCGGCGGATACGGTCCGCATGCTGGACGCGGCCTTCCCGGGAGATGCAGGGATCGCCCTCGCACTGCTCTTGAACCGCGTGACCCTGGCACCCGGACAGGTGCTCTACCTGCCCGCCGGCAACATCCACGCGTACCTCCGAGGACTCGGCATCGAGCTCATGGCCGCCTCCGACAACGTTCTGCGGGGCGGACTGACGCCGAAGCGCATCGATGTGCCGGAGCTGGTGAGCGTTCTCGACTTCTCGCCGATCCGGGCCACGCCCCTGTCTCCGGAACGGCCCGCACCCGGAGTCGAGGTCTTCCGTCCCGACGTCCCCGACTTCGTACTCGACCGCGTCGTCGTGGGAGGAGAGGTCGCGAGCGCACCCGTTCCCCTCCCGGGCCCGGCGATCGCACTCTGCACCGGTGGAACAGTGACGCTCACCGGAGCGTCCGGTCAGGTGGAGCTCGAGCGCGGCGAGTCGGTGTTCGTGACGCCGGACGAGGTGCAGCTGACGCTCACCGGAGCCGGAACGGTGTTCATCGCCACCCCGAACGCCTGAGCGCACAGCCCGCACGTCCTATGCTGATGCGGTGACGTCAGCCCCCGCAGCGCAACCGCAACGCGCCCGCATCCGCAGCGCCGCCGACGGGTCGGCCCTGGTCGCCTTCGGCTCGCTGCTCTTCTTCACACTGTTCGCCGGAGACTTCTGGCGCAACCTGATCAGCTGGCCCGCCTACCTGGTGCTCGTCTTCGCGCTCGCGGTGATCAGCGGAGTGCTCGCGGTACGGCTGCGTCCTGCTTTCAACTGGCGACGCATCCCGAGGATGCTCGCACTGTTCGTTCTCGTGATCGTGCTCTCGATCGCGTGGTCGGTGTACCCCGGCGCCAGCGCACTCGGAGTCCTGTCCACGGTGGCGACAGGAACGGGCGCCGTCTTCCTCGCCCTGTGTCTCGACTGGGCTCAGCTGCTGCGAGCACTGAGCAACGCCTTCCGGTGGATCCTCGGACTCTCGTTCGCCTTCGAGCTCATCGTGTCGCTCTTCGTGCGGCGGCCCGTCATCCCGCTGTTCCCCATGTTCACCATGCCGGCCGACGGCAAAATCCCTCAGGCCTTCTACTGGAGCCGGGATGTGCTGCTGCACGGCGGTCAGATCCAGGGCATCCTCGGCAACAGCAACCTGCTCGCGATGGTCGCACTGTTGGCCGTCGCCGTCTTCGGAGTGCAGCTCGCAGACCGCACGGTCCGCCGTGGCGCCGGGATCACGTGGCTGGTCATCGCTCTGCTGGCGCTGGCCCTCACCCGGTCGTCGACGGTCATCCTCGCCGGCCTCTTCACCGCCGTGGTCCTCGCCTTCGCCCTCTGGACCCGTCACCGTCCGGCGGACCGGCGTCTCCCGATCTACCTGTCGGCAGTCGGACTCGTCGTCGTCGTCGGCGGTCTCGTGTCCGTCTTCGCCAGCCGCATCCCGGCGGTCTTCGGAAAGAGCGAAGACCTGACCGGGCGGCTCGACATCTGGCACAAGGTCATCGAGCTGGCACAGCAGCGTCCGGTGTTCGGCTGGGGCTGGGTCAGCTACTGGGCACCGTGGGTGTACCCGTTCGACGGACTCGCCGTGCGAAACAAGGTGACCTATCTGCAGGCGCACAACGCATGGCTCGATGTGTGGCTGCAGATCGGGATCGTCGGACTCGTGGTGTTCGTGCTCCTCGTGCTCACCACCTTCCGGCGCACATGGTTCCTCGCTGTCGACAAGCCCCGCGCCGGAGTGATCGACGACAGGCCGTTCACGGCACTCACACTGTTCCCCCTCCTCGTCCTCGCCGCGTTCGTCGCGCAGAGCTTCGCCGAGAGCCGGCTCCTCATCGAGGCCGGGTTCACCCTGCTCGTCGTGTTCGCCGTGAAGACCAAGCAGGCCGCGCCGTAGGATTGCCTACATGGCCGCGACTCGACGACCCCTGGTTCCGGTCGCTGTCTCCGACTTCCTCGGGTCTGCGCGCTTCAACTCCGTGCTGTCCCTGGTCGCGGTCGGAGTCGGGTTCTCGACCCACACAATCCGGGCGCTGATCGGGTGGCCGGGGCTCACCGGGGCACTCGCCGTGCTCGTCGTCCTCTCCGCGCTGTCCTTCATCGCACAACGTCATCTGGTGGAGTGGCACGGTCTGCTCCCGGTCACGATCATCGCGTTCGTCGGCTGGTGCGCGCTCAGCATCTTCTGGAGCGACTACCAGTGGGCCACCGCAGGTGGCGTCGTCTACCAGCTGAGCTTCGCCTTCCTCGCCCTCTACATCGCACTGGTGAGGGATGCGATCCAGATCGTGCGCGTCGTCGGCGATGTGCTCCGATTCCTGCTCGCCGTGTCGCTCTCGCTCGAGGTCGTGAGCGGTCTGCTGCTCGACCTTCCGATCAAGTTCCTCGGTATCCAGGGCAACATCGCGCTGGGCGGACCGATCCAGGGCCTCTTCGGAAGCCGCAATCAGCTCAGCATCGTCGCGCTGATCGCGTTCGTGACCTTTCTGGTCGAGCTGCGCACCCGATCCGTTCGACCTCCGGTGGCTGCGGTCTCGATCACACTCGCCGGACTCTGCATCCTCTTGGCGCACTCGCCCGTCATCGCGGCCGTCTCGGTCGTCGTCGGTCTCGCGACGCTCGCGCTTTACGGCATCCGGCAGGTGAAGCCGGGGCAGCGTCGCTACTACCAGTGGGGACTCGCGGTGCTGACGGTCGCGGTGCTCGCGGCGGCCTACGTGTACCGCACGCGTGTGATCGACCTGCTGAACGCCCGATCCGATTTCCAGGTTCGCTACAAGCTGTGGATCCAGATGTGGGAGCTCATCCCCATCAACCAGACGGCCGGGTGGGGCTGGGTCGGCAGCTGGCCCAGCGACCTCTATCCGTTCACCGCCATGCAGGAGGCGACCGGGGTCTTCCACGCGGACGGTCTGAACGCCTATCTCGACGTCTACCTCCAGGTCGGCATCATCGGCGTCATCCTCTTCGTCGCCCTCATCGCGCTGGCATTCGGACGATCCTGGCTGCTGGCATCGAACAAGCGCAGCGTCGTCTACGCGTGGCCGCCCCTGGTGCTCGTCTCGCTGCTCGTGACGAGTGTGTTCGAGAGCTCCATCCTCGTGGAGTCGGGCTGGCTGCTGCTCGTCATCTGCGCGATCAAGGCGTCACAGGGAATGAGTTGGCGGGTGCACCTGCCGCATCGGGAGGTCAGACCGGCTGCAGGAGATCCCGGATGATGTCGGCGCGACCGCGGCTCGCGAACCGTTCGTAACGGCCACCGGCCGCAAGCCGTCGAACGCCGCCGAGCCGTTTGAGCCGATTGGCGGGAAGTGCGGCTCGTTCGGCCTCGAACCGCGCCTTCTCCACCGCTGAAGCGAGGCGTTCCGAGGCGACCCGGTCACCCAGCTCGGCGAGACGATCGGCCAGGATCGTGAACCGAGCCGCCAGCACGGCGTTGCGGTCGCCCCGCGGTTCGAGCACACGCTTGATCTTGCCGAGGAGCGTGGGTGCGGCGACGCCGATCTGGTTGGCGTCGTGCTGACGGTAGTCGATCGTCGGTTCGCGAAGCACGTCGACATGTCCCGTCGCTGCGGCGACGATCGCCAGCCATTCGTCGTGCACCCATCCCTCGGGGAACGGAACCGTGACATCCAGGAGCTCGCGTCGCAGCACGACCGTTGCACCGGTCGCCAGGTTGCGACGGATGAACGCATCGAACGCCCGGCCGGACATCTCCTCGTCGAACTCGTCCGGCGTGATCTCGAGCGATTCGAACAACCTGCGTCCGAGCCGTTCGCCCGTTCCGCCGACGAGGTCGGCATCGGTGTGCACCAGAAGCAGCTGGGGATCCGCGGCGAACCGTGCCGCGATATGTGCCAATCGCCCGGGGTGCCAGACGTCGTCCTGATCGCTCAGCGCGATGAGGTCGCCGTCTGAGGCGTTCAGCGCACGCTCGAAGTTCTTCGTGACGCCCAGCGGCTGCGATCCGGTCAGGACCACGACGTCGACGCCGTCCGCCGACGCTCCCCCCGTGACGTCGCGCACGATGGCCAGAGTCTCATCCGTGGAACCGTCATCCGACACGACGAGCTGCGCCGGTCGAGGCACCTGTTCGAGGATGCTCTCGAGCTGCTGCCGCACGTACCGGGCGCCGTTGAACGTGCAGAGTGCCACGCTCAGGCGGAGATCCGTCGTCATTTGCGCTTCAGGACCACCGACAGCACCCCGAGGAACATGCCGGCCATGATCGTCTGCGCTCCGAGGATCATGAGCAGGGAGGCCGGGATGGCGGCACGGAGGGTGTCGTTCGCATCCAGGGCGCCGAATCCGGATCCCGCCCAGGCCGAGAACTGGATGACCGCGATCGCGAGGCCCAGGAGGAAGATGATGACGCCCGCGATCGCGCTGGACTCGAGGCTGATCCGTCGTTCGAGGCGGTCGAAGTTTCGGCTCCGCGGTATTCGGAATCCCTCGTGCTGCGCGTAGATCTTGCTCAGTATCGCGAAGAGCACCGCTTGGTATCCGACCACCGCGAGCGCCGCCAGATAGACCTGGCTCGAGACGTCGAATCCGATGTCTCCGATGACGAGCGGGCCCAGGCTGAGGAAGAACGTGCCCAGGATGCCGATGAGGAACGCGATGCTTCCCGGAACGAGGAACAGCCAGCGCGGACTGAAGATGAGAAGGAATCGCAGGTGGCGCCACCCGTCGCGCCAGCTCCTCAGGTGGGGCGGTCTCGAGCGTCCGTCCTTCTTGAGCGTGGTCGGCACCTCGCTGACGCGGCTTCCTCCGAGCGAGGCCTTGACGACCATCTCGCTGGCGAACTCCATGCCGGTTGTCTGGAGGTGCAGCTGTTTGATGGACTCCCGGTTGAAGCCGCGAAGCCCGCAGTGGAAGTCGGAGATCGGCGATCGGAAGAACACCTTGCCGATGGTCGACAGCACCGGGTTGCCCAGGTATTTGTGCAGCGGAGGCATCGCGCCCGGCTCGATGCCTCCGAGAAAGCGATTGCCCATCACGAGGTCGTCGCCGGCGCGCAGCCTCTCGACGAACGGGTCCAGATTGGAGAAGTCGTAGCTGTCGTCCGCATCGCCCATGATCACGTAGGTTCCGTGAGCCGCTGCGATACCACCGAGCAGCGCGGCTCCGTAGCCCTTGTCGGCGACGGGAACGACACGGGCGCCGTGTGCTTCGGCGATCTCCTGCGAGCCGTCGGTGCTGCCGTTGTCGGCGATCACCACCTCGCCGACGATGCCGCTTCGTTCGAGATACGCCTGAGCTTTGTCGATGCAGATCGCCAGAGTCTCGGCCTCGTTGAGGCAGGGCATCAGGATCGAGAGTTCTATCGCCTGGACGGTGGTCATAGAGTGCAGTGATCCTTGCTCGGTCGGTGTGAACCAGCCGATCATATCCAGAAGACGACACAACAGGCGGGCGGCCTCCCGGTATCTGCGATAGTTGACGGGTGACGAACGACGACCGCCCGACAATCGATGTGGTCGTTCCGGTCTTCGGCAATTGGCACCTCACCGAGCGCTGTCTTGCACACCTGTCGGCTCAGACGGTCCCCCACCGGATCATCGTGGTGGACGATGCGGGGCCGGACGACACGGTCCAGCGACTGCGTGACGGCTATCCGCAGGTCACCGTCGTCGCCCTCGACCGCAACCTCGGATTCGCCGGCGCCTGCAATCGGGGAATCGCCGCGGGCGACGGAGACATCGTCGTGCTCGTCAACAACGACGTCGAGGCAGAGCCCGACCTGCTCGAGCGCCTGGTCGATCCGCTGAACCGGGACCCTGCCGTTGGGAGCAGCGCTCCGCTGCTGCTCAAACCGGATGGCCGAGTGGATGCGTTCGGCATCTGTGCCGACGTCACCATGGCGGGTTTCGTGCGCTACAACGGTTCCGACGTCGACGCGATCACGTCGGGGGCTCCAGCGCCACGGCTCCTCGGGCCGTACGGTGCTGTCGCCGCCTACCGGCGGTCGGCTCTCCACGAGGTTCACGCTTTCGACGAGGGCATCCGGATGTACGGCGAAGAACTCGATCTGGCGTTGCGGCTGAGTGCACGCAACTGGTCGACGGCGGCCGTCAGCGACGCCAGAGGGGTGCATCTCGGCGGTGCCACGTCGGGAAGGGGCTCGGCGCAGCAGAGGGAACGCGCCGGATTCGGGCGGGGCTACCTGCTCCGAGCCTACGGAGTGATGCGCACCCGGCACGCTCTCCGGGCGATGGTCACGGAGGCGATCGTCTGCGCGGGCGACCTGGTGATGAGTCGCGATCTCGCTTCGACCCGAGGACGGCTGGCCGGATGGCGCGCAGGCCGAACTGCAGGCGACCGTCCTCTCCGCATCCCGGGTATCGACCGGGGTATCGGGTTCATCGCCTCCCTGCAACTCCGACTCGGTGACAGGCGGGCGTGAGGATGACCACCGATCTGCCCCCCGAACTGCGGCTCAGACGCGCTGCCATGTCGTTGATCACGCTGGTCGGCGGTGTCTCGCTCGCCGTGATCCCGGCCGCGACGATCTCCATCTCCGCCCGTATCTTCACGCTGTCCGAGCAGGGGGCGATCGCTGTGATGGTGATGGTCGCCACCTTCGCCGGACAGATCACTTTCGCCGCCGTCGTCGAGTCCCGACTGAGCTCGGCCGGCACAGAACGACGCGTGACCTTTCCCCTCTGGCTCGCCGGCCTCTCGCTGGTCGCCGCCATCGCCGTCGCCGTTCAGTTCGACAATGCTGTGGTCCTCTGCATCGCTCTGCCCGTTCTGCTCGCATCGCTCGAGGTCGGACGCGGCGTTTCGGTGGCCGAACGGCTCGATTCCCGCGAGATCGGCGCGGCCATCGCCGTGGGAGCAGGCGCCCTCGCCGGGGTTCTTGCGGGCTTCGCAGGGCAGAGGTGGGCGATCATCCCCCTTGTCGCAGGCATCTTCGTGGCCACCCTGATCCGCTCGCTGCCGGTGAAGCACAAGGCCAGCACGCCGGAACCTCGCGTGCTCGGGTGGGTCGTCGCCGACGTCGCCATCACCGGCAGCATCTATCCCCTTCTGAACTGGACGATCCTGGCGTTCCTCGGACCGCTGCCATCCGTGCTCTTCACAGCGATCTCCACCGTCTCCGGGGTGCTGGCCATACCGTTGAACTTCATGCGTCTGCGTCTGCTCAAACAGCATTCGACTCTCGACATCGTTGTGTCGGCAGGTTCCGTCGCCGCCGCGGTCGTGGTGATCTTCGTCTGCGAGTTCCTCGGGGTCTTCGGCTTCATCTTCGCCGACAGCTGGACGCTTCAGGCGACCGCCCTCCCTCTCCTGATCGCCTGCCTGTGGCGGGCAGCGTCTCTTGCGACGACGATCCCGTTCGCATCCCTCCGCAGGATGGGCGAAGCAAAACTTCTGACGATCCTTCGAGGAGTCGTCGCTGTGCTCACCTTCGCGGGCGCCGCCGCCATCGTCGCGACTCAGCAACTCGGTTGGATCTTCGCAGTCCTCCTTCTCGGGGAGCTTCTCCAAGCGGCGCTCTACGAGCTGGCACGCCGACGCAAGGTGTCCGGCCCGCGAATCGCTGAGGAGCTCTGACAATGCCGCGCGTGCTCGTCGACCTTCTCTTCCTGACCGGGACCAAAGGCGGAATGGAGACCTACGTCCGACGTCTCTACTCCGCGATCCCTCAGGATTCGGGACTGGAGTTCGTCGGCCTCATCGCTCGGGAAGCCGAGGAGATGGACCTGTCCTGGTTCCCGGGAGAGCTGATCCGCTCGGGCGCGCGAGGCGATGATCGGGTGGCGTGGGCTTTGGCCGAGCTCCGTTCCATCCCGGGTTGGGCTCGACGCACCAATGCCGACATCATTCACTCGCCCGCCAACGTCGGCCCTCCCAAGGCTCCCGTTCCCGTCGTCCTCTCCGTACACGATCTCCTGCCGTTCGTGCATCCTGAGTGGGTCCCTGGCCTCCATGCTCCGATCGTGCGGTGGATGGTACGACGGGCCGCGCGCAATGCCACTCGCGTGCTGACCATCAGCGAGGCCTCCCGGAGCGATCTTCTGACCGAGCTGAAGATCCCTGCAGATCGGATCGACCTGGTGCCGCTCGCAGGCTCGCCGATCGCGGCAGCCACGAGCGTGCCCCGAGAGAAGTCGCTCGTGCTCACAGTCGGCAACCGGATGCCGCACAAGAACACGGAGACGCTTGTGCGTGCGATGGCGGAACTGCCGCCGGGCGAACGACCCACGCTCGCCATCACCGGCGGCGGCGACAGGGATCCCCTGCCGCCTCTCGTCGCGCAGCTCGGCCTGACGTCGGACGTCGAGTTCCTCGGCTGGGTCACGGATGCGGAGCTCGAGCGGCTCTACTCCCGTGCGACGATGGTCGCCGTCCCCACGCGTTTCGAGGGATTCGGCCTTCCGGTGCTCGAAGCGATGTCGCGCGGGTGCCCGGTGGTCTGTTCCGACCTCCCCGTCCTGCACGATGTGGCCGGAGACGCTGCCGCCTACGTCGAGGCCGGGGATCCCCCTGCATGGGCTGCCACCATCTCTGCGTTGCTCGCGGACCCCTCGAGCCTCTCGGCGATGACGGCAGCAGGATTCGAGCGTGCCGCCTCCTTTTCGTGGGAACGAACGGCGTCACTGACCGTGGACGCCTTCTATCGCGCGCTGCGCGAGAAGTAGCTGTCGATCAGCTGATCCACCGAGTCGCCGAGGTTGCGCGTGAGCCGTGCATCGTCGAACCACGCCGTGGTGCTCTCGCGGAGAGCGGAACCGCCCTCGAGAGCGCGTGCGAGCGCTTCTCCGAGGTCGTCGGGGTTCACAGACGCCGCAACGTATCCGTTGACCCCGTCGACGACGAGCTCCGCGGCGGCGTTGTCCTCGCCGGCCACGACGACGCTCGGCGTGCCATGGGATGCCGCTTCCGCCACGACGAGCCCGAAACCTTCCCGCCTCGAAGGATTGACCAGAGCCTCAGCGCGAGCCATGAGATCCGAGAGCTCCTGATCGCTCACGCGTCCCCGGATGTCGACGTCGACCCCCGCTTCTTCGGCCGCTCTGCGCAAGGACTCGGTCTCGGGTCCCGAACCCACGACGACGAGGTGGGCTCCGGGATGCGACGTTCGGGCAACCGCCAGCGCTGCGGGCAGCGAAGTGAGCTGCTTGTCGGGGATGTGCCGACCGGCGAAGAGGATGAGACCGTCTTCCCGCTCTTGGTCACCGTCACCGGTCGTTTCGTCGACCAGATCGACCAGACCGAGCACAAGCCCTTTGCCCGCCGAAATATGCGCGCTCGCGCGTTCGAGCGTGAACGCACTGTTCGCGGTGACCTCGTCGCTGAGCCGCAGACCCACGGTCTGCAGGAGATATGCCACGCTGCCCACCACCGTTCCGGAGTACTCCCGCCACTTCCGCCACGGCCACACCTCCAACCAGTCGGCGACGATCCACGTGGAGGTGGCGAGCAGCGCGAATCGCGCGGCGAAGAGATTCAGAGGAGGCAGCGCGCTGACGATGACGATGTCGTAGCTCGTGCGCCGTCGCAGCAGCGCCTTGAACAGGGCGAAAGCGAATCGGGCTGCGGATGTGGCCCGCCGGTTTCCCGCGGCGTCGTAGATCTCACCCTGCCAGACCGGTACGACACTGAACTCCGCGTCCGGCGCATCCCTCTGCCACTGACGGCGAGTGAGGTAGTCGACGCGGTGACCTCGCGCGACGAGCCGTTCGGCGATGGCCCGGTATACCCGCTCGCCGCCGCCCGTGTTGGTGGGATACAGGCAGTCGTACACGATCGCGATCGAGAGCGGATCACGCGACTCCGTCATCGCATCGCCGCGGTCACCGTGTGTGATTCATCGAGACCCACGGCCTCTGACCGCACCGACACACGGCGTGCCAGCAGGCCGATCCACACGAAGTAGGCGGCCGAGAGGACAGCGAAGATCGCGACCAGTGCGATCCAGCCGAGTGGCGGCTGCCACTGAGGGTCCTTGAACATCCCGCCGATCGGCACGGCATCACCGATTACGTAGCGCCGTAGGACGGCCACGTAAGCGGCAACGCTGACGGTCCAGATGAGCGCGGCGACGATCCAGGTGACGCGGACGGACATGAATGAGACCCGATCCCCTCCCGGCCGAGCGAGAACCCATCCGGCCACGACGAATAGGCCGACGTAAAGAAAGAGGCCGTAGCGTCCCTGCCAGATGATGCCTGTCTGGTGGACGCTGTACGCCTGTACCGCGATCGGGACGAGGAGCGCGGCCGCCGCGGCCGCCGTCAGGGTGATGACCCCACGACGACGCGCAGAAGCGAATGCGAGAACGAGGATCACTGCGATGGCGGCGATCATGGGCCAGAGAACCGTCTGCGGAAGGGGGGTGTCGAACCAGCCGAAGTAGCCGAGGGCTTGCGTCAGGAAGTTCGGCGTGGCACGGACCATGTAGATCACGCCTTGAACGATGCTGCCGCCAACGAGCGGCGCGTCGGCCTTCTCCGCTTGACCCGAGAGACTCCCCCCGCCCAGCGTCCAGATGACGGAGAAGAGGCCGCCGATCGCGATCCCGGCTATCCACGGATAGCTGGATCGTTCGGTGAACATACGGACGACGGACGACCACCCCACGGCGATGACGCAGATCGCCACGACGACCACCACCCACAGCGGCCCCAGAGCGCGCGCATTCGCCAGCATGACAGCCGAGAGAGATGCGATCAGCCAGAGGTACCAGTGCGGAAGGAGCGGTCGCTCGAAGCGATCGCCGTCGAATGACTGCAGCAAGCGCAGCAATGACGCGAACAGCGCGACGCCCGCGACGATCTCGATCCCGTTCGGATTGATCGCACCGTTGAGATACAGCACCATCGGGGCGGCAGCGAACGCCAGTGCGGCCGGCATCCAGCGCGCCCTCCGCGAAGCGAGCATCGATTGAGCGGCCCAGGCGAAGAACAGCGCGCCCACGAGCCCGCTCACGATCCGCATCGCATAGATTCCGGCGGAGCCACCGAACAACAGGCTCGGCCATCCGACGAGGTAGTAGTAGATCGGGTTGTACGCGCTCACCCACGTCGCAACCGCATCCGTTCCGCCCGGCGATCCGAGCTCGACGCCGCATGAGGCGGGTCGAGCGGCCTGGTACACGAAGCAGATGATCTGCGGACTGTACGAGTACGACGGCGGCACGTCCATCACGAGATGCCGGACACCGTCCACACGATGGCCGATCAGCTCCCCCCGCACTTGGGCGACGGCCTTCACCGCATGTGCGTTCTCGTCCGGAACGGAGAAGATCGGCGACGCTAACGCCCACGCCGCAGACAGAGACCCGAAGAGCACGAACGCGATCCAGAAGACCGCTGACAGCGCACGCCGATCGGAGCGCGTGCGAGCAGCGTCAGACGGATCGTAGGAGGTCACTCTTGGGATTATGTCTCATGTCCCGTGCGGCACGGCCTCTCACACGGCCGAACGGAATTTCTGGATATCGGCATCGACCATCAGCGCGACGAGTCCGCGGAAATCAATGGAGGGGGACCATCCGATACCGCGAAGCCGACTTGGATCACCCAACTGCATCCCGGGGTCGAGCGGCCTGTAGAACGCAGGGTCGATGACGACGTACTGTTCCCAGTCCTCGATGCCCACGTGCTCGAAAGCCGCTCGCACGAAGTCGCGGACGGAATGGGATTCCCCTGATGCCACGATGAAGTCGCGCGCGACCTCATGGCGCACGATGCGGAGCATCGCGTCGACGTAGTCCGGCGCATATCCCCAGTCCCGCTGCGCATCGATGTTGCCCAGCGACAACGTTGTGGAGAGTCCAAGGGAGATCTTCGCGACCTCTTGAGTGATCTTTCGCGACACGAACGTCTCGGGTCGATCCGGTGATTCGTGGTTGTACAGGATTGCCGAGCACGCGAACAATCCGCGACGGCGGAAAACCGCGACCATCGTGTGCGCGAAAGATTTCGACGCGCCGTACGGCGACACCGGCGCTAGGACCGTGGCCTCGGTCTGGGGAACCTCAGCCGAGTCGCCGAACATCTCCGCACTCGACGCCTGGAGCACGCGTACCGGCCGCCCGGTGCGTTCGGACAGAGCCCAAGCGGCTTCCATGAGGCGAACCGGCCCGACACCCAGAACATCCGAGACCTCCGACGGGTCCTCCCACGATTTCGCAACCGAGGTGATGCCCGCCAGATTGACGATGTGGGTCGGCTCCACCGCGTCGACCATGGCGCGCACGGAGTCAGTGTCCGCCAGATCTCCGAGATGGCCGATCGCAGCGGGTGTCCTCGCGGCTAGAGCATCGAGGCTCGCCTGCGTGTGGCACATCCCGTGGACCTCGACGCCTTCCGCGGCCAGACGCTCCACGAGATAGGCGCCGTCCTGCCCCGCAGCGCCCGTGACCAAGAACCGCTCGGCCGTCATTTCGATCGCCGATGCGCGTCGGCGTACCGGTAGGCCTCGACGTGCACGTCGGCGCAGTGCTCCCAAGTGAAGGTCTTGGCGTGCTCGATGCCCGCCGTCGAGAGCTCGTCCGAGCGCGCCAGCACGTCATGGATGCCCTGTGCGATCGCCCGGGGGTCTTCGGGGTCGAAGAGAACAGCCGCGTCTCCGACGACTTCGGGGAGCGAGCCGGCATTCGAGGAGGCGACGGGACATCCCGAGGCCATCGCTTCAAGCGGCGGAAGACCGAAACCCTCATAGAGGCTCGGGAACACCATCGCACCGGCGCGCCGGTAGAGGTCTTGCAACTCCTCATCGGACACGAGCCCGCGGCGGTCCACCCACTCAGGTAGGTCGCCCAACGAGTCGAGGCCTCCGCCCGTAAGGACGAGGGTGAGGTCAGGGTTGCTCGTGCGCGCGATCTCCATCGCTTCGAAAAGTCGCTTGTGGTTCTTGTGTGCCCATCCACGAGCCGGATACAGCACGAAATTCTCACGCTCACCCACGTACGGCGTGAAACGCGACGAGTCAACGCCGAGGTGCGCGACGAAGATGCGTTCGGGCTCCAGGCCCAGGATGTCGACCATGCCCGCTTTGGCGAAGTGGCTGATCGTGATGATCGCGTCAGCTTTTCGCGCGAAGCCCTCGTAGAACCGTCGCCGATACAGGAGCTCAGCCCGGCCGAAGAGCGCAGGCAACTGAAGGTGCTGGATATCGAGGAGTGACTGAACCGTGGCCTGGCCGCGGCGCGGCGTCGGCGCAGGCACCGTGAACGGATAGTGCACGACATCGAACGCAGAGAAGCGATCACGAATCGATCGGGACTTGAGGCGTAGGTCGGCCACTGTCCTCAGCCGGTCGGCCGTGCTGCCGCCGGCATGCACCCCCGCAACGATCTGTTCGCGGATTCCACGGCTGAAACCTGCGGCCGCCTCGGTGAGAAAGACCTCGGCATCCACACCCTCCGGCGCCGCCAGCTGCTCGGTCAAAGCCCGGGCGTATGTCTCGCTGCCACCCATCCCACCCGGAACGAGTGTCAGCATCGAGAGAGCGACCCGAAGCTGGTTCGCGCCGCTGGCGGAACCAGCGCTCACGCCGACTCGACCTTGTCGACCCACGGGGTGCCGCCCGCCTCGAGCGCGGCGATGTCAGCGTCGACCATGATCGCGGCAAGGCGGGGAGTAAGTACTTTCGGCGTCCAGCCGAGCAAGTCTTGCGCCTTCGAATAGTCGCCGATCAGGGAATCGACCTCGGTCGGCCGGAGATACCGCTCGTCGAACCGGACGTACTTCTCCCAGTCGAGGTTCGCGCGCTCGAACGAGAACTGAAGGAAATCCTTGACCGTGTAGTCGGTTCCCGTAGCCAGCACATAGTCGTCCGGCTGGTCGTGCTGCAGCATCCGCCACATGCCTTCGACATACTCGGGCGCGTAGCCCCAGTCGCGGACCGCGTCGAGGTTGCCCATGAACAGCTCGGTCTGCTCACCAGCCGCGATACGCGCGACGGCACGCGTGATCTTGCGGGTCACGAACGTTCCGCCACGCCGGGGCGATTCGTGGTTGAAGAGGATTCCGTTGCAGGCGAAGATGCCGTATGCCTCACGGTAGTTTCGCGTTATCCAGTAGGAGTACAGCTTCGCGACTCCGTACGGGGAGCGAGGATAGAACGGCGTGCTCTCGTTCTGCGGGGGCGGTGTGGCCCCGAACATCTCGGAGCTGCTCGCCTGGTAGAAACGCGGGTGCACCCCGGCGGAGCGGATGGCTTCGAGCAGGCGGATCGTGCCGAGTCCCGTGGTGTCACCGGTGTACTCGGGCTCATCGAAGCTCACGCGAACGTGGCTCTGCGCAGCGAGGTTGTAGACCTCGTCGGGCTGGATGTCGTTCAGGAGGGTCACGAGTCGGGACCCGTCCGTCAGATCGCCGAAATGCAGGATCAGCCGCTGGTGCTCGGCGTGCGAGTCCTGGTAGATGTGATCGATGCGATTGGTGTTGAAATTCGAGGATCGACGAATCAACCCGTGTACCTCGTAGCCCTTGTCGAGGAGGAGCTCGGCCAGGTAGCTTCCGTCCTGGCCCGTGATGCCCGTGATGAGTGCTCTCTTGGGCTTGGTTACCGTCATGTCCAACCGTTTCTGGGTTCCAGGTGCAGGGTGGCGCGAACATGCTTCGTCGCGCCAAAACACCAGCCAGCATAGTCGACGGTCGCCAGACGACCCCCTGGGCGACCTGTGTCCGTTTCGCCCTGCGCTCGGACCTTGCTACCGTACCGGGGTGACGCTGGACATCATGATGCCGTTCTACGGGCGCTTCGATCACTTCAAGGCGGCCGTCGAAAGCGTGCTCGCGCAGACCGACCCCGACTGGAGGTTGGTGATCGTCGACGACGTCTATCCCGACCTGGCGCCGGGCGAATGGGCGAAATCCCTCGGTGATCCGAGGGTCACCTACATCCGCAACGAACAGAACCTCCGTCCCAGCAAGAACTATCGCAAGTGCGTCTCTGTGATGCAGACCGAATTCGCGGTGCTGATGGGATGCGACGACATCATGCTTCCCAACTATGTTCGGCGAGTCCACGAACTCATAGAGCAGTTCCCGGATGCGGACATCGTGCAGCCTGGCGTCCAGGTCATCGACGGTGAAGGGACTGTCTACCGTCCTCTCGGAGACAGAGTCAAAGCCCTCTACCGACTCCGGGGGACGGGGGCCAGGCGGTACGCAGGCGAACGATTGGCGACCAGCCTGCTCCGCGGCAACTGGACATACTTTCCCTCCCTCGTCTGGCGCGTGGAGCAGCTGAAGCAGCACGGGTTCCGCGTCGACCTCGATGTCGTGCAGGACCTTGCGATGCTGCTGGACATCACACTGGCTGGTGGTTCGCTGGTGCTCGACGACGAGATCTGCTTCTCATACAGACGGCACGCCGCCTCCGTCTCCGCCGTCACAGGTCCGGACGGGACCAAGTTCGCACAGGAACGCGAACTGTTCCACGAGTTCGACCGGCGCTGTTCGCAACGGGGGTGGAAGCGTGCCGCCCGGGCAGCACGCAACCATTTCACGTCGCGCCTGAGCGCCGCGACGGAACTCCCGGCGGCGATCCGGGCGCGCAACAGCTCTGGCCGTCGCTCGCTGCTCCGGCACGTGTTCGGCCGGTAGTATCGACGATCATGAGTCCGACCTGGGATGACACGCTCATCGTGATGCCCGCGCTCAACGAGCAAGACTCCGTCGGCGATGTCGTTTCCGAAGTCTTCGCGAAGCTTCCCGGAATCTCGGTGCTCGTCGTGGACGACGGTTCGACGGATGACACCGCGAGCGTTGCTCGGGCGGCCGGAGCCAAGGTTCTGGATCTGCCGTTCAATCTCGGCGTCGGAGGTGCGATGCGCGCCGGCTTCAAGTACGCCCTGCGAAACGGTTTCACGAACGTCGTGCAGGTCGACTCCGACGGTCAACACGACCCCGGCGAGGTGCCCGCCTTGCTGGAGGAACTCCAGACGGCCGACCTCGTCCTCGGTGCTCGATTCGCGGGGGTCGGTGAGTACGCGGTTCGAGGACCACGGCACTGGGCGATGACCGTGCTCGCTGGAGTTCTGAGCGGGCTTGCGTCATCGAAACTGACCGACACCACATCCGGCTTCCGTGCATCCGGGCCACGGGCAGTGACCCTTTTCGCGGAGCACTATCCGGCTGAGTATCTCGGCGACACGATCGAGTCGCTTGTGATCGCCGCCCGTTCGGGCTGCATCATCCGTCAGGTGCCGGTGGCCATGCGGCCACGGGCCGGCGGCGTTCCGTCGCACAACCCGGTCAAATCCGCGGTCTACCTCGGCCGGGCTGGACTTGCCCTCCTGATCTCGCTGATGCGGCCCCGCGTCGAGCTCTCCGAAAGGGCAGTACCGGTATGAGTCTGTCCAGCTACATCTTCGGCATCCTCGCCGCGCTTCTCACCCTCACCGTCGTAATCGAGATGCTCCGCCGACGCCGCCTGCGTGAACGACACGTTGTCTGGTGGCTGATCTTCGGGGTGCTCGTACTGATCGTCGCCGTCTTCCCCTCCAGTCTCGTGTGGGCGGCGAACCTGGTCGGGATCACGGTCCCGATCAACCTCGTGTTCTTCGTGAGCATCATCATTCTTTTCCTCGTCTCGTTGCAGCAGAGCGCCGAAGCGACGCGGCTCGAGAACAAGACCCGCATCTTGGCGGAGGAAACCGCGATGCTCGAGATGCGCATCCGCAAACTCGAGAGCGAACGATCGCGGGAGACTTGACCAGTTCGTCGAACTGATAGGTTGACAGCGCTCGTCCACTCGCTCTAGCGAGTCGGGTACGACCGAGACGCACCATCCAGCCACAGCAGACGACCGGAGGTAGTGGTGTCACGTCCACGGCCCGCAAAATGGTTCCCTTGGAAGCCGTTCCTCGGTTCATTCGTCGCGATGATGGCACTGATGACCGCTTGGAGTTTCGCGTCTCCGCTGATGTCGGTTCCGGACGAGCCCGCCCATGCCATCCGCGCCGCAGCTGTCGTCCGTGGCGAGATCCTGAGCCGCGCGGACCCGGACGTGGAGAGCGGACCTGGCGGGATCAGAGTGCCCGCTTACATCGATTTCACTCAGCGGATGGGCTGTTTTGCGTTCGACGCAGCGAAGTCTGCTGCTTGCCAGACCGACTATCCGGGCGATGACGCTGACCGGCTCGTCCCGTCGGGGAGCTCGGCGCAATCCAACAGTCCGGTCTATTACGCCATCGTCGGCCTGCCGACCCTGGCGATGTCGGGCGACGCGGCTCTCTACGCGATGCGCCTGGTGTCGGCGCTCCTGTCGTCCGTCGTGCTGGCGTTCACATTCACAATGCTGTGGATGCGCAGAAGACACCTCTGGTCTCTCGTCGGCTTCGTTGTGGCGGTCACACCGATGGTCCTTTTCCTGGGTGGCGGGATCAACCCCAATGCGATCGAAGCCGCATCGGCCGCATCTCTCTTCGTCTCCCTCGTCTCCATAATTCGCGACCGCCCGCATGGAGGACGTCTCTACCTGTACGGAACGATCGCGGTCGCCAGTGTGATCCTCGTGACCAGCGGTCGGAGCATCGGACTCCTGTGGCTTCTCCTCGTCGCTGCGGGGGCCTTCATCTTCGTGCCGGGGAGCGCCCCCGGGCTCTTCAAACGCGCGTCGACCTGGATCATCATCGGCTTGTGCGCAGCATTTTCCGTGGCGGCATTGGGGTGGTTCCTCATCCCTCAACCCGCCTTCGACACACCGTTGAACAGTGACGCCAGCCTCCTCGCGGTTCTGCAACAGGCGTTCGAACGCGGTCTCGACTACTGGTCGGGGATGATCGGCTACTTCGGCTGGCTGGATGCGGCGTCGCCCACGATCACGTATTTCATCTGGAACGGCCTGATCATCGCACTCGTCGTCGGGGCGGTGCTCCTCGGTACCGGAACCGCTCGCTGGGCGGGCCTCGGATTCGGAGTAGCCCTGATCGTCGTACCGGTGCTCATCCAGGCGTCTCTCTATCGCCAGTTCGGGCTCGTCTGGCAGGGACGCTACGTGCTGGCGCTGCTGTTCCTCGCACTTATCGCATCGGGAATGGCCCTCGATGCCGCAGCGCGCGCGATCACCCCACCGATTGTCCGCGTACTTCGAGCTGTGGTCGTAGGGATGGCCATCGGCCACCTTCTCGGATTCGTCTGGGCCCTCCGCCGCTACGTCGTGGCGAAGGACTCATGGATTGCGATGATCCAGGCTCCGCAGTGGCAACCTCCGCTGAGTTGGCTCTTCTGGAGCCTTTTCTACGCGGTCGTCCTGGCGATCGCGACAGTCGCACTCTGGGTGCGCCTCGGTCGAGCTGGCTCAGACGATCCCACGTCAGCGGGCGCGCTCGACGCTTCGAACGATCCCGGCGACGTGAATGATCAGTCCCACCAAAGGTCCGACGGTGAGCGCGATGATGCTCTTCGAGGCGGGGTCGAGCGGTAACAACAATGCGGCGATGACCAGTATGGCCGCCGTGGCCCAACCCGCTGTGAAAAGTGTGTGACGACCACTCGCAAGGACCGCGGGACCCGTGACGCACAGAGCCGCCGTGAATCCCGCGGACGCCACGATGAGGGCGATTGCGATCGACGAGATCTCAAAGTCCTTACCGAACCAGCGGAGGATGTCGAGCCCGATCCACCACGCGACAAAGCTTGCGGCCGCTGTGACAACGGCGATTCCGATCAGGATCGTCGACATCGACCGAAGCACACGACTTCGCAGATCGCGGAAATGCACGACGAGAAAACTCTGCAGCGCGAGCGCGGGAATGACCAAGGGCGCACGAGTGAGTGTCACCACAGCGATCACTGCGGCCGCCTTCACGGGCTGTCCCGGAGACGTGACGCCCAGCAGGAACGGGAAGCCCGAGATCATCACCGCAGTGGCGGCTGCAGCAGCTACCGTGCGCGCCGAGTTCCAGGCCAGCGTCTTCGAGTCGACGTCGAGAACGCTTCTCCCCCGCACCGACCGCCGCACCACGAGCCAGACGATCCCGACAGCGAGCGGGAACGGAAGCACCGTTGCCGCCGCGAGGCCGACGATGCCCGGAGCCCCCCACACGGCGATGATGACGAATGCGACCCTCAGCAGAGCGTCGACCATGATCAGAGCGGCGAGCACCATCCAGCGGCGCAGCCCGTACATCGTGCCCGACACCACCGCGACGAAGACATAGGATGCAGCACCGAAGGCCACCAGCGCGACGACAGCTACAGGACTCGAGACGATGGTGGGCGGCCCCCAGAGAAGTCCCGAGAGGAAGACGATCGCGAAGACGAGCGGCGCCACCGTCAGAGCGAAACGAGCAGCCGGACTCGCCTTCGGCGACGGCACAGTCCCGACGGGACGAGACGCCCGGGTCACCTCCTGCTGGATTCCGGCAAGCGCACCCACCACCAGATAGAGCACCGACCACATGATGCTGAACTGCAGATAGTCGCGGGCGCTGAGCGCAGACAGGACGACCGCCTGCAAGATGTACGTCGATGCCCCCGCGACCGCGGTCGCGACGAGGATGACGCCGGCGCCGCGAGCTCTTCCCGAGGACTGCTCCGTCTGGCTGACGGAATCGCCCGACTCAGCCTCCGCGGACACTCTGCGACGCGATCCAGCTCTGCAGTCCAGCGATGCCGCGATCGAGCATCCACTGCGGACTCCAGGCCAGACCCGACTCAGTGGGCGTGATGTCGCACGACGCGCTGCGGACGTCGCCGTCTCGGTATGCGCCAGTGATGTGAGGCTCCGGGGCCCCGTGATAGCGCGCGATCTCGCCCGCCAGCTCGAGGATGGTCGTTCCCACTCCCGACCCGACATCGAAGGTGCGTCCGCCCACGGGGCTGTCCGTCGTGAGAACAGCCGCGAACGCACTCACGATGTCGTCGATATACACGAAATCCCTGGTGATCAGACCGTCCTCGTAGACAGGGATGCTCTTCCCCTGCTCCGCCCACTGGGAGAAGAGCGAGACGATCCCGGTGTAGGAGTTGATCAGCGACTGTCCTGGGCCGTAGACGTTCTGCAATCGAAGAACCGTCAGTTGAGTGTCTTTGGCCGACGTCCAAGCCGAAAGGATGTTCTCCTGCGCAAGTTTCGTCGCCCCGTACACGCTGGTGGGAGCCGGAACCGTGTCTTCCGCGGAGACGGGCAATGCAGAAGCATCCGGAAAGTCCCACTGCTGTGCTTCGAACTGGGCGTGCGAACGCTGGCCCGGATAGAAGACCGTGCCGTCCGCACGCTTCCATCGACCTTCACCGTAGACTGCACGGCTGCTGCTCAGCAGTACGCGTTCCGGCACGATGTCATGGCGTCCGAACGCGTCGAGCATCTGAGTCGTGCCCGTCACGTTCACATTGGCGTGCCTGCTGGCCTCATGCAAAGACTGAGCCGTGCCGGTCTCCGCAGCGAGATGAATGACAGTCGTGGGACGGAACCCGTCGAGAACCCGATCCCACGCGTCCGGATCGGTGACATCGCCGACGAACAGCTCGGCCGAGTCGGCGAGGTCCGCCGGCCGCTCGCCGGTCTGGTGCACCTGCGGATGCAGGGAGTCGAAGGCGATCCATCGATCCGCTTGGTCCGCCAGCCGGCTCGAGAGGGCCGAACCGATGAAGCCTGCGCCGCCCGTGACCAGGACGTCACCGGAGAATTCAGTCATTGCATCTAACTTTCTTTTGTCGGGAGCTCGTGCGAGGCCTCTGATGGGGTCTTGGTGAATGGGCGCCGCAGCCGATTCCACCAGAACCTCACCCCTAGCCCGGGTCCCCAGCCTTTGATGGCCAAGGCATGCTTTTCGACTCCATGCCAGCTCGCCCACGCGAACGCCGATGCGATGACGATGCAGATGAGGGTGTACGGGATGTAGCCGAACCGGTACCAGCCGAACTGGGCGACCATCTGCTGCACCAGGAATCCCCACACATAGAGCCCGTAGGAGTAGTCGTTCTTCGATCCGAGCTTCTTGAGCGCGTCCGGGAGCTTGGCAGCGAGCCAGAAGAGGACATACGCGAACGCCGGGAAGCCGATCACCTGGAATCCGCCCTTGTGGGCGGTGAACACGCACAGGGCCGCGCAGAAGAGAGCGAGTCGCCAATCGAGGATGATGCGATGCGAGTACAGCGCGAAGGTGGCGCCGATCATGAAGATCAGGCCCAGATTCACAAGGAACTGGTCTCCGAGGAAGGGCACGACACTGCCGAATCCCGGGGCGCCCGCGAATCGCTCGATCTGCATGCCGAACAGGACACCCGTGAGAATGGGCACCAGGATGCGGAACCGGCTGAGGACCCCGAAAAGAACGAGGGCGCCGATGAGCACGTAACAGGTCCACTCATAGGTCAGTGTCCAGAGCGAGCCGTTGAAGACACTTCCGCCGCCTACGACCTCACCGTACGGCGTGTGCGAAAAGATGTCGTTGATGCCCCACTGATGGATCGTCAGCTGCCAGTTGCCGAGAAGGTAATGGAACGGGCCGCCGACCCCCGTGGTGAAGTACGAACCCAGAGGCTTTCCTTCGGCGAGCCAGAACAGCGGCCCGATGACGAATGCCGAGACCACGAGCACCGCCAGGAACGCTGGGAAGATACGCAGCACTCGCGCCCAGGCGTACTGCAGGATGTCGTTGCGAGTCCCGCTCTTCGTGATGAGGTATCCGCTGATCGCGAAGAAGCCGATCACTGCGAACCCGCCGATGTTCTGCTGGTTCAGGCTCCAGGCCTGCATCGGGTCTTCGCCTCGACCCGAGAGCGGGAACGCATGCGAGACGATGACGGACCCAGCCAGGATCACGCGGATTAGGCCCAATGCGTTGTGGCGCCCGCCGAGACCCTCGGAGAGATTGACCTGGAGACCTGCCTGGCGTCCCCATCCACGCACGCCTCCCCAGAACGCGCGGCGCCGCGAATTCCCAGGGGGCTGCTCGACGGAGGCTCGGCCGGCGATGACGTCAGCGTCCTCGCGTTCGGGTGTTTCGATTGCCATGTGTGCTGTCACCTATCGTGTGCGACGGATGCGCCGCTGAACCTTGCGCAGGACCACTGTGGGACCTCCGTTGCGCAGGTAGTGTACGACGAGTCCGACATCGTGGCGAAGTCCATGCTTCTTCTGCCGAGCCGGGGACGACGACGGGACGAAGCCGGGAGCGAACGCGCCGTTCTCGATCAGGTCGGCGGCGTGGTGGGGGGCATCGACGAAGCCGACAAGCGGCTTGAGCACGGACTCCCACGTGTAGGTCTCGCGCACGCGCTTCAGGTTGCGTACGGCCTTCTTGCGGAACGCCTCGTCGAAGAGAACACGTTCGAGCGCTTCTTCGAGCGCGTGCGGGTCGTCCGCGGGAACCACGACACCGAGAGTCTCCGTCTGCACCAGATCCGCGAAATGGTCACCGGCCGTGACCACCATGGGAAGCTCCGCCCAGAGATAGTCGAGGATACGGGTGCGGAACGAGAAGGTCGTCTCCACGTGGGCGTGGTGCGTGCTGACTCCCGCATCCGCTTCGAGCAGATAGTTCTGGCGGTCGGAGAATTCCACCCAGCTATCGTTGAAGATCACGACATCGTCCAGTACGCCGAGTTCTCGTGCGAGCTCCCTCGACTCGCGGACGATCGCCATCTCGGGCACGCCGGGATGCGGGTGCTTGACACCCTGGAAGAAGAGGCGCACCTGCGGCCGACGCGACGAGAGCCTGGCGACCGCACGGATCAGCGTCTGGGGATCGAACCAGTTGTACAGCCCTCCGCTCCAGATGAGGATCTTGTCGTCAGCGGAAATACCGTCGCGCACCCCCCTGAGCACTGCGCGCTCGTGAACGGGCTTCTCACTCGAGAGTCCGAACGGAACGACCGCAATGAGGTCGTCGAGGTGCGGATCGTCGGCGTAATTGGCCGGATTCACCCGGCCGAGCGCGGCGAGCTGGCCCAGGTAGAAGTGCTTCTGCCGCTCGGATGCGCAGAGGAAGTAGTCGGCACGAGCCAGTTGTTCGTTGAGAACCTGGGTGGCATCGCTGACCTGGCGTTTCCACTGAGCATCCGGAAGCTGACGAGCCTGCTCCAATTGCTCGAGGTGCATGGGATCGTAGATGTCGGCGACGATGATCTTCTTCGAACGGCGCAGACTCTCGAACAGGGCCATCGCCAGTCCCTGGAACACGACGACGTCCGCCCACTCCTCGAACGGTTTGAAAGCACGGTCGTCACCGGGCCGGACATGCACGATATCGAAGGGTGCGGACACGTCCTCGACGCCCGAAAGGGACATCAACGTCACAGAATGCCGCTCGGACAGTGCCTCCGCGATGTTCCATGCGCGGATGGCAGGGCCGGCCATGCGAGCACCGATGGGATCTCCCGTGATCACGAGGACCTTGGTCACCGGTGGGCCGTTGAGCACGTCGAAGGTCTCGACGAGAGATTCGTATCCTTCGAGGTACCGGTCGCCGGTGTGAGAGGGCGCATCCGTCTGACCGAACAACGGCCAGATCCGATCGTCGGATACGACCCGTGTCGCCTGGACACGTTCGCGCTCGGCGCGCAGCCGGGGAAGGTTCTGCACGAACTGGTCGATCGCGTACAGGCTCGAGAGAGCCACCTTGGGCGTCTCCACCCGCTCGACACTGTCGTCGTCGCCGGCACGAAGGTCGAACGCCGACGTGTCGACGCCTCCCTTCTCCACTCCACGACGCACGCTGAGAGCCATCGTCGCTTGGAGCGTCTTGCCGAGCGCTTCTTCGCCGAGGTTCTTGTACTGGGTGTACAGCGCGTTTCGTTCGAGGAGGTAGTCCTCCTTGTAGGCGCCGAACGTGCTCATCGACGCGTGGTGCTTGTGGAATGCGAGCGACGCGGGCTCATAGACGTAACGCCAGCCGAGCAGGTTGAGCCGCCAGCCGAGGTCGACATCTTCGAAGAACATGAAGTACGACTCGTCGAAACCGCCGAGCTGGTCGTAGACGTCGCGGCGTACGAACATGGCCGACCCCGTGCCGAAGAGGACATCGTGAGGACGATCGTCGTGCTTGGGAAGCGGCTCGGCCGTGAGGGGTTTGTAGCCCATCCCGAACCACGTCATGGCCGATCCGATGTAGTCGACCTTCTCGCCCTCCCAGTCCACCACCTTGCTGGCGACAGCGCCGATGCGGGAACTCTCACCGAATCGGGTGACGGCGGCTCGCACCCAGGCGGCGTCCGGGCGCGCGTCGTTGTTGAGGAACGCGACGAACTCGCCCGTGCTGTGAGACACACCGAGGTTGCAGCCCCCGGCGAACCCCAGATTCTCCTTGGACTCGACGATGACGACCGACGCGTCGGCGGCCGCACGCAACCGTTCGGCGCTGTCGTCGCCCGAACCGTTCTCGACGATGACCACTTCGAGCCTCTCGGCCGGCCAGTCGAGTTGACTGAGGTGCCGCAGTGCTTGGATCGTGTCGTCCGCCCCGCGGAAGTTCACCAAGATCACCGAGACGACGCCGGCATTGCTCGTAGTCATTGAGTCCTTCGGGTCAGGGGGGAGGTCGCCCAAGTCTACCAAGGGGGCGACGCGGGCTCCGGTCAGGCGCCGCATGCTACTGTCCAAAGCGGTTTCACAACGCGGGAGGGTCGATAAGTGGCGAACGACGAGGGTGCGACGAAGCGGCACAAGGTCCTGGTCATCACACCGGACTTCCTGGGCAAACGAATGGCTGGACCGGCCATCCGCGCGTGGGAGATGGCCAAGGCGGTATGGACCGTCGCGGATGTGCGACTCGTCTCGACGGTCGCTTGCGACCTCGGACCCGGCGATTTTCCCGTCGAGTACGCCGACGAAGACACGCTCCGACTGCACGTCGAGTGGGCGGAAGTCGTCGTCTTCCAAGGGCACGTACTGTCCAGTTATCCCTGGATCCGTCGTTCGGACAAGATCATCGTCGCCGACATCTACGACCCGATGCACCTGGAGCAGCTCGAGCAGAGCGTCGGAATGGAACCCGATGAGCGCCAGAAGTCGGTCCTCGACACCGCCGAGGTGCTCAACGCCCAGATCGAGCGTGCCGACTTCATGATGTGCGCCTCCGACAAACAACGGGACTTCTGGCTCGGCCAGCTGGCTGCGGTCTACCGGATCAACCCGCTCACGTACGATCGGGACGCCAGCCTCCGCAGCCTCCTCGCCGTCGTCCCGTTCGGCATCGAGGACAAGGCCCCCAAACAGAAGAAGCACGGCATCAAGGGCGTGGTTCCGGGGATCTCCGAAACCGACAAGGTCATCCTCTGGGGCGGTGGGATCTACAACTGGTTCGATCCGATCACCCTGGTCAGAGCGGTGGAGCAGCTGGCTCTCGATCACCCCGATGTCCGTCTCTTCTTCCTCGGCTCGGGTCACCCCAATCCCAACGTGCCCCGAATGCAGATGGCGACGAGGGCTCGGGCCCTCTCCGACGAGCTCGGGCTCACGAACCGCGTCGTCTTCTTCCACGACGACTGGGTGCCGTACAACGAGCGGGCGAACTTCCTACTCGATGCCGATCTCGGCGTGAGCACGCATTTCGAGCACCTCGAGACGGCGTTCAGTTTTCGAACCCGAATCCTCGACTACCTGTGGGCCTCCCTTCCCATCGTCACGACAGACGGCGACACGTTCGCGGGCATCGTACGTGACAAGAACCTGGGCAAGGTCGTGCCGCCCACGGACGTTCCCGCGCTCACTGCGGCGCTCGGCGACGTTCTCTTCGATGAGGATGCGAGAGTCGGCTATATCGCGAGAATCGCGGAGTTCGCCGCCACCATGCGGTGGGCCCAGGTCCTCCTGCCGCTGCTCGAGTTCGTCGCGGACCCACGCCACGCGCCGGACGACCCCCGTCATCTCGCCACCCCGCGAACGCGCATCATCAACGATCTCGAGACGCGCATCCGCGGTGTCGAATCCAGCACGTCATGGCGGATCACCCGACCGATACGGGAAGTCAAAGACGCGCTGGCGCGTCTGAGGAACCGGGAACCTCGCTGACCCGTCAGCGACCGAGAACGCGGCGCTTCATCTTGCTCGCGCCGTCGAACGCTTTCACGGCCGCGTGAACACCGGGGGTCGCATTGAGGTGCGCGAGCTCGTGTCTCATCTTCTCGTTCTCGACCTCGAGTTTCGACGTGAGCCCGCTGAGGTACCGCACGGTGAGGGTACGGGCCTCGAGAGCGTTGACGAGCCCGTTGAGCACCCCGGATCGAACGAGGAACGCCAGGATCTGCTCGTCGCTGATCGGATCGAACGGCGCTCGGCGCAAGTCAGTGAGAAGCCGATCCATCGCCGAGCTCATGAGAAAGTCGGAGCCCGCGCCGGTCCGGATGGATTGGGCAGTCGACGACGCGGTCTCGTAGTCGTCGATCAATTCGCGAGCGATCCGCTCCGCGGGCTTCGAGCCGAATCCGCGCCCGGAGAAGTTCTTCTCGCGCGCGGCGTCGAAGTTCTCGAGTGTCAGCCAGCCCGGCCCACCGAAATGGTCATAGCAGTAGACCGGGACTCCGGCCACGATCGAGTACTGCACGGTCTTGCCGATCGACAACACGGCATCCACGCTGCGAATGTCCGACGGGGTGACCAGCCGTTTCTCGTCGATGGCCGCCGCATCGCCGCCCAGAGAGACGACGTCGACCCCCGATGATCGAAGAACTGCGATCGCGTCCGCGACCTCTTGGGGCGGGTGGTTCGATACGACCAGGAGACGCTTGAGCGATGGAGCGGGAGCGACGTCGCTGCGCCCGAAGGTGTCGGGCGCCGGATTGCCGAACACGCGGAGTCGATCGGCATCCACGCCTTCGAGGAGTCCGCTCTCGACCTGGGCTGCAAGGGCCTCAGGAGAGGGAAACGCTACGACCGCGGCGAGCGCACGCTCGACCTCGGGGGTCAGCGGAAACTCTTGAAGCTGATAAGCGGACATGTGGTGGAAGACGAAAGTCGTTCCGGCCGGGTTGCGCAGGACGCGCTCCGGGATGACATGGTGGTGCACCCAAGCGAAGTCCGGCAGGCGTTCCTCGAGCACACGATCCAGCTGCGGGTCGTCGTAGCGATAGACGGATGCGCGTTCGATGGACGCGAACCGTTCCACCCACGCGTCGGAGAGCCCGTACGCCGTGATGATGACCTCCGCGCCCGCGTCGGAGAAGTACTGGGCGAGCTCATGCGTCACCACCTCCGATCCCGCGATGTCGAACAGAGCGATCTGGGTCAGCAGGATGCGTTGTCCGGTGAAATCCGACGTCATTCAGGTCTCCTTCGACTCGGGTGTCAGAGGTCGTGCTGGTTTCCGCTCAGGAAGAGCGACGGGTGGCAACCCATGATCGCACCGCGAGGCCCACGCCCACAGTCCAACGGATCGGTGCGAGCAACCGGCCCGGGTACTTCTTCGCGATGAAACGACGGGCGCTGTCGTGGTGGGCCGCGACCATCGCCGCCTGATTGCTGCTCGTGGAATGTGCACCGGTGTGCACGACGCTCACAGCGGGCTGGAAGACGTTCCGATATCCGGCTTTGGTGAGCCGGTAGCCGAGATCGACGTCTTCGAAATACATGAAGAACCCGGTGTCGAATCCGTCGAGCTCCTCGAAGGCGCTTCGCCGGACGAGGAGACAGGATCCCGACAGCCAGCCGGCATCTCGCTGGACCACAACATCATCGGAACGCTTGTATGTGCGCGTCCACGGGTTGTCCGGCCAGAGGTTGGAGAAGAGGGCATGCCCGATGCCGATGCGGATCGACGGCACCTCCCTGGCCGACGGGTAGATCTCACCCTCGGCCGTCAGTACGGTCGGTCCGACGCTGCCGATGGCGGAGTCGCTCTCACCCGTGGAGACGAGCACCGGAATGACACTGGCGTCGATCGTCACATCCGGATTGCTGACGAGCACCCACTCGATCTCCGGGGGCAGGGACGCCACGGTCGCATTGACGGCGCCCCCATAGCCACGGTTCGTCCCGAGGGGGAGATATTCGGCCCCAGCGGATTCGACGATGCTCGGCACATCCGAGTCGGCTCCCGAGGCGTTGTCCGCAACGATGACGCGGAGTCCCTCAGGGATCGCCGACGAGAATCCGGCCAGAAATCCGGGGAGTACGCGCTCGGAGCCAAAGCTGACAGTCACCACTGCGACGCGTCGATAGGGGGGCGGAGCGGTCTCAGACATAATCACAGCAATCCTAGTTGTAAGCTTGACTGTCCGCGGCTGAGGCCGTTAGAGCGAACGATCGAGGTTGGATGAGCTACATCAAGGAAGTCCTCGGCGCACGGGAACTTCTGTCGAACCTCGTGCTCCGCGAGGTCCGGGGCCAGTACAAGCGCACCATATTCGGTCGTCTCTGGTCGTTGGTCAGCCCCTTGGCCTCGATGCTCGTCTACACGTTCGTGTTCTCGTTCGTCTTCAAAGTTCAACCCGCCAAGGGCGATCCCAGCGGACTGGACGTGTATGCCGTCTGGCTGCTGTGCGGACTCCTGCCCTGGACGTTCTTCGCGAACGCGGTTTCCAGCGGCATGGGCTCGCTCGTCGCCAACGCAGGATTGATCACCAAGGTCTATTTCCCGAGGCTCGTGCTTCCGGTATCGGCCGTGTTCTCGGTCGCGTACAACTGGCTCTTCGAGATGCTCATCCTCGTCCTGGCGATCCTCCTGGTCGGAGGATTCGTCTGGCCATGGCTGCCGTTCGTCGTGCTGATGATGGTGGTTCTCGCTCTCTTCGCCGCAGGGATCGCTCTGCTGCTCTCGATAGCGAACGTCTACTTCCGCGACACTCAGTATCTGTTGTCGATCATCCTGCAGATCTGGATGTACATGACCCCGATCGTGTACCCCATCACGCTGGTCGCGAATCAGTCGGCACGCATCGGTGGTCTGCTGGGAACTCCGGTGACCATCCTCGACATATACACACTCAACCCCATGCTGCACTTCGTCGAGGTGTTCCGCACACTGCTCTACGACAACACCTGGCCCGAGGTTTCGGATGTGGTCGCGTGCGTGATCTGGGCGGTCGTCGCAGTTGTCCTCGGGGTATGGGCATTCTCACGCAAGGAGAAGAGATTGGCCGAGCTTCTGTGACCGAGATCGCTGTCGACGTATCCCACGTCAGCAAGAAATTTCGGCTCTATCACGAACGCAATCAGAGCTTGAAGTCTGCCGTCATGCGCCGCCGTGTGTCGGTGCACGAGGACTTCTGGGCGCTCCAGGATGTCAGCTTCGAGGTTCCCACGGGCTCGACATTCGGGTTGATCGGAAGCAACGGCTCCGGAAAATCGACGCTTCTCAAGTGTCTCGCGAAGATCCTCTACCCCGAGCAGGGCAGCATTTCGGCCAGAGGCAAGGTCGCTGCAATGCTCGAGGTCGGCTCCGGATTCCATCCCGAGCTCTCCGGTCGCGAGAACATCTATCTCAACGGCTCGATCCTCGGAATGGGCCGAAAGGAGATCGACCGCAAGTTCGAGTCGATCGTCGACTTCTCGGGCGTCGAGAACTTCATCGATCAACCGGTCAAGAACTACTCGTCAGGCATGTACGTCAGGCTCGGATTCTCGGTGGCGATCAGCGTCGATCCCGACGTTCTGGTGGTCGACGAGGTTCTGTCGGTCGGCGATGCGGACTTCCAGAAGAAGTGTCAGGACAAGTTCTCGGAGTTCCGCGCCCAGGGCAAGACGGTGATCCTCGTCAGCCACTCGCTCGACACTGTCACGCGTATGTGCGATCACGCCGCCTGGCTTCAGAACGGGCACCTGCGCACGGTCGGCGAGGCCTTGGACACGGTCGACGCGTACAAAGCCTCTCTCTGAAACGCGTCTCTCTGGGAGTCACGGCTCACCGCCGTGGGCGTCGCCAATACAAGCGTTGACTCGTAGCATGTGATTACCGACCGAATCACTAGGGGATCACATTGCGCCGAGCGCTCCGGACCTTGGCGATGGCATTCGCCCTCGCCCTCATCGCTACGACAGTGCAAGTCGCCAGCGCGCCCGCACCGAGCCAGGCGGCGAACGCCTACGACTTCAATCCGGGCAACATCATCAGCGACGATGTGTTCTTCAACTCGAACAGCATGAACGAAGCCAGCATTCAGGCGTTCCTGAATGCGATGGTCCCGAACTGCTCCCCCGGCGCCACGTGTCTGAAGAACTTCAGCCAGTCCACCTATTCGCGAGGTGCCGACGCGATGTGCAACGCCTATTCGGGCGCAGCCAACGAACCCGCGGCGCGGATCATCTATAAAGTCGCCCAGGCCTGCGGGATCAATCCGCAGGTGATCCTGGTGACCCTCCAGAAGGAGCAGGTCCTCGTCACCTCGAGCGCGCCGAGCAGCTGGGCTTGGCAAGCGTCGATGGGATACGCGTGCCCGGACACGTCCGCGTGCGACACCCAGTACTACGGCTTCTACAACCAGGTCTACATGGGTTCCTGGCAGTTGAAGCGCTACGGAAACCCTCCAGGAACGTCGAACTACTTCACCTGGTATCCGGTGGGCGGTTACGCGAACGTGCTCTACAACCCCGACGCCGGGTGCGGATCGTCGCGAGTGTACATCGCCAATAAGGCCACTGCCGCTCTCTACTACTACACCCCTTACCAGCCGAATTCCGCGGCGCTCGCTGCCGGCTATGGAGCTGCCCCCGCAGGGTCGTGCGCGAGCTACGGCAATCGCAACTTCTTCTTGTTCTTCACCGATTGGTTCGGATCCACAGGCACGCAGGGCCCGAGCTTCATCGACGCGCTCTATGCATCGACCGGAGGAGCCTCCGGCCCACTCGGCGCGGCGGTCAGCGGGTACATCACGATCGCGGACAACGGCGGCGGGATGGTGCGCGCCTACGCCAACGGTGCGATCACGTGGGCACGGCCGTACGGCGCATTCGTTATATCCGGCCCGGTACGGGACTACTTCAATGCGCAAGGCGGAATCGCCGGCCGTCTGGGCTGGCCGACCAGTGCACTGAACGGGGTGGGGTCCGGTCAAGTGCAGGCCTTCCAGGGTGGCGCGGTCACCCTTCGCAACGGGGACATCCGGGACATCTCAGGAAATCTGAGGACTGCCTACAACACTGTCGGAGGCCTCACAGGGCCGGTCGGGTGGCCAATCGGTGACATGAGCTGCTCCAGCGGCACATGCAAGCAACAGTTCGAGCAAGCGCTCTTCTCCGTGACCTCGAACACTTCCTTCACGATCACGAGCGACAAGATCGCTGCAGCGTACAAGGCCGCAGGCGGCTCTGGCTCGCTCGGTGCGGCGAGCGGAGCGACCGCGGCGAACCTGACCGCCGGCGGCGGTCTGATCCAGGCCTACGCGAACGGCGTCATCACTCAGTCGGCGAGTGGGGGCGCGCACGCACTCTCGGGCGCGATCCGGTCGCAGTTCAACAACCTCGGCGGACTGGGCGGCTACCTCGGCTGGCCCACCGGTGACATGACCTGTGACACGAACAAGAACTGCTCTCAGACCTTCCAGGGCGGAACCGTGTATGCAAACTCCGACGGCTCGTCATCGGGTATGAGTGCGGCGATACTCTCGCTGTACAACTCACTCGGCGGCACGACCGGTGCCCTCGGCGCTCCCGTCGGCGGGACCAGCGTGCTGGCCGGCGGACTCGTGCAGGGATTCCAGAAGGGCGCTATCACGTGGACCGCTGCCGGAGGCGCATTCGCGCTGACCGGGGACATCCGTGCGGCTTTCAATGCGATCGGTGGACTGTCCGGAAGCTTCGGCTGGCCGACGAGCGCAGCCAACAGTTTCGCCGATAACGGCGGTGGTCTGGTGCAGGGCTTCCAGAACGGTGTCATTCTCGCGACCACGAGCGCGGGCGCCTTCCCGATGTCCGGACCTATCAGAACCGCTTACAACGCCGCGGGAGGAGTCCCCGGCCCGGTCGGGTGGCCACTCACTTCTCAGATCTCAACAAGCGGCGGCTTCGTGCAGGCATTCCAGAATGCAGCGATCACCTACACTCCGACAGCGGGCGCTCATGTGCTGAGCGGCGCCTTCCGTGACGCATACGCCACCACAGGAGGCATAGGCGGGTCCATCGGCTGGCCGACGTCCGATGTCGTCAGTTCAGCGGTGAATGGTGGGGGCCAGGTCCAGGGGTTCGAGAAGGGTGCCGTCACGCAGAAGACGGGCGGCGCCGCAATCGTGTTGAGTGGCCCCATCCGCGACTATTTCAACGGCAATGGAGGACTCGCCGGCGCACTCGGGTGGCCCGCTCGTGGTCAAGTCTGTACGCCCGACGGAAGTGCGTGCCAGCAGACCTTCGATGGCGGGACGGTGACCTGGACCAAGAGTGCGGGTGCCTCCCTGGCAAAATAGGCGAGTGGACTACTTCTTCAATGTGACCATTCGCAACCTGCGTCCCTTCTTCCGCATCCGCAAGGGGACGCGCAGGGTTGGTCCCGATGCGATCCTGGGGATGATCCGGCTCCGAAACGAGGAGGATCTTCTTCAGGACACTCTCGATCACCTGTCGACCATCGTCGACGGAATAGTCGTGTTCGACGACGCCAGCACTGATGGCAGTCTGCAGATCGCACTCGCTCACCCTGCTGTGGTCGAGGTCATCGTCAACCGCCATTGGCGTCGGCGCAATCGAGTCTGGGAAGAGACGGCCAACCGTCGCGTGCTCTATCAGCGGGCCAAACATTTCAAGCCCTCGTGGGTCTTCTACAGCGACGCGGACGAGAGGTTCGTTGGCGATATTCGCACATTCCTCCTCACCGCCCCGGCCGACGTGCACGGCCTTCGGGTGAATCTGTTCGACGCGTACATGACACCAAGCGACTCGTCGCCATATCAGCCGGGCGAGCAGCTCCTTGATTTCAGGGATGGCTTCGGCCCAGAGCGCCGACGGATCCTGATGGCGTGGCGGCCGAGCCCAACCGTCGACTTCACCACACCCGATGCGCGCGAGCCGCAGGGTGTGCCCGGCCCTCTCGTTGATCGATTCGCCTGCCAGCACTACGGCAAAGCGCTATCGGTCGAGCAGTGGGAGGAGACCTGTCGGTACTACGTCGAGAACTTCCCCATCTACCGCGACAAATGGAGAGCGCGCATGGGCAAGGGAATTCACACCGAGTCCGACTTCGGGACTCCGCTCTATTCGTGGGCCGAGGTCATGGACCACGCAGTTGATATCTAACGGAACGCGATGGCACAGCCGAGCAAGAGGACGAACGTGCCCGCCCCGTATACGAGCACTAGCGACGTGGCGAGTCTGTTGCGCACGATGAGTGCGGCCGCGACCACGAAGGCGGGAGCAAGAGCCAGACCGTAACGGGGGATCACGGGAAATACGTTGCCGAGCACGAAGCTCATGGCGGCGAACAGCGCCGGCGCGAACAGGACAGACGAAATCAGAGTGGCCACAGCGAACGACTTGGTCGCGATGGATCTGCTCGCCATGAACGCGGCTCCGACGACGCCTGCGATACACAGCCATTGGAGTGGATAGGCCACGAAGGGCGGTATGTGGTAGATGTTCGACCATCCGCCCGACATCAGCGGACCGGGCGTCAAGAATATTGTTCCCAACTGGCCGAAGTCCCGCCACGCGAACTTGCCCGCGAGGCCTTGCGATGGTCCTGGACCTATCGCGATCGCGTGATGCACGACGAGCCAGATGACTTCTGCGATCACCGCAGCCGCTGCCGTGGCCACCGCGAGCAGGATGAGGCGCCGCCGTTCGGCGCTGGGGAGTTCGCCCATCCCGCCTCGACGCCGGCGCCAAAGCGCATACACGAGGAGGATCAGGGCGACAAGACCCACCCCGAATATCGTCGTGATCTTGAGCCACACTCCGACCATCGCGACGGGCACCAGCCACCAAGCGCCGGACTTGCGATCGATCGCTCGCATCGCGAGCAGGAGCAGCGCGCCACCGACGAGCAGGGTCGGAGCGTCTGTCGAGATGTACGTGACCGACCAGACCGTCGACGGGGCCGCTATCACCGCCAGGCCGAGCCCGAGAGTCACCAACTTTCCCACTTTGAAACGTCGCAGCAAGGCATAGAGGATGAGAACGCCACCGGAGAGCCAGAGGAATCCGGACAGCCGCGCTGCAGTCAGAAAACTGAGGCCCGTCAGCGTGTGGATCGCTTCACCGACGAACCAGGTCACGGCGAAATAGATCGGGGTATAGATGTCCGCGGTGGTCTTGCCCTCCTGCGGATACGTGCGTGGGTGGTTGTATGAACTGCCGCAGGCATCACCGCGCTGTCCGAACGCGTCTCCGAAACAGGACATCTGTTCCAGCGCTTGCTTTCCGATCGTCTCACCTTGGCGAACGATGCCCTGTGACGGGATCTTGACGGTGTAGTCGTAGTAGACCCACTCATCGAGAGGTGAGAGCGCTTGCGTGTGTCTCACCGTCACGATTCCCGTCATCAGCAAGGACGCGAAGACCAGGACGATGGGAACCCAGTTCAGAAGGCTCCAGTTGACGATCGCACTGCGCGAACGCGGGTTCGAGGCAGGCGGCACGGACTCCACAAATCGATCCTGATCGTCGACCTCAGGAATCTCCGGTCGTGCCACTACGCGTCCAGCAGCTTCTGGAGGTAGGTACCGTACCCGCTCTTCACCAGCGGTGCCGCGAGGACTGCGAGCTGAGCGTCGTCGATCCAGCCGGCGCGCCAGGCGATCTCCTCGATGCACCCGACCTTGAAGCCCTGCCGGTCTTCGATCACGCGCACATACTCGGACGCCTGCATCATCGACTCGAATGTGCCGGTGTCCAGCCACGCGGTTCCCCGATCGAGCACCTGCACCTGCAGGCGGCCCGAATCGAGGTAGCGCTCGTTCACGGTCGAGATCTCGAGTTCTCCCCGGGCGCTCGGCTCGATCGTCTTGGCGATCTCGACCACCGAGTTGTCATAGAAGTACAGACCTGGCACCGCGTAGTTGCTCTTCGGCTTGGTCGGCTTCTCTTCGATCGAGAGCGCTTTGAAATCGTCATCGAATTCGACCACACCGTACGATGTCGGATTGCTGACGTGATACGCGAAGATCAGTGCGCCATCGATCTCGTTGTGGCTTCGCAGCGACGAGCCCAGACCTGCGCCGTGGAAGATGTTGTCCCCCAGCACGAGCGCGACCGACTCGTCCCCGATGAACTCTTCTCCGATGATGAAGGCCTGAGCCAGGCCGTCCGGTGATGGCTGAACGGCGTACTCGAGCCGGATGCCGAGTTCCGAGCCGTCGCCGAGCAGGGCGCGGAACTGCTCGTTGTACTCGGGTGTCGTGATGATCAGGATCTCCTGGATGCCCGCCATCATGAGCGTCGACAACGGGTAGTAGATCATCGGCTTGTCGTAGATCGGCATGAGCTGCTTCGAGATGCCCTTGGTGATCGGCCACAGCCGGGTTCCAGAGCCGCCGGCGAGAATGATTCCGCGCATTGTGTCGGGTCGTTCCTTACTTGTTCAGGGACGCGTAGAACGCCCGTGCAGCGTCCCAGGTGGGAAGGAGGCCTGAGGCTGCGGCCTCGGACAGGCCGGGCGCGTCGGTGTCTTTGGGAGACAG